>Ga0172369_10000039_pt1 | contig 166652 bp, 110 predicted proteins | sample LakKiv25m_FD_114539 | JGI IMG/M metagenome (GOLD analysis project Ga0172369, IMG submission 114539) | Freshwater microbial communities from Kabuno Bay, South-Kivu, Congo - kab_022012_11.25m | ecosystem: Environmental > Aquatic > Freshwater > Lake | place: Democratic Republic of the Congo... | reverse complement strand
TCGTTGAACGGCTGCACCGGCAGCGAGGAGACGTCCACATCAGTCAGCAGCAGGTTGCCCAAATCCTCGCGCAGCTCGACGGGGATCTTCTCGCGCTGGGCGGCAAGCGCCTGCTCGGTGGCGGGCAGCGTCCACGTCTTCAGCACCTGCCCGCTGCCCCGGCGCAGCAGCTCCAGCCGCACGGTAGCGATAAAGGGCATCGAGCGGGAGGACAGCCCGAGGTTCATGCGCACGAGCTGCGACTGCTCCGGCAGCAGGTAGGCGGCGCCGATCTCCAGGTCGATGGGCGCCGTCCACGCGCCGAACCAGAGCTCGGTGGCATCCAGCACCTTTTCAACGTGCAGCGAGGTGGCGGGCGCGGGCTTGACCGGCGCTGGTTTGCTCGTTTTGCCGCGAACAGGCTTGGCCTTCACGGGGACCGGCGCCACCACAAAATCGGTGATCGTGACCAGCGAGAGCACCGCGCGGTATTCGGTATACGCGGTCGGGCAGGATTCGGTCAGGCGGTACGGCAACGAAAAATGGATCAGTCCGTCGCTGCCGGCTTTCAGGGTCGGCGTGCTGAAGATGGCCTTCTTACCGGTCGGCGAAGTCAGCTCCAGGCGAAGATGAGCCTTCGAGAAGAGCTGCGGGCGCACGGTGGCGGTCAGCAGGTTGTCGCCCAGCTTCTGCTCCCCGAGGTCCAGGGCATCCAGTTGGTGCCCGGCGGTAATCGTCCACGGGGCGGGCGGCGGCTCCACGCCACGTGCTTTCAACTCCACTGGCGTGCTCTCCGGCTCGATGACGCGCACGTCGTCCCACCAGATGACGCCGGCCACGTTCGCCTGCGGCTGGGCGCCGGTATCGTCCAGCGTGTAGCCGTTCACCCCGCGGGCGCAGAGGAGCAGCGTCATCGACTGCACCGGCTCGCGCGGGCGGAAAACCTGGCGAATCAGCCGCCAGTCGTCGGTGCCGACGGAGACGGGCGCCTTGTGCATGAAGATGCAGCCATCCAGCCGCCGACCCTTTTCATCAGTCGCCTCGATGTTCAGCGCGTTCAGATGGTCAGTCTTCACCCAGGCGCTCACCTCGATCAACCGCGGCTCCTGCTGGTTGAGAATGATGGGATCGGAGGCGACGGATTTCTCGTCACCGGCGGCAACCACCATCTTCAGGCTTTGCCCGCCGCCGTGCGTCACCAGGCCGTCGGCGCCCACCGGCCCGCGGTTGGGGAAGCCGGTGTTGTGCCAGGTATTGAAGCGATAATACCCGCGCGGGGCGAAGTAGGTGTAGCTCTGCTGCTTGCCCCAATTCACGGGGTATCCATCGGATGATAGCTCGAAGTCGCCGTTTCGCAGCAGGTTGGCTTGCTTCGGTTCCGCGGCGATCAGCTCCGCCCGCTGCACCTCCACCTGGCCCGTTTTCCCGGTGTAGCTGATCGTCACGCCGGCGGTTACCGGCAACGGCAAGCCATCCTTCTCGGCTGCCGCCGCGGCTTCCGGATCCTTTGCGGCGGCCTGTGCGGCCTGCAGCCACTGCTCCGCGGGCAGCTTCACCTCCACGACGGTGTGGTAGCTCCCCGCCGGCAGGGATCGGGTGGCGACGGTGGTCGGCGGCGCCACGATGCCCATCGGATCGCCCACCCACATGCCGCCCCACGGGTGCCAGCTCACCGCCAGGAAGCCGGCGTTCTCCGGCACACCGATGCCTTTCAGCGTCACCCGCAGCGTCAGGTCGCGCACCAGCGCCAGCGGGTTCTTACTGCGCTGAGTGACCACGTCCGGGAAGCCGCCGCCATCCGGGAAGCCGGTGAGCTGTCGGTCGTCGTTCACCATCACCCAGTTCACGCGCTGGACCACCGTCGCATTCGGCCCCTGCAGCACCAGCCGCCGCTTGCCCGGCTCCGCGTCTGCATTCTCCCAGCTCCAGCTCCCCTTGCACCACCAGCCGTCCGGGTTGTAATCGCGCCGGTTCTGATATTCCGACGAATAGTTCCAGTGGTGATTCTTCGTCTCGAAGAGCTGCGTGGCCCAGTCGTCCTGAAAAGCCGGATTACGCAGCAGGTTGGCCTGCGCCAGCACAACGGACACCAGGAGCGATAAGAGCAGCATGAGCATGCGCGGCATAAGCATACCTCTTTGAAGAGAAACCTTCGACGAGAGAAGAACAACCTCCTGTCAGCTCTTCATACCACGATGGTGTGGCAGGTGGATTATGGGAGAGCGAGCGTCCCCCTTTAAAACGATCTCCTGTAACGTTTTCCCCTCCACAGTCGTATAACCCATTGCTATCCCACTTTAGGAGGAACCCCACATGAACCGAGCGTTCACCGTCCTTGTGTTGTCCCTGTTGATCCTCCCCGCGCTGGCGCAGCTTGCGGGAAAGATCAGTGACGTGACCGTGTATCGCGGCCAGGCGCTGGTGACGCGCGACGTCGACATCAACGTCGTGGCCGGCCCGCAGGAGATTGTCGTCTCGCCGCTGCCGGAGCGGGTGGTCCCGGAATCACTCTACGCCATCAGCGATCCGGACATCACTGTGCGCGCGGTGCGCTACCGCGTGACGGCGGTGGGCGTGGAGCCGCGCGACGAGGTGCGCAAGATCGACGAGCAGTTGAAGGCGAAATCGCGCGACATGAAGCGCATCGACTCGCAGTTGGGCGTGCTGGAGAGCAAAGGCGCCTACCTGGACAAGCTGGAGAACTTCGTGACCGCGACCCCGGAGGCCGGAAAAGGCACCCTCGACCCGAAGGCGCTGACCGACACCTCGCAATATATCTTCGCCCAGCGCGCGGAGATCGCCGAGCAGCAACTGGCGCTGGGGAACGACAAGGAGCAGGTCGAGAGCGACATCAACACGCTCAACCGCCAGCGCAATGAGCTGGAAGGCGGCTACAGCAAGACGCAGCGCGAGGCGGTGCTGCTCATCGACGCCGCGCGGGCGCGGCAGGCGCGCTGCAAGCTCTCCTACCTGGTGAGTGGGGTGGACTGGTCGCCCGCCTACAGCGCGCGCTTGAGCGACAAAAAGGACCGGCTGGCGCTGGAATACCACGCGGTGGTGAACCAGACCAGCGGCGAAGACTGGAACAACGTCAGGCTGACCCTCTCCACGACTCGCCCGAACATGATCGCCGTCACCCCCATCCTCACCCCGCTGTGGATCAACCTGGTGGCGGGCGCGCCGCGTTCGACGACCGGCGATATGTTCCGCGAGGAATTCTCCAACATCAACCGGCAGCTCAAGCTGAATGACGGCAACAACGCGGTGGTGCAAAACGAGCCGCCGGCGGCATTCGGCTCGCAGGGACCGGCAGGAGCGGTCGGCATCCCCGGCCAGGGTGTGCCCACCGGCAACGGCTGGCAGCAGAACGTGCTGGCAGGCAAGCTGCAGAACCTGGAGCTGTCGGCGGGAGATGAGGATATTCGGCAAGCGCGCGCGGTGCGCCTGGGCGAGACGGAGGGCCTGGCGGTGGCCTATAGCCTGCCCGGCACCGTCAGCCTGCAGAGCCGCAACGATCAGCAGATGTTCCGCATCGCCACCCTCGATCTGAAGGCGGACAGTTACTACTACGCCGTGCCGCTGCTCTCCGACTTCGTCTACCTGACCGCCGACGCGGTGAACGCCAGCGACTACCCGCTGCTGCCCGGCCCGTACAACGCCTATGTGGACGGCAGCTTCGCCGGGAAGGGCTGGCTGCCGCTGGTGGCGCGCGGGCAGGGACTGACCGTCGGCTTCGGCAGCGAGACGCAACTGCGCGCGAGCCGCGAGCTGGTAGAGAAGAAGACCGACATTCGCGGCGGCAACCAGATCGTCACCTACAGCTACCGCGTGCGCCTGCAGAACTTCATGACGCAGCCGGTGAAGGTCCGCCTGTGGGATCGCACCCCGCAGGCGCCGGAAAGCTCGGTCACCGTCAACCTGGCGAAGCTGGAGCCGGCGTTGAGCACGGATGCCGAGTTTATCGCCGACGACAAGCCGCGCGGCCTGCTGCGCTGGGACCTGGAAATCCCCGCCGGCGCCAATGGCGTGAAGGCGACGGAGGTGAAGTACCAACTGCAGATGGAATTCGACAAGAACTTCACCATCGGCGAGATCCCCCAGCAGATGATGGAAAAGATGCGCAAGGATTTCGACGCGCAGATGGAGATGAAATTCGGGCTGTAAGGTGAAAGCAGGGGGGAGGGCACAGCCTTCCCCCTCCGGCGCGCGGATTAACAATCCGCGCGCCGGAGCTAGAGCATCCCATTACTTCGTAAATCCGCTATAATACCGCTAATACTCCACCTGAGGAGACCCATCATGCGCCTGACCCGCTCCCTGCTGCTGCTCTTGCTGTTCGCCGTCGCCCTCGCCGGGCGCGCGGTGCCGATTTCCGTGCTCGCCACCGGCGACATGCATGGCTGGCTGGAGCCGCAGCCGGCCGACGGCCAGACACTCGGCGGCGCGGCGGAGCTGCTCTCTTACTGGAAGCGCGCCGAAGGGTACAAGCCGAAGGAGTTCCTGCTGCTCTCCTGCGGCGACACCGCCACCGGGCCGGTGCTGGACACCCTCTTCAATAACGACCCGATGATCGCGGTGATGAACCTGATGGGGTACGACGCCTCCGCACTGGGCAACCACGAGTTCGACTGTGGCGCGGAAGGATTGGCCCGCTGGCGCGCGAACGCGAAGTTCCCCTTCCTCTCCGCCAACCTGGCGAAGGCGGACGGCTCCCCGGCGGACCTGCTGCCGTACGTCATTAACGACGAGCAAGGCGTGAAGATCGGCGTCATCGGCCTCACCACCACCGAGCTGGCGGCCATCGCCAACACCGGTGGACTCACCGCCGGCCCATATGCCGCCGCGCTGCGCAAGTGGGTGCCGGAGGCGCGGGCGAAAGGCGCGCAAGTCATCATCGTGGCGGCGCACGTGCCGCAGCCGGAGCTGATCGCGCTGGCCAAAGAGGTCGGCGACCTGAACATCTCCCTCATGCTGGGCGGGCACAGCCACGAGCTGGATCAGGTGAAAGTCGGCAACACCTGGGTGGTGAACACCGGCCAGTGGTGGGATTCCTACAGCCGCATCAACCTGGATTACAACCCGGCGGACGGCAAAACCGTCGTCCTCTCCGCGAACCAGGTATGGCTGCAGCAGAAAAAAGCGCGCGCCGATAAGAAGGTGAAGGCGGAGATTGACCGCTGGAAGGCGCAGTTGGATAAGGAATACAACTCGCCCATCGCGTATACGACCGCCGGTCTCAAGCGCCCGGATGTTGTCTATAACTTCGCGACCGATTGCTGGCTGGCGATGGATCCACAGTCAGACATTGCGCTCTGCAACAACGGCGGCCTGCGCCAGGACATCACGCCCGGCCCCATCTCCAAGTCCACCATCATCGGCGTCATGCCGTTCAAAAACCGCATGGTGCGCGTGACGCTGACCGGCGCGCAATTGCTGGCCAGCCTGCCGCAAGGCGGCGGCTTCATCGGCATGGCCGGCCTGCGCTGCAAAGGCGGACAATACCTCACGAAGGACGGCAAGCCGGTGGACCCGACGGCGACCTACCGCGTGCTGATGAACGATTACATGTATAACAGCAGCGCCGCCCTCAAAGCCGCCGACCCGCAGCCCGTGCTCACTACCTCCGACTGGCGCCAGCCCATCTACGACTGGCTCGCCGCCCACCCCACCAGCAAAGACAAGCCGCTGGACGGGCTGGTGGACGCGCAGCCGCGCATTATCCCATGAAGTAAACTGAGAAGATTGCGCCGACTCGGTGGTTGAGTAGGCAGGTGAGCCTCTCGCATCTTTTCACAGTTCGCGGGCCGTATCGAAACCACCGCGAAAACAGAAGAACCCTTCGAGAACGAGCGTTAAATGCGAGGTGGTTTCGATACGGCGCGGTAACGAGAGAAGAAGCGAGAGGCTCACTTGCCTACTCAACCACCGGAATGGCGCTAGTATTCAGGATTTTATCGAAAAGGGATCAGGCTTTGATGATTAACAGCGACCAACCTTCCCCCGCCGAACAAGCGGCGGCGATCGAACGCCTGCGGGCCGTGGGCGACCCCTGGATCAAGCCGCTCATGGATCGCACGGTCCGTCTGCTGGACGGCGGCAGCGATGACGGGCTTGAGCAGGCCGCCCAAATCATCAGCGATCTGCTGTTGCTGCAGGTGCTGGATGAATCAGATTTCGCGTATGGGCAATTCCCTATGCGTTTCGGCGCTTCCCCCGGCGACCTGAATGCCTGCCTCTTCCTGCTGCCCTACCTGCTGGACATCCTCGAGCGCCATGGCGCCCGTTTGCCCGACGAGTTGGTGCAGCGGTTGGATCGGGGCGTGCGCCGCGCAGCCGTTGCCGCCCAACGCCGCTGGGATGAGGAAGTCTTCGACCCGCACCGCGACCACAAAGGGTATACCAACGTTTTTCTGATGTATGTGCAAGGCCTGCTGCTGTCCGGACTGCACTACGGTGATGCCCGGTTGCTGCGCATGGCCGCCAGCCAGTGGCAGCGCTGGTTCAACCACATCGCGCACACCGGCATCGATGAATTCGTCAGCACCACCTATAACGACGTGGATTACGAGGCGCTGCGGCGCATCCACGCCCGCGCATCGGACCCGCAGATGAAGCGGCAGGCGCAAATGGTGCTCGACCACTTCGTCACGCTGGGCTGTGCGGTGACACATCCGCTGCTGCAGATGACGGTCTGCGGCAGTTCGCGCGATTACCGCCTCTTCCTGGATCACCCGCAATACGAGATGGCCTGCGTAACCGATGCCGGTGACGCCCGGTATCAGCCGCCGGCGGCGGTGAAGGCCGCCTATCAAAATCGTCAATTCCCCTACGAGGCGTCCGGCCGGGCGACGGACGTGCCGTTCCTCTTCAAAAGCTGGCAGACCGAGCGCGCGGCGCTGGGCTCGGCGACGGGCGGCAACTACTTCTGGCAGCAGCTCCACTGCACGGCCGCCGTGGGGGAGAGCGCGGAACGGCGCGAAGTCGTCTTCCTGCCCGGCTCCTACACCATCACCAACGGCTTCGTGCAGCAGCGGCAGGGGCGGGCGCTGTGCCTGTATGCCCGCGAGCCCAACACCTTCCTGCGCACACAGCGGCTGCGGGCCAACGACCAGCTCGCCGGCGTCTTCGGCAACCTGGGCGTGGGGGTGACCGACGGCTGGCGCGTAGCACAGGAGGACGGCCGCCTGCTGCTGACCGCCTACGGGCACACGGTGACTGTCGATCCATTCGTCATCGATGAGGGGCAAATCAAACCCGTCGTGCTGTCGCCCACCCGTCGCGCCAACCTCAGCCAGGACGGGCGCTTCCACGACACGCCGGTCGATCTGCGGGAATGGCTGTTCCCCGATGAGCCGCGCTGGCTGGGCTGCCTGGTGCAATTGACGGAGGAAGGCCAACCGGCGCCGCCCCCGGAGTTCAACTGCCGGCTGACCGATGACCAGCTCGAGGTGAGCGCCGGCGAGCTGGCCGTGCGCCTCTTCCGCAATCCCGCCGGCGGCGTCACCGAACTCTACGAGCGCGACCCGCGCACGCTGCCGCTGCTGGACTGCCCGGAGGGAACGCTGTGGCCGGGCGAGCTGGCGGCACGCGCAATCACTCAAGTTTGAAAAAGGGAATGCCGATTTCACGGCAAAATCAATTATTAACATTATTCATCTCAGCGTCCCTGCAGAGGGACGCCCGGCCGAACGGCCCCGCAGCCCCGAATTCATTCGGCGCGTGTGGATGTGATTCATAATCGACGGAGACACCGCAATGACCTTGACGAAAACGGCAACGGCATGCCGGCATTACCGGACAGGCGACGTATTCATGCTGGACGCGGACGCCCTGCGCGCGCCGATGGCGGGGGAACCGACGGAGACCGATCTGATCCTCGCTCCGGCGCTGGTCGACCTGCAGATCAACGGCTACAAAGGCGTCTGCTTTTATTCGGGGAAACTCACGCCGGAAGAGGTGAAGACCGCCTTCCAGACCATCGCGGCCACCGGCACCGCCTACTTCTGCCCGACGATTACCACGCAAAGCCAGCAGACCATGCTGCAGGGCATCCAGGCCATCGAGGAGGCGTGCCGACGGTATCCCGAGGTGGCGCGTATGAACCTGGGCTACCATCTCGAGGGCCCGTGGATCTCCAGTGAGGACGGCCCGCGCGGCGCGCACCCCCGGGAATACGCGCGCGACCCGAGCTGGGAGGAATTCCAGCAACTCCAGGAAGCGGCCAACGGCAAGGTGCGCATCGTCACCATGGCGCCCGAGCGCAACGGCGCCCTGCCCTTCATCACCAGACTGGCGGAGGCGGGCGTGATCGCCACCATCGGGCACGCCATGCCCACCACCGAGCAGGTGACCGCCGCGGCGGACGCCGGCGCCACCTTCTCCACCCACCTGGGCAACGGCGCCCACCCCATGATGCCGCGCCACCCGAACTACCTCTGGGATCAACTGGCGGAGGACCGGCTGAACATCAGCATCATCGCCGATGGCTTCCACCTGCCGCCCAACGTGGTGAAGGTGATGATCCGCGCGAAGGGGCTGCAGCGTACCATCCTCGTCAGCGACGTCCTCGACCTCAGCGGTATGCCCCCCGGCATCTACCCGCTGGACGAGAACCGCGCGGTAGAGATCGCCCCCAACGGCCGCATGGGCCTGCACGGCACCCCCATGCTCGCCGGCGCCAACAGCATGATCGACGTCTGCGTGGGCAACGCCGTCCGCTTCGCCGGCATCGCGCTCGCCGACGCCCTCGACATGGCCACCGTCAATCCCTGGCGCCTGCTGGGCAAACAGCCCCCCGTCCTCGCCCCCGGCGCGGACCTGCACGCCGCCATGCTCTGCCGCTGGCAGGACGAGAAGCTGTCGGTGGAAGAGATTATCTGGTAATTTCGTTGAACCACAGAGGCACGGAGACACAGAGATTATTATTATAGTCTCTGTGCCTCTGTGTCTCTGTGGTTCAATCGCTTATAATACTCCCATGCCCGATCAGATGCATTTTACGGCGGAAACCTCCGGGGAGCGGCTCGACGCGTTTGTCGCGTCGCAGGCGCCGGAGCTGTCGCGCGCGCGGGTGCAGGGGTTGATCAAGGACGGCAAACTCTACGTGAACGGCCGGTTGGAGAAAGCCAGCTACCGCGTACAGGCCGGCGACGCCGTCACGCTGGAGATCCCCCCGCCGGTGGAGCCGGAAGGCGTGCGTCCCGAGAATATCCCGCTGGACATCGTCTACCAGGATGCCGACCTGGCGGTGATCAACAAGCCCGCCGGCCTGGTGGTGCACCCCGGCGCCGGCAACTGGACGGGCACGCTGGTCAACGCGCTGCTCTACCAGATCCGCGACCTTTCCGGCATCGGCGGCGAGCTGCGGCCCGGCATCGTGCACCGGCTGGACAAGGATACCTCCGGCCTGCTGATCGTCGCGAAAAACGATGTGGCGCACCGCGCGCTGGCGGAGATGATCGAGCGGCGAGAAGTCTCGCGCGAGTACCTGGCGCTGGCCTGGGGCGTCATCGCCGAGGACGCCTTCACCGTGGACGCCCCCATCGGCCGCCACCCCAGCGACCGCCAGCGCATGGCCGTGCTCGCCGACGAGCGCGTCTCCGGCACCCGCCGCCGCGCGGTGACCCACTTCACCGTGCAGGAGCGCATGCCGCACACCACCGCCCTCTCCGCCAAGCTGGAGACCGGCCGCACCCACCAGATCCGCGTGCACCTGCACTACCTCGGCCACCCGGTGGTCGGCGACCCCGTCTACGGCGCCCGCACCGCCCGCCACCTGCTGCCGCTCCTCCCCTCCGCCGCCCGCGCCGCCGTCGACGCCCTCCCCGGCCAGGCCCTCCACGCCTTCCGCCTCACCTTCCCCCACCCGCGCACCGGAGAATGTCTCTCCTTCACCGCGGAACCCCCTGCCTATTTCACCCGGGCCTGGGAGGCGTTGCGGGAAGGCAGATAGTGCTCTCCACCACTGGTAGCATGTCAAAATGATTGTGCCGATCGGTCACGGCACGTATGTCCGCCGGCCCGCCACACCTTTGCGCGACAAAATCCCGCGAACTCTGTAACCTTTTGGATGACTCGTGCTCCTAACTCAGTGATTCTCACACGATAGCGAGGTGGCATGGATGGATGACCGGGCAGCGACCACCGGTCCGACCGGATCGCATGCGGAAGACAAATGGCTCATCGCGCGGTTCCTTGCAGGGGAGGCCGCCGCCTTCGAACGGCTCTTCCGCAAGTACCAGGGACCGTTGTTTGCGATCTGCCGGCGATTTTTCGGCAACGCCGCGGACGCGGAGGACGTCCTGCAAGACGCGTTCCTGCAGATCTACGCGGGGTTGGCGCGGTTCAACGGGCGCTCGACCTTCTTCACCTGGGCCTACAGCGTCGCCGTGCATACCTGCCTGACGAAGGCGCGCCGGGTGAAGCGGGCACAGGATACCGGCTCGCTGGTCGAAAAACGAACGCCCGACCCGCTGCGCCAGCAGGTGCGTGACGCGGTGCTGGCCTTGCCTGACCGCTATCGCATGGTCGTCATCCTGCAGTATTACCAGGGCCTGTCGCAGGCGGAGATCGCGCAAGTACTGCATTGGACCGTGGGACAGGTGAAGATCAACGCGCACCGGGCGCGCCACCTGCTGCGTGAAGCGCTGGGACGGGAGGAATGCCCGGCGACGCCGGAGGGCACCCGGGAATGTGGAGGCGGAGTCATGAAAACATGCACGGACGTCCGCGCACATTTTTCAGCATATCTGGATGGCGAAGTATCGCCCCGGCAAGCGGCCTGGCTCGAAGCGCACCTGCGCCATTGCCCGGAATGCCGGGCGGAGTGGGCGCGCATGAACGACGTGGTCGCCATCCTCGACACGGAGCCGCGCGAGGACGCGGAGATTGACTTGTACCCCGCCTTCCGGCAGCGACTGGCGGAGCACGCGTCGCCGCACTGGGCGCCCCGCCCGTTTCCGCGCCGTCTCATCCTCGTTGCCGGGATGGTGCTCGCCCTGCTGGCCATCGGCAGTCTGCTCGGCACGCACGTGCTGCACGAGCGCAAGCTCTACGTCTCCACCCCGCGCCTGCTGCACCCGACGCTGTTCTCCTCGATGGCCATCGCCTCGGAGACCATCCAGAATCAGGAAGACGCCGATGGGCTGCTCAACGCCGACCCCCGCCTGACCGCGCTCATCGACGTGCGGGCACAAGGCGAAACACTGCAGGAGGTGGTCACACAGCTCTCCGCAAAGACGCGGGTTCCGCTGGCGGTCTCCCCCGAATTAACAGGGCAGCGCGTCTTTCTGCGCCTGCGGAATATTACCATCGCCGATGCGCTGGGCGAGCTGCGCCGCCTGGCGAGCGGTGCCTGGGAAGTCACCACCGGCAAGGATGGCAAGCGATACACTCTGGCCGCCCCCCCGCAGGTGATGAAGATCGCCGATGCGGTGGCGCAGGCGCAGGCAATGGCTGCGGCCGGCGAGCAGCTCTGCCTGATTCATACGGCCATTACAACGCGCGACCCGTCGCTGGTGGAAGAAATGAGCATCGGCAGCACAAATAGCCTCGGTGCAGAACTGCGCGCACTACAGAACAACCCGCAACGGGAAGTCCGCCCGGACAGCCTGGCCCTGGTGTTTTTCCAGTTGAACGACGACGCCGTCAGCACACTGTTGGCGGGCTACAAATATGAGCGAACCTACGCAGAGCTGACGCCCGAACAGCAGCACCTGTTCCGCGACTGGGTCAGCCGAGGTGGTTATTTCAATACGAAGCCATGGGACACCTACTCTCTCTCGATGGGGCTGGCGCAACAGGATGATGGAACCATTATGCTGAACATCGGCAATGCGACCACACAAGGGAACCGGTCCAGCTTCGGCTTTGGGATTTTCAGTATCTTCAGCGGGCCGCGATCCTCAAATAGGCTGACGGAAAAAGGCCTGGAGCAACTGCTGCAGGCTGCCCGTGTGGAAAACGACCGCTACGTTGATCCCGCGCTGGCGGTGAAGATGGGCAATGTCACCTACGATGACACGCACTCACTGCGGGGGAGATCGACTTACACGGTGCAGGAGATGCTCGATCTCATCGCCGAGCGCACGAATCTGCAGATCGTGGCAGACCTGTATTCCGTGGAAGAGCGTCAAAATCGGATGCTGCCGCGCGAGCTGACCCTCGCCGAACTGCTGGTCGTGCTCGACCGGGATTTCAATATCGCCTGGACGCTCGATGGACATAACACGCTGCGCCTGGTGCACCGGCAGTGGCCCATGCTGCGGAAGACCGAGCCGGACCTGCAGGTAGCGGAAGGAATCAATCACCACTTCGCGGAGCGCGGCTACCTCGATCTCGACGACCTGTGTCCGCTCATGCGACTGTCCGATCTGAAGTTTGCCGGCACGGTCGAAGCCGCGCGGCCCGAGACGCTCATCGGCGATCTGCAGCAGTTGCGGGTGACTTCCGGCGTGAAAGAGGCGTTGCGGTACTACGCCGCACTCCCGCCGGCGCAGCAGCAAGCCGCCCGCTCGGCTCGCGGATTATCCAGCATGACACTGGACGCGCAGGAGCGCTACCATGCCTGCCAGCTTGCGCACTTTGAGAATCACGGTAACACCGCCAATTACACGCCGGCCGATCTGAATAAACCATTTTCCTTCTACGTCATACGCGAGCGCGCGTCGTGGGGAGAGCTGGAAAAACGGTACGACCGCCAGCTCATCATGAAGGACGGCGGCATCCTCTCCGGCGGGGCGGGAGGCAAAACCGCGCACCCCTGTCGACCGAGCGGCCCGTTCGACCGGAACGCGCAATATGAGTTCCTGGAGATGCGCTGGGACGGCATATTCGACCATGTGCTCGTCATCCAGTTGCCGATGAAAAACGACAGGCGGTCATGACGCGATATCCCGGCCCCGGCCCCATGGCAGCGGGCCGGGATACCATCGTGCCCGGGACGCCTGCGATCTCGGGCTTAAAACTTCACGTTCCACAACACCGCCTGCCCGCCGCTCGCCCCGACCACCTGGTTGCGGCCGTTGATCCCCTCCGCGCCGCCGTTGTCGTCCAGCTCTTTCAAGCCGGATTGCGCCGTCCAGATGAAGGGGCGGCCTTGTTTGTCGCCGACCACCTGTCCGCTGTCGCTGATGTCGCGCGAACTGCTGGTATACTCCTCGGTGACCGTGTCCAGGTACTGCGTGTCGCCCCCGGACCAGACGAACGCGGTCTGCACGCCCGGGATGGTATCCCAGCCGTACCAGCCCGCCACCTGCCCCTGGCTGTTGACCGCCTCCGGCACGCAGGCGATGTCGAGCGCCAGCTCCTGCATGCCGCCGCCGGCCGTCCAGCGGTAGGGATAAAATCCGCCGCCGCCAGGGACGGTAATGTAGCCGACCACCTGGCCGGCGGCATTGATATCGCGGGCGTCGCCGTAAAAGTCCTCGTCACTGACGCTATCCGGCTTGCCCAGGTCCTGCATGCCGCCGCCCGCCGTCCAGGTGAAAGCATGGCCGTTGTCACTTGCCGTTTGCGCCCAGCCGACCACCTGGCCGTCATCGTTGATGGCGTTCCCTTCACTGAACGTTCCGCCCAGCGTCCCCAGTTCCTGCATGCCGCCGCCCGCCGTCCACCGGAATGCCTGCCGGTTGCCGTTCGCCGCCTCCGCCCAGCCGGTCACCTGGCCCGCGCTGTTGATATCGGTCGCCGTACTGTTGTCGCCGCCCAGCGTGCCCAGATCCTGCATCCCGCCGCTGGCCGTCCACAGGAAGGCGTGCGTCTGCCCGGCGGCGGTGGTCGACCACCCTACCACCTGTCCCGCATCATTGATCGCCATCGCCCTGCTGCCCGTCCCGCCCAGCGTCCCCAACCCCCGAGATTCCGCCGAAAAGCCCGAATCCCCGCCGCCGCCGCACCCCAGCGGCAGCAGCGCAACCAGGCTTGTCGCCAGCGCCACCAGCCAAAACCGAATCCTCATCCTATCTCTCCTCTCCGTGATCGGCCGGTCGCGTGCGCAAAGAGTTGGAAAGCAGCAGGAAGATTGACGAAGATGACACCGGCCTTGCTGCTTCCAATATACGGCGCGCAGCATGAGGAGAAGTGCAGTTAACCACACAGAGATGATGGGCTGTATCTATTTATGGTAAAGAACATCCCGGCCCTCAATCCGGTTGAAGGCCGGGACTTCTTATCGTTCTCATCAACGGATGCCCGGCGGGGGATTACCCCAACTCCGCCGGCCACTCCGCCAGATACACCCCGTGCTCCGGCCCATACGATCCGGCGTTGAAGATCACCCCGCTGCCGTCCGGCAGCACGAAGGGATAGGGGAAGTAGCCGCAGTTGATGCCCTCCGGGTTGGTAACCGGGTAGCTGCAGATGATGTGCTCGTTCCAGCCGTGCTTCAGCGCCGCCACCTCCGTGGCGTAGAGCTTGTCGAAGCCCGGCCCGCCGCCCTGGACAATCCACCGCGAGTCCGGCGTCATCTGCATGTGCCCGCCCCAGCGCCCGGGCGGATATTTCGCCGCGTAATCCTCCCCGGTGCGCCAGTCCAGCGCGGAGAGCCACCAGTCGAAGGGGAAGTGATCGAAGGGAACGCTGAGATCGACCGGCTGGCAGTTAAGGTAGCTGATGATGCGACTGCCGTCCGGCGCCCACACGTAGTGATCGCGGCAGCCCCACATGTCCTGCGGGCGTGGGGCGTTTTCGTCCAGCTTCACCGTCTCCTCGAAGCGTCCGTCCAGCGTGCGGACTGTCGTCACCTGCTCGACGTCTCGTTTCGGCGACGGCCAGCGGTCGTAGGCATACATATTCGGATCGGTCGGGTGGCCGACCATGTGGCTGCAGAAATAGCCGTCCGCCTCCATGATCAGCCGCGGCGCCTCCCCCGCCTCCAGCAGGTAATGCCGGGATTGCACGCGCTCGGTATAATGCTGGCCCCGGTAGAAGAAGGCCAGAAGCCGCCGCCCGTCACAGAGGAAGTTCAGCGAGTTGAACGTCCAGCCCGGCAGCGAGATGGACGCCAGCTCCCGCCCGGCCCGCAGGTCCCACAAGATGCCGCGGGTTGCGTCTCCCTCGCCCTGCACCAGCGCGGCCGTCTGCGTATCATCACACACCTCCATCACTCCGTGGTCCGGCGGGCCATACGGCTCCGCCCGGCCGGTGGTCAGGTCCAGCGCGAAGGAGGAGTGCCGGCTGGTCGGATCGACCAGCTTCCCGTCTTGCAGCAGCACGGTGCGCCCGCCGTTCAGGAAGCACCGGTACTGGTGGTAATACGTGCTCCACATGCCGGGAATGCGCGGCAGGTTGCTCGCCCACACGCGCAGCACGCGCGCGCCGGTGTCCGGGTCGGTCCAGCCGTCGAAGACGCGGGCCGCCCGCTCGAAAAGGGTCTCACTCATTTCAGCTCTTTCGGCCACTCGGCCAGGTACACGCCGTGCTCGTCTCCCGGCCAGCCGGCGTTGAAAATCACCCCGCTGCCGTCCGGCAGCGCGAAGGGGTACGGGAAGGGATCGGAATTCAGTCCTTTCGACACGGTGGTCGGGTAGCTGCAGATGAGATGTTCGTTCCAGCCCTGCTTCAGCGCCTGCAGGTCGACGGCGAAGAGCTTGTCATACCCCGGCCCGCCGCCGCAGAGGATGAATTTCGAGTCCGGTGTCATCTGCATGTGCCCGCCCCAGCGCCCCGCCGGGTACGGCGCACAGTAATCTTCGCCGGTGCGCCAGTCCAGCGCGGAAAGCCACCAGTCGAACTCGAAATGGTTAAAGGGCGCGCTCTGGTCCACCGGCCGGTGGTTCAGGTAGCTGACGATGCGCGTGCCGTCCGGCGTCCACACGTAATGGTCGCGCACGCCCCAGAAGTCGCCGGGCCGCGGGGCATTGTCGTCGAGCGGCACGTAATAATTGACGCTGCCGTCCACCCGGGCGATCGAGGTGACGCCCGGGATGTCCCAGCGTGGCGTCGGCCAGGCGTTGTAGGAGAATAGGTCGGGGTCGGTCGGGCACGCCATCATGTGGTTGCCGTAGAGACCCTCCAGCTCCAGGAAGACCTTCGCCTCCCCGCCGGGTTCCAGCAGGTGGAAATGCGTGCGGCAAGGTTCGTCGTATGGCTTGCCCTGGAAATGCGACACCACCGCGCGCCGCCCGTCCGCCAGCAGAATGCCGCCCCCGGAGCGCCAGCCCTCGTCCACCGCCAGCGACGCCAGCTCCCGGCCCGCGCGCAGGTCATACAGGACGATCTGTGCGCCCTCCCGGTGACGGCCCAACAGCGCGGTCTGCGTGCGATCGTGGAGATCGCCTACGATAAATCCGGCCGGAAATGGATCGTCGATGGCGCTGGTGGTCAGGTCGACCATCACCGAGGGACTATGGCCGTCCCGCGCCTGCTCGCTGCCCTGCCCCTGCCGCAGCAGCACCCGCCGCCCGCCGTCCAGGAAGGGCTGCGTCTGATGGTAGGGAGTCATGAACCGCCCCGGAAACCTCTCCACCCCCGGCGGGTTCACGCGCAACACGCGCATGCCGGTCTCGGAATCGGTCCACCCGTCGAACACGCGCGCGGCCTGCTCGAAAACCGATAAACTGCGTTCGGTACTGCCACTCTCAACTGCAACTGTGCTGGTCATAAATTGCCTTTCGTTAATATTTGCGTCCCTGCAGAGGGACGCCCGGCCGCACGGCCCTGCAGCCCCGAATTCTATTCGGCGCGCGAACAGGGCCGGCGCGTTCAACAATTACCCTATGATCTCCACCCCCGCCTCCGTCCGCCGCACCCGCACCGCCCCGCCGTCCGGCAGCTCGATGGTCGCCTCGCGTCCAACTTCCAGCAGACCGAGATCGGGACTGAAACTGACACGCGCGCCATCCCAGCGTGCGCCCCACAGGCGTGACTCGTGCCAGGGGAAATTCTCGGGAATCTTCACTTCGCCGTAGGTGCTGGCGTACGGCTTGCCCGTCCGCGCGTTTTGCCGCAGCCGGCGCTGATACGTCCCCTGCCAGGCGCGGGCGTATTGCGGATCGCCGGTGCGCTGGCTGACCCACAGCATGATGCGCGCGTCATAGTCGAGCTGCACATCGCCGGTGGGATGCTCGCGCGGCGGCGTGTTCGGAATCCAGCGGGTGCTGGGGTCTTCCACGTTCTGCCCCCACGCCACCTGGTACGGCCAATACGGTCCGTCCTCGTCCTCCAGCAGCTTGCTGAGCAGCCAGTCCGCCGTCCTCTGCAGGCACGCCTCCACCACCGGGTCGCTCCCCGCGCGCTCCAGGTAATCGACGAGCACCTCGGAGAGGATGGAGTTCATCCACGGCTTGATGATCTCGCTCAGATGCGCGTGAGCGCCGGAGGTGGCGCCCTGGTCGCCGAAGGAGCCGTCCGGCCGCTGGCACTCGGTAACGCGGCGGCACGCCTCGCCGGCGCGCTGCAGGTAGAACGTCTGCCCGGTGACGTCATACAGCCGCGTCATGCTGCGGATGTAGGCGGAGTCGCGCCCGTAGGAGCGCCGTGGCCAGTTCGAGCGGTCGATGGCATACGCGGTATCCGCCATCGACTCGGCCATGCGCAGCAGATACGGGTCGCCGGTCTCCAGGTAAGCGGCCAGCATGCCGATGTTGCGCTGCAGCACCAGTGAGATCGAACCCCGCGGCATGCCGATGATCTGATGGGTAAAATCGGCATGGTCGATGCCGGAATCGGCGAAGGCATAGGCGTGGTGCAGCGCCGCCTCGTACACGTCGCGCCGGCCGGTGCGGTACGCCTGGCGCATCATCCCGTGGGCGAATTCGCCGTCCAGCATCGCCGTGCTCTGGAAGAACCGCCCGCTGCAGAACGGCTTGCTGCCTTCGGCTAGCTTATATCGTGCGGTGTTGGCCAGAATCTCATCGATGGTGGGCTCCATCGGCCCGCGCGCCGGCAGCACGGTGTCCGGCCACAACGCGCCGGCATACCCCTGCCAACCGTACGGCGGCAGGTAGCGCCGCGTGCGGATGGGTGCGGGGGCAAAGCTCAGGTCAAACCCCACCGAACGGCCCATGCCCTTCCACATCCGGCGCTCTTCCGCTTTGACGTTCCAGCGTTCGGCCGGCTCCCCATCGCCCAGCAGCCACTCCACGCCTTCGTACGGCTGGAAGATCGTCAGCCCGCCTTCGGAGCGAATGCGTCCCGGGTGCTCGGAGCTGATGAGATCGGCGTTGCGTTCGATGTCGAGCTGCACCTCGCCCAGCGCGAAGTCGGTGCACGTCCCGTCCAGCGCCGTGTCGTCCAGCGTCGCGTCCCCGGCGTTGAAGGCGATCACCGGCACGAAGCCCTCCAGGTCGCGCCCCTGGTCGAAGAAACGGTTATTGATGTGGCGGGCGGTGACCTTCACCAGCCCGTTGGCGAAAATCTGCGCATACACCTCGGCGTGCAGCCAGTTGTGGCGGTGCAGCCAGTAGCCGGCGTTATACCGGCCCGGATCGAACATCTCGTCCTCGCACACCTCGGTGACGCCGACGTACCCTGCGGCGCGGATGGCGGTGCACACCGGCCCGCTCCACAACTGCTCCACCTGCAGGAACTCCCACCAGTGAAAGCCGCCGTCCTCCAGCTCGATGCCCATGCGGATGCCCAGTTGCCGCCCGCCATGCTCGATCACCAGCTCGTTCACCTCGCGCATCAGCGCGCCGGTCTTCTTCTCTTCGATGACGATGGATCGCCAGCTCGGTCCCGCCCAAGTGGCATTCGAGTTCGGCGCCGCCGCCGGTTGCGCGGTCACCACCTCCGCGGTCGGAACCAGCCCCAGCACATCAGGCGCGCCGCCCTCGGCCAGCCCCATCACCAGCACCTGCCGCGGCTTGCCCGGCCCGGATGCGTGCTCGGCGGGGTACCAGGCCACCGGCACCACCTGGCACGTCATGCCGCGAAACGCCACCAGCGCATGGTCCTGCTCCGGCAGCGGAATCGATGCCAGCGCCACCCCGGCCTGCCGATCGAGATCGAGCGCCCGCAGTGTGAGCGCATCGACCCAGTGAGGAATCTCTGAGACATTGTCTTTCACCATCAGCGTGCGATCCTTTCATCGCGAGACGAATAACGTTCAGCCTTCGCTAGCTTCGAGAAAAAATATCCTTTCCCTGCCGGTTAAATTAATTGTTTATTCGAAAACTTTGCGCAGATCCGCCAGCCCCCCAAGCCTCTTTGAAGAACCTGCCACCGGCAAATACCCATTCCTCCCATTCGTCCCATTTTTCCCATCCCCCCACATCCAGGCCAGGCCCCCGGGCCGATCCTTGAAATGATGGCCCCGAATGTTATAATGATGTCAATCTCTCCTCGGGAGGCGCGTGATGCTCTGGAAACGGTTGATGGTGGTGTGTGCGGCCGCATTGCTGCTGGCGCGGCTCGCCGGCGCGGCAAGCCCGGAGGATGCGCTGCTGGCAAAGCTGCGCGCCCTCGGTCCGCAAGCGCGGGCGAAAACCGTGCAGGCGATGGCTGCCGTGAAGAACCCCCACCTCATCGGTCCGCTGGTCACGCTGCTCGCTGAAGCGGATGCCCCCTTCGCCACCACCACGAAGATCAACGGTGTCACCTACCTCAATGTGCTCACCGGCGCATTGCGTGGTTACGGGGATGCGGCGGTCACCCCGCTGGCCAATGCCCTGGGTACCGTGAAATCGGGGTCGAAACGCGCGCTGCTGATCGCCGCGCTGGCGGACACCGGCTCGCAGCGCGCCATCCGCCCGCTGATGGACCTGGTGCGCCGCGCTCCCGCCGGCGCGGCGCGCGGTTTTGAAGCGGAGCGGGTAGGCGCGGCATTGCGCAAGTTCGGCGATCCCGGCCTGAAGGCGCTGACCACGCTGCTGCGCGAATTGCCGGATGACCGGGCCGCCTGCATCGCCCTCTGCCGGTCGCTCCTCGACGCGGGCCCGCGCGCCATGGCCTATCTCACGCCGCTCATCAATGATCCGAAGGTGGGAGATTACGCGCGCTCGGCGCTGCAGGAGATCGGCCCGCAAGTGGTGCCGCTGACCATCAGCCTGCTGAAGGATCCGAAAAACGGGGCGTATAAATGGGCGGCGCGCACGCTGATCAAATGGGCCGACGCCCGTACGATGCCTTACCTCATCCAGATGCTCTCCGACCCCCTCCCGGAGATTCGCATGGAGGCGGCCTATGCCTTTGGCACGAACACGCTGCTCTCCAATAACGGTACCGTGCCCGAGGCCGCCGTCGAGCCGCTGGTCACGCTGCTGCAGGACCCGGACCCCGGCGTGCGCCAGGCCGCCATCTGGACGCTGCGCGGGGTGCGCGACCCCCGCGTAATCGCCGGTTTCCGCCTGCTCGTCAACGGGCTGAACGCCACCGACGCCACCCGCGCCGCCGTCGCCCTGGCGGGAATAAAAGATCCGGACTCCACCGCCTATCTGCTCTCGCTGGCAAACGTCGTGGACCATCCTGCCCGCAACAGCGTCGTGCTGGCGATGGCCCTCGCGAATGACCCGCGCGGCACGCAGGCGCTGCTGGCCCAGCTTGCCGATCCCGACCCCAACGTGCGCAATGGAGCGATGACCACCCTCGCCGAGCTCCGCGACCGAAACGCCGTCGCGCCGCTGGTCGAGACGCTGCTAAAAGAGAAGGACTGGACATCGCGCGCCGCCGCCGCGCGGGCACTGGGCTATTTCACCGACCCGCAAGCGGTCGACACCCTCCTCACCGCCCGCAAAGATCCCGACCGCAACGTGCGCATCGCCGCCGCCGAAGGCCTCGGTCGCACCAACGACCCGCGCGCGCTCGCGTCACTGCTCAACGCCCTCAATCTCGTCAACGAACGCGACGTCGCCCTGCTCGGCCTCGCGCAATCCACGAACCCGCAGGCGGTAGCCAAGCTGCTCTCCTACGCCAAAGGCAAGGATAGCACCCTCCGCCAGATCGCTCTCCAGGGCCTGGGCAACAGCGGCAGCCCGGACGCCGTCTCCGCGCTCATCGCCGCTTTGAAAGATCCACAGGAGCGCTACTTCGGCCTGCAAAAAATCGCCCCCCTGCGCACGGACGCCGCCACTGCGCTGGGTAAGCTTAACGACTCCCGCGCCGTCCCCGCCCTCCTCGCCGCCCTCACCGACCCCCACTCCGACGTCGTCGCCTCCGCCGCCGCCGCCCTCACCGCCCTCACCGGCCAGTCCTTCGGCTACGACGCCACCGCCTGGCGCGCCTGGTGGGCAGCGCAGGCGAAATAACGATGTGAATACCTAAATCATGTCTGCTGATGGAGTATAAGAAGGAAGACTGGAAGGATGGAAGACTGGATGGGTAATTGAGCTGAAAAGCCCATCCAATCTTCCATCCTTCCAATCTTCCATTCTTCCAATCTTCCAATCTTCCATCCTTCCATCCTTCCAATCTTCCTTCTCACACTCCATCGCAAAACTTGACCAAGCAGTAACGTTACTTCACGCCGAATTACAGGGGAGTTAGGCCTTCTCGAACAGCATAGAGCGTCAATTCGGCAATGCTGTGCAATTGTAATTTTGCACAGATATGCTTGCGGTGAGTTTCGGCAGTGCTGATGCTGATGCAGAGCTTATCCGCAATGGCGCGTGCTGTCGCGCCTTCGGCAGTCAATTGCAATATTTCACGTTCACGGACACTCAATTTCGAGAAGACCGATCTGTTATCGGCGCCCTTCAACTCGTAATGATGCTTCGTAAGCATGCCGGCCGATGACGGCATGGAAGTTTTATCACTGCCGGCAACCCATCGAATGGCTTGTACCAGGTTGGCGAACGTTGTTTGTTTCAGTAGATATGCGGAAGCACCGGCACGAAACATCGCTTCGATGAAATGGCGTTCCGAATGCGCGGAAGCACCGGCACGAAACATCGCTTCGATGAAATGGCGTTCCGAATGCGTGGAAAGCGCAATGATGCGCGTGTTCGGAGTGATCTGCTGCAAACGATGAGTGAGATCGATACCATTCAAGCCGGGCAATGTAATCTCGATTAATGCTACATCCGGATGAAAGTTCTCGGCAAGGTGCATGGCTGTGTGCCCATCTTCCACCTCGGCGACGACATGCATATCTCGCTGTCGTTCAATCATCTCACACAAGCATTCCCGCAGAAGTCTGTGATAATCAATAAGTTGAATATTGATCATATTTCCTTCCCTGATCGGTAGCCCGGTATAAAGTATTTGTACGGTTTTACAGTGTGCGCGTGTGCCAACTAGAATCAACTGCTTATCGAAGCAGCTTTATGAAACCGACAGGTGCGTCATGACCGGCAATTGGATAGCCGCGGGAGTCACCGCGAGCTGAATGGATCATGCAAGCGCCATGCTGTCTTCACTGTCGGCGGTGTTGAGGATGCATGTTCACGGAATTCGCGTCTGCAGTCACCTGGTGATTGCCGTAAGCAGAGCCTGATCATCAACGGTAAGGATTGGCTTCACGATCTTACGCCTTTCACATATGTAATCATCTGGATGACACTGGAGTCGGTGATCGCACCATCGTATAAGCAAGCGGAAAAACAGTCAGCAGCATAATTCTTCGTTCGCTTGGATTCACTATACGAATTTCCAATAGTCATCATTTTCGTGATTAGAGGAATGGGTTGACTCGCCTCATGTATATCAGTACTAGCGCCTGCCGCTATGTTTTGTTTGGTTGTATAGCTAGACAATACAACGATTCTACCTTCCTCCCGTGCTTTCAACCTTCCTTTTACTCTCCAGAAAATACTTGATTAAGTTACAGTAAGTGCTCTCGAGATGCCAGTCGCGAGAGCACTTGGGTTTCGCGATCCTCGTCCGGGGCAGGGAGGCACCGCTGCCGGGGACGCGTTCTCGCCGGGTTGGGGTGATCCGGAGATGCCAGTCCCCGGACCACCAGGGAAGGCGGTTCGTGTGCCGGACAGGGAGGCACCGCAGTCCGGCACGCGAGCCCGCCGAATCAGTTGCTGGTGACTGACGGAGTCGCCACCTCTGACAATGCCTGCGGCCGTTCGATAACCTCCTCCAGTGACAGGAGGATAATCAGGCGCTGATCCTGTTTGCCCACGCCGCGTACGAAACGGGCATCGATGGACTGCGCCATCTCGGACAGCGGTTCGATGGCGGCGACGGGCAAGTGCGTCGTCTCGGAGACCGTATCCACGATCAGGCCGATCAGCATATTGAACTGCTCCACCACGATCACCCGCGTGGCTTTCGTGGTTTCCGCATCCTGGAGCCCCAGGCGCATCCGCAGATCGACGATGGGGACGATAGTGCCACGGAAGTTCATGACGCCTTTGACGCAGGCCGCCGCGTGCGGCGTGCTGGTGATCTCCGGCATGCGGATGATGGTATTCACCGTTTCGATTTTGATGCCATACACCTCGCTTTTCAAGGTAAAGATGACCAGTTGCTCATCGACGCCGGTGGTAATCACGGTTTCCTGTACGGTTGACATAGTGTGTTCCTCACTTTCCGGGGGAAAGCCCGAAGGCCGACTTTCCCCCGTATACAGCGCGATCAGGCGGATTTCGCCACCCGCGCCCGCGAGCGCTGCGCACGGGCGGATGCCACCGGTCCGGTGGGCGTCTGCTTCAGATTCTCGCTGTAGCTGTCGTAATCCACCGTGAAGCGGTCGAGCATCTGCTTCGTCTGTTTGGAGAGATCGGCCAGGCTGGTGGTGGAGGCCGTCATCTCTTCTACCGACGCGTTCTGTTCCTGCGCCGCGGCGGAGAGCTCCTCGGCGACCGAGGAGGACTGTTCGATGCCGGCGGTGAACAGCTCGATGACCTTCATCACTTCGGTGCTGGAGGCGGTCATCTGCTCGGTGGCCGCGTTCGACTGCTCGGAGGCCGACGACACGCTCTCGACCACCCTGAATACTTCGTTCGAGCTCTTCTCGACATCCTCGCAGAGCTGCGACACGCTCTTCACCTGGGAGACCACGTTATCCGTAGCCGACAGGATATCGTTGAGGGCGGTGCCGGCGTTGTTGACCTTGTCCACGCCATCCTCGACTTCCTTGGAGGCGACCGTCATCGAATCGACGGCGGTCTGGATCCCTTCCTGGATACTGCGGATGAGCGAGGCGATTTCGCGCGTCTGGCTGGCTGACCGCTCCGCCAGTTTGCGGACTTCATCGGCCACCACGGCGAAGCCTTTGCCATGCTCGCCGGCGCGGGCCGCCTCGATGGCCGCGTTGAGCGCCAGCAGGTTGGTCTGTTCGGCGATGTCGTTGATGGCTTCCACGATCTCACCGATCTTCTGGCTGGCCCCGCCAAGCGCAAAGATCTTCTCGCTGGAATCGTTCGAAGCTTGCTTGACGCGGGCCATGCCGGCCACGGTTTCCTGCACGATGGTCGCGCCTTGCTTGGCCACTTCACCGGTGTTTTCCGCATCGTGGCGTGCCGCATCCGCGGCGACCGCAATCTGCTGGATCGCATCAACGGCCTGCTTGGTGGCGGTGGACGCCTGCTCGGCGCCTTGCGCGCTGACCTGCACGCCGCGAGCCACCTCCTCGATGGCGCGGCGGAGCTGCTCCATGTTCTCGGTCACTTCTGTCGCCGACTTCGTCTGAACGGTGGCGCCCTCCGCGACTTGCTGCGCGCCGCCGGCCACTTCCTGGCTGGCGCGGCCGACATTATCGGCCACCTGCGCCATCTGCTGCGACGCCTCGGTCACCTGCTTGACCATCTCCTGGATCTTGACGATGGTCTCCTCGAACGGATCGAGCATCTGGTTGATGCCCGTCACCAGGTTACCCCACTCGCCGACGAACTTCGAGGCATCGGCTCGCTCGGATACGCGGCCGGCGGCGGTGGCTTCGATCAACTGATTGGTCTCCGCCAGCAGCTCGTTCATCGTCTCCACCATGCTGTTCAGGTTCGTTTTGATGGTGTTGAAATCGCCGTGGTAAGTATCGGTGATCTTCGGCGGGATGTCACCCTTGGCGATGCGGTTCACGTAATCGGCTGCCACATTGAGCGGGTTGATGACCGCGTCGAGGGTCTCGTTGACACCGACGACAATGCCGCGGAACTCATGGTTGACCTTCTCCGGATCGCCGCGGGTCGCCAGTTGACCGTTAACCGCCGCTTGCGCCAGGTGATTCGCCTCACCGAGTAAGCCGCCGATGATGCCGCTGACGTTGCGCATGATCAGCATGGTGAAGCCGATGCCGACGATGATACAGGCGATCAGCAGCATAATGGTATTGCGTACGGCGGCGGTAGCAATGGCAGTATTGCTCTCCGCTTTGTCTTTCGCATCCTTCGTTTTCAGCTCGACCAGCTTGTCGATGCCGCTGTTGATCGCCTGGGCAGCGGTATACCCGTCGCCCTCCATCAGGGCAGTCGCTTTCTCCACCTGGTGCGCTTCCGCCAGGGCGATAATCTGGTTCTGGATCTCCTGATACTTCTCGTTCTTAGCGCTGACGTTATCGTAGGTCTCTCTGATCTCCTTCGATTTGATATTCTCACCGAAGGCGTTGAGATTCTCGGTATATGTTTTCTCAAGGTCAGTAATGCGATCCTTGAGCTCCTTCACTTTGGCGGGGTCCTGGTGATTGAGAAGAATATCTCGCTGGTTCACCCGGGTCCGGTTAAAGGCCACCGATGCCTGGCCGATCTGGCCCAGGGGCACAGTATTGATTTTATACAACTCGGTATCCCGCTGGTTGATCGTGTTGAGATTGCGAATCCCCAGATATCCGATAAACGCGGTGATCGCGATCATCATCAGGAAACCGGCCAGGACCTTCTGTCCTATCTTCATGGACGAAAGCAAATTCATTGTCGTAACTCCTTTCGAGATGGCGCCTGTTGCTGTCATTGCTTCAGGTTCAAATGTGACGGCAGCGCAGAGCTGTCACATTGGCAATCGGGCTGAAGATCGTTTCGTCAAGAGCAAATCAATCAAATGACACCGTGCCACTCTGAGATATCGAAAGGGCCTGGAGGCAAGCATATACCCAGATCTGGGTATTCTTGGGTGGAGTGCAGGTAAACCGGAGCTCACCGGGGCGCCGGGGCACCGGCGGAAACGCCCGGCGAGTTTGCGGGGAAAGCGGTTCCGTTAGTCCTGATATCCGTGACCGGCGAGCGATCCAGAGTATTGAAACGGCAAGGCCCCCGGCAGCATTCCTGCCGGGGGCCTCGTGTGCGCCAGTCTGCGGTAATAACGTTTAAGCCGTGTCTTCACTGGGAATAATGGCCATATCCCTTATGCGCCAGGACAGGTAGATGCTCAACTCCCCGAGCGAACATATATTCCCTGACGACCTGCCATCAATAACACATTCCCGGCATGCGCCAGCCGGGCAACCGTTTTTCGGGGCGGAATATCCTACCTATCATTTTGATGTTTTTTCATCATTTCACGCTCAAACGGCTCATTTCCGCGCCTTCCGGTGGCGGCAGAAGGCGGCCATCGGGCAGCCGGCGCACTTGGGGGCGCGAGCGGTGCACTGCAGCGCGCCGAAGTCCATCAGCGCGGAGTTGAATTCCCAGGCGCGGCCTTTGGGCAGCACGCGCTCGGAGATCTCCCACAGCCGGCGTTCCACCGGGCCGCAGCGCGGATCGCCGGCGTTCACGAAGACGCGGAAGAGCACGCGGCGCACGTTGGTGTCGAGGATGGCGGCGTCCGTGCCGTGCGCGAAGCTGGCGACGGCGGCGGCGGTGTAGCGGCCAATGCCTTTGAAGCGCTGCAGCTCCTCCGGGTCCGCCGGCAGCTCGCCGCCGTAACTGGCCACCGTCTCGCAGGCGATGCTGTGCAGGCGCACCGGACGGATGTTGTAGCCCAGCCCCTTCCAGGTCGCCTTCACATCGTCCAGCTCGGCGTCCGCCAGCTCGGTCAGCGTCGGGTAGCGCTGCAGCCATTCCTCATATTTCGGCGTCACCCGCTCCACCTGCGTCTGCTGCAGCATCATCTCGGAGACCAGGATGTGGTAGGGGTCGGAGGTATGCCGCCACGGCAGGTCGCGCCGGTGCTCGGCGAACCACGCCAGCAAGGCGCGCTGGAAGCGCAGGCGATTGGGTAAACGGAAAGTGCCGCGTTCTGTCATGATTGGGGAATCATACCCGTTGCGAGCGTGGAATTCAACCTGCGGATAACTTGACAGTTGCACGTGCAGACCTGATAATAAATCCCTGTTAAGCCCGTGCCTGGAAAACGGCGACCGCCGCGACCCGGATGCCGGGCGCGGGCGGTCCCCGACCCGCCTCATTATTTCGGTTCATACCGTCTAAAGGGAGGTTTTACCTTGCGTACCGAACGCATTGATTTGCCGCAAAATGAATTACCGAGCAAGTGGTATAATATCGCGCCCGATCTGCCGCGACCGCTCGACCCGCCGCTGCATCCGGGCACCCAACAGCCCATCAGCCCCGCCGACATGGCTCCGATCTTCCCCATGGGCCTGCTGGCGCAGGAGATGGGCATCGACCCGTGGGTCGAAATCCCGGACGACGTGCGCGAGGTGTATAAATACTACCGCCCGACCCCGGTGTTCCGCGCGCGCAACCTGGAAAAGGCGTTGGATACCCCGGCCCACATCTATTACAAGTACGAAGGCGCCAGCCCGGCCGGCAGCCATAAGCCCAACACCGCCATCCCGCAGGCCTTCTACAACAAGCAGGAAGGCATCAAGCGCCTGTCCACTGAGACCGGCGCCGGCCAGTGGGGCTGCGCGCTGTCGATGGCCTGCTCCATCTTCGACCTGAAGTGCACTGTCTACATGGTGCGTATCAGCTTCGAGCAGAAGCCCTACCGCCGTGTGATGATGGAAACCTGGGGCGCGGAGTGCTTCCCCAGCCCGAGCATGAAGACGGAAACCGGCAAAAAGGTGCTGGCCCAGTACCCGGACACCCCGGGCAGCCTGGCCATCGCCATTTCCGAGGCAATGGAAGACTGCGTGCAGCATGAAGACACGCACTACGCGCTGGGCAGCGTGCTCAATCACGTGATGCTGCACCAGACGGTGATCGGCGAGGAAGCCCTGAAGCAGATGGAGCTGGCGGGCGAGTATCCGGACATCGTCATCGGCTGCCACGGCGGCGGGTCCAACTTCGCCGGCATGAGCTTCCCGTTCGCCGGCCGCAAGCTGCGCGAAGGCAAGAAGACGCGCATCATCGCCGCCGAGCCGCAAGCCTCGCCGACCCTCACCCGTGGGCCGTATGAGTACGACTACGGCGATCTGTCCGGCATGACCCCGCTGATGCGCATGCACACGCTGGGCCACGGGTTCATCCCCGCGCCTATCCATGCCGGCGGGCTGCGTTATCACGGCGCCGCGCCGCTGGTCAGCCTGCTGCTGGACACCGGCGTCATCGAGGCGCAGGCCTTCCACCAGGTCGAGTGCTACGAGGCGGCGGTGCTCTTCGCCCGCACCGAGCGCTGGATCCCGGCCCCGGAAACCTCGCACGCCATCCGCTGCGCCATCGTCGAAGCGGAGAAGTGCAAGCAGAGCGGCGAGGCGAAGACCATCCTCTTCAACTTCAGCGGCCACGGCCTGCTCGACCTGTCCGGGTACGACAAGTTCCTGCGCGGCGAGCTGACCGACTACACGATGCCGGATACGGACCTGCAGGCCGGCTTGGCCACCCTGCCGAAGATCACGGCGTAACGTGAAGCCACCAGCATGACGGGCATCACACCCGGCAACCACCGCCCCCGGCGTTTCGATCGAAGCGCCGGGGGTCGTTTTACTCAGGGACTGTCCCGAGCCCGCAGGTCCGAAGCCCGTTTTCCGAAATGAACGCTCGCAAACAGAACCACGGGACTGTCCCCCCCCCGCGTTCAAGAGGCAAGCCTATACCCAAGGGGGGACAGTCCCGTGGTTATACAAGCGGATGTTGGGGAAGGCGACCGTCACTGGTCCTGCGGGCTCGGGACAGTCCCTGAGCTAAAAACCGACCGCCGGAAGCAAGCCTCCGGCGGTCGGTATGGACTGACGCTGTGGCGCGGGTTACTTCTTCTTTGCGGCGCTCATCAGGTTGACCTGTTTCAACGCGTAGGAGAGCAGCACCGTGCGGGAAGCGCGGGCGACCGGCTCTTCCTCGCTGGTGATGCGCTGACGGACGACTTCGCGCACCGGGTATTCCGTCAGCAGGTCGAAGTTGACCAGCGCCATCATCGCTTCGCCTTTGACGACGGGATCTTCGCCGTCCAGCTTCGTCGCCAACTTGCGCAGCTCGGCGGCCGTGCCGTCGATGCGGCGGGCGGTGATCATGCGGATGGCCTGCACGCGCACGCTGGCGGGCCGTGCTTCGTCGCGCAGGATGGTCAGCAGCACGGCGTCGGCCTTCTCGGCGGGCAGCACGTTAATGCTGGAGAGGGCAGCCAACTGCTCCTCTTCCTCACCGGCGAGCGCCGCGCTCACGTAAGCCACGCTCTCGTCGGTGGGCAGCGAGCTCAACGCGACGATGGCCAGCGGGTAATACGGCGCTTCTTTCGTCTGCAGCATGTGGTGCACCAGCGGCCATCCCTTGGGCTGGCCGATCGCCGCCAGCACCAGCGCGGCTTTCTCGCGCACGCCGGGCAGCGGGAACTGCAACTGCGGCACGAAGCGCGCGGACACCTGTTTCCCCTTGCCCAGCTTCGCCAGCGCGCGGGCCAGCACCACGCTGCGCTGCGGGTCGGCATCATCGAACAGCTTCATCAGCTCAGAGGCGACGCGCGCGTCGCCGAGGTTGCCCAGCGCCTCGATGGATGCATTGACGACACCGGGGTCTTCGTTATACAGCACCGAGCGGAGCACGTTGACAACGCCCTTGTCACCGTTGCGCCCGATAAACTGGATGGCCGGAATCAGATCGCTGGGGGGCCAGTTCTCCCCGCTGGAGAGCACCTGCTGGCTCAACACGTTCGCCGCTTCGCGATCGCCCGACTGGGCCAGCGCGATGAGCGCGGCGTTGCTGCCGCCGCGGTAATCATCCATCAGCTTGCTGCGCAGGACGGAGACGATCAGCCGCGCATCGTCATCCTGCCAGTAGGACGCCCATTCCAGGTAGGCGGCTTCCGCGTCGCCCGACTTGCCCTGTGTCACCATGTCGCGAATGAGCGCTTTGGTGGGGAAGGCCGGGCTTGGCGTGGTGTCGGTGGCCGTGTCGGTCGCGGTATCGGTCGCGGTGTCGGTCGCTTCCGGTGTGCCCGTGTCGGCGGCCGGCGGAGTTGTCTCGGTCGCGCCGTTGTCACCCTCGGTCCCCTCCATCGTCACCACGACTTCATCGTCGGCGGCATAGGCAGGAGTTGCCATCCAGGAGGCCTGGTAGAGCAGCGTGCATCCCAGAACCAGGGATAGAACGACTAACCATCGTGACATTGCAGTGTCTCCCTTTCGCGTTGAGCGTTCGCAATATCGTTTCGCCACACCGGCGAAAATCTCCTCCTTCCCTTGTTGGAAAGTTCATCGTGAAAGTTACACAGGGGCTCGCTGGCACGGGTGCGGGCAGCATGCACGGGAATAGGCATGTGAGAGTGAGGGTACAACGCCGTCAGGCGTGGCACGCCTGGCGGGGCAGGGATGACGTGGAAATTTCGTAACCGGTTGGCCTGAGCAGGAAAAGGATATTGCCCGCGAGGGGCGAATAGCTGCAATGGATCCGTCATTGGCCTGTCACCGTGAGCCGGATGAATGCCCCTCGATGCCGCATGCGCACACGGATGTAACAGGATCATGAACTTGGCGCATTATGCGCAAAGGAGGTAAACAGGGATGCATCTACTACTACCGTTACTGGCCCTCGATTTGGGCGGAAGTGTGACGATGAGCGTCGCGATTGCGGTCGTGATCGTTATCATCCTCTTCATTTTCCTCGGCGTCATTGCCAACCGCTGGGTCAAGGTCGGGCCGAACCAGGTGCTGATTATTTCCGGGCGCCGGCGCACGGTGCGCGGGGCGGACGGCCGGCCGATGGAGATCGGGTTCCGCCTGCTGCGCGGCGGCGGCACCTTCGTCTGGCCGGTGGTCGAAATGGCCGAGGTCATGTCCCTCGAGCTGATGACCCTGGAGGTGAAGACGCCGGAAGTCTACACGGTGGTGGGCGTGCCCGTGCAGGTGGACGGCATTGCGCAGATCAAGGTGCGCAATGACGATGTCTCCATCCGCACCGCGGCCGAGCAGTTCCTGAGCATGGGCGCCACGCAGATCCGCCAGATCGCCCTGCAGACGGTGGAAGGCCACCTGCGCGCCATCCTCGGCATGCTGACGGTGGAAGAGATCTACCGCGAACGCGACAAGTTCGCCCAGCGCGTGCAGGAAGTGGCCGCCAGCGACCTCGCCAACATGGGCCTGCAGATCGTCAGCTTCACCATCCGCGACATCCGCGACAACCAGGGCTACCTGGACGCCCTCGGCAAGCCGCGCATCGCCGAAGTCAAGCGCGACGCCGTGGTCGGCGAAGCGGAAGCCAACCGCGACGCGGTGATCCGCTCCGCCAAGGCCAACCAGGAAGGGCAGACCGCGAAATACCAGGCCGACACGCAGATCGCCGAGTCCGACCGGGACTACAAGATGAAGCTGGCCGAATACACCGCCTCGGTGAATAAGAAGAAGGCGGAAGCCGACCTGGCCTACGATCTGCAGAAGTACCAGACGCAGCAGCTGGTGACCGCCGAGCAGGTGAAGGTGCAGGTGGTGGAAAAGGACAACCAGATCCAGGTGCAGGAGAAGGAAATCCAGCGCCGCGAGAAGGAACTGACGGCCACCATCAACCGGCCCGCGGAAGCCGAGCGCGACAAGATCCAGCTCCTCGCGGACGCCGAGCAGTACCGGCTGCGCAACATCGCCCTCGGTCAGGCGGACGCCATCAAGGCCACCGGGTTCGCGGAAGCCGACGCCAGCAAGGCGAAGGGTCTGGCGCAAGCCGATGTCATCCTGGCGCAGGGTGTGTCGGAAGCCACGGCCATGGCGAAGAAGGCCGATGCCTGGCGCTTGTATAACGAAGCCGCCGTGGCGCAGATGTTCATCGAGAAGCTGCCGGAAATCGCCAGCGCCGTCGCCTCGCCGCTGGCGAAGATGGAGAAGATGGTGGTGGTCAACCTGGGCGACAGCAAAAACGGCGCCGCCAGCAAGGTCACCGCGGACATCACCCAGATCATCGGCCAGCTCCCGCCGGTGCTGGAAGCCCTCACCGGCATCAAGCTGGACGAACTGGTGAAGAAACTGCCGGGCATGACCGGCGAGTCGGCCACCGTCAAAACGGTGACGGAAGTGGTGGAAGCCCCGGCGCCGGAGAAGCCGAAAGAGAAGTAACGAGTCGTACTGACAAACACAACGGAGAGAACCGGCAACTGGACCAGTGCCGGTTCTCTCTTTCTATCAGGGACTGTCGCGCTCGTTACTGGGCTCGCAGGCGTCCCGCGCCTGCCCTGGTTGTGAAGCTTACCTTCAAGGCAGGCGCGGGACGCCTGCGAGCCCAGTAACATTGCCCAGCCTCTCTGCCGCATGCTATACTTCCGCTATGTCTACCGATACGAAACTGATTGTCGCCCTCGATTACCCCGATGCCGAATCCGCGCTGGCGATGGCGCGCACGCTGCAGCCGCTGGGGCCGTGGATGAAGGTGGGGTTGGAGCTGCTGATGTCCGCGGGGCCGGGCATCGTCTCCGCGCTGACGGAGATGGGGCTGCCGGTGTTCCTGGATGGCAAGTTCCACGATATCCCGAACACGGTGGCGGGCGCGGTGCGCGGCGCGACGGCGTCCGGGGCGCGCATCCTCAACGTGCACGCGTCCGGCGGGCTGCGCATGATGCAGGCGGCGCGGCAGGCGGCGGAAGCCACGCAACCCCCGCCGCTGGTGATCGGGGTGACGGTGCTGACCAGCTTGAGCCCGGAGGAGCTGCGCGACGAAGCCGGCTTTGCGCGGCCGATGGCAGAGCAGGTGCTGGCGCTGGCGCGGCTGGCGAAAGCGGCCGGGCTGGACGGCGTGGTCGCCTCGGTGGCGGAATGCGCGGCGATCAAGGCGGCCTGCGGGCAGGACTTCGTGGTGATCACCCCCGGCATCCGCCCCGCCGCGGTGGCGGACGACCAGCGCCGCGTGGCCACTCCACGCGACGCCATCGCCGCCGGCGCGGATTTCCTGGTGGTGGGCCGCCCCATCACACAGGCGCCGGACCCCGCCGCCGCGTGCGCGGCGATTCTGCAGGAGATTCAGGAAGCGCAATCGTAAAATGAAAACTCGGGTAGCGGAAGGCTGGGGCTGGGGAAGGATCGGGACGGTAGGCTGGTGGATTAGTGGATGACCATGGGAAAAATGGGAGTGAATAGGAAAAATGTGTTGGTGCCCACACGAAGGCCTTTCCCATTCATTTTTCCCATTCACTCCCATTTTTCCCATGGCTCTCGCTTAACTACCAGCCTGCCGTCCCGATCCTTATTAACACCAACCTTACGTGACCCAGCCTGCAACGTACTACGCTTGTCTCATTTTGCGCATCCCCTTCACATCCCGTTCTCTGGCCCGCGGTATACTCAAAAAGGGAGGAACGGGAAATGGTGACGCGGCATGAGCTGGATACGAGCTACAAGTTGAACGGGGTGCAGCACAGCGCCCACACGCAGATCCACGAGAAGGAGGAGAACGGCCAGACGCTGTACCAGGCGGTGATTGCCGATTCGCCGCTGCACCGGACGCACGGCGGGTGGGCGGATTCCGTCGAGCTGGCGCTGGACTTCCTCAACCTGGCGATGCAGGCGGAAGGCGCGGACGAAATTCACTTCGGCACGGCGTGACGTTATGCGCCGGCGGTGTGTCGTTCCCGCGCCAGCCGTCGACGGAATACCGGGCCCACGGCGTTCCAGCCGATCTCGATACGCGGCAGGGCGAAGGCGTCGACCGCGCCGGAGAGCGCGCCCGCTCGTCCCGTCACGGCGTAGGCATACCCCGCCTCCGCCACCTCATCCCGCACGCGGGCATCCCACTCCCCCCACGGATAACAGAAGCCGTCCACCGGCATGCTCAGCAGATCCTCCAGTCGCGCCTTCGACCCGCGAATCTCCTCGCGCAGCGGCACGGGAGCCAGCGCGGTCAGGCGGACATGACTGGCGGATTGCGAGCCGATCTCCCACCCCGCCGCGGCCAGCGCGCGCAGCTCGCGCTTTCCCAGCAGCCGCTCCGGGCGGTCACCGAGCCGTTCTTCCCACCAGTTGGTGCCGCCGACGAGATTGGCCACCACGAAGACGGTGGCCATCATCGACGCGCCGGCCAGGATCGGCCAGGCCTGCCCCGCCACTGACTGATATCCGCCGTCGAAGGTGAACGCGCAGCGACCCTCGCCGTCATCACCCAGCAGCTCGCGGACGATGAACGGCCGGCAGCCTTGCCGCGCCAGCTCGCGCACCTGCCAGCGCAACAGCGCGGGCAGCACAGCTTGTCCGCGCGCCGTCGAGCGGGCCAGTGGGCTGCCGATGCGACCATACCGCAAAATGAATGACGGCCCGGTTTCCGGATGCCTCATGGTGTTTTCCTCCCGCGATCCGTGCAGTTTGGCATCAGAACATGCCTGTGAGGTGATGCAATATTGCGCATGCGAATCCGTACCTGTATCTTGCGATTCCGACGGGACAGGGCACACCCGACGCTTGTCACGTTTTCACGCCAGCCGTTCGCATCTTCGGCGCTGAGTGTTCATTTCTTCCGCCGATCCGCCCAGCAGGCAAGAGTTTTTTTGCACATTACCGGCTACGGCCCGGGGTATAATAGGGATAATCGTTGCTGCAAGATGACACATGAAATATGCAAAATGCCACATGCGATTTGCTGGCAAGGGCCGGGACGGCGGTGGTATGCTATGGTTATCAACATGGTGAAGTTTCGCTTAGCCTGCTGATGGCGTGGGAAAAGGAAGGATGGAAGATTGGAAGGTTGGAAGGTTGGTGATTATTTTAACCAGTCGAGTTCAGTCTTCCAATCTTCCATCCTTCCATGCTTCCTTTCTTCACGCCATCGGCAAGCCTGACGACCGACCGGTCATGAAAGGAACAACTCGTGCGTATCGGCATCCCCAAAGAGATTAAGACCAAAGAGAACCGCGTGTCGTGCACGCCCGGCGGCGTGCGCATGTTCGTGCAACATGGGCACCAGGTCTTTGTGGAGCGCAACGCGGGACTCGGCAGCGGGTACCCGGACCAGGCATATGCCGAGGTGGGCGGCACCATCGTGCCGGACGCCGCGGAGGCCTGGAGCTGCGACATGGTGCTCAAGGTGAAAGAGCCGATCGCGGTGGAGTATCCATACCTGCGGCCCGGCCTGCTGCTGTTCACCTACCTGCACCTGGCGGCGGACCGCGTGTTGACGGACGCGCTGCTGGCGAGCAAAACCACGGGCGTCGCGTATGAGACCATCGCCGTCGGGCCCCGCCTGCCATTGCTGGAGCCGATGAGCGAGATTGCGGGCCGCATGAGCGCCATCGTGGGGGCGCATTACCTGAGCAAGGCGCAGGGCGGCAGCGGCGTGCTGCTGGGCGGCGTGCCCGGGGTGCTGCCGGGCAACGTGCTGGTGATCGGCGGCGGCACCGCGGGGGTCAACGCCGGGCGCGTGGCGTCCAACCTGGGCGCGGACGTCACCATCCTGGAAGTGGACATCGAGAAGATGCGCTTCCTGGACATCACCCTGCACAGCGCGGCGCACACGCTGTATTCCAACGAGCAAAACCTGCTGGAACGGCTGCCCGGTATCGACCTGCTGATCGGCGCGGTGCTCATCCCCGGCGCCAAGGCGCCCAAGCTGATCCGGCGCGAGATGCTGGACCTGATGAAGCCGGGCTCGGTGTTCGTGGATATCGCCATCGACCAGGGCGGCTGCGCGGAAAGCTCGCACCCCACCACGCACGACAACCCGACCTTCGTCGAGCATGACGTCATCCATTATTGCGTGGCCAATATGCCGGGCGCCTACGCGCGCACCGCCACGCAGGCGCTGACCAATGCCACGCTGCCCTACGCCATGAAGATGGCGGACCTGGGCGTGGAGATGTCGATGCGCCAGATGCCCGACCTGCGGTTGGGGCTCAACACCTGGAACGGCCAGTTGACCTACGCCGCCGTCGCCGACGCCCACGGCCTGCCCGGCGCACCTAATCCCTTCGCGGCGGAGACGCCGCATGCGATGGTGAATCAGCCTGAATAGAAAATGCAAAATGAAAATTGCAAATTGTTCCCCATACATCTAACCGTTCGGAATTGTGAGGGCTCTCAATTTGCATTTTACAATTTGCAATTTTCATTTTGCATTATAGAAACGGCTCCCCGCTTTCGCGGGGAGCCGCTGACGATTACTCGTCATCATATTATCGCGGGTACAGCTTGCTTACGCAGGCATGGTACCCTCAACTCGGCGTTCACGATAGGCCAGCGGGACCGTGGCCGCCGCCAGACCAAACGCACCGAGCATCACTAACAAGCCACCGATCGAGGCCGTTGTCGCGAGCATGCCCGTGGTATTCGCCCCCGGCGCGCTGAACAACTGGATCACACCCCAGATGAACAGCAGGCCGCCCAGAATGCCGGAATACCATCGCACCGTCGCATCATTGCGCAGGCCATACCCGACCCACAGCGACACGACCGCGATAATCAACCAGATGATGGACGTTGTCACCAGTCCTGCATTTGAGCCCGGCAAGGCGCTGGCCGCAATCAGCCCGGCAATGCCAGACACAAGCAGCAGATATCCCAGGAATATTGCATACCATCTTGCGAACATCGATCTTCACCTCCTTTACTGGAAGTCTCGCAGTTTGAGTATTCCGAATACGATCTCAAGGCACACACCTGTCACAAACATCGGTGTGTGGTTTTTTGAATACGACCCCCTGTGGGAAGTGACGAGTGGCGTGTCTGCCGGCCCGCCTTGGGGGTCAAATCCCCGGGTTATGCGAAGACGCCGGATCAATCCGGCTCTTTTCCATGGACGGTGGTGAGGGTATATATCCGTGTGGATTCATGTCCGGGAGGAAAGGTCATGTTACTCGGAACCCAGCGCATCAACGCGCGTGGTCATCTGGAGATCGGCGGGTGCGATACCGTCGGGCTCGCGCGCGAATTCGGCACCCCGCTGTATGTGATGGATGAAGCCACCATCCGCGCCAAGGCCCGCGCGCTGCGCGAGGCTTACGCGACGCGCTACCCGAACTCGTTGATGCTTTTCGCATCAAAATCCTTCATCACCATGGCGATGTGCCGCATCATGGATGAAGAAGGATTCGGGCTCGACCTGTCGTCGGGCGGGGAAGCCTACACGGCGATGCAGGCCGATTTCCCGATGGAGCGCGCCTACCTGCACGGCAACAACAAGTCGGTGTGGGAGTTGGAGCTGGCGCTGCAAGCGGGCATCGGCCGCATTGTGCTGGACAACGAGCGCGAGATGGACCTGCTGCAGGCGGTGGCGGCGGAGCGCGGTATGGTGCAGGACGTGCTATTGCGCGTGGCGCCTGGCATCAAGCCGGAGACGCACAGCTACATCCAGACCGGGCAGATCGACACGAAATTCGGGCTGGGCATCTCCACCGGCTGCGCCATGCGCGGGCTGGCGAAGGCGATGCAACTGCCCAACCTGAACGTGGTGGGCATTCATTGCCACATCGGCTCGAACATCATGGGGCTGGACTCCTGCGAGATGGCGACGCGCCTGATGATCCGCTTCGCGGCGCAATTGCGCGATGAGCTGGGATTGGTCATCCGGGAGCTGAACCTGGGCGGCGGCGTGGGCGTGCGCTACCAGCGCGGCGACCAGCCGCCCACCCCGGACGCGTATGCGGAGGCGGTGATCACCGGCCTGCACGACGAGCTGGTGAAGGTGGGCCTGCCGCACCCGCGCCTGCTACAGGAGCCCGGGCGATATATTTCCGGCGAGGCGGGCACCACGCTCTACACCATCGGCACCATCAAGGACGTGCCGGGAGTCCGCCGTTTCGTGAGCGTGGACGGCGGCATGAGCGACAACCCGCGACCGGCGCTGTATGAAGCGAAGTACGAGGCGATGGTGGCGAACAAGCCGAACGCGCCCATCACGCAGGAGGTGCGGCTGGCGGGCAAGCACTGCGAGTGCGACAACCTGATCATGGAGCTGCCGCTGCCCGAGGTGGAGCCCGGCGACCTGCTGGCCGTGCAGACCACCGGCGCGTATAACTACACCATGTCGTCGAACTACAACCGCTTCCCGCGCCCCGCGGTGGTGCTGGTCAACGACGGCAACGCGGACATCATCGTCGAGCGCGAGACGCTGGACGACGTGCTGGCCCACGACCGCGTGCCGGAGCGGCTGCGGAAATGCGCGAAGACGTGAACGTTGGAAGCAGGGAAGATCGCTCCGGGACTGTCCCGGCTCAGCGGAACCGAAGCTCGCTTTGCTCAATCAATGCCAGCGATGAGACCAGCGGGACTGTCCCCTCGTATAAGTAAGCTTTTCCTACACGGGGACAGTCCAGGGACAGTCCATGACGTTTTCCTATACGCGGGGACAGTCCCGCTGATCTTGTTTCCGGGCGTTACATGCGAAAACGGGCACTGGTCCTGCTGAGCCGGGACAGTCCCTGAGCGGGTTAATGCGGCGCCAGCAGCGTGAACGGCCACCAGGGCAGGTTGCGCAGGAGGCCGATGACGACGACGGTGATGGTCCAGGCTACTATCGCATTTGCGAAGATACCGCAGCCGCGATGGCGATCATGTAGGCGATCCAGCCTAAGCAACCGATAGACCCGAGAATCGTTCCGACAATATTGAGCGTCTTCGCGGTATTCGATGCCGCCTCTGCCCCAGCGTAATCTCCCTGCGCCAGCTTGGTGTTCACTTCGCTGGACTTGATGGTCGCGATAATGCCCAGAATCATGCATAGGAAGATATTGATAATCGACCAGACCAGGTAATTCGGGATTTGCGGCTGGCCCATGGCATACGGTGCTCCCTGATATCCCGGCGGCGGCGCCTGATATCCGGGCGGCGGCGTTTGATATCCCTGCGGCTGGTTGGGGGGTTGCGGGCTCTGTTGCGGAACCGGCTGCCACGAGGTCGGCGTGCCGCACTTCGCGCAGAACTGCACATTGTCGGGGTTCTCTGCCCCGCACTTCTTGCAAAACATCGTGTTCGCCTCCTTTGACCATTCGCTGCGTGACGTTGCTGACCGTGCCGTTATCGCGATCGTTGGGGACGGGCTCGCTTTGACGCTGTCCGGCGTGCAAGGTATTGCCTTATTATTTGGTTCACAGGCGGATTTTCCTTCTATCATTTCGAAATGCAGGCAATTCAGCGCTTTCTCTTCCGGTTTTACCCACGGGTTGCGTGCTATACGACGTTCCCTCACCCCCGGCCCCTCTCCCACTGAGAGGGGGGACTCGTTCACGGTTATTTCTCATTCCCTTTCGGTGGGAGAGGGGACGAGGATGAGGGAACGCCTTCATCGTCCCTCGCGTGACGCGTTCCGACTTTTTTTGACAACCCCTTGACATGGCCTGGTACATTCATGATAATAAGTGTGCACTCACTTATTAAGGAGCAGGGCGATGGTCACGGCTGATTGCGAATACTCCGGCGAGACCCCGAAGCGAAAGCGGCTGGGCGCGGAGGAACGGCGCGAAATGATTGCACGGGCGGCGCTGACGCTGTTTGCCGAGCGCGGGTATGAGCGCACCACCACGAAGGAGATCGCGCGCGCGGCCGGCATCTCGGAAGGCACCATCTTCAAGTATTTCCCCACCAAGCACGACCTGCTGCTGGCCTTCTTCGACCGCGAAGTCTTTGCCCCGCTGGCGGAGATCTTCAAGCTGGAGGAGCCCATTGACGATTACCGGGTGCTGCGGGCGTTCATTACCGACCGTTTCCGCCTGTGGCATCGCCACCGCAACCTGATGAAGGTAATCATCGGCGAGGCGCTGTTCAACCGGGAGATGGTATCACACTTGAACCGGCTGACCGCGCCGGCGCTTGGGATTCTGCAGGACTACTTCCGGCGGCGCATCCGCGACGGCGCTTTTCGCGAGGTCGACGTGGATGTGGTCGGCCAGGCGCTGGTCAGTTATCTGCTCACCTACTTTTTCCGCTGGGTCCTGCTGGAAACCGATGTCGAAAATGAGACCGCGCGGATGGCGGTTGTCGATGAATTAACCGGACTGTTCCTCTACGGAGTGACGAAGCGACCGGAACCGGAGCACACGCATGCGTAAGATTTGTTGCAGCCTACTCGTTCTACTGTTCGCCGCACTGGCCATCAGCGCGCAGGAGCCGGCGCCGACCACATTAACCCTCTCGCAGGCCATCGCCATCGCGCTGGAGCACAATCCGGCGTTGCGGCAGGCGGCGGAGACGACCGCGGCGGGCCGCGCGGCGGCCGACCGCGCCAAAGCCCCGCAAAAGGTGCAGGTGGGCGCCAGCTCGCGCTACGTGCATCTGGGCGAGGTGAACACCGTCACTCTCGGCACGCTGGGCGCCATGTCGCTGGGCGAACCGGACACGCTGACCACCGCGCTGACGGCGCAGAAGGTGATCTACTCCGGCGGGCGGCTGGAGGGTATCCAGCGGCAGGCGGAGAGCGGGGCGCGCGCCCAGGAGGTGAGCCAGGCGCGGGTGCGGCAGACGGTGGCCTTCGAGACGGAGCGCGCCTTCCTGACCTTGCTCACCGCGCAGCGGCAGACGGAAGTAGCCCGCCAGGCGCAGCAGACGGCGGAGCAGCAGTTGGTGGTGGCGCAGGCCGGCTTCGAGTCGGGAATCACCGCGCGATATGACGTGCTGCACGCCGAGGTGCTGGTCGAGGAAACCCGGCAGGGGGTGATCGGCGCGCAGACGGCGGTGGAGACGGCGCAGGCGACATTGGCGCGCGCGCTGGGCGGGGAAAGCGGCGCGCTGGTGGCCACTGACGAAGGGATTACCGAGCCGGCGGCGCCTCCCGCGCTGGACGAGTTGGTGAAGACCGCAGAACAGCAGCGGCCGGAGTTGCAGGCATTCGAGTGGCAGCTCCGTGGGGCGGAAGCGGCGGTGGCGGCAGCGAAGGGCGAGAACAAGCCCACCGTCGCGCTGCAGGCCGGCTACCAACTGGTGACGCCGTCCTCCGCGTTCGCCTCCAGCGGCTGGTCGGCCGGTGCGGCGGTCAGCCTGCCGGTAATCGACGGCGGTTCGGCGAAGGCGGATGTCCGCCAGGCGGAGGCGCAGCGCGATGCACTGTCGGCGGCGCGCGATGCCCAGCGCAACACGGTGGCGATGGAGGTGCGGCAGGCCTATGCCCGCCTGACCGCGGCGGCCAACGCCCTGCAGGTGGCGCGCAAGCGGCAGGAGCAGGCGGAGACGCTGTTCCAGGTGGCCACCGTGCGCCAGGAGGCGGGGGTGGGCACCGCGGTGGAGATCGCCGACGCGCAGACTACGCTGACCCGCGCCCGCGAGGGCGTGAACCAGGCGCTGAACGAGTGGAACCTGGCCGCCGCCGAGCTGCGGCTGGCCACGGGCCAGGATGTGCCGGCCACGAACAGCGCACCCCAGGAGAAATGATATGAAGCGCAGATTGCGGATCATCATTCCGGCCTTGCTCGTACTGGGCATCGTCATTTACCTCCTCGCGCGCATGCAGCATACGGAGGAGACGCCCGGCGAACTGCCCGGCAACGGCACCATCGAGGCGACGGAGGTGGACGTCAGCTCCAAAGTGGCGGGGAAGGTGCTGATGCTGCTGGTGGACGAGGGCGATCCGGTCGTCAAGGGCCAGTTGATCGCCACGCTGGACAGCGGCGAGCTGGCGGGACAATCGGAAAGCGCCCTCGGCAACCTGCAGGCGGCGGAAGCGGCGCTGGCGGATTTGCAGGCGGGCACGCGGTCGGAGAGCATCCGCCAGTTGCAGGCGCAATACGCGGCCGCCGTCGACGCGCGGACGCAGGCGCAGCAGCGGTTGAGCCTGATCAAGGCGGGCGCGCGCGGCGAGCTGATCAAGCAATTGCAGGCGCAATACGCGCAGGCGCAGCAGCAGCTCGCGCTGGTGAAGGCCGGCCCGCGGGCGGAGGAGATCGCGCAGTTGCAGGCCGCGCAAGCGCAGGCACAGGCGCAACTGGAACTGGTGAAGGAAGGCCCGCGCAAGGAGCAGATCGCGCAATTACGCGCCGTGTACCAGCAGGCGCAGGCGCAGTTGAGTCTGGTGCAGGCGGGCGCGCGGCCGGAGCAGATCGCCCAGTTGAAGGCGGCGCTGGCGCAGACGCAGGTGAGCCTGGCCGACGCGGAGCGGGAGCTGGCGCGGATGAAGGAGCTGTTCGACAAAGGCGCCGTGCCGCGGCAGCAGGTGGACCTGGCCACCACGCGGCGTGATTCGGCGCAGCAGGCGGTGAACATCGCGCAGGATAAGCTGAACGAAGCGCAGGCGGGCGCGCGCCCGCAGGAGATTCAGGCGGCGACGCAGGCGGCGGAGGCCGCACGGCAGCAGTTGGCGGCGGCGGAGGCCGGCGCACGGCCGCAGGAGATTCAGCAGGCGCAGCAGGCCGCCGAGGTGGCGCGCCAGCGGCTGGCGGAGGCGCAAACCGGCGCGCGGCCGCAGGAGATCAAGGCGGCGGAGCAGGTGGCGGAGGCCGCGCGCCAGCGCCTGCTGGAAGCGCAGGCCGGGCCGCGGCCGCAGGAGGTGGGGCAAGCCGCCGCGCAGGTGCGGCAGGCGGACGCGCAGGTGGCCGCCGCCAGGGCCGCCCTCGACCTGGCCATCGCCGGGCCCACGAAAGAGACCATCAACACCGCCCGTGCCCGCGTGGAGCAGGCCCGCGGCACATTCAATACCGCGCAATCCTCGCAGGGGCAGACGAAGATTTTCGCCCCCGCCGACGGCCGCGTGACGGTGCGCAACACCGAGCCGGGCGAGCTGGTGACGCCGGGCCTGCCCATCGTGCGGGTGGCGGAGCTGCAGAGCGTCTGGCTGCGTGTCTACGTGCCGGAGCCGCAGGTGGGCAAGCTGCGCCTGGGCCAGCGCGCGGAGATCACCACCGACACCTCCGCTAAAAAATATCCCGGCCGCGTCATCGACATCGCCGAGGAGCAGGAGTTTACCCCGAAGAACGTGCAGACGAAGGACGAGCGCATCAAGCTGGTCTTCGGCGTGAAGATTGCGGTGGACAACACCGACGGGAGTTTGAAGCCGGGGATGCCGGCGGATGCGATCATCTTTGTTGGTGATGGTGTGAAGAAATAACCGGAAAAGGGGTGGAAGGAGATTCACAGTCTGGAAGGAGGCGAGAGCCCCGCTGGCATTTAGGTCAGCCTGCCTGTTATCGGCGGGGCTCTCGCCTCCTTCCAGACTATGAATCGCGATTCCACCGCTGGCCCGGGTTCGGGCGGGGCTCTCGCACCCTTCCAGACTGAGAATCTTACCTGTTGGGCTTGTCTGTTTTCGGCATTGCATATGACTGATCATTCTTCGACAACCGAACGCTACGCCATTCGCGCGCACAACCTGCGGAAGACATTCGGCGGGGTGGCGGCGGTGGATGGGGTGGAGCTGGCGATCCGCGAGGGGGAGATCTTCGGGCTGGTGGGGCCGGATGGCGCGGGGAAGACGACGACCATGCGCATGCTGTGCGGCATTCTCGACCCGGACGCCGGCGAGATGGAGGTCGCCGGGTTCGATGTGCGCAAAAGGCCGGAAGAGGTGAAGCGGCGCATCGGCTACATGTCGCAGCGGTTCAGCCTATACGGCGACCTGACGGTGGCGGAGAACCTGTATTTCTCGGCGCGGATTTACAACGTGCCGCATAAAGAGCGGTTGAAGCGCGAGCGGGAGCTGCTGGGGTTCAGCCGGCTGGAACCGTTTCGCGACCGGCTGGCGGAGCAACTATCCGGGGGCATGAAGCAGAAGTTGGCGCTGGCGTGCACGCTGATGCACACGCCGCCGGTGCTCTTTCTGGATGAGCCGACCACCGGCGTGGACCCGGTATCGCGGCGAGATTTCTGGCGCATCCTGTATGAGCTGGTGCAGGAGGGCGTCACACTCTTCGTCAGCACGCCCTACATGGACGAGGCGGAGCGCTGCAACCGGGTGGCGCTGATCGACAAGGGCCGCATCATCCTCTGCGACACGCCGGACGGGCTGAAGCGGCGCATGCACGGCGAGCTGCTGGAGGTGATCGCCGAACCGCTGCGCGAGGCGAACGACATCGTGACCGGGCTCCCGGGGGTGCTGGGGGCGCAGGTCTTCGGCGAGCGGCTGCACCTGTGGGTGGAGGACGCGGCGCAGGGCGAAAAGGCGGTGCGGGCGGCGCTGACCGGTCGGAAGATACCCATTATCAGCGTCCGCCGCGTGGAACCAGGCCTGGAGGACGTGTTCATTTCGGTGATTTCTGGAGGAGAGCGGCATGGCGATAAACGGTGAGCCGGCCGTCATTGTGAAGGACCTGGTGAAGCGCTTCGGCGACTTCACCGCAGTCGACCGCGTCTCCTTCAGCGTGCCGCGGGGGGAGATCTTCGGCTTCCTCGGCCCCAACGGCGCCGGCAAGTCCACGACTATCCGCATGCTGTGCGGCATCCTGGTCCCTACCGCGGGCAGCGGAATGGTGGCCGGCTTCGACATCACGCGCGAGTCGGAGAAGATCAAGGCGCGCATCGGCTACATGAGCCAGAAGTTCTCGCTCTATGAAGACCTGACGGTGGAGGAGAACATCGAGTTTTACGGCGACATTTACGGCGTGCCGCCACGCCGGCTGCAGGAGCGCAAGGCGTGGATTCTGGAGATGGCCAACCTGAAGGACCGCAGCCGCAGCCTGACCCGCGAACTGGCGATGGGCTGGAAGCAGCGGCTGGCGCTGGGTTGCGCGATGGTGCACGAGCCGGAGATCCTTTTCCTGGATGAGCCCACCGCCGGGGTGGACCCCATCTCGCGCCGGCAGTTCTGGGACCTGATCTTCACCGTGGCCGGGCAGGGGGTGACCGTCTTCGTCACCACGCACTACATGGATGAGGCGGAACACTGCGAGCGCATCGCGCTGATTTACGGCGGCAAGCTGATCGCCCTCGGCAGCCCGCACGAACTGAAGACGGAATACGCCGCCGGCACGCTGCTGGAGGTGGAGGCCACCCCGCTGATGACCGCGCTGGCGGCGCTGGACCGGGAGCCGGCGGCGAAGGAGGCGGCGGTCTTCGGCGTCACGCTGCACGTGGTGACGGACGGCCCGGAGGCGGCGGCGCCGATCCGCGCGGCGCTGGAACAGGCAGGCGCGCAGGTACGGCGCATCGAGGCCATCATCCCGTCGCTGGAGGATGTGTTCGTGGGGTTGATCGAGCAGGCGGACCGGGAACGGGAGCAGCAATTTTAGATTTTGGATTTTTGATTTTAGATTATTCCTGTAGCACGCGCCGGCCCTGGCGCGCCCGTGGCCAGATTTCAGAGCCGTATGGTGGAACGAGAACCGTGATCACCGTATGCCGTTTCCCGGAAGCGGATCGGAAAGCGAAAACAGCGCGCTAGGGCCGGCGCGCGCTACAGAAATGCAAGGTATCATTTTATAGGCTATCTAAAATCCAAAATTCGACGAGGTGATTGAATGTTTTTACGCATGCGCATGATCATGTGGAAGGAGTTCATACAGATCTCCCGCGACCCTCGCCTGCTGGCGGTGGTGGTGATCATCCCCATGTTCATGCTGCTGCTGTACGGATATGCCATTAACTTCGACGTGCGCAACCTGCGGCTGGCGGTGTTCGATCAGGATAGCAGCCGCGCCTCGCGCGAGCTGATCGACGTGTTCACCGACAGCGGCTATTTCCGGCTGGTCGATTACGTGCGGGACCATCACCAGGTGACCGAGGCGCTGGACGGCAACACGGCGCAGTTGGTGCTGATCATCCCGCCCACCTACAGCCGCGACCTGGCGGACGGGCGGAAGGCGCAGGTGCAGGTGCTGATCAACGGCTCGGACTCCACCACCGCCAGCACCGGCATCGGCTACATCGCCGCCATCCTGCAGCAGCAATCGTCGAAGGTGTCGCTGGAGGCGCTGGCGCGGGAGGGGGTGAACGTCACCCGCGTGGTGCAGCCGGTCGATAATCGGGTTCGCTTCTGGTACAACGCGGAGCTGCGCAGCACCAATTACCTGGTGCCCGGGCTGGTGGCGATGATCCTGATGATGCTGGCGGCGCTGCTGACTTCGGTGACGGTGGTGCGCGAGCGCGAGCGCGGCACCATCGAGCAGCTCATCGTCTCGCCGGTGCGGCCATTCGAGTTGATGGTGGGCAAGCTCGCTCCCTACGTGGTGATCGCCTTCTGCGACGTGCTGCTCATCCTGCTGGTGGGCGTCTACGTGTTCCAGGTGCCGTTCCGCGGCAGCCCGTGGCTGGTGCTCGCCCTCTCCGCGATCTTCGTGACGGCGGCGCTGGGCATCGGCCTGCTGGTCTCCACCGTGGCGCCAACCCAGCAACTGGCCATGCTGGCGGCGATGCTGGTGTCACAATTGCCCACCGTGCTGCTCTCCGGCTTCATGTTCCCGATCAGCAGCATGCCGCCGGCGGTTCAGATAATCACGTACATCATCCCGGCCCGGCACTTCATCCAAATCCTGCGCGGCATCATCCTGAAAGGCAACGGGTTGGCGCAGGTGTGGGAACCCTCGCTCGGACTGCTGATATTGGCGGTGCTGCTACTGGGGCTGAGTACGGCACGGTTCAAGAAGAAGTTATAACAGGTGCCTACACGGGCCCTCTCCCCTCGGCCCCCTCTCCCAATACTGGGCGAGGGGGAGCAATAGAAAGATAACAATTATGAATATCCGGCGCATCATACGGTTGTTGAAGAAGGAGCTGTTGCAGATCGTCCGCGACAAGCGGTCGGTCGGGCTGCTCGTGGTGGCGCCGGTGCTGCAGTTGTTCCTCTTCGGCTACGCGGTGACCACCGACATCAATCATATCTCGACTGCGGTTTACGATGAGGACCGCACTGCCGCCAGCCGCGAGCTGATCGAACGCTTCACCAACTCCGGGTACTTCATTCCGAAGTATTACCTGTCGTCACCGCACCAGATCGACGCGCTGCTGGACGGCGGGAAGGTGCAGATGGTGCTGCACGTGCCGACGGGGTTCGCGAAAGACCTGGCGCGCGGGCGCGGGGCGGAGATGCAGACGATCCTCGACGGCTCGGACTCGATGAGCGCGCGCATCATCTCCGGGTATGCGACGGCGGTGATCCAGGGGTATTCCGGGCGGGTGATGGCGCAGCGCCTCGACCACCTGCGCGGCACGGTGACGCGCGTGCCGGCCATCGAGGGGCGGCTGCGCGTGTGGTACAACCCGGAGCTGAAGAGTGCGCGCTTCATGGTGCCGGCGGTGCTCAGCATGATCCTGCTCACCGTCACCATCATGCTCACCTCCATGTCCATCGTGCGCGAGAAAGAGCTGGGCACGCTGGAGCAATTGGTGGTGACGCCGATCACGCCGGCGGAATTGATGCTGGGCAAAACGCTGCCCGGCCTGCTGTTCGGACTGCTTGACATGGTCTTCGTGCTGCTGGTGGCGATCTTCTGGTTCCATGTCAACGTGGCCGGCAGCATCCCGCTGCTCTTCCTGTTGAGCATCCTCTTCCTGCTCACCACCCTCGGATTGGGCATCTTCATCTCGACGGTGTCGAAGACCCAGCACGAGGCGACGCTGACCAGCTTCTTCTTCATTATGCCGTTCATCATCCTCTCCGGCTTCATGTTCCCGATCGACAACATGCCGCGCGTCGTGCAATACATCACCTACGCCATCCCCATGCGCTACTTCCTGGAGATCATCCGCGGCATCTTCTTGCGCGGCGTGGGGCTGAACTACCTGTGGCCGCAAGCCCTCGCGCTGGCAGGATTCGGGATCGGCATATTGACGTTGAGCGCGGCGAGATTTAATAAGCGGCTGGGTTGAATCCCGAAGGGATGGCAGTCAATAGCCGGGGGTGGAGCGAAGCGGAACCCCCGGGACCGGATAAGAGAGAAGCGTAAACCCCGAAGGGGTGACAGTAAGCTTACTGCCGCCCTTTCAGGGCTTGGGCTTTCGTATGACACGGTCCCGGGGGTTCCGCTTCGCTCCACCCCCGGCTATTGACTGTCGCCCCTTCGGGGCTTAATGCAGCATGATTAATTCATCCCAGCGGCAATAATTTCCACCCATCGAAATATGCCCCTTCCGCGTGGTGCAGCAGGCGGGTGGCGAAAGAGACGTGCTGGGCGCGGCAGCGGTCGGCGAAGTCGCGTTCGGCGTCTTCCGGGCCGAGGGGGACGACCAGGCGGGGCTGGAGCTGTTTGGCGGCGTGCACGGCGTCGGCCATGGTCATCTCGCTCAACGGCAGCAGCACCAGTTGCGGGTGGAACTGCTCGCCGATGGGAGCGAACTCGCCGAGGAACTCGGTGGGACCGGCGTGATAGAGGGAGAGGTGGTCGATGCCCAGCAGGTAGCCCAGCCACTCGCCGGGAGCGTCGTTGCGCGCGGGAGTGGCCAGCGCGCCGAAGCCGGGCAGGTCGACGCGGGCGCCGGGGGAGAGGGCGAAGGAGCGCTCCTCGCTGACGCCGGCCTTGAGCAGCCGCTGGCGTAGCGACGCGGGACCGACGAAGCGCGCGGAGGTGCGCTGCGCCAGGCGGGAGAGCATGGTGTCCGGCGGCGGCGCGCTGCAGAGGATGAGGTCGGCGGCGGGCAGGTCCTCCGGCTGCAGCAGGTTGTCCCCGTTCAGCTCCGGCATGATCAGCGCCAGGTAGCGGTGCGACTTGAGCACGATGGTGCGCTCGCCCACCCGCCAGAGGGCCAGCCGGCCGGGCGCCACCTGCTGATTGACGATCATCTCCGCCAGTTGCATGCCCGGGCGGCTCCAGGCGCCGCCGGAGAGGATGCCGGCGCCCACCTCCAGGCGGATGGGCAGCGACACCGGCCGTTTCGACGGCAGCACCAGCGCGCCGCCGCGGGTGTCGTCGGCAATCGGACTCGCCGTGGCCAGCGGCTGGAAGCGGAAGGCATCCTCCGCGGGGTGCGATTCATCGCGCTGGGCGCCGATCACCGCGTGCGGCAGCAGATCGAGCGGGAAGGTGATTTTGACATCCACCGGCGCCGAACCCATACGGAACCCGAGCCACCCTTCGCGCAGGTTGCGGGCGATGGCCTGGTAGGGGGTGGTGACCAGCAGGCCGAAATCTAGCTCGTTGCCGGACGGCCCCACGCCACGCTGCACCTCCACCGCGTCTACCGGCGCCACCGCGCGGTCGCCGGCCTTTGCGCGCAGCGCGATGACCCCGGACCAGGTGGTGAGCACCGGCCAGGTGTTGCGGCTGGTCAGCACATCCTCCACCTCCACCGACGCCTCGCCGGCCTTCAGCCGCACGAAGCGGTCGACGTGGATGGTGATGGGCGTGGAGCGCACCTCGCCGCCGATCTTATTGGACACCCGCTCCACCAGGCACCAGGCGTGCAGTGTCACCTGCTCGTCGCTCTGCTCGGCGATCTCCGCCTGCCACTCGGCGCGCGAGATGGCCTCCCCGTCCGCCAGCAGCGAGGGGAACGCCGCGCACCAGCCGCCCTTCACGTGCATGCCGAGACGCTGGTCGCGCACGAAGTCGGTGGCCAGCAGCTCCAGGCTCAACGGGCGGTAATACAGGCTGCATAGCCGCGCGCCGTATTCCGGCAGCATCGACAGCCGCAGCACGCCGTTGTCCAGCACCAGCGAGCGCGTCCCCTCCAGCGTGCTTTCGCGCGCCATGCAGCGGTGGCGGGAAAAATCCAGGTTGTCGGGCAGTAATCCCATGTTGGTTCCGTTAGTAGTCAGTTGTTAGTAGTTAGTAGTAATAAGTGAACAGTGCCCGGTTCGTCGGTCGAGTAGGCAAGGAAGCTTACACGAAAAACCCTTCACAGCTCTCGCGCCGTATCGAGACCACCGCGTGAACAGGTAAACCTTTCGTGAACGGGCTCTATCAGAGCGTGGTTTCGATACGGCACGAGAGCGATGGAAAGATAAGAAAGGCTCACTTGCCTACTCAACCACCGGACCGGGCACTACTCACTACTCACTACTTACTACTTACTACTTACTCAATACCGATGTCCGTAGCTCACCGTTGTCGTATACTCGGTGGTCTCGCCGTCGAAATCATATGCCGTGCCCTGCAGGGTCAGGCTGGCGAGGCGCACGCCGATGCTGCCGGCGGTGCGCTTGACGGTGTCGCCTTCCACGCGGTCCGCCATCAGGAAGAACGGCTTCAGGTCGATAAGCGCGCCGACCATGGCCACGGTCTCATCATTATCCGGGTCGCCCACCCCGGTCATCGCGCCGCCGGAGACCTGCAGGCGGCCGAAGCTCTTGGTGAGCACGCCGAAATATTGCGCGTGCTCCGCCAGGTTCTGCGCGCCGACCGCGACCTGCACGCCGGCGTCTTTGTTATTCACGAAGCGCCATTTGAAATTATACACGGTGCCGACATCGGTAATGTTGTCGATGCCCGCCTCGATGTTGAAGAGCGAGCCGTTCTGGGTGCCGAGGATGGACGCGCCGAAGGGCATGTTCAATTTGCCGCTGTTGGGCGTCTCGTAATCCAGCCGCGACTGGCCGGGTTCGAGCACCTCGGCGGTCGGCATCATGTTGAGACCGGTCGGAATCGCCAGGCAGGCCAGCGATGTGAACAGCAGACAGGCAATAACGAAATAGCGCATGGGAGACGTTCCTTTCGGCCATGCAGGCGGAAGATATCATAACTATTCGAGATGAACGGTGACAGACCTTTTCCGGAGCTCAGGGACTGTCCCGAGCCAGCAGGACCAGGGGCGGTCGCCTTCTACAATAATCGCTTACATGACCACGGGACTGTCCCCCCCCCGTGGATAAGCTCTCCTCTCGCACGAGGGGGGACAGTCCCGTGGTTGTGGAACAGGCGTGAGAGACGAATGACGTGCGCTGGTCACGCGGGGTCGGGACAGTCCCAGAGCATCGGAATACCATCCTCATCTGTTCGTCCGCTAAACACGATCCGTCGCCGGTGACGGGTACCAATGTTGTGTTATGAACGCCTATCGATATGTTGCAGCATTGAGTCTTATCATCGCCGGGTTCTTCCTGCTGGCCGGATGCAAAACGGATGGACGGACGGCGCGGGCGGAGGCGGCGGGGGACGGCATGGTCGCGGAAAAGGTGGTGGGCGGCCTGCAGGAACCGGTGGCGCTGGTCTTCCTCTCGAAAACGCAATGGCTGGTCGCCGAGCGGAAGAGCGGGCGCATCCGCTGGATCGAGAACGGCAAGCTGCGCGCGGAGCTCTTTGCCACCGTGCCGGTGCCGGCGCCGGCGGGTTACAATGAATACGGCCTGCTGGGACTGGCGGTGGACCCGGATTACAGCAGCAATCATTACGTCTACGCCTTCCACACCGTGGGCAGCGGCGGCCGCGCGTCGGGCCAGCGCGTCGTGCGCTTCACCGTGCAGAACGGCACCGGCACGAATATGACGACCATCGTGGACGGCCTGCCGGCGGGCGCGTCCTGCTGTCACAATGGCGGGCGCATCCTCTTCGGGACAGATGGGAAGCTGTATGTGACGATCGGCGATACGCAGCGGCAAGACCAGGCGCAGAGCTATGACAGCCTGGCCGGCAAGGTGCTGCGCTACAACCCCGACGGCAGCATTCCGAGTGACAACCCCTTCGAGAAGCCACAGACCGGCTCGGCGAAAGTGACCGACATTGCAGCGGCAGACAAACCGCTCGATGGCCAGAATACGCCGGTGTATGCGATGGGGTTTCGCAACCCGTTCGGCATCACCGTGGACCCCGATTCCGGCGAAATGTATGTGACCGACAACGGCCCGAATAACGGCGACGAGGTGGATCACCTGACTGCCGGCGATAATTACGGCTGGCCGACGGTGGTGGGGAATTCCGACAACCCGAACTTCCACGCGCCGCTGTGGGCCACCGGGAATTTCACCATCGCGCCCACCGGCATCGCCGTCTACACCGGCACGGAGTTCCCGCAGTTCCGCGGCAACCTGTTCTTCGCCGCGTATAAAGACGGCAAGCTGCGGCGGATTATCCTGGACGGCACGGACCGCATGTCTTCAACAGAGATCGTGTCGGCGGCGGGGAGCAACGCCAGGCTGGACGTGGCGATGGGCCCAGACGGCCGGCTGTATTTCACCAGCCTGGATGCAGTGTACCGACTGAAGAAGGGGTGATACGGAAGGTTCGTAGGGAACGCCCTCCATGGCGTTCCTGGCCGCGTTGAACCGCACGGGTGGAATGACGGAAACAGGAACGCCACGGAGGGCGTTCCCTACAACAAATGGACCAAAACGGTGAGGGCCGGCGTTCTACCGGCCCTCACCCCTATTCCTTGATCCCTATCGCCTCTTAATGCAGCCGTCGTGCGCCGACGAGGCGTTTGGCGTAGTAGCCTTTCACTTCGCTGACGATGACGCCGCTGCGGGAGTTGGCGGCATGGACGAATTTGTTATTGCCGATCCAGATGCCGACGTGGCCGATGGGCAGGCCGCGGGTGGTGAAGAACAGCACGTCGCCGGGCTGCAGGTTCTCGTATTTCACCGGGGCGCCCATACGGAAGAGCATGGCGCCGTTATGCGGCGCGGAGATGCCCTGCGTCGCCAGTGCCCGCACTACCAGACCGGAGCAGTCCATGCCGCGCGAAGAGGTGCCGCCACGCCGGTACGGAGAGCCGTAATAGGACCGCGCGACCGACGCGATTTGCTGTCCGCGCTGTGTGCGCTGGGAATCCAGCAGGCGTGCGCGCTGTTCCAGCAGGGCGCGCCCGGTCAATGGGCGTTCCTGCGCCGGCTGCGGTTGCGCGGCCGGTGGTTGTGGTGGCTTGGCGGCGACAGCGGGCGCGGGCGCCGGCGGCGCCGGCTGCGGTTCCGCTTGCTCCGCCTGCGCGGCAGACGCGACACTGTCCGGCAGAGTCAATTGCTGGCCGACATAGATCAGATCGGGGTTCTTCAGGTTGTTGTGCGAGATGATTTCTTCGACGGGGGTGTTGAAGCGAATCGCCAGTTTCGAGACGGAATCCCCGGGTTTTACGGTGTAGGTCACATCGGCCAATGCCATGGCCGTCAGGAACGATAATGCGACCAAACCGCCAACCAGACGGAACCGTCCAGTACGTCGGAACGTCAAAACGGAAACCTCCTTGCTGCTTCGTATTACAGCAGAACTAACCTCTCGAAGGTATGAGCCGAAGCTCATTCGTCACCAGGATAATTGCAGTTTTCGAGAGTGCTGTCGTAATACCAGGATCTCTCAGCAGTGAGAAATCGGGCACCAGCCCGGAATTCGCCGGCATCGATACACCAGGCAACTTGGGGGCAAGAACGCTCGCTTCGCTACGATACGTTGATTTAGCGAGTGAGCCTAACTGTTCCAGCCGGCACGCAGTGTAACAGGATTCCGGCAGGGTGTCAAGAAAAGATTTGCACAGCAGTTGTGCACATATGGAGACAAAGACACAATATCTGTGGGCTTGCTCTGTATACTGGTGATAACCTGTGGATAAAATTTAATGTTTTGCGCCGATAGTCTTTTTCTACCCGACTGACGGATGATCCACACAAGGCCCGGGAACTGACCTCGCATGTAGCGCCCAGCCGGAAGATGACGAAGCCCGGCAGCGGGTCAGTCCCCATGTATCGGGAAGCTTTCCTATGCGTGGGGACAGACCCACTGCCGGGCTTCGTTATCTTCCGGCTGGGCGCTACATGCGAGGTCAGTCCCAGAAACAGCTACACGTAAATCATCCGCTTCGTCATCCCGCCGTCGATGACCATGTTCTGGCCGGTGAGAAATTCCGCGTCGTTCGAGGCGAGGAAAAGGACGGCGGCGGCGATGTCGTCGGGCACGCCCACACGACCGACGGGGTGCTGCTGCGCGTCGGCTTCGCTGTGGACCGGCGTCTGGCGCAGGCGCGCCTTTTTCCAATCACCGGTCTCGATCCACCCCGGGCTGATGCAATTGACGCGGATCTCCGGCCCCAGGCTGATGGCCAGCGCGTGGGTCAGCGCCAGCAGGCCGCCTTTACTGGCGGAATAGGCCTCGGTGTCCGGCTGCGACATCAGCGCGCGGGTGGAGGCGATGTTGACGATGCAGCCGTGGCGCGCGCGCAGGTGGGGAACGGCATATTTCGCGCAAAGAAAGGCGCCGGTCAGATTCACGGAGACCACGCGGTTCCACGCCTCCAGCGACAGTTCGGTGAGCGGGCCGTTCGCGCTGGTGTAGGCGTTGTTGACCAGCAGGTCGATCCCACCGAAGCGTGCGACGGTCGCGGAGATCATCTGTTGTACCTGCCCCTCATCCGCCACGTCGGTGGGCACGAACAGCAGCCGGCCATACGCGGCATACTCTTCCGCCGTCTCCCGGCCCGCTTCGTCGTCGATGTCGGCGATGGTCACCGACCAGCCGTCGTCCAGCAGGCGCCGCGCGGTCGCCTTCCCAATCCCCTGCGCCCCACCGGTGATGACGGCGCACCGTTCCTCGCTCATGTCTTTTCCCCCGTGCGACTGATTCGTGACGGCAAGGCGAAATCCTGCCGGCAGGAGATTTGAGATTACAAATGAAATGTAAACAATGCCTGGTTGTAGCTCGGTGGTCCTGGATTTTCTTGCTCTTGCTCTAAACTCTTGCTCTTGCTCTGTAAAACTTCACGAAATCCAAACCCGTGAGGTTTTTTTCAGAGCAAGAGCAAGAGTATAGAGCAAGAGCAAGGAAATCCAGGACCACCGAGCTACAACCAGGCAATACCCTTTGCGCGTCCGGAGGTGCCCATGCCGCGTCCCAATATCCTGTACCTGCATTCCCACGATACCGGCCGGTATATTCAGCCGTACGGCCACGCCGTCCCCACACCGAACATGCAGCGGCTGGCGGAGGAAGGGATGCTGTTTCGCCAGGCGTTCTGCGGCGCGCCCACCTGCTCGCCCAGCCGCGCGTGCCTGCTTACCGGACAGTCGGCGCATAACAGCGGCATGGTCGGGCTGGCGCACCGGGGATTCCGGCTGAACGATTACCGGCAGCACCTGGTGCATACGCTGCACGCGGCGGGGTATTCGTCCACGCTGATCGGAGTGCAGCACGTGGCGAAGGACCCCACGGAGATCGGCTACGGGCAGGTCATCCCCGGGTCATGGGCCCCGCAGGCTGCGCTGGCGGCGCAGGCGTTCTTTGACCGCCCGCCGACCGAGCCGTTCTTCCTCGACATCGGCATGTTCGAGACGCACCGGGAATACCGCGCCCCCGGCCGCGCGGAGGACGCGCGCTACTGCCTGCCGCCCGCCCACCTGCCGGACACCCCGGAGACGCGCGCGGACATGGCGGCGTTCACGGCCAGCGCGCGCGTGTTGGACCAGGCCGTGGGCAGCATCCTGGATGCCCTCGACAACGCGAGATTGGCGGAGAACACGCTGGTGGTGTGCACCACCGACCACGGCATCGCCTTCCCGCGGATGAAATGTCATTTGACCGACGCCGGCACCGGCGTGCTGCTCATCATGCGCGGTCCGGGGGGCTTCACCGGCGGCGGGGTGTGCGAGGCGATGGTGTCGCACCTGGACCTCTTCCCCACGCTGTGCGACCTGCTGGAGATCCCGCGGCCGGCGTGGCTGCAGGGTGATTCGCTGCTGCCGCTGGCGCGTGGCGAGGCGGAGGAGATTCACGAGGAGATTTTCGCGGAGGTGAACTACCATGCCGCCTTCGAGCCGATGCGCGGCGCGCGCACCCGGCGCTGGAAATACATCCGCCGCTACGACGGGCGGTCGACGCCGGTGTTGCCCAACTGCGACGACAGCCCGAGCAAGAGCGTGTGGCTGGCCGGCGGCTGGCGCGAGCGCCCGGTGGAGGAGGAGCAGTTGTACGACCTGCTGTATGACCCGCAGGAGATGCACAACCTGGTAAACGACCCGGCCGCCGCCGGCGCGCTGGCGGAGATGCGCGGACGCCTGCAGCGCTGGATGCAGGAGACGGACGACCCGCTGCTCTCCGGCGCTATCTCCGTGCCCCCCGGCACGCTGGTGAACGACCCGGACGGGCTGTCGCCCAGCGAGACGCCGGTGGCGATTGCATGAGTGGCGGAGACGGCTCGAATCCGAGGGGGGACTGTCCGTATTTTCCCCCTGCCTTCCTTATCTGCTCCCGTCCCTCCACACGCTTGCATCCAACCTGAGCCCTCCCGCACATAATCGGAAAATGCGTGGCTGTACCCCCGGGCCCGCGTGCATAAGTCGTTCACCCGGGGTACAGCCAAGCATTTTCCGGCCAGTTGCGGGAGGGCTCAGGTTGGACATGGCTGGTAGAGCGTCGGAAGTGATATTAGAAACAGGGGGAAAATACGGACAGTCCCCCTCGGTCTCAGAGCCGATCCGCTCTCGCCCCAGCCTCCCGTGACCCAGCGTAGAATTTCAGGATCGGGCATATATGGTATAATGTCTCGATTTTCTCATACACACCGCGGGTACCTTGCCGACACCGTGCAAGGTGCCCTAAGTGCGTTTATTCCGAAGTTAACATTATGCTCTACGATATTGTCTATTCACTGGCACATTCGGCGCCGTTGGCGCTGCTGCGCGAAGGATTTGCGCGGAGGGCGCGGCGGCAGTGGGTGAGCGGGGCGCGCGGCACCGGGAGAAGCCTGCTGGCCGCGGCGATCATCCGCGCCCGGCGCGACGTTGAGCCTGCGTCCGGGGTGCACTTCATCTTGACGCCCAGCCAGGAGCGCGCGGAGACGCTGTTCGCCGATCTGACCGCGGTCTACGGGCGCGACCACGCCGACTTTCCGCTGGCCCTCTTCCCATCGCTCGAGTCGCTGCTCTACGAAGAAACCTCGCCCGACTTCAACCTGATCCGCGAGCGCATCACCGTGCTGGCGCGGCTGGCGGCGGGCGAGCCGCTGGTGTTGATCGCCACCGCGGACGCGGCGCTGCACCGCACCTTGCCGCCGGACGTGCTGCGCGCCTCCATCCGCGCGCTGCGCGTGGGGGAAGAGGTGGAGCCGTCGGAGATTGCCGGCTGGCTGGCCATGCACGGCTATACGCGCGAGGGGATGGTGGAGCAGCCCGGCCAGTTCGGCCTGCGCGGCGGCGTGCTTGATATCTACCCGTCCACCGAATCCGCGCCGCTGCGGCTGGAGTTCTTCGGCGACGAGATCGAGTCGATCCGCCCCTTCGACCCCGGCAGCCAGCGCTCGCAAGGAGCGCGGGACGCCGTCACCCTCTTCCCGGCGCGCGAGATCCTGCTCTCACCCGAGCACGTGGAGGCGGCGGAGCCGGCCATCCGCGCCACGCTGGCGGCGCAACTGCAGGTCGTGTCCAGAGAGCCCATCCGCCTGCCGGGCGAGGACGGCAAGCCGGAGGACCTGCTCTCCCCCGCCGACCGCCTGTCCAGCAAGGTCGGCAACGAGCTGGAGCTGCTCGGACAGGGCGCGTATTTCAACGGCGTCGAATATTACCTGCCGTTCATCCATCCCGAGGGCGCCACGCTGCTGGATTACCTGCCGGCGGACGCGAACGTCATTCTCGACGAGCCGGACCACATCGCCCACGCCTTCCACCGCTTCGGAGAAGGGCTGGAGCAGTTGGAGACCAGCCGGCTGAACCGCGGCGCGCTGCTGCCGGCGGCGCACCCGCTGTACCTGACGCTGACGGAGGGACTCACCCAGCTCGCGCAGCGGCAGGAGGTGGCGATCAGCCTGCTGCCGCCCGGCGGCGGCGCCAGCTTCACCGACCCGGTCGTGAAGAGCATCGCCTCCGACGAGGAGGAGCTGGAGTTCGCGGATCAGATCGTCAGCGGCAAGCGGCCCGCCGATCTCACCGACGGCGCGTGCATCGAGCTGCAGAGCCAGGCGCCCACCAATTACACCGTCGCCCACGATCAACTGCAGGCGGATCTGACGCTGTGGCTGCGCGAGGGCTACACCATCATCGCCGTCACCCACCAGGAGCACCGCATGGCGGAGATGCTGGTGGGCATGGAGCTGCCGGTGCTCTCCGGTGAAGCGGCGCGGCCGTCCGACAGCCTGCCGCCCGGCCGCGTGCTGGTGCGCCGCGCGGAATTGGGCGAGGGCATCATCATTCCCGGCGCGAAGCTGGCCCTGCTCACCGACGGCGAATTGCTGGGCTGGCAGAAGCAGCGCCGCACCGTCAGCCGCCGGCAGACCCCCGGCCAGACGCTGGCGAGCATCAACCAGCTCACCCCCGGTGAATTCGTGGTGCATATCCACCACGGCATCGGCCAGTACGCCGGCCTGGTGCGCCGCGACGTGCAGGGCGTGGAGCGCGAGTTCCTGGAGATCGACTACGCGGGCGCGGACAAGCTATTCGTGCCGGTGGATCAGCTCGACCGCGTGCAGAAATACCTGGGCCTCAGCGAGGACCCGCCCAATGTGCACCGGCTGGGCAGCGGCGACTGGGAGCGCACCAAGCGCCGCACGAAGAAGTCCACCGAGGATCTGGCAAACCAGTTGTTGAAGCTGCAGGCCATGCGCGCCCAGCAGCAGGGCCACGCCTTTTCCGTCGACACCCCGTGGCAGCGCGAGATGGAGGAAGGTTTCCCGTGGATGGAGACCGTCGACCAACTGCGCAGCATCATGGAAGTGAAGTACGACATGGAGCAGCCCGCCCCGATGGACCGCCTCATCTGCGGCGACGTGGGCTACGGCAAGACGGAGGTGGCGTTGCGCGCGGCGTTCAAAGCGATCATGGACGGCATGCAGGTGGCGGTGCTCGCCCCGACGACGGTGCTGGCGGCGCAGCATTTCCGCACCTTCCGCGAGCGGCTGGCGGCCTTCCCGGTGCGGGTGGAATTGCTCTCCCGCTCGGTGCCCAAGAAGGAGCAGACGAAGGTCGCCGCGGATCTGTCCGCCGGCGCGGTGGACCTGATCATCGGCACCCACCGGCTGCTGTCGAAGGACGTCAATTTCAAAAACCTGGGCCTGGTGATCATCGACGAGGAGCAGCGCTTCGGGGTGAAGCAGAAGGAGAAGTTCAAGACGCTCAACCCCGGCGTGGATATCATCACCATGTCCGCCACGCCCATCCCGCGCACGCTGCACATGGCGTTGTCCGGGCTGCGCGAGATGTCGCTCATCAACACCCCGCCGGAAGGCCGCATGCCGGTGCGCACGCTGGCGCTGGAGGCGGATGACGAGGTGCTGCGTGAAGCCATCCTGCGCGAGCTGGACCGCGACGGCCAGGCCTTCCTGCTGCACAACCGCATCCAATCCATCTACCACGTGGCCGAGCACGTGCGGCAGACGGTGCCGCAGGCGCGGGTGGAGGTCGCCCACGGCCAGATGGAGGAGGGCGAGCTCGACCGCATCATGACCGAATTCTACGCCCGCAAGTTCGACGTGCTGGTGTGCACCGCCATCATCGAGAACGGGCTGGACGTGCCCAACGTCAACACCATCGTGGTGGACCAGGCGGACACGCTGGGACTGGCGCAGATGTACCAGCTCCGCGGACGCGTGGGCCGCAGCGACCGCCAGGCCTACGCCTACCTGACCTGGAAGCCACGCAAGAAGCTCTCGGAAACCGCCAAGGAGCGCATCGCGGCGATGAAGGAGTTCGCCAGCCTGGGCTCGGGCTACAAGGTGGCGCTGCGCGACCTGGAGATCCGCGGCGCCGGCGACCTGCTGGGCGCGGAGCAGAGCGGCGTGCTGGCCGCGGTCGGCTACGACCTGTACTGCCAGATGCTGGAGGAGGCGGTGCGCATCGTCCACGGCGAGGAAGTGCCGCCGGAGCGCGAGGTGCAGATCGACCTGCCGCTGGACGCCTTCCTGCCGGAAGACTACGTGCCCGAGCTCAACCAGCGCATCGACCTCTACCGCCGGCTGGCCGCCGTGCGCGAGTGGGCGAAGGCGGAGGAGATCCGCGCGGAGATGCTCGACCGCTTCGGCAAGCCGCTGCCCGTCGCCGCCGACAACCTGTTCCGGCTGGTGGCGGTGAAGCTGCTCTGCCTGGAGATCGGCATCACCCACATCCTCACCGAGCGCGGCGCGGTGGTGCTGCGCCTCCCCCACGAGCGCAGCCTCTCCCCGCAAGCCGTGAAGCGCCTGCAGGCGGAAGCCCCGGAGTGGCGCAAACGCAACCTCCCCGCCCCCACCTTCGCCGCGGAGCGCGTGACCATCTTCACCATGAACGTGGACCAGCCCACCCTGCTGATTATCCTCGAGCAGGTCGCCGACCGCCTGCGCAATATCGAGACGGAAGTGATGAAGGCACCGAGGCCGGCCTTCACGCCGGGTAAGCGGCGGTATGATCCGCGGTGGTAGTATGCGCAGGCAAGGTGGGTTCGTAGTAGCGCCGTCAGGCGCGTGCCCGTTGACGAAACTAAAGCCCGCCCCCAACGCAGCGGCAAGGCAGGCTCGTAGTAGCGTCGTCAGACGCGTGCCCGTTTTCGAGCATAAAGCCCGTGATCACTAAATAGGTAAGCCTTACTCGTTAGGTGAAGGCGAGCTTTATGCTCGTCAACGAGCACGCGCCTGACGGCGCTACTACGAGCCCACCTTTCTTCGTTATTGGTAACGAGCTTTAGTTTCGTGACCGGGCTCGCGCCTGACGACGCTACGACGAACTACCCTTGCCTGTGTTCCGGAGCCCGTATTACTTATTGCGCTGCAGCGCCAGCGCATAACTCATGCCGTCGGAGACACCGATGATGTTTTTCAGCCCCGGTATCTGTTTCGGCGTGGGGTAGCTGGGGATTGACTGATGGGCTCCCCACATCCAGACCTCACCGGTGGCCGTCAGGGCAATCCCGCCATAATAGGAGACCGAGATCTCTTTCACATTTTTCAGCCCCGGCACCTGCACCGGCGTCAATCGATTCTCGGTGGTGCCATCCCCTAACTGGTGGTTGCCGTTCCCTCCCCAGGCCCAGACGGTGCCGTCGGCCTTGATCGCAAACGAGGAGTCCAAGCCGGCCGAGATGCCGATGACCCCGGTCAAGCCCGGCACCTGCGTCGGGTCATTGCGGCTTGTCGTGGTCCCATCGCCCAATTGGCCGCGGTTGTTCGCGCCCCAGGTCCAGACGGTGCCGTCTTTACCCAACGCCATCGAATGCGTGCCGGCCGCGATCATTTTGATGGCGGGCAGGCCCTTCAACTGGTGCATGGCTTTCCAGTCGGCCGAGATGCCCCCACCCCATAACCCCCAGGCCCACACCGTGCCATCCTTGCGGAGCGCCAGGTTGTGGCAATTGCCGGCCGCGATGGCCGTGATCTCGGTGAGCCCGTTGATCTGTTGCGCCGTGCTGACCTTTCCGGTTGTGCTGTCGCCGAACAGGTACCAGCTGGACGCGCCTCCCCAGCACCACACGGTGCCGTCGGCTTTCAGCGCCAGTCCGTGGGTGCCGCCGCCGCCGACCGCGATGATGTCGGACAAGCCGGCGATCTTCACCGGGACATTCTGTATGCCTTCGCCTTCGCCGATCTGCTTGAACGTGTTCTCGCCGCATGCCCACACACTGCCGTCCGCTTTGCGCGCCAACGTAAAGCGCCCTTCGGTGCCGGTAATGGCGACGACATCCGTCCCGAAGGCCGTCGCTGCCGTAAAGGTCGAGGGGGAGAGTTGGCCGGGGAGGCCCAACTGCCCGTTTCCGTTTTCGCCGATGACCAGTACGGTCGTTTTCGCCTGTGGTGGTTGCCCGGCCGGCTTCTCCGGCGCAGCCAGGACTCGAAGCGGAAGGCACATCATCGCGAAAACAGCGATGCCAACCAGGAACCCGAAAAAGTGAACACGGGAACAACGCATAACTCGCTCCTCCTATAAGCTGATGCTGTGCCGATGTTAAACCTCTTGAATGCATCGGTCAAGTTCGATTATGGATTGCTGCCACACCGCCGCCTCATCCATCCGGCATCGGCTGACTTCCCGGCACGCGCCTCTTATTGTGCAACTTGTGACCACCAATACTGTGGCACAATATTGGTTTGTGCTCAATCTGTCCTGATTCTTTCAGGCGAAATTGCGTAAACTGACGGCGCTACTACGAACTACCCTTGCTTGTTAAAAGGTAACGCGGCGATCAAAGCGAACCAATCCCCGGTAAGGAGCACGCTATGCATTCACCACACCTGCCCGCGCATCTGCCGCGGAAGCTGAGCATCTGCTGCTGGATCTGGGACTGGATCGTCGCCGCCACGCCGGGGGAGCCGTATGACGACCTGGAGCGCTGCGTCGTGGGGATGAAGGAGCGGGGCTTCAATGCCGTGCGCGTGGATGCCGGGCTGAACTGGGCGTTCCGGCCCGACGGGCGGCCGCGCGGGCCGATGGCGTTCGGCCCGGCTATCGCCGGGTACGGCTGGAATAACAGCTCGTTCAATGCGAAGGGCGGGGGGCGGCACGACGTGCTGGAGCGCGATATCCGCCTGCTGGAGCTGGCGAAGCAGCACGGCATCTACGTGATCCTCACCAGTTGGGAATACCAGGACAGCACCTGGTTCGTCGCCGACCCGCAAATTCGGGCGGAGGTGTACGGCATTCCGGAGGCACAGCGCTTCATGCGGCTGGCGGAGCACCACGACCGCCTGCTCGATATCCTCGAAGAGCGCGGGCTGGCGGAGCACGTGGCCTTCGTGGAGGTGCACAACGAGCCGGAGTTCAGTGATTTCCCCAAGGGACCGGAGGCGAAGGGGCTGCACGAGGAAGCGATCGCGATGCTGCGCGCCCGCCACCCGGACATCCTGGTCAGCGGCGACTTTGCCGCGCACGATTACACCGCCATCCCCGACAACGTGCAGGTGTTCGACCAGCACACTTATGCCGGCGCCGGTTTCTATTTCGAGGAGCTATACGGCAAAACGGTGCTGAGCCCGCAATTCGATCCCCAGCACCCGCGCGCGCTGGGGTCGTTGCAGCGGGTATTGCGCGACGAGCTGACGCCGTGGGACGAGTTCATGCGGCCGGCGGCCAACATGCGACCGTTCTGGCGGCCCATCATGTGGATGTACGAGAACCTGGACAACGACCGCTGGGATGCCTGGATGGCGGAGCGGTTCACGGCCTGGAAGGACCGCATCTGGGAGACAGGCCGCCAGCGGTTTGCGGAGGACGCGCGGGAAGCCGCCCGCCGCGGCCTGCCGCTGGTGTTCGACGAAGGCGGCTTCTTCTACCCGCCCCGCCTGTCCCGCTTCGAGCTCTCGCCCGCCGGGCTGTCGCTGCTCGACTACCTGGCCGACCTCGCCATCGAGCACGCCTACTGGGGCTTCATGCCCGGCACCTACTGCGGCCCCGAGCACCTGACCTGGCACGAGAACCCGGCATGGCTGCGCGAGATCAACGAGCGCTTTCAACAGGGGCGGAGGAGCGGATAGGCAAGGGTCGTTCGTCGCAGCGCCGTGCGTTTCTGCCATTTCTCCTGCCGGAAGCGGGACAAATATGACATCAACGCACGGCGCTGCGACGAGCCCGATTGTTACGGCGGTAGTTATTTCGCCGCGTACTTCGCCGCGGCCGCGTCATCCAGCATGCGGTAGATCAGCGCCGCTTCCAGGCCGCTGACGGGAGCGACCAGGCCGGGGGCGAAGGGGATGTTCACTTCGCCGTCGCCTTTGCGCCAGTGCTGCTCGATGACCACCAGGCCTTCGTTGGCGTTGTTGGCCGGGTTGTCCCAGTCGGGGATGTAGCTGGCGATGATGTCCGCCTTCGTGCCGCGCATGGCAGCGGCGTAATCCTCGCTCACCGTGCTCAAGCCGATGTAGCCGAAGAACACCACGATGTCGCCTTCCTTCACGTTCTGCGGGAAGGCTTCCTTGGCGCGCCAGACAACATTGAACGGCTTCCACGGGGTCTTATTGTCGAGAAAGATGTCGGAGAGCAGGAAATGCTCGCACGAGGCCACCCCCACCGTTTTGCCGGCCTTCAGGCGATCGGCGATCAGTGACGCGGCGCGATTGATCTGTCCCTGCGTGCTGGTGGTCAGTAATTGCGCAATGAGCAGGTCGACGCGGCGGAAGTAGACGCCCGCCAGCTCGCCGGCGGGAATGGGAACGTTGTACTCGCCCTGGAACAGGCGGCCGTCGCGGCTCTGCATGAAGCCGTTGTGCTTCTCCGAGCCGTTGACCACCATACTCTGCAGGATGCCGGGATACTTGCCCAGCCGGGTCATGGCGGAGGTATACTCGCAGGTCCACACCCAGACGTTGAGCACGTTGGCGACGGTGTTCATCGCCGAGTCATCCTTGCCCGGGCCGCCGGCGTTGTCGATCAGGTAATCGCAAGGCGCGCCTTTCGGCAGGCCTTTCTTCGAGGCGAAGAGGACGATCATCCAGCCCTGCTTCTTATAGTCCGCCATCAACTTGAGCATCTTCGGCCCGTCCACGTCCCACGCGCGTATGGCGAGCAGGGCGACATCGTCCGGGGTGGTCATGTTCTGCCGCTCCACCGGAGGCAGCGTGTTGGCCAGCCCGCCGGCGCGGTTGAGGATCTCCTCGGCAAAGGTCTGCTGCTCGCTGTACGGCACATTGATCAGCGCCTTCGGATGCTCGACCATGCGCTTCGCCGTCGCTTCCGCGGCGGTGACGATGGCCGGCAGATTCTCTCTTTGCGTAAAATTACACCGCGCCTGGAAGACCGCCAGTACCGGCGTCACAGGCGTGGGTATTATCACCCTGGAGCCGGCATCACTGACAGTCGGCACCGCGCGCACCGACGGAGCCAGCACCGGCAGCAGCAGCAGCGCCACACCGAGCAGAACACAATACCGGCGCAGGACCGGAACAATAGAAAACGACATATCTTCCCCCTGAAGAACGCTTTGTTGAAAACGCCTTAACTTATAGCAGATATGACACCGTATGAACAAGCACGTTGCGGAAATAAGCAGGGACTGTCCCGACCCCGCGGGACCAGCTGCCGGCCGCCTTCCTCAGTTCCCGCAAACACAACCACGGGACTGTCCCCCCTCGTGGAAAGGTTTACCTCTCGCACGTGGGGGGACAGTCCCGTAGTCACTTTACCGAGCGTTCGATTCGAAAAGCGGGCTTTGGTCCTGCGTGCCCGGGACAGTCCCTGAGTATTATTTCACCCGCGTCAGCTTCCACACGTCCGGCGTCATGTTGTTGCCGGCCACCATCCACAGGGCATTGTCGTAGACGAAGACGCTGGCGGCGTGGCGGGGGAGCCAGGGGGTATCCGGCACCTCGGTCCACTGCACGCCGTCGGGGGAGTACCAGACGTCGTTGCTGTTGCCGATGCCGGCCTGGTAGCCTTCCATCACCCACAGGTTGCCGTCGAAGACGGCGATGTCGTGGTATTGCCGTGGCGGCCAGGGGGTGGCTGCCGCCACCTGCGTCCACTGCGCGCCGTCCTCGGAGCTCCACACGTCGTTGTAGAAGTTGCGCTGCGGCTTGCCGGCCGTGTCGTAGGTGCCGCCGCCGAGGATCCACATCTTGCCGTCCTTGACGGCGGAGCCGCCGATCTGCGCGCGCGGCGCCCACGGCAGGTTGTCGGCCACCTTCGTCCAATTCTTGCCGTCGTCGGAATTCCACACGTCGGCGTAGAATATTTCTTCCGCCGGGGCGAATTGCGGTAAGGTCTGGCCGCCGATGACCCAGATTTTGTCCTGAAAGACCAGCGTGTAATGCAGCGCGCGGGGGTTCCACGGGGTGGTCTCGGCGATCCGGTCCCAGTGCACGCCGTCGGCGCTATCCCACACGTCGGGTTGGTAATGCCCCTGGATGGGATCGCCACCCACGATCCACATGCGGTCCTTGAAGACCACATAGCCGGCGGTGTGCCGGCCTTCCCACGGCGCCTGCAGCAGCTCCAGCGTCCAGTCCTTCCCGTCGGTGGAGGACCAGACTTCGCTGTTGCAGATCTTCGGGAAATGCTGCTTGTCGCCGGGATTCCAGCCGCCCAGCAGCCACATCTTCCCGTGGAAGACCAGCGCGCCGGCCCCGTCGCGCGCGGCGAACGGGGCCTGTTCGGTAATTTTCGTCCACTGATACATGGGCGTGTTCCCTTCCGATTCCGCCGCCAGCCAGCAGGCGGCAATGAGCAGCAGCAGCATGACCGCTCTCATGTCGACTCCTTACTGGAGTGGCCAGTGAGTAGCCACTAATCACTAATCACTATTTCACGCTCAGCTTCGTTTCCACCTTCTCTTCCACGCCGAGGGTCCACTTCACCACGCGGGAGGAGCCGGTGACGACCGGGCCGTTGCCGAACTTCACGAAGATGCCGTCTTCGGCGACGTAGAGCGACTTGCCGTCCGGCGAGAGCGCGACGGCGTGCGGGGCCACCAACTGGCATTTATCCACCGCGGCGCCTTCGCTGCCGATGCTGCCCACGTGCTTGTAGGTGGCGCCGGCGTCGAAGAAGATCTGCACGCGATGATTGGTGCGGTCGGCCACGTAGATGAGGCCGGTGCCGTCGAGCGTCAGACCCATGGCATGCCAGAGCTGCGCCGGGCCGTTCGGCTTGATATCCGGACCCGGATCGACGATCGGCATCTCCCAGACGGTGGAGAATTCCTTCGTGTTCGGGTCAAAGTGGTACTTCACGATGCCCTGGTAGGCGGTCGTCTCATAAAAATCATCACCCTGCGCCGCGATACAGGGACTGAGATATTGCCACATGACCGGGGGATAGCGGATGCCGTTCTGGCTGGCGATCCATCCTTCGAGATCGGACTTGGCGGCATCAAACAGGCTGACGGTCTGGTCGATGTTCATGATCACCAGCCGGCCGTCCCCGGTGAGGGCGATGCCGCGCGGCCAGTATGCGCCGTGCGGTTTCCCCTTTTCGTAGTTCCCGTTGAAACCAGCCACGTTATACAACCGCTTGCCGGTGGGATCGAGCACGGCCACCGCGTGGTATTCACCCAACGCATACACCTTGCCGTCAGCGTCCACCGCCACGTCCTGGCACTCCATGACCTGCGCGCCGTCCCTGCCGAAGGCGGCCGCCGGCTTGCCGCTCGCGTCGATTTTGTAGAGCACATCGGGGCGCGGTTTGGGCTTTTGATTGGCCTGATCGAGCCCATACAGGCGGTCGCAGATATACAGGCTGCCGTCCGGAGCGGCCTTAATCGCCCAGGGGTTCTCCAGCGGCAAGCCTTGCGCGAAGGAGACGGCGATCTCCGCGCCTTTGTCCAGCTCCGCGGTCGGGTTAATTTCAAGAGTGCCGGCAGCGGCATCCACCTTGTAATTATCGCCGGCCAGGCCGAAGTCTTCTTCCTGGTCCCAGGCTTCGCCGTCCACCTTCAGCGTCACGGCCTTCGGGTTCAGGCCTTTCACGCCCAGGTCGAATTTGCGCACATCCTTGAAGATGAGGGTGCGTGTTGCCTGTCCCAGCATGCCGCCGGCGCCGAAAGCGAGATCGGCCGCCGCCTTCGGGGTAACGCCGACGCGCACGGTGTAATCGCCGGCGGGCAGCAGTTTGCCTTTGCCGTCCTTGCCATCGTAGATCACGCTGTAGTCGCCCGGCGCCATCTCGCCGGCGTCCAGCGTGCGCACGCAGCGGCCGGCGGCGTCGAAAACCTGTACCAGCACGCCGGCCGGCTTCACCACCTGCCACTTGATGCGCACCTTGTTGCCCACCGCCGCCCCCGGCGCGATGGTCAGCGGCTTGGTGTCCATGTTCACGCTCTGCGCCCACCCCGCCAGCGCCCAGAGGGCGGCCAGGATGAGGATGACAAGTTTGAATCTCATGGTGGTTCCTTTCATACTCCTGGGATCGCAGGCGTCCCGCGCCTGCTCTGCGGCGGTACTCCGCCGCTATATCTAGGCAAGCGTATCTCCGCGGTTGTACTCAACCGCGATACCAGAGGGCAGGCGCGGGACGCCTGCGATCCCAGGGATTTAAAACAATCCGGCCCCATCCAATTTCAACATATCCGCCCCGCGCAGGGGCACTTCAACGGTCAGCACGCCGGCGGCATAACTCCAGCGCACCTGGCCGGCGCGGATGGCGCGGACGGCGGCGGGTTTGGTTTTACAGGCGATGCGCACGGTGACGGGGTACGGCGGCATCGTCTCCAGATCCACGCTCGACTGCTTCAGGTTGGTCGTGCCCCGCCCCACGGCGCCAAGGCCGTAATCTATCAGCCCGACAACGGCGCCTGCCGGGGAAGCTACCACGCGGCTGCTGACCAGGGGAGCGCTGCAGGTGACCGTGCGCGGCAGCGCTTCCGTCGGCAGCGCGCAGATTGCGCGGGCGGCCTCATTGCGCAACACGCCGGTGGCAAAGCCGGAGTTGTCGCCATACTCCGCCTTCAGGTAGCTCAAGCCGGGCGAGAAGGCATACAGGTACACGAGGCCTTTGCCGCGCGCCGTTTTCAGCAGCGCGGGACTGCCGTCGGCGAAGGTCGCCAGCACCTTCGCGCCATCGGCGGGGGTCAGCCGGGCCTGCTGGCAGTAAATCAGCATTTCCTTCCCGTCAAAGCGCACGGTGTCGAGGGGTTTCGCGCCCGCAAACTCGTAGGCAAACCGCCCGGGGTTGACATCGGCGATCGGCTCCGCTGTCTTCACGCCGGCGATCTCCGCCGCGCCAGGGATGGGCTCATTAAACCGGTCGCGCAACGGCGGACCGGCGAAGGCGACGGCGCCGCCGCTGGTGATGAACCCGTCCAGCACCGCCAGCGCGTCGCGCCGGATATTGGCGCCGGTGCAATAAATCAGCCCGTAGTCCTTGCCCAGCCCGTCCACCAGGTCCTGCTCGGTGAGGATATCCACCGCCACCCCGCTGTGCAGCAGCGCGACATACAGCGCGAAGACGTCGGCGAAGGCGCTGCGGTCCCACAGTTCGCACGAGCGCGGGTAGAGCAGCGCCACGCGGGCGGGCAGCACGGCGCCGTCCACCAGGATGTCCTCCACCTCCGCCAGGTCGCGGTGGCGGCGGGCGATGTTGAGGGTCACCTGCGGGTTGTCCAGCCAGCTCACCTCATTCCCGCGCGGCGAGTAGGGATACAGATCGTAATTCCAGCACCCGCGCATGAAGCGCTCGTAATAACGCATGGTATCCAGCGCCGGACTGTAGCCGTAACCGAGGATCGGGTAGGTACCGGTCGGCAGGTGACGATATTTTGCCTGCGAGCGCATCAGGTCGGCGTACCAGGCGATGGCGCCGATGCCCAACGGCATGTAGCCGTGCCAGTCCTCGCCCCACACCACATCGAGACCGGGCCGGCGGTACAGCTCCCACAGGTCCAGGTCCTCGCCGTCATAATAACCGCCCACCGCGAAATTCACCGCGGGGTCCAGCTCGGGGTTGACGGTGGTGAAGACCTGGCCGAAACCGTCCCAGTAGCTGATCTCCTGCTCGCGCTGAAAATCGCGGGAGAGGACGGACAGCCGCGGCTGCTTCTCCGTCGGCGCAATGCAGTGCACATCGCCCCAGCCCGCCACGCCCGCGTCCGCCGGCGCCAGGCCTTTCGCCTGCAGCCAGGCGACAAAACGCTTGTCGAGCTCCGCGCCTTTGGCGATTTCGTTGAACATCGGCTCGTCGGAGAGGATGATGATGCCACGTCCCCCGCGCGGCAGTTGGCGCTGATGCGCCGTGACGTATTCCTCCGCGGCGCGCCCGTCGAACTGCCACCCCGGCGCGATGGGGATGAAATCCATCGCCCAGCAGGAAGTGAAGCCCAGCTCCTTGCGCTCCGGTTCCAGGCGACCAAGGGGGCCAGTGGAATCGGCGCCGGCCAGCCGCACCAGGGCCAGCTCGTTGCGGAAGGTGTCCAGCGCCTCGCCGGTATCCCCGAGCGACGCGTTGACATAGGCGCGTTTCGGCACGGGACGCGGGTCGTCGCGCAGCGCGGTCTTCAACTCCTCCAGCCGGGTGGTGAACAGCTCATCGGTGGTAATGGCCCGCAACCCATCCTGCTGCGGATACACGATCAGCGTCCGCACGGATTTGCCCTGCAGGCGCAGTGTTTTCAGTTCCCGCGTGCCGGCCGCGTCGGTAAAAAGGCGAATCTCCACGTTCGTGTCGACACCAGCCGGTTGAAAGGACAGCACACTGCGGCCATAGACGACGCGCGACCAGTTCAGCAGGAGGCTCTTCTCACCCGCGGCCAGGCTGCCGTTCGGCGCGAAACCGGTTGCGGTGAGGTAACCGGGGACGGAGTAATAGCGCTGGGGGTGCTGGCAGGCGACGGCGAGGCGGACGGCGGCGCTGCCCTCCGCCAGGTTCGTCACCCGCGCGAACAGCGGGTGCTGCAGGTCCACCAGGTCAGGCTGGTAGTCGGGGTTGGTGGTGGCGACCAGGCCGGTGAGCTGCGGGTCGGCATTGCGCGCATCGGGAAGCGGCTCGACGAAAATCTCCAGCGGGCCCGCGGCCAACTGGCGCTTGAAGCTGTACCAGTTCGCCACCGGCAGCTCGAGGGTGTAGCGCCGCTGCGTCTCGCCCTGGCGGAACAACACGCGGAAACGGCCGGCGCCGTAGAGGTGGCAGGAGATTTCAGCCTCCGCCGGCAGATCGGGCGCCGCCACCCACGCGCCGGCCTGGCGCACCACGGCGCACCATGGCCCGAGATCCTCGACCGGCCCCGCCCAGCTCATCGCCGCCAACGCGCACAGGATGAGGACGCCTACCAGCAGCTTGCCACCGGCTCCGAACATAACCCGCCTCCCGACGAAGAACCGTTTGTATCGTAAAGGAGGCGTCGCCTGTTGTCAATATTAAACTAGTTATAGGACTTTCGCTCGGTGGCGGGTCGGAGACACGGGCCCTCTCCCCCCGACCCCCTCTCCCAATGCTGGGCGAGGGGGAGTGCCGGAGATGAAGATTGATTCCGTCTTCAATATTAAGAGAACCTGCTCCCCCTCGCCCAGCATTGGGAGAGGGGGCTGGGGGGGAGAGGGCCCGCGTCTCCGAGCCGGTACCGAACGAAAGTCCTGTAGGTATAGGCGAGGGGAGGTGTTTCACGTGAAACACTTGTTCTCACGCCAATATAAGAACCGTTACAGTTTTGGTACTCCCCTCGCGTTGTATTGAGAGAAGGGGTCCGTGCGGAGTGAGCCCACATCGTTATGCATTTCCGCAAGCACACCAATCAAGGGGTGATTCATTAAAATTCTTCATTTTCTTCACTCTTGCAGCAGGTCCCCAACAAAGCGCGGCGAATGGCAAACCGAACAGAGCATGATGCAGTACCACGAAGGTATGTAATACTCTGATGTATTACAATTGCACTCATCCTTCCCTTACGGGAGGAGCGTTATGAAAAGTAATGGTAGCATTCGTGGGTCCCTGCTGACCTTTGCCTGCTGGGCAATTATTGCCGCCGCGGCGTTGCTGGTTGAACGGTCGCTCAGCGGTCTGCCGCACATGAAGTCCGGCCTCTCCATTCCTCACATGGCCGCACTGATCGCCATCATTCTAGCCGGCACCGAGCTCATTGTCCTGTTGAGCTTTGCCATCCTGGCGCATCACCACCGACCGCCCGTGGAAGGCACGATGCTAGGACGCATCTACCGGCTGGTAGCCGGAATCGCCGTATTACTGGCGGTAGTCTACGGCTTCGGACAGATGAAAAGCTTCGGGGCTATTTTCGCCATGTTTGGTGGTATGATGCTGGGATGGTCGCTGCAGGCGCCGGTCAGCGGTTTTGCCGCCTGGATCATGATCTCGCTCAAGCGCCCGTTCCGTCCCGGCGACCGCATCCAGTTCCCCAACCTGGGGCTGACCGGCGACGTGCACGACATCGGGCCGATGTATACCATGCTCGACCAGGTGGGCGGCACCATCGGCAGCGAGGAAGCGGTGGGACGGTACATCCTGGTGCCCAACCCGCTGCTGTTCAGCCAGGTGGTGATCAACTACACGGTCACCCAGGAAAGCCCGTATATGCTCGACGAGGTGGTGATCCGCATCACCTACGACTCCAATTGGCAGCGGGCGGAAGCGATTCTGGTCAGCGCCGCGCGGGAGATTACCGGCGACATCATCCAGGCCACCGGCGTCGATCCGTATATCCGCGCCGACCCCTACGATTACGGGGTATACCTGCGCTTGCGTTATCAATGCCGGGTGCAGGACCGCGCGGAAATCCAATATGAGATTACCAAGCGGATCTTCGGCGACCTGCAGGCCGACCGCTCCGTCGACCTGGCCATCCCCTACGTCTATTCGTATCGCGCTGGCGCCGATCAGAAGGAATCCGGCCCGCGCGACAAGGATGTGCGTAATGTGCACGATATCGATATCGACATGATCCGCAATCCGAAACCTTGTGACGGCGAGGAAGCGACTGCCGAGCTGGTCGCCAGCATCGCCGAGCGCGGCCTGCTGCAGCCGATCATGCTGACCCGCAATCCCGCCGACGGGCTCTACGATATTGTCGCCGGCAATGCGCGCTTCGAAGCCTGCAAAGTACTGGGCTGGAAAACCATCCCCGCCCTCGTACGCGAAACGCCGGAGGCGGAGGCGGCGGTCCGGAGATAATATAGGACGGGTTGTAAAGCACATTCACAGTCTGGAAGGGTGCGAGAGCCCCGCCGATGACAGATCGGCCTATCTATCATCGGCGGGGCTCTCGCACCCTTCCAGACTGTGAATATGCTTTACACCGTTAATCCGGTACTTGAAAATTTATGAAATATTTTAAAAATCGTTGCAACCGTTCCCTCCCTCCCGCGTATTCTCTATTGAAGCACAGTCATCGATACAGCCGATAATGAATTTCCGAGGAGGGAATGGTCATGCGGGTGGCGTTACTTTGTGGTGGACTGGCGCTGGTGCTGGCGAGCGGGGCGTGGTCGCAGATCGTCGCGATATCGGGAACGGCTGCGCCGGAACCCCAGGTGATCAACGATGCGTGGCCGGTGCCGGTCATCTGGTCAGGAGCGCCGGCATCGTCGGAGAGCACACAGGTTGTGCGCGTGATCCGGGTGAACTATCTGGATATCCGGATGTTGTGCGAGGCACTGGGAGGATCGTACATCGATCTCCGGCCGTTATATGCCGGCTACGGCGGGCAGGGGCAGGCATCGGTGAACGGCGGCGCCGTTGGCAACGGTCTCAACCGCAATGCCCCGCTGTCGCAATTCGTGCCGCAGAGCATTCACAACATCACCGGCATAGATTATTAACGGTTTCCTCCTGCGCCGCCCGGTATGGGGGTTCCGGGCGGCGCAGGAGGGATTTTCATTACATCCCCGGCATGGCACCGGTTGCCGGCGGCGCCGCGGCCACGCCCGTGCCCGACGGCATCCCCATCATGCCCATCGCCATCATCTGCGCCATCTGCTGGCAGAGCGGGCACACCGCCGCCGTTTCCTGCGGCGTCATCGGCGGCAATACCGGCAGCGCGGCGACATTCACCACCCGCAGCATATTATCCAGCCGGAGTATCTGCTGCCCGCGCACCACGATGATTCCGTTGTCGGTCGGCACCAGCTTCGCCGGCACCAGGCTGCTCAAATCGACCATCGGCATGGCGGCCGTGCCCCCGGCGGGCGGCATGGTGGCGGTGGCCGTCGGCGGCAACGGCAGCACGGCTTGCCGGCGCAGCGCCAGGTTGGTGTCATACTGCAGCACGCGGTTGCCCTGCAACACATACAGTCCCTGCGGCGTCCACACGGCAGTGTTTTGCGCCATCGTCATCAGCCCCTGCAGCATCGACATCATGTGCTGCCGCATCTCCGGGGTCATCTGGCCCATCGGGCAGTTCATGGTCCCGGCGGCGGGGGGATTGGCCGGCATGGCCTCCTCCACGGCGAACGCGGCCAGTGACAGCAACAGGCCAATCATCAGCGGTATTACACGCTTCATGGGAACCTCCTTGTCTTCAGGCACGGAATACTGATCGAGTGCCTTCACCGCCTGATACCCGCCCACCGCGACGGATATCAAGGTGTTGTGTCTACTCCTCACACCGCAATTATGCCGCTTCGCCGGCAACCAGTGCCCACTCATGACTGGCAACCAGCAACATCGCCAATAATTGTTCCTCCAGCCAGATGTGCTCCCTGGACCGCGACGCCAGCACCGTCAGCCGCTCCCGCAGCGCCCGATATGATTTACAATGCATCAGCTCCTTCTCGATGACATTGAGCATCTCATAAAAACGCTCGAAGACGAACCGGAAGGTCTGGTGCTCGTGGCCGATGATCTGCACCGTCTGCTCCAGGCTCTCGCCGGCCAGCCCGTTCAGCAGGCGGGGGAAGATTTCGCGCTCTTCCTGCAGCATATGATGTTCCTGGCTGTACCGGAAAACCTTGAACAGCTCAATCAGCTCTTCCAGCTTCGAGCGCACGGCCAGATTGCACTCTTCGCGCTGGACGCGACGCATCAGCCGCAGCAGCAACGGCAGCTCGCGCCGGAGAAAGCCGTGATGCTCCTCCAGCAGGTTGGAGACAATCCGCTCGGGCGGGCCGAGCGCCCCATATTCGGTTTTGGTATCGACTTGCTCGATCACCATCACGCACCTCACCTTCCGTCCCGCCACCAGTATACCCAACATTGCATTAATTATTACCCATACTAACGATCTACTGGTGGTGATTGGACGACGAAGCGGTCGAGACGGTGGAATACGGTTCCGGTGTGCGTGGCACGCTCCCTCACCCCCGGCCCCTCTCCCACTGAGAGGGGAGTCTTTCGTATATTAATCAATTGCTGATTTGTTACCAAACGAGCGTCTCCCCTCTCAGTGGGAGAGGGGCCGGGGGTGAGGGAGCGTGCCACGCACACCGGAACCGTGTTCTACCGATGCCCAGGCAAAATCAGCGGTAGGACTTTCCCCCAGATCGGCGAATAATATTAATTAACTACCCTTGGAACAATTAGGCACTTTCCGCCGTCTTAACTCTGAGCCAACCATTTCGTAAAGGATGACGACCATGAAATCCGAAGTTCTCTCCGCTTTTGCGCTCATCGCGCTCATTGCCCTGTCGCTCTCGCCGGCGTTCGGCCAGGGGGAGACGACGCAGGAGCTGCGTAAGCAGGCCCAGACCCACAAGCAAAAGGGCAACTGGAAAGATGCCTACACGCTCTTTTCCCGCCTGGTGCTCGACCCACAGGACGATCCGGGGCAGGCCGGCGACGACCTGCGCGCGGCGGTGGAGTGCCTGCAACGGCTGGAGCGCATGGACGAGTTTGACGAACTGGTCGAGAAGGCGGTGATGGTGCAGAGCGGGAACTGGCGCGTGCTGCACGCCGCGGCCATGCTGTACCAGCAAGCAGAGTCCTACGGCTACATCATTTCCGGGAAATTCCAGCGCGGCAACGGCCGCGGCGATGGCGACTACGCTCAATCAAACGAGCGCGACCGCACCCGCGCCATGCAGCTCGAGCTGCAGGCCATCGAGGCGGCGAAAAACGCGACGGCGGATGAATGGGCGCTGCTGTACCACTCGCTGGCGGACATGGTCATCGACGACCGCTGGGGTAACGGCCAGAGCTGGCGGCTGCAGTATCTCACCGATCTCGCCACGCTGCCGGATTACGAGACCGGATACGGATATTATGGAGGCGGCACATTCGGCGCGCCGGTGGACGCCGACGGCAATCCCGTGTTCTACCACGTCCCGGAAACCTGGGCGGATGCGGCGAACGACGGCGAGCGTTGGCGCTACGCGCTGTCCAAAGCGGTGGCGAACAATCCGGGGTTCGAGCCTGAGGCGCAGCAGCAGTTCGCCTCGTTCCTCCGCGACCAGTTCGACGTGCAGACGATGGCACAATACCGTTGGTTCCGCACGCTGGACGAGGATGTCACCACTCCCGGCCCCTACGCGGTGAACGGCCTGGGCGAAAATGAGACCATCGCCCGCCTGGCCATCGGTGTACGGCGCTTCACGCTTCCCGACGAGTTCAATTTCATCAAAATTTATCAACAGCTCGCGAAAGGCGGCAATTACCAATACCCGGCAAACGCGGCGCTCGGTACCATCTTCGCCGACCGCCGCCAGTTCGAGCGCGCAGCGGGTTACTGCGAGAAAGCCGGTGAAAAGGACGTCGTCAAGCAGATCCGCGGCAACTGGGGGCAGTTCGGCCCGGTGATGACGCAGCCCGCCGGCAAGGGCGCCACCGTGGAGTACCGCTTCCGCAACGGGAAGAAGGTCAGCCTCACTGCCCGCGCCGTAGATACGCAGAAGCTGCTCGCCGACGTGCAGGCTTACATCAAGTCGCAGCCCAAGCACGTCGAGTGGGATGAGGCTAATATTGATGAACTCGGCTACCGGCTGGTGACAAAGAACCAGACGAAATACCTGGGCAAAACCGTCGCCTCCTGGCAGCAGCCGCTGGAGCCGCGGCCGGATCACTTCGACCGCCTGGTCACGCTGAACACGCCGTTGAAGCAAGCCGGCGCCTACCTCCTCACCGCGAAGATGGAAGGCGGCAACACCTGTTATATCGTGCTGTGGTTGGCGGACCTGACCATTGTGAAGAAGTCACTCGGCGACAAGGTGATGTATTATGTCGCCGATGCCGTGACCGGCCAGCCGGCGGCAGGCGCGCGGGTGAACCTTTTCGGCTACCGCCAGGAGTGGGTCGAGAAGAAGAAAGATCATCCCGGCGCAGGCTACTACCACTTCCCCACGAAGAGCCTGACCGGCGTGACGGATGCCAACGGCATGCTGATCGAGCCCGCCGACATGAAAGACAGTTACAACTGGCTCATCACCGCAAAAGAAGGCGCCAGCCTGGCCTACCTCGGCTTCACCTCCGCCTGGGGCGGCAGGCGCTATGATGAGCAATACAACCAGATCAGGGCCTTCATCATTACCGACCGCCCCGTCTACCGCCCCGGCCAGACGGTGAAGTTCAAGGTCTGGGTGGCGCCGGCAAAATATGACCAGGAGGGGAAGAATCCCTTCGCCGGGCAGAATTTCGATTTGAATATCCAAAACCCGCGCGATGAGAACATGCTCGAAAAAGCCTTTACCGCGGATAATTACGGCGGCTTTGACGGCGAGTTCACGCTGGAAGATGAAGCGACGCTGGGCGTCTACACCATCTTTACCGATTACGGCGACGCCTCCTTCCGCGTAGAGGAGTATAAAAAGCCGGAATTCGAAGTGACGGTGGACGCGCCGGCGGAGCCGGTGATGCTGGGCGAGAAGATCACCGCCACCATCAACGCCAAGTATTACTTCGGCGCGCCGGTGACCGAGGCGAAGGTGAAATATAAGGTGCTGCGCAGCGAAAAGAGCGCCGACTGGTATCCCGCCGGCGCGTGGGACTGGTTCTACGGCCCCGGCTACTGGTGGTTCGCCTACGATTACACCTGGTACCCGCGCTGGAGCGAATGGGGCTGCCCGCGGCCGGTCTTCTCCTGGTGGCAGCGCTACGGCAACGAGCAGCCGGAGGTGGTCGCCGAGGGAGAAGCGGCCATCGACAAGGATGGCACGCTGAAGGTGCCCATCGACACCACGCTGGCGAAAGAAATGATGGGCAACAGCGACCACCGCTACGAGATCACCGCGGAGGTGACCGACCAGTCCCGCCGCACCATCGTCGGCAAGGGCGAGGTGCTGGTGGCGCGCAAACCGTTCAAGGTCTATGCCTGGACCAATCGCGGTTATTATCGCGACGGCGACGTGGTCCACGCCTACTTCAACGCGCAGACGCTGGACCACAAGCCGGTGCAGGGCAAAGGCGTGCTGCGGCTGCTGAAGATCAGCTACGTGAAGCAGAACGCGGAGTGGGTGCCGGCGGAAAACGAGGTGCAGCGCTGGGAGCTGGACCCGAACGACCGCGGCCTTGCGTATACACAAATCACCGCGGCGCAGGCGGGCCAGTACCGGCTCAGTTACAAGGTGACGGATAAGAACGGGCACGAGATCGAGGGCGGCTACCTCTTCACCGTGCGCGGCGCCGGCTTCACCGGCAACGGCTACAAGTTCACCGACATCGAGTTGATCCCCGACCAGCGCGAATACAAGCCCGGCGACAAGGTGCAACTGATGATCAACACCAACCGCGCCGATGCCACCGTGCTGCTCTTCGTGCGCCCGACCAACGGCGTCTACCTGCCGCCGAAGGTGATCCACCTCACCGGCAAGAGCACGGTGGAGGAGATCGCGGTGGCGAAGAAGGACATGCCCAACTTCTTCGTGGAGGCAGTGACCGTCGCCGACGGCAAGGTCTACACCGAGGCGCGCGAGATCGTCGTCCCGCCGGAGAAGCGCGTGCTGAAGGTGGACGTGCTCCCCTCGAAGGCGGAATACAAGCCCGGTGAGCAGGGAACGGTGAAGCTGCGGCTGACCGACAACAATGGCGAGCCCTTCCGCGGCAGCGCGGTGGTGAGCATCTACGACAAATCGGTCGAATACATCTCCGGCGGCGGCAACGTGCCGGACATCCGCGAGTTCTTCTGGAAATGGCGCCGCAGCCACTACCCGCGCACCGAGAGCAGCCTGCAGCGCGGCAGCGGGAACCTGGTGAAACCTAACCAGCAGGCGATGCAATACCTGGGTGTCTTCGGCGACTCGATCGCGGATGAGGTAAAGATGGATTTCCAGGCCGACGGGAAAGTCTTCGACGCGCCGGGGAGTGGCCATTATGCGATGAGAACTGTTGCGAAATCCATGCCCGCTCCATCGCCGGCGGCGCCCATGGCATCATCGATAACGCTGGGCGCGGTCAGCGTCAGCGGTGAATACTCTCTTACTTGGGATTCCGACGCAAAGGGGCGTGGCGACGCGGGCCAACAACTGGTCGAGCCGACGGTGCGCCAGAACTTCGCCGACACCGCCCTCTGGGTGGCGAAGGTGGAGACCAACGCGCAGGGCGAGGCGGAGGTGACGCTCACCATGCCGGAGAACCTGACGGCGTGGAAGGCCCGCGTGTGGGCGATGGGCGAGGGCACGAAGGTCGGCGAGGGGTCGGCGGAGCTGACCACCACCAAAGACCTGATCGTCCGCCTGCAGGCACCGCGCTTCTTCACCCAGGGCGATGAAGTGGTAGTCTCCGCCAACGTGCACAACTACCTGAAGACGAAGAAGACGGTGCACGTGGTGATGGAGGTGGAGGGCGACACGCTGCAGCCCTTCACCTGGGTCGGCCACGTCTTCAACGGACGGCAGACGATGGAGCAGCTGCTGTTGAAGCAATATGAGAACGACATCGAGATCGACGCCAACGCGGAGCAGCGCATCGACGTGCGCATGAAGGTGCAGCAGCCCGGCACCGCCACCGTCCGCGTGAAGGCGCTCACCGACGAGGAATCGGACGCCATGCAGATGTCCTTCCCCGTCTACGTGCACGGCATGCTGAAGACGGAGAGCTTCAGCGGCGCCATCCGCCCGGACAAGCAGACGGGCGAAGTCAAATTCCGCGTGCCGGCGGAGCGGCGGCCGGAGCAGACGCGGCTGGAGGTGCGCTACTCGCCCACGCTGGCGGGGGCCATGGTGGACGCGCTGCCCTACCTGGTGGATTACCCCTACGGCTGCACCGAGCAGACGCTGAACCGCTTCCTGCCCACGGTGATCACGCAGAACGCCTTGAAGCGCATGGGCGTGAACCTGAAGCAGATTCAGGAGAAGCGCACCAATCTGAACGCGCAGGAGATCGGCGACGACCTGAAGCGCGCGGAGGATTGGAAGCGACTGTACCTGCCCAGCGAGCACAACCCCGTCTTCGACGAGCAGGAAGTGGCGAAGATGGTGAAATATGGCCAGCAGCGGCTGCAGAGCATGCAGTGCCGGGACGGCGGCTGGGGCTGGTTCAGCGGCTCCGGCGAGCAATCCTGGCCGCACACCACCGCGCTGGTGGTCCATGGCCTGCAGGTGGCGCGGGCGAACGACGCGCTGGAGGATCAGGACTCGCTGGATCGCGGCATCGATTGGCTGCGGCGCTACCAGGAGGGGCAGATGAAGGAGCTGAAGCTGTGGGAGACGAGCAAAGGCACGAAGGGCAAGCAGTACGCCGACGCGCTGGACGCCTTCGTCTACATGGTGATTGCGGATGAGCACCGGCAGGAACCGCAGATGCGTGATTACCTCTACCGCGACCGCACCGAGTTGCCGGTTTACGCGAAGGCGATGTACGGCCTGGCGCTGCACCGCCTGAACGAGACCGAGAAGCGCGACATGCTGCTGCGCAACATCGAGCAGTACCTGGTAGAGGACGACGAGAACCAGACCGCCTACCTGAAGGTGGACGAGGGGTGCTGGTGGTACTGGTACGGCAGCGACATCGAGGCGGACGCTTATTACCTGAAGCTGCTGGCCGCCGTCAACCCGAAGGGCGAGCGGGCGTCGCGGCTGGTGAAGTACCTGGTCAACAACCGTAAGCACGCCACCTACTGGAACAGCACGCGCGACACCGCCATCGCCATCGAGGCGCTGGCCGACTACCTGCGCGCCAGCGGCGAGGAGTCGCCCAACCTGACGCTGCAGCTCCTGCTCGACGGCAAAGCGGTGAAGGCGGTAACCATCAGCAAGGACAACCTGTTCAGCTTCGACAACAAGCTGATCCTGGAGGGCGACGCGCTGGGGACGGGCGAGCACACGCTGACGCTGCAGAAGCAAGGCGCCGGCCCGCTCTATTTCAACGCCTACCTGACCAACTTCACGCTGGAGGACCCGATCACCAGGGCGGGGCTGGAGATCAAGGTGGACCGCAAATTCTACCGCCTGGTGCCCAAGGACAAAACGGTGAAGACGGCCGGCGACCGCGGCCAGGCGCTGGACATGAAGGTGGAGAAATACGACCGCGAGCCGCTGGCCGACCTGTCCACCGTGAAGAGCGGCGACCTGATCGAGGTGGAGCTGACCGTCGACTCGAAGAACGATTACGAATACATCATCTTCGAGGACATGAAGGCGGCGGGCTGCGAGCCGGTGGACGTGCAGAGCGGCTACACCTACTCCGGCATGGGCGCCTACATGGAGCTGCGCGACGAGCGCGTCTGCTTCTTCCTCCGCCAGCTCCCGCGCGGCACGCACAGCCTATCCTACCGCCTGCGCGCCGAAGTCCCCGGCCGCTTCAGCGCCATGCCGACCAAAGCCAGCGCCATGTACGCGCCGGAATTGAAAGCGAACTCAGATGAGATGAAAGTGCAAATCGAAGATTGAATAAGGCGTAGGGGACTGTCCCCTCCTCCCGTGAAACAGCGATGGGAACGCTGACAGTCCAGCTGTGGAAGTGAGGTAGGGCTGTCCCCGTCGTGAAACGGACAAGGCGCTGTTCCTCGGGGACAGTCCCTAAGGTTATGTCTCCGAGCGTTAAAAGAGACGACTGGCGCTGGTTCCACGGGCAGGGGACAGCCCCTGACTGGCGTGTAATTTGAATGGATTACAAGAAGGAATGCGCCCGCCTCTCGGGAAGTAAGCCCGAAAGGCGGGCAATTCTTATGGCGCAGGGCATTTTTCATGATATCAGCGGTCGGCCGCGGGTGCTGTGGGGCACGGCGATCAATACCGGCAGCACGCGGGCGGCGGAGCTGGCGGGGCGGATCGGGTTCGATGTCGTGTGGATCGAGATGGAGCACGCCTCCGCCGATCTGATGACCGCGGAGGCGCTCTGCGTGGCGTCCGAGGCGGGCGGCGCCATCCCGATGGTGCGCACAACCGGTTATCACCGCGATCACATTCTGCACGCACTGGAGGTGGGTGGTCGCATCATCGTGGCGCCGATGGTCAACGACGCCGACGCCGCGCGCGAGATCGTCAAATGGGGCAAGTTCCGCCCGCTGGGCCAGCGCGGCTACAATACGCGCAGCCGCGCCGCCGGTTTCGGCCTCGAGCCGCTGCCGATGGAGCGGATGAACGAAGAAACGTACCTGTTCCCGCAGATCGAGACGCTGGAGGCGGTGAGCAATCTGGATGAGATCATGGCGGTGGAGGGGTTAAGCGGCCTCTTCTTCGGTCCCGGCGACCTCTCCGCCGATATGGGCTGCCCCGGCAACATGGCCGACCCGGAGCTGATCCGGGTCATCTGCGATGGCATCACCCGCACCCGCGCCGCCGGCCTTCACGCCTCCATCCTCGTCGGCCCCGGCCCACTGCTCGACGCCGCCGTGGAAGCCGGCGCCGACATCTGCATCATCGGCTCCGACATGGGCGCCATGATCTGGGTCTGGCGCGAACAACTGGCGGGGCGGCGAAGGCAAGACAAGTTTCCGGGATGGATCGGATAACTTATTTGGCCAGCGGTGGAAGGCACATTCTCAGTCTGGAAGGGTGCGAGAGCCCCGCCGATGATAGATAAGCCTACCTAAACTCGAGCGGGGCTCTCGCACCCTTCCAGACTGAGAATGTGCCTTCCACCGCTGGAACGAATACTCACCCCTCGCCCCTACCCAAAGATCATCCGCCGCTTCACCTCCAGATAATACCGGAAGTTCTCCAGCGACACATCCGGCGGCACGGCGTGGTCGACGGTGGGGATGAAGCCGCCCTCTTCGATCAGCGGGGCCAGCCGGTAGACTTCAGCCTCGATCTCCGCCCGACCTTTGGCCAGTTCGCGCTTGTCCACCCCGCCGACCATGCAAATGTCTTTGCCGAACTTCAGCCGCACGTCCAGCGGGTCCATCTCCGACGCGCGCTCGACGGGGCCGAAGCCGTCCACGTCCGCCTCGATGAAGAGCGGCAGCAGCACCTCCGGGTTGCCGTCGGTGTCGACGAGGATGACATCGACCCCGTGCTTGCGCAGGAAACTCACAAACCGCTTGTAATGCGGTAGGAAAAGCCGACGGAACATCTCCGGCGAGACCAGCGGGCCGTTTTTGAACGACATGTCCTCGTGGATGTAGTAGAAGTCGAAGTGAATCTGCTCCACCGCCGGCGTCAGCGTGCGGATGGCGAATTCGGTGAGGAATTCCAGGCACTCCTCGATGAGCGGGGTGTCGTCGTAAAACAGGTAGGACAGGTTCTCAGTGCCCATCCAGTTGCGCAGCATGCTGTAAAAGCCGAAGGTGCCGGCCAGCGGGTTGAGCAGCGTCAACGGGAGCTGGGTCGTTTGCGCCGTCTGCTTGACCTCATCCCAGTTCGCCGGATAGCGCTCCTCCACCGGCCCCAGGTAACGCGGCTTGAACTCGCGCCAGCTCGGAATGTCCTTCACCGCGAAATCGAGGTAGGTGTCCATGCTGATGCGCTGGCCGCCGACGGTGCCCGTCTTGTAGGCGCGGCGGGTGCGGCCCATTTCGTCGAGGAAGAGCACCGTCTCTTCGTCCTCCTCGATCACCGTGCCTTCCACCGAGGGGTGCGGCCCGATGGCGTCGATGTGCACCGTCTCGTACCCCTCCAGCCCGAAATACGGCTCGCCGCGCCACATGAAGGCGGTATTCACCCCTTCCGGCATGCCTTCCATGCGCCAGCGCTCCGTCGTCTGCTGCCACAGGCAGATCTCCATGAACGGAATGCGGTCCACGCTACGGAACTTCAGCGTGTCGATGAAGCGCTGTTTTTCGGACAGGGCGGTCGGGCTGGACATGGCATCACCTCATGATTGGTTGTTCACGGCATTAGTTTGACACCGGAGGAAGGTTTCCTCTATATACTCAAGATGATGGCGCAGATCCCCGCAGATCCCCGGCGCCGGTGATATTTCGTGCGTAAAATCGGGATAGTTCGGGGCGAAAAATGGGGGTGCGGTTTTCAGGGATGTGCTTATTCTATACCCAAAAATGAGCAGTTTTAAACCTGTTTTGGCGATTTTTCCGTTAATTTTCCCCAAAAGAGGATCGGTCCGGTCGGCTGACAGGTTAACGAGGGGGATAGGAAAAATGGGACGAATGGGAGAAATGGGAGGGATGGGAAGGATTCTCCCATTCGTCCCATTTTTCCTATCTCCCGCGCTAACCTGTCGGCCGACTGAGCCGATCCTCTCAGAGGTCAGGTCTCCGTTGGGACGAATTACGGCTTCAACTCCCGCAGCACCTCCATCACATTACTCGCCGGCCGCCCGGCGCGGATTTCGCCGGCCATCGCCTGCAGCACGGGCGCGCTGTGGGTGAAGAAGCCTTTCAGGGCGGGGCAGAGGTAGCTGATGGGCTTGCTGTTCTCGCCCAGGCGCAGGCGGTGCTTGGGGCAGTCGCCGCCGCAGAAGCGGTTCACCTGGCAGCGCCGGCATTCCGGAGCCAGGTCGGCCTTGGCGGCGCCGAAACCGGCCTGCGCGTGGCCGTCCACCAGCATCTTCGCCGATTCCGGGGTGAACTTGCCGCGCAAATGCTCGCGGGTGACGAAGTGGTCGCAGGCGTAGAGGTCGCCGTTGTGCTCCAACGCCATGGCGCGGCCGCAGGTGGGGGCGAAGACGCACAGTGTGGGCGGGCCGCCCAGCCAGACGTTCAGCGCCGACTCGAACCACTGGATGAAGACCTTGCCCACGTCGTTGCGCGCCCATTCGTCGAAGATGGTGCAGAGGAAGGTGAGGAACTGCTCCGGCCGCACGGTGAAGGCGGTGGGCTTGCGGCTGCGCGGGTTTTCGCGCTCGACGATGGGGATGAACTGCAGGTAGTCCAACCCCATGCCGGTCAGGAAGCGATACACGCGCAGCGGGTGGTCGGCGTTGACGCGATTGACAGTGGCCAGCGCGTTGAACTCGACGCCGTGGCGCTGCAGCACGCGCAGGGCGGTCACCACCTTGGCATGGGTGGGCTGCCCGCCACGGTAGCGCCGGTAGCGGTCATGCAAGTCGGCGGGGCCGTCGATGCTGACGCCCACCAGGAAATGATTTTCCGCGAAAAACTCCGCCCACTCATCATTGATGAGGATGCCGTTGGTCTGCAGCGCGTTCTCGATCTGCTGCCCGGGGCGCAGGTATTTCGCCTGCAACTCTACCGCGCGCTTGAAGAAATCCACGCCCATCAACAGCGGCTCGCCTCCCTGCCAGCCAAAAGTCACCGTTGGGCCCGGGTGCGCGCCCAGGTAGGCGGCGATGACGCGCTCCAGCGTCTCTTCGTCCATGCGCGTGTGCTGCTGCGGGTAAAGCGCGGCTTTTTCCAGGTAAAAGCAATACTCGCAGGCCAGGTTGCATGCCGGGCCGGCGGGCTTGATCATCAGGTGAAATGGGAAGGCGGCTGGTGTTGTCATAAATAAATCATTATTGAAGGCTTGCCTGGTGACGCTCCATCACCCCCCAGCCCCCTCTCCCACTGAGAGGGGGAATACGGTGCGGTGTCACCAGGCAAGCCCCGTCACCGCACCAGCTCGAATAATACGATACCGGCGACCAGCAGCACAAGCAGAGCAAACGCCCGCTGCAGGTGAGTTACCTGCAGGCGATGGCTGTGCCACACGCCCGCGCGGACGCCCAGGAAGGAGCCGAGGAGCAGCGCCGCCACCAGCGTGAGGTTGATGTGGTGTCCGATCAGGTGCGCGGTGGTGCCGACTACCGCCGAGACCAGCACCAGCGCGCTGCTGGTGCCGATGGACATGCGCAGCGGGATGCCGAAGCCGTAGACCAGCAGCGGCACCACGATGATGCCGCCGCCCACGCCCAGCAGCCCGGCCATCACCCCCGCCACCGTGCCGCCCAGTAGCAGCGTGACCGCGGAAAAGGGCTTGATGCCGCTGGCCGGCAGTTCCACCGGCGCCGGCCCTTCCGACCAGCGCAGCGGGCCGTCGTCCAGATATTCCACACTCGACGCGTCCCCCAACCAGAGCCGCAACGCCGTACCGAGCAGCAGGACGAAAAAGATGACACTGAGGATCAGCGACACCGCCGGCTGCCGGTGCCCGAGAAAGGTGAGCTGCCCGAGGCCGTCCAGCCAGTCGAGCAGATGCTTGCCGGCAAAGGCCCCCGCCACCACGCCCGGCGCCATCCAGCCGGCCATCTTCAGATCTACGAAGCCGGCGGCGGCGTGCTTCCGCGCGGCGGTGATGCTGACCACAATCATCTGTCCCAGCCCGCTGCCCACGGCGATCCCCGGCGAGATGCCAAAAAGCGTGATAAGCAGCGGTGTCAGCATGAACCCGCCGCCCACGCCGAACAATCCCGAGGCATACCCCACCGCCAGCCCGAGCACCGGCAACCCGGCCAGTTCGGTCAGCGAATCGAAGTGCCCCTGCCCGGCGAAAAGGTATTGATGGAGAAATTGTACGAGCGATTCCATGGTATTAATCGATTACTTCCACGGCAGCCGCCCGCCTTCCTCGTGCTAAACTTATTTAACTTCTCGGAGAGGAGTTGCATCGGCGTACGGCGGCTCTATCTTACCACTTGAAGATCAGGCACTGGTGCGTCTTCCCGCTATCATTCGTCGCAATCGCCGCCAGCGTACGACCATCGGGACTGGGGTAGAGGGTGAGGAGATCATACTGCTTCCAAACCGCGAAACCTTTCTCACGCGGCCTTTCATATTGCTGACCCCAGCCGCCGCGCCATCCGGTCAATCGCATCCTCGCCTTTCGTTGACCGGGATACTGGTATAGCTCATAAGATAGAGATCGCCTCCAAACATATCTAAATACTTTATTCCAGTAAGGTACAAATGTTTGTGCATATTGAACCGGAGATAGAACTCGTGGTATTAACACGTAGTCTCCTGTCTGGGATATTACGATGTTAAGTTCTCCACTATATGGCAATGGGCAATTTTGAACAGCCCAATCTCTCCTTCCGTTTGTTGAGATAATTCGAACAAGATTAGTATGAGACAAAGACTCAGGAACTTCTAACAGTAATCGTCCACCTGGAACTTCGATCAAAGCCGGTGTCAGGAAATGCGGTGCCTCTTTAGGCGATAAACCCGGGGGACCATATCGCTTGGTTGATGCCTCATATATGCCATCTGCATACAGAGGATAGCGATCAAAATCCTGGGTATAGCCATTTCCTACCGGTACATGGAAAGCGCATTCATTAATTATCATTAAACGCTTGAAACAAACTTTGCCATTGCTGATCGACACTGAATAGAATAGCGATGGATTTGATATTATTTGCCCTTCCGTAACAATTGCATATTTACCATCCGGAGCAAGTTGAATTCCGGTCGGAGCATCTCCTTTTGCAACAACCTTCTGATCTTCGATGACGAATATTCTTGATGTATTCTTTCCACTGGCGTTCAGATTGATCTGCAGGTAGATCTGCCCAGAATTAAGCGCAGTAAGGCGACTCTCATTTACCAGAGGGAAAATGAATCCCGTCATAATCTGATTGGGTGGATATAGCGCGAATGTAGAAATATCATGCTTCGAAACTGGAATGCCATCTTTCCATATCTGCAGGCGAACGGCACTCTCCTGATAAGTAGCCGAAACGAAATAGCGCCCGTTCGGTGATTCGGCAAAGGCCATGCGCGTCATTACTTCTCTATCATCGAGGCGAGGGATCTTATGCCGCCAGCTTTTGGGCTGCGCCGTCGTTACCTGCCACTTTTCTTTCCCTTGCCAATCTCGCATCACGAAGCGGGTTTCCGTCTCACGAATGATGAAGCCTTCCATGCTTGGGACGAAACTGCGGTAGGGGATATCATATAGGGTGACAGGAATTTCCGCCTGGAGCTTGTATTCCGGTGTGCGGCGGATCCAGCAGATGCCGATGACGAGCAGCAGCAGGCCGCAGGCGAGCAGCCATTTGTGGCGGCGGGTGAACTGGATGCGTGTCATCGGAAACCCTCCCTTCCAGCAGGCGGGTAGGCGCGGAGCCGTCGGAGACAGCATAACGCAAACGGCTTGCATGGTAAAGTGATCCATGCCTATTGAAAGAAAAGCGGCATTTTTTGAGCATGAGCATGAGCATGATGAACTCGACTCTACACAACGTGGCCAATCTCGGTCATAATAGGAAAGCAACCGCCTCGCTTCTGGGCTCGTTTTGACAAATCACGTGGCGGGTACGAAAAAATGGCGGGCACGGAAAGCCCGTCAATTCTCCCCGGACAGAGGACGATGAAACGACGACCGACATTTTCCTGGCGTGACCTGCGCTGCATGCTGCGCGACCTGAGCGCGCTGGTGGCGACCCCCGATGGGCGGCAGTTGATTGCCGAGGGGCTGGAGGCGGCCATCCGCCGCTCGAAACTCGGCGGCGTGATGCTCGACAAGGTCCGCCTGATGTATGATTATTTTCGCGACCCCGACGAGCCGTGGAAGCCGAAGGTGCTGATCGGGGCGGCGCTGCTATATCTGATTATCCCCAGCGACGTGATCCCCGACTGGTTCGCGGTGGTGGGGTTCGCGGATGATTTCGCCGCCATCGCGTTTGTCTTCAACCAGACGCGCGATGTGCTGACCAATTACGACGAGCGCCGGCAGCGCCGGATGGGGTTCGGGGAGGCGGAAGCAGTATGATACGCGTGGTGATCACCGGTATCGGTCCCGTGTCTGCCATCGGCATCGGGCGTGAAGCGTGGCAGGCGGGATTGGCGAGCGGCGCCGACGGCGTCTCGCCGTTGAGCCTGTTCACGGGTGATCATCCCACCGCGGAAAAGCGCGGTGAGATCCTTCTCACCGCGGAAGTGAAAAATTTCGACCTGGACACCCTCCTCCCCAGCTTGAAGACCTACCTGGATCGCGCGTCGGCGTTCACCCTCGCCGCCGGGCAACTGGCGCTGGCGGATGCCGGGGTCACGCCGGACAAAATCGACCGCCGGCGCGCGGGGGTGGTGCTGGGCAGCGAGTTCGGCTGTCTGAACACCATGCAGATTTACACGGCGGCGCTGCAGCAGAAGGGCGCGCGGCTGGCCAATCCGCTGCTGTTCAGCCACATGTATGTGAACACCCCCACCAGCCTGGCCGCCATCGAATTCGGCCTGGGCGGCCATCACGGCACCTTCGCCGGCGCCGGCGCCGGGCGGCAGGCGCTGGAGAGCGCGCTGGAGGCGCTGCAGCTCGGCCGCGCGGAGATGATCCTCGTCGTCGGCGTGGATGCCATCAGCGAGCCGCTCTACCGCGCCCTCGTCGCCGAAGGGTCACTGGGCAACGAGCCGCTGGGCGAAGGCGCGTGCGCGCTGGTGCTGGAGACGGCGGACGGCGCGGCATCGCGCGACGCCGCCGGGATTCCACTGGAGGACATCAAGGTGGATGCCTCGCGCATCCGCACGCAGTTGGGCCATACCTTCGCCGCGGAACCCTTTTTCGCGCTGGCGTCGAATCTTGTCACCGTTCAATGACCGCGGGTATCTATCCCGCGGCGGGCGCCGGACCGAAAAAAGGTGCGGCTACGAAGTCGTGGTAATGTTCAAAGTATGATCTGGTCAAGCTGGCACAATCACACAGGCGACGGACCGCGGTTCTCCTATTGCGCGGATGCTGATTTGACTGCCGAGGTCTATCGGCGCATGCTGCGCCAGGGTCCCTGGCGCGCCTTTGCCATCACCGAGCACGCCTTCGCGCTGGGCATCCTCCCCGAAGACGGCCCGTGGCCGAACCAGTGGTATTACCAGCCGGAGCGGCTGTGGGCGAACCGCGAGCTGCGTGAACGGAAAACCATCCAGTTCCTCGAGCGCCTGCACAAAATGTGCGACGGCGAGAAGATTTTCGGCGGGCTGGAGGTCGAGGTGGGGTGCGACGGCTCGCTGAGCATGGACGCGATGCTCTGGCCGTATCTCCACGTGGTGATCGGCTCCATCCATTACCTGCCGGAAGCACCCGATCCCTTCGCCGAACATTTCCACCAGCTCGACATGCTGTTTTACTACCCCATCGACATTCTCGGCCATCCCTTCCGCGCATTCGGCGCCGGAGTGGAGATTCCCGACGAGGTGATCGACGAGACGCTGCTCCGCGCGAAGAACGCCGGCGCGGCCATCGAGATCAACGCGCACATGCCCTTCGCCCGCGACGCCTTCATGCTGCAGCGCGCCGTGCACCACGGCGTGCGCGTCGCCTTCGGCCTGGACGCCCACGCCCGCCATGAGCTGCAATTGCACACCTACTTCGAGCAGGTGTTGAGCGACAGCGGCGTCGAGTACAAGCAGATCCGCCACTTCCAACCCGCCCGCAAGGTGCCGAAGCCACGGGTGCTGGTGCGATAACCCAAAGAATCTTGCTCTTGCTCTCAGCTCTTGCTCTTGCTCTAAAATCCTCACGGAACTTCAATCCGTGAGGATTTTTTTTAGAGCAAGAGCAAGATTCTTTTTCACGGTTACCGTTGCTTGCCGCACATCCCCATCCAGTCACGGCAGGAATGCCCGTCGCCGGGTTGAATAACAGGGGTACCTACATCTCCGGAGGGGCACAACATGACCACCCCGTACACTGGCATCGTCATCGGCAACGGGCAGATCGGCCTGGGCATCGTCGCGTCGCATGGCGCCATACTCGCTTCGCTGCGCGACCTGTCGAATGACTATGAATTCATCCGCGACGGCGAAGCGCCGAACCCGCTCTTCCGGCTGGCGCTGGTCGATGCAGAGCGGCAAGCCACCTGGCTCGATTCCCGCGACGCCGGGGACGTCACCACCGAAGATATTCCCCACGGGCAGATCATCCGCAGCACGTTCGGCGAGATGACCGTCACCGTGACGGTCACCCTCGACGGCGCGCTCTCCTACTGGCGCGCGCGCGTGGACGGTGTGCCGGAAGGCCAGGTGGTGAAGGAGCTGCAATGCCCGGTGCTCTCCGGCGTGATGTCGGCGGGCAACGGCGTGCCGGGTGAGGCGGTGGCCACGCCCGTGCAGTCCGAAGGCTACCTCTTCACCGATCCCTTCCCGATGGCGGACAATCTGCCGCTGAAGGCCGGGTATCCCGAGTGCCGCCATGCCGGCATGGGCGAGGTGCACGGCATGTACCCCGGCGGGCTGGCGATGCAGATGATGCTGTATTACAACGACCAGTCCGGCCTCTACCTGGCCGCTCACGACGCCGGCATGCACGTGAAGGGCTTCCATCTCGGGCCGATGGCGGATTGGGGGCAATTACCGGTGATGTGGGTCTCTCACCACCCGTCGGAAGCGCCCGGCAGCGTCGCCTTCGAGTATGACACGGTGGTCGGCATCTTCCACGGCGACTGGCATGCCGGCGCCGACATCTACAAGGCGTGGGCGCGGCAACAGTGGTGGTGCGAGAAGAAGCTGGGCGAGCGCGATATCGCCCCCTGGCTGCGCGAGGGCTTCAGCGTGTGGCAGATGTCCAACTTCCACATCCCGGAGATCAAGCTCAACCACTCGCTAGAGCAGATTGCCGAGGAAGTGAACGGCATCTCCGCCGAGACCGGGGTGCCGCTCGCCTCGCTGATCTTTAATTACGAGAAGGGTGGCGCGTGGACCGGCCCCATCGGCCTGCCGCCGAAGGAAGGCGCGGACGCCTGCCGCGCGGCGATGAAGAAGTTGAAGGCAGCCGGCAATCACGGCTTCTTTTACATCGCGGGCGGCAACTGGTACGTCGCCATCGATTCCTACGATCCGCCCTTTGACAGTTGGGCGGAATATAACGAGCGCGGCAAGCCCATCGCCATCGTCACCGAAGATGGTGAGCCGAACATCGGCAGTTGGTACGGCGGCTGGCACTCCTCCTGGCTCTGCCCGCACACGCAAGGCAACCGCGAGATTCTCGCGAAAGAGCTGTTGGATTGCATGTCGTGGGGCGTCGACTGGGTGCAGATCGACAACTTCCCCTGCGGCGGCCCGATGGCCTGCTACTCGACGGAGCACGGCCACCCCATCGGCTACGGCGCCTGGATCACCGAAGATTGGGTCGACACGCTGGCCGATGTGCGCCGGCGCGTCAAGGCGGTCAACCCCGACGCCGTGCTCTCCACCGAGGGTGTCTGCGAAGTGTTTATCCCCTCGCTGGACATCTACGACCAGCGCGCCGGCAACATGGAGTATTTCGGCCACCACAACCCCGGCCACCCGGCGGGCGGAAAACTGATCCCCATCTTCGAGTATGTCTACGGCCCCTACATCACCGGTTATTGCGCCGCCTACCCGGAGACGAACCGGCCGGAGGTGCTCTACTGGACGCGCAGCCTGGGCAAGGCGCTGTCGCTGGGCGTCATCCCCAACGGCGGGCGCTACTTCCCGGAGCCGGCGCAGTCCAACCCGGTGACGCTGGCGTTCTACAAAAAGGCCATCCGCGCCGCGAAGGACGCCTGGAAATACCTGATGTTCGGCGAGATGCTCCCCTCGCCGCCGATCGACGTGCCGGAGATCGAGGCGTCCTATCTGCAGTTCACCGGCGAATGCCTGGACCACCTGCTGGAGAAGAACCGCCACGTGGTGACCGACGCCGCCGTGCAGCACGCCGCCTGGCGCGCGGAGGACGGCAGCATCGGCTACCTCTTCGCCAATATCTCGCAGGACGATGTGGCGTTCACCTTCGACATCTCCGCGTTTACGGAAACCGAGGGAACCTACCGCGTGGAAGCCATGACCGATGGGGTACGGGAACTATTATATGAAAATGTAACCTTGCCGGTCAGCCGCTTGCTGTGCATGGAGCCGCTGTCGATCACCATCATCGAAGTGATGAAGCAATAAAATCCCTGGGAGTGCCGGCAAATATGCCGGCGCTCCCAGGGTCTACACCCACTCGAACCCGAACAGATCCGCCGAGCGCAGGCGGAACTCCAGCGTAATCGGCTGGCCGTCCGGCAAACCGACGGCGTCATTCCCTTTCCAATGCACCGGCAGACGCAGATCGTTGCCGACGATGGGCGTGCACTCCCCGGCGGAACGGCCGGGCGCATCCACGATGCCGACGCGAATTTCCCCACCCTTCGCCGTGCGGGCGTTGAGACGCAGCGCGCGGCCCTTCACCTCCAGTGGGAAGGTGAAAAAGCGGCCTTCCTCCTCGGCGCGCACGGCGGAGAGGCGGCCGGCCGGCCAGTATGCCCACGCCGCGTGGATGGCGTCCAGCACGTGCGGCCAGCGGGGGTATTTGTGCGGGAATTTGGTGCCGTGGTAATGGATGGCAATACGGTCCTGCCCGAAGGGCACCAGGTCGCGGATGATGCCCACGTATTCCTCATCGAAATCCCCGGGGCCGCCGTGCGGGATCGCCGGCTCGCCGGGCACCCGCTGCCAGTAAATGCCGTCGTCGCTGGAAGCCAGCCGCATGTCGGCGGTCTGGTTCCAGCGGTGGTAGAACATCGGGAACATCAGGTAATATGCCGGCTCCTCCGGGTAGCGGCAGAAGCCGTTCAGGTAGATATCGTCGGTGAACGGATCGTCGAGCGTCGGGCCCATCATCGGGTCGATGGGCGTCCAGTGCCGGAAATCCTCCGAGGTGGCGCGGCCGATCATCCGCCGCTCCTGCAGCATCAGCCGGTCGTAGAGCACGTAGCGCCGCAGCTCCTCGTCATAATAAATCTGGCAGTCGGAATCGCTGAAATTCACGTACAGGTGCTCGGGGAGTAATGTCCAGTTCAACCCGTCCGGCGACACCAGCCCGTAATTAGCAAAGATGTAATCCAAGCCGAAGCGCCAGATGCGGTGGTGGCGGTGCACCTGCGTATATTCGTCAAAGAGCGCCGGGATATGCTCAGGGAGCTCGCCGATGCCGAGTGTGGCTTTGTAGCGCTCCGCCGGCGGCGCGGTCGGATCGATGAAGACGGTGAATCCTGCGTAATCCCCGAGCCCCGGGGAAACGATGCGGCAAGTCTGCTCGTTCCGCCAGTCAATCGCGTTGTCCGATTCGCGGTGCCAGATCTCGAACTGCGGCGGGTTGACATCTTTGATCGCGCGGATGCCCCAGCAGCGGTACATGCCGCCGTCATACATGATGCGCGCGGGCATGTCGCCGGGCACCACGTCGTGTGGCTCCGTCTTCTGCGCCGGCTCGGTCACCAGGCGGATGCCGTGCGGCACCATGAAGGTTGAGGCGTGCACATCGACCACCGGCGCGCTGCCCGGATTCAGCCGAACCACCTTGTCGTCCGGCCCCAGCCACTGCAGATCGCTGCACAGGATGTGGCGGAGATCGGTGAAGAGATACAACCGCTGGGCGGGGATGCCGTGGGGCATGAGCGAACCTCCTATTGGCCGGGTACCGATGCTATTATGCAAGCGCTTGAAAACAGGTGTCAAGCCTTCAGGAAGCCCCATATCTGCTATACTGAGAGACAGATGAATCGCACTGAATTCCTGTCAGCGCAATACTGCCAACAGCACACCTATCCAGCAGGACGTGCTGGCATAAACGGGAGAATTGATGGTGTGAATAACCTATGATGACCAAGCAAAATTCCCGAAAAACGAGCAAGCCGGTACGTAGTAAGCCACGCAGCCGCAGCGGAGTGGCGTTCGTCTTTAGGTAAGCTCACCTATCAACGACGCCACTCCGCTGCGGCTGCGTGGCTTACTACGTACCGGCTTGCTCGTTTTTCGGAAGGTTTCTTCAACAACCCCATTCTTACCTTACGATATGAGGTTTGCGATGTCTCAATATAATGCTCCCTACCACGGCGACCGCCTGCACCGCGTCGCCTTCCCCATGGGCGGCTTCGGCGCCGGCATGATCTGCCTGGAGGGCACCGGCGCGCTGTCGCATGTCTCGCTGCGGCACAAGCCGGAGGTGTTCAACGAGCCGCTGACCTTCGGCGCACTTTATGTGAAAGGTGTGCCCACTGCCCGCGTGCTGGAAGGACCGGTGCCGATGTGGAAGGCCTTCGGGCCGGCGGGCACCGGCAACGGTGCGGGGGGCGCCCACGGCCTGCCGCGCTTCGCGGAAGCGGAGTTCACCACCCATTTCCCCTTCGGCATCGTCTCGCTGCGTGATCACAGCATGCCGGTCGAGGTGGAGATCACCGGCTGGAGTCCCTTCACTCCCGGCGATGCGGATAATGCGAGCCTGCCCGCCTGCGCGTTGGAATATCAATTCCGCAACACCTCTTCCTCGCCCGCGGAGGCGGTCTTCTCTTTCCACGCGGCGAATTTCATGGCGACCGGGAAAGATTCCGGCGCCTCCGTCACACAGACCGACAACGGCTTCCTCCTCGTACAGCCGCCCACTGAAGGAAAGCCCTGGGATGAGGGAACCTTTGCCGTCACATTGCTCGGTGATACACCGGCGGTCGATTGCGCCTGGTTCCGCGGCGGCTGGTTCGATGCATTGACCATGGTCTGGAACCACGTCAGCGCCGGCGATGCGGTGAGCCATCCCCCGCACGCCGAAGGCGAGCCCGGCGGCGGCGGCAGCCTCTATCTCCCCTTCACCCTCAAGCCCGGCGAAGCGCGCACCGTCCGCCTGCTGCTGACCTGGTACGTGCCGAAGAGCGACCTGCGCGTCGGCGCCGATCAGGAAGGTGAATCGTGCGAAGGCGGTTGCTGCTGCGGGAAGGAAAAACCGCGGACGAACGAAACCTACGTCCCCTGGTATGCCGGCCGATTTGCCTCTATCGACGAGGTGGCCGGCTACTGGCGCGATAACTATGACGTCCTCCGCGCCGCCACGCAAACCTTCACCGACTGCTTCTACGACACCACCCTCCCGCCCGAGGTGGTGGAGGCGGTCGCCGCCAACCTGACCATCCTCAAATCCCCCACCTGCCTACGCCAGGCCGATGGGCGTTTCTGGGGCTGGGAAGGCTGCTGCGACGGCAGCGGTTGCTGCAGCGGTACCTGTACCCACGTCTGGAACTACGCGCAAGCGCTGCCGCATCTCTTCCCGGCGATGGAGCGCTCGCTGCGCGAGACGGAGTTCCTGGTCAGCCAGGATACGTCCGGCCACCAGACCTTCCGCGCCAGCCTGCCCATCCGCCCGCCCGCGCACGATTTCCACGCCGCCGCCGACGGCCAGCTCGGCGGCATCACCAAGGTCTTCCGCGAGTGGCGCATCAGCGGCGATACCGACTGGCTGCGCGACCTCTGGCCGCAGGTCAGGGAGAGCCTGGATTACTGCATCGGCGCCTGGGACCCGGACCACACCGGCACGCTGCTGGAGCCTCACCACAATACTTACGACATCGAGTTCTGGGGCGCCGACGGCATGTGCACCAGCTTTTACCTCTCCGCCCTGCACGCCGCCGCGCACATGGGCCGGGCGTGCGGCGATGACGTGCGGCAGTACGAGGAGCTGCTGGCGCGCGGCAAGGCGGCGATGGAGACCACCCTCTGGAATGGCGAGTATTTCAACCAGCAGGTGCAATGGAAAGGCCTGCATACCGTCGATCCCACGGCGGCACAGGCGTGGAACACCAGCTATTCGCCGGAAGCGCGCGAGCTGCTGGAGCAGGAAGGCCCGAAATACCAGTACGGCAACGGCTGCCTCTCCGACGGCGTGCTCGGCGACTGGCTGGCGCGGGTGAGCGGGCTGGAAACAGTGCTCGACCCGGCGAGGGTAGCGAGCCACGTCGCCTCGATCTTCAAATTCAACTTCCGCGAATCGCTGGCCGACCATGCCAACCCGCAGCGCCCGAGTTACGCCTTTGGCCAGGAAGCCGGCCTGCTGCTCTGCTCCTGGCCGCACGGCGGCGAACTGTCGCTGCCCTTCGTCTACAGCAACGAGGTGTGGACCGGCATCGAATACCAGGCGGCCGCCCACCTGATGATGATGGGCAAGGTGGAGGAAGGCCTGCGCATTGTGCGCGCCGTGCGCGACCGGTATGACGGCCGCTTCCGCAACCCCTTCAACGAATACGAATGCGGCCACTGGTACGCCCGCGCCATGTCCTCCTACAGCCTGCTGCAAGCCCTCACCGGCGCCCGCTACGACGCGGTGGAGATGATCCTCTACCTCGACCCGCACATGCCCGGCGACTTCCGCACCTTCCTCGCCACCGCCACCGGCTACGCCACCGTCGGCCTCCGCGACGGCAAACCCTTCGTGGAGGTGAAGAGCGGCGCAATCGAGATCAATCAGATCGTGTTTGCGGGCGAGAATCCGGAGGTAATGTAAGCAGGGGCGAGTGGTCTACGCCGGTCCGGTGGTCGAGTAGGCAGGGAAGCCTCTTCACCATGATTATCAGTGCCAGCCGACGAACCGATATTCCCGCCTTCTACTCGGAGTGGTTCATGCACCGCGTCCGTGCGGGGTATTGTGACGTCGCCAACCCCTTCCGCGCGGATCAGGTGTCACGCGTGTCGCTGCGGGCGGAGGATGTGGATGTCATCGTCTTCGTCACCCGCAACGCCCGGCCGCTGTTGCCGCACCTGGCGGAGCTGGATGCGCGCGGCCTGCGGTATTATTTTCAATGCACGCTGACCGGCTACCCGCGCGCGTTGGAAGTGAATACGCCTGCCGTCCCCGAGGCCCTCGACACGCTGCATCGCCTGGTCGAGCATGTCGGGCCGGAACGGCTGATCTGGCGGTATGACCCCATCTTGTTCACCACACTCACTCCGCCCGCGTTTCACGTGAAACAGTTCGCTCGCCTGGCGGAAGCCCTTGACGGCCTCACCCGCCGCGTGACGGTCAGCATTATGGACGACTACCGCTGGGCGACGGCGCGGCTGAAAAAGCTGGAAGGGAACGGCGTCACAACGCAGGAGATTTCGGAAGAGGAGCTTGGCAGCGTCATGCGTTCACTGGCCGCCACCGCGCGCGAGCACGGCATGGAGATTTTTAGCTGCGCGGAGCCGATTGACCTGCAGTCCTACGGCATCACCCCCGGCAAATGCATCGACGACGCCTACCTCCACCGCACCTTCGGCATTGATGTCACCCACCGCAAAGATCCCTCCCAGCGCAAGCCGTGCGGCTGCATTGTCAGCAAAGACATCGGTGTGTATGATACCTGTATCCATGGTTGCGTCTACTGTTACGCCACGCGCAGCGGCGACGCCGCCCGTCGCCGGCACGCCGCGCACCGGGTAGACACTAATTCATTGTTGGACGAAGGAGGACGTTGATGTTCACCACCATCGATGGGTTCCTGGCCGGCTGGGGCGAAACCGCGGCCAACACGCAGCGGACGCTCGACATGCTCACTGACGCCTCGCTGTCGCAACAGGTGTCGCCGGAGGGGCGCACCCTCGGGCAGATTGCCTGGCACCTGGTCACCACGCTGGGCGAAATGGGCGCGAAGGCGGGATTGACGGTGGAAGCCCCGCCGGAAGATGCCCCGGCGCCGGCCGCCGCGAAGGAGATCGCCGCCGCCTACCGCACCGGCGCCGCCTCGCTCGTCGACTCACTGCGCAAGAGCTGGACCGACGCCACGCTGGCCGAAACCATCCCCATGTACGGCGAGCAGTGGTCACGCGGCAAGGTGCTCTTTGTCCTCATCATGCACGAGGTGCATCACCGCGGCCAGCTCACCGTGCTCATGCGCCAGGCCGCCCTGCGCGTCCCCGGCGTCTGCGGCCCCGCCCGCGAAGACTGGGCGCAATGGGGCATGCCCCCCGCGCCGTAGGTTTTCCTCACTCACACAAAGGCAGGAAGGCACAAAGAGAATATTATCCTTTGTGTCTTTGTGCCTTAGTGTCTTTGTGTTATGAAGAAAACCTTGATGAGTATATCACCGCCACTCGATGATCTCGTCGATCTTCTTCCGCTGCTTGGGCAGCGGCTTTTCCGCCGGCTTGCCCAGGCCGACGATGGCGATGATCTCTTCGCCGGGCTTCAGTTCCAGCGCTTGCTGCAGGTCCTTCTTCGCCGCCAGCGGCGCGGTCAGCCAGCAGGTGCCGAATTCCCGCTCCTCGGCGGCCAGCACCAGGAAGGAGACCGCCGCGCTCAGCGACTGCACATCAGGATAGCCGAACATACTCGCCACTTCCCAATGCTTCACCCCGCGCTCCACCAGCGCCGTGTCCAGCGCCGTGCGGTAGCCCTGGTTCACGAAGATGATCAGTGCGGGCGCCTCGTTGAACGGCTGCGCCTGCTCGCGCCATGCCTGTAACCGGGATGCCTGGCCTTCCAGTTCCGGCCAGGTCGTCATCTCATCGATGCGGCGCCGTACCAGGTCGGACAGCATCTTGCGTATCTCCGGGGTGGTGATGATGATGAAGCGCCACATCTGCCGGTTGCCGACGTTCGGCGCCAGCGTGGCCAGCCCCAGCAGCTCGCGGATCACCACGGCGGAGACCGGCTCATCGGTGAAATGGCGGATGGTTCGGCGGTGGCGGATGGCATCTTCGACATTCATGGCAGTCTCCTGGCGATAGGCTGGCTCATTTTAATCTGCGGATAAAAAAATGGTTTATGCTCTCTTTCGACGCCGAAACCGAAGAGCCTTCCAAACTCCAACCATATTTGACGGCCGGCCGCGAACCCTTTAGCATTACAGGCAGCATGTGGCTCATCATCAACCCCGAAGAACATCAAGGCGAGGCACTGGAGATTCGCGGACCGCGCTTTCATCATATTGCGCGCGTCTGCCGTGCCCGCGTGGGTGAGGTGCTGCGGGCGGCGCTGCCGGACGGGCGCGTGGTGCGCGCGGAGATCACCGAGATCGCCGCGGATGTCGTGCGCGCTCGCATCGTCGCCGAGGAATCCCCCGCCGGCCTGTCTCCCTGCCGCATCACCCTCTACCAGGCGGTGCTCAAAGGCGAGAAGATGGACTTCGTGGTGCAGAAGGCGACGGAGCTCGGTGCGATGACCCTCGTGCCGCTGCTCGCCCGGCGCAGCGTGCCCCGCTGGAGCGAAGCCCAGGCTCGCGAGCGCGCCGCCCGCTGGCAGCGCATCGCCGACGCCGCCGCCGAACAAAGCGAGCGCGCCATCCCACTGCAGGTCGAGCCGCCGCAATCTCTCGAAGAAACCTTCCTGGCTCATTCTCCCTTCATGCAGGGAGGGGGCCAGGGGGTAGGTGAATCGCTGCGCCTGTTGCTTCACGAGCGCGACGGCCAGCACCTGCGCGAGCTTGCGGCCACCTATCCCCGCGTCACCAACCTCGGCCTCTACCTCGGCCCGGAAGGCGGCTGGGATGATGAAGAGGTTTCGACTCTCCGCGCCGCCGGCGTCCTCCCCGTCCACCTCGGCCCCCGCATCCTCCGCGCGGAAACCGCCGCCGTCACCGCGTTATCGTTGGCGCAGTATTTATGGGGCGACCTCGGGTGACGCTTTCTCCGCCGCATCATCGAGCAGCGACAGCAGCGGATACAGGTCGTTGTAGTGCTTCTGGATGAACATCGGCGTACGGCGCTTGAAGAGGCGGGCGGCGAGCTTGTCGGCAATCGGCAGCACCGCACGCTCATGGGCGCACACCACCGGCGCCACCTGGCCAATGCGGCCGGTCGCCTGCCAGTTCATGCAGCCGCAGAAGTGGTTGCAGCGCTCCTGCACGGCGCAACCGGCGCACTCCGGTTTCGGCGCGTCGTTGGCGTCGTAGAGACGCCGGTGCTTCTCCTCGTCGAGCCCCGCCCACACGTCGCCGACGCAGTATTCCTCCCCGCGGCCGTCGCCCACGAACTGCACGCAGGGGTACAGCCGGCCGTTGGGCGCCACCGAGAGCTGGCGCCGGCCGAAGGTGCAGCCGTTCTCCCGGCAGCTTCCCGGCAAGATATGCGAGGCGATCTTCGTCTCGAAGGGGCTGAAGTAAAATTTCGCTTCGTTCAGCGTCTCTTGCTCGTACCAGGCCGCCAGCCGCCGGTATTGCCGCGCCAGCTCCCGCACCGCCGTTTCATCCCACCCGCCGGCGAAATGCGGGGTGCAGATCAGGTAGCGAAAGCCTCGCCCGTACAGGTACTCCACCGAGTCGGCGAAATGGCGCACCGTCTCCGGCGTGATGACCAGCAGCACCGGCGCATACGGCTTGTACTGCAGCAACAGGTCGATCTTCTCTTCCAACCGGTCGAAGGTGCCCGCGCCGCCGGGCTCCACCCGCCCGGCATCGTGCGCTTCCCTGACGCCGTCGTGGCTCACGGCGATGAAGATCTCGCGCGTGTCCTCGCCGGTGAGAAACACCTCGTCGAGCAGCAGGCCATTGGTGGTGAGTTTGAAGTGGAAGAGCTGCCCCGCCTCCTCCGTCAGCCGCCGGCAGTGGCGCACGGTTTCCACGATCAATTCGCGCAGCAGCAGCGGTTCCCCGCCGAAGAAGCTGATGCCCAGACTGCCCTCATGCCCGGCGCGCGCAAACGCCACCGCCGCCCGCATCGTCTCCGGCGTCATGTCCCCGCCCGCGTGCGGCGTATCGTAGCAGTACCGACAGCGCAGATTGCAGCGCCCGGTGAGGTGCAGCGTCAGGTGCACTAGATAACCCTCTCCGCCTTCAACCAGGCGAGGAAATCGCGCACCTGCAGCCGCAGTTCCGCTTTCGACTTCTCCTTGATCAGCGCAAGGACGCCGTCATTATCCAGGTACAGGAAGGCGTAGGTAGGCGTGGTTTTCGGATTGGCCGACCCGCGGCGGTAAGTACGGCTCTCCTCGTAATATTGCTCTTCTTTTTCATCGTTGTCGTCGGAATTCCATGGCGGCATGGGCATCATGCGACCTGGCATGGTCGTGGAGACTGTTTCTTTTTTCGCGTCCCACTTCACCTTGAAGCCGAGGGCTTGCGCCACCGGGCGCAGCGGCAGGTACGGCGTCTCGCCCAGTTTGGAGACAGGGCAAGGCAGCGTCGCCGCCTTGCCGTCGAATTCCGCCCGGTCGCTGCCCACGGTAATTCTTACCTTGTGCCCGTTCAACGAAATGGTGATGTCATTCTTTTTGATGACGATCGCAGATTCGTTTTCTGCGCTCTCACGAAACAACGCGAGAGGAACCAGCGTGGCATCGGTGAAATTGCTGCAGGGCACCATGCCGGGGACGTCTCGATCGTGCCGGAAGTCCCCATCAGTATACATCACACAGGGATCGTAGAAAACGGCCAGCGTGCCGGCGGCCGTGCTGTTCCCCAGCGCCGTGCGTAGCGCCTCCCCCTGCTGCTTCAAGTTCCCGTTTTTGGGGAAACCGAGTTTCTCGCAGTCCTCGGGAGTCAGGTATTCATACGCGATGTGCCGCTTCGCGTTCTCGCCGTCCATGGTCAGCGAGGCTTTCACCTTTCGGGGTTTCTTCGTCTTCGGGTCGACGGTGGGGATGGAGAGCCCGGTGATCACCGGTTTGTCAGGCGCCACGCTCACGCCGGATTTCAACAGCTCGTTGGCGATCACCTGGCGCGCCTCATCTTCCGGCAGGAACACCGGTCCCGTGCTGAACGAGGTGCCGATCACGCCGCGGGTGTCCCCTCCGCCATGCTGGAAGAGCGGCGCCAGCCGGGCCAGCGGACTGGTCGACGCCCGTTCCGCCTGCAACAGCAACAGCGAGCAGCAGGAGGTCAGTCCCGCCGCGATCAGCGCGTTGCGCCGCCAGCGCCCGGGCAGCACGCGCAGCAGCTCCGGCTGCGCATCCAGCACGGATTGCGTCGGATACCGCGGCCGTGTATAGCGGGTTATCGGACGAACCTTCATGGCATCCCCTCCTGTGTAATTGGACGCGAAAATCGGCGAGATTGTTCCCTATTTTGCTCGATTCAACAACCGCGCCAGCGTCGTGGCCGCGGTTTCCCGGGTAACATCGGACATCAGCGCGGCCAGCAGCGGCTCGATGGCGCGGGGGTCGTTCAGCCGGCCCAGCGCCTTGATGGCGGCGTTGCGTTCCTCATCGCTGCCCAGTTTCTCCACCTCCAGCAACAGCGCCTGCGCCTGCGGATCACCCGACGCGCCTAGCGCGCGCACCACGGCAAGGCGGATCGTCGGGTTCTCATCCCAGAGCAGCGGCTGCAGCTTCGCAGCCACGCCCGGCTGCCGGGTGGCGGCCAGCGCCGCAATCGCCGCCTGGCGGACGGTGGTGTCCGTGAGCAATCCGGCCAGCGCATTGGCGGCATCCTTGCCCCCGATGCGCCCGAGGACGCGGATCGCTTCCAGGCGGGCCGGCAGCGACTTCTCCTTCAGCAAGGGAGCCACCGCCTTCGCCGCCGGCAGACCGATGCGTGCCAGCGCCGATGCCGCCGCCTGCCGGATGGCGGAATCGGTTGAACGCAACTGTACGGCCAACCGTGTCGCTGCCAGCTCCGGCTGGCGCCGCCCCAACTCGCCCAGCGCCTCAACCGCGGCCAGCTGCACGCCGGCGTCGCCATCCTGCAGCAAGGCGAGTACCGGGGCGACGGCACGCGGCTCGCCGAAAAGTCCCAACGCACGCGCAGCAGCAGCGCGCGGCGCCGGCGCCTTCGCGCCCAGCAATCCGAGCAGTGGCTCCACGGCTCCCTGCATGCGTTGCACACCGACAGCCTGCGCCGCGGCCGCCTGCACACCCGGGTTGGCATCCCGCAGCAAGGCGAGCAGCGGTGCTTCCGCGCCCTCCGGCATCGCCGGCATCCGCGCCAATGTCTCTGCCGCTCCCGCGCGGACCGCCGGATTAGTGTTGGCGAGCCCGGCAATCAGCATGCCCGCCGCCCCCTCCACGTTCAGCAGCCCCTCCACCGCCTTTCGTGCGCGGTAGCGCACCGTCGAATCGGGATCACGTAATGCCGCCAGCAGCGGCTGCAGCCCGCGAAGGTCATGCAATTCTCCCAGCGCCCATGCCGCCAGGGAACGCACATCCACATCGGTATCGCGCAAAGCGTTGAGCAGCGGTCCAACAGCACTGATGTTCCTTACCTCACCCAGCGTATTGCAGACGCAGGCGCGCACGTCCGGACGGGGGTCCTTCAATGCCTCGAGCAAGGCCGGCACCGCGAGCGCGCCTATCTCCCCCAACGCCAGCATCACCCAACTCCGTACCGTGGGATCCGCATCGCCCAGCGCGGCGATCAACAGCGGAACGGCGGTGATGTCCTTACGCTTACCGAGCACCTCCGCCGCGGTGCAGCGGTCCTGATAACTAAAATAGCCGGTCGAGCGATCCTGCAGTAGTGAACAGAGCAGCGCTGACACGCGCGGGTCCGGCAGCAGCTCCAGTGCCTGGATATAGTCGGCATTCGGTGACTCGGAACGGCGGTGATAACCCAGCATCACCTCGGTCAACCGCCGGCGCTCCTCATCGCCGAAAGCCGTCAGGAATACTTCGATCTCCGCTGCACCGAGCGTGTAAAAATCATCGCGCCCCACGGCGGCGAAGAATGGCTCGATCACCCGCCGATCCTTCAACTCGCATAGCGCGCGCAGGACGTCAACATCGATCTCCTTGCTCCCCGTCGCCAGCGTAGTGGCGAGCAGATCGGCCCCTTCATTCCGCCCGAAGGCGGCCAATGCGCCGGCGGCTGCCAGCCGGACGCCGGCGTTGTTATCCCGCAGGCAGGCGAGCAGCGGCTCCATGGCACGGGCATCGTGCAGCGCTTCCAGCAGGCAGATCGACTCATACCTGATCCCCTGGTCACCGCCGGCCAGCAAGGCCAGTCCCTCCTCGACCAATCCAGCCTTGATGCTATCCTCCGGATGCGCGCGCGCCGTGTTGATCAGTGCCCACACGGCAGTGTCACGCAGTGCCGGTTGCTGCCCGTGCACCAGCTGGAGCAGCGCGGGGATGGCCTGCGGATCGGCGATGGAACCCATTGCCGACAGCGCCTTTTCGGCACGCGGCCCTCCGGCCTGCGCGATAACGAGCAAGGCATCGCGCGCGTGCGGGCTTTCGGTTGCGCACAACTGTTCCTCGACAGCCTGGCAAACCTCCGGATCGTCATCATCAAGCAGCGGCACGAGCGCCTCAATCGCCTTCATGTCATCCATGCTCCCCAGCGCATAAGCGGCCACCCGCCGCACCTCCGGCGATTCGTCCCCAAGCAGCTCGCACAGCGCGGGGATCGCCTCCGGCGATTTGATCTCGCCAAAGGCGAAGGCCGTTATCCGGCGGAATTGTGGATTCGGGTCATGCAGCAACGGCAACAGGCTGTCCGTCGCGCGCTGGCTGCCGATATCGGATAACGCGTAGATCACCTCCTCGCGCACGCTCATCACCGGATCGTTTAGAGCGCCGAGTAGCGGGGAAATGGCGCGTGCGCTCCCGATGAGCCTGATCGCCTCCGCGGCTAGCCGGCGAATTTCGGGGTCAGGATCATGCAGCAATGCCGCCTCCGCCGCCAGTGCCGGCATTCCGGCGTTGTAGAGGATAACGTGCATGCGCTCGACCAGGTCTCGATCAGCCTGGCTCGCTTTCTTTGCCGTGATGCGCCCCCGGGCGGCGCGGAGCATGCCGACGGCCGTCGAGATGCCGCGCGCATCGCCCAGGTTCGACAGCGCCTCCGCCGCGCTTTCGCGCACGGCCGGGTTGGCGTCCTTCAACAGGCTGGCCAGCGGCTCGACAGCCTGGCGGTTATCCATATATCCCAGCGCCTGCGCCGCCGCAATGCGCACCTTCGCCTCGGGATCGCGCAGCGCCTTGATGAGCGGAGGCACCCCTTTTTCCGGGTCAAGCAGCGCCGCCAGCGGCGCTGCCACGGCCCGCAGCTTTGCGTCCGGGCTCAGCAGCATTGAGATGACATTCTGATCCAACTCCCGGGCGTGCAGCTTCCGCAATGCATCGAAAATCGCGGCATGCTGTGTGTGGTTCGGCTCCCACAGGCTGGCCAGCAGCGGCGGGACCGCGCGAGAGTCGCCGAGAATGCCGAGGGTGTTGATGGCCGCCTGCCGTGCGTCGGGGTCGGGGTCGTGCAATACCGGCAGCAGCGGCTCGATGGCGCGGGTGTCATGCTGTCCGGCGAGGGAAGCGGCGGCAAATTGCCGCACCTGGCCGTCCGTGTCTCCCAGCGCCTTCATCAGCGCATCGGCGATCCTGGGATCGGGGGAAAGCCGACCCAGCGCTTCTGCGGCTTCACTGCGGAGGCCCTGTGTCTGATCCTGCAATGCGGCGATCAGCAGCTCGACGGCGCGGGCGGGGTCCAGCAGTTCCAGCGCCTTCAAGGCACTTCCTCTGTCGTCCCAGTCCTTGCTCCCGGTCAACGCCAGCAGTGCCTGGTACACCTGCTCGCGGCCCACCCGTTCCGCAAGCATGACGCCTTTCTGCCGTTGATCGGGATCGCCGCTCTGCAGCAGCGTGAGACATTCCTTCACCGTCGGTTCCGGAAGCGAGCCGAGTAGTGTTTTCGCGCGGGTATCATTCAACTCGCGCAGCCGATCCGTGGCCGCCTGCCGCACCTGCTGATCGGGGTCTGCCAGCCCGGCCTGCAGCAGCGCCAGCATCGTCTCGTAATCATTCCAGCTCAGCGCCATCATCGCCGTGCGCACGTCGGGCGGCTGGCGGTGGAAGAGCGCGAGGAGATTGACCTGCTGCGCGCGGGCGGAGGGAAGCAGCATGAAAAGCGCTGCTGAAATGAGGAGCACGCATAGCGGGAAACGCATCGGTTTCCTCCCTGGCATGGGACTGCCGCCCCGGAATCCTCGATGCCCCTAAATTCGCCGGTATGCGCTGAAAACCTGCCGGCACGCCGCACAAGAAAAACGGAAGGTTGGAAGACCGGACAATCCATCCAGTCTTCCAACCTTCCAATCATCCATGCTTCCTACGGCTGGACGACCGTCACCTCGCCGTTCGCAATGGTCATGGTGCCGATCTGCTGCCCCGTGCCGTCGAGGATCGGGCCGCTTAACGCGCCGTCCGCCGCGGTAAGGTGGGCGGTGACCCCCCAGGAGGTGGCGATGTCCAGCGTGCCACTGACGAACACCCGATACGGGTGCATCGCATCGCCCATATTGACTGTGTAGACCAGGTCCGTGAAGGTCAGCGTCACCGCGCGGCTCGGGTCCTGCGGGTCGTGCACGGTGATCGTGCCGTTCATCGTGCGCGGGCGCGGCGCCGTGTCGGCGGTGTCCAGCGTGCGCGTGATGTGCTTGTCGTACACCACCGCGCCGTCCTTCTGCATGGTCGAGTCGACGGTGAGCGTGCGCACCGTGCCGCTGACCGACCACACGCGCCGGATGTCGATGGTGTAGGTGGCGCCGTCCTTGACCACCGTGCCGGTGACGGTGACCGTCCGCGTGTTGGTGCTCTTATCCCAGATCATCGTGCGGGTGATGTCCACCGTCACTCCGGCCGGCGTGGTGCCGGTCACGTGGACCGTGTGCTGCCAGGTCATCGTGTTGAGATCGCCGTCAGCGGTCACCTCGAAGTGCATGCCGTTGTGGTCCCAGGTCATCATCATGCCGCGGCTCATCGATGTCACATCGTCGAGCATCATATCCTCAGAGCTGGTGCCCGTCTCCTCATCGATTGCCTGCAGCGTGTCATTGCCGATCGGGTAGTCGTCCTGCACGCCCGTCGCCGTCATCGCCCGCGTCTCGGTCAATCCCGGAGCCGTGCCGCCTCCGCCGCCCCCGCAGCCGGCCAACAGTGCGACCGCCGCCAGCAGGCAAACCGCCGCCATCCCATGTAGCCACAAACGCATAGTGATCCCCCCCTACAGAAGCTAAAACTTGCACCGTGAAGATGCATACGATTGCTATTATACACCCGGACTGCGACAAAATTACGTAAAGAGTAAGAAATCCTCTGACTCATTGTCCGCAACGACTGCCGGGTACCCGACCGCTGATCAACGAAAGCCACATTCTCGAAACGCCGCCTGCAGCTTCTCCCGCGCATCCTGCACGAAACGATACTCCGCCAGGCCCGGCCAGTGTGGCTCGCGGGAGGGAAGAAATAGCGTTTCCTGCCGCACCAGCCGGGTTTCCTGCCGCACCAGGTACGGATAGGCCAGTCCGCCGATGAGGATGACGACTAGCGCGTATACCGGCACCAGCGACCGCGCCACGCTGCCATGGAACAGACCGAGGCCGCGATCCTGCATCTTCAGCGGCAGCAGCAGCGCCAGCACTCCCACGCCCAATAGCACGAATGCCAGCGGGTCGAGATATGGCAGCATCTTCGTCCCATAAAGATAAATGGCAAATGGCAGCATTTTCGGCAGCAGCCAGAGCGCGAGCAGGCCGCCGATCACCAGCAGTACCATGCGGAGCCGGCTTGGCTTGCACGCTTGCGGCACGCTGATGCCCAGATCGTCGCAGCGCCGGCGAAGATATTGCTGCGCCATCCGCCCCGGCAGCACCAGCAGCACGATGATGACACATATCAACTCGACGAGAAGCCGCGCGAGCTGCTCTACCGTGCTCAAGCCGTGCACCCGCCCGGAGAGCGCGGGCACGTGCAGATAAAGCACGTAAAACCCGAGCGGCAAGATCACCCCCAGCAGCACGATGCGGAGCAGCACCGGGAACGGAGGCAGCAACAGCAGCGGCGCCGACCGCGCCGCCTTCAGCCCGTGATACCAGCGGACGGAAAGGAGATAATTGTGCAGCATAGCGTAGAGCAGCAGCAGGACGATAAGTGCGATCGCCGCCTCTTCCACCACCGTGTATTCCAGCAAGCGGCTGGGGGCCAGCTCTTCGCTGGTGAAGCGCACTCCGCTGATGAGCGGAAAGTAGATACCGGCAAGGAATCCGCGCTGCTTATCTACGAACCGGTAGGGGTCCTGCGCGTCCTGCAAGATGGCGGCAGCCTGCACGGAGAGCTTATGTACCTTTGCCGCGGTCTTCGGATCGCCAAAGCGTTCATATTGCGCCGCGACAACGGGACCGTAGTCTTTGAGCAGCTGCCGTACGATGATTGGCTGCAGCATCAGCACCGAGGCATCGTTCCAGTGGGCAAGGAACGGAAGCCAGGCCGTCAGCACGCGATGCGCCCGCTCCGTCTTCCCCTCCTGTTCCAGCAGGCGCACGTATAGCGGCAGCGCCCGCCCGGGTTTGCTGATAAACGACAACGCCGACATGAACGGGAAATCGCCCAGTACTCCCTGCTGGACGATGGCATCGGCAAACCGGGTGGGTGTTCGCACACAAGCCAGGCGCTCACGGTACAGCTCCTGTGTGTAGGTGGTGCAGTGGGGCTTGGCCGCTCCTTTGACCATCTCGTCCATGGCGCGGTCCAGCAGTGCCCGGTTCATGACGGTCAGCGTGAAGACGGGCTTTTCCGGCTGCCCTCTTGAATGGCGCTTTTTCGACTTGACGGCCTCCAGCTTGCCTCCAGCCGCGTAAAAGGCGTCCGCCAGCAAGTAATTATACAGGGCATTCTCCGGATCAAACCGCTCCCCTCGGCGGTACTCGCGCTCAAGCAGCGCCAGCTCCCGTGCAGTGGGCACTGCTCCTGTCGGGTAGAGAGCCAGCGCATAATTGGCGAAGTATGCCTTGTTATCCTGGTGTCGCTCCCAGATCGCATGAAGCTGTCCCGCCTTCCTCTTCCTGCGACGGTCGCCGTAAAGCAGCAGTTGTACATCCTCTGCGCGACGCCCCGATTCCGCGATACGGACCGGCGCCACGGGGGTCTTCCCGGAGACTTGCAAGGTGAAGAGGCGGGCAAGCTTGATCGTCTGCCCGAGATCCCAGGCGATCCATAGCGCTAGCAGCACCGTCGCCGGGATGAGCAGCGCGCGGATGCCCAGCCGCGCCAGCGCGCGCAGCGACAGCCGCGCCTTGTTCGCCTGCAGCAGTTCGTCAGCCACCTCCAGCGGGGAGCCGAAAGCCTTCATCGCCAGCGCGGTGCTCTCACCGGCATCATGCCCCTGCCGTTGCAGATAGTCTCGCTTATCCTGCAGGTGGGCACGCAGCTCCTGCCGCACATCCAGGTAGACTTCCCGGTCGTCCGCCAATCCGGCAGCGGCGGCATCGGCCAATTCCTCAAAGGGATGGGTGCTCATGATGCTCCTCCTGCTTAACCCGCCGGCTGGCACAGCGCCGCGTTCACCGAGCGCATGAAGGTCTGCCACTCCGCCAGCTTCTCGCGAGCGTAACCTTCCCCCTTCGCCGTCAGCCGGTAATACTTCCGCTTCTTCCCCAGGTCCCCCGTCTGCCACTCGGACACCACACAGCGCGCGCTCTCCAGCCGGTGCAACACCGGGTACAGCGTGCCTTCCTTCCAGTTGAACGCCCCATCCGTGCGCTCGTTGACGAGCTGCATAATTTCAAACCCGTAACGCGATTGCTCCGCCAGCAGCTTGAGCACGATCAGCTCCACTGTGCTCCCCACCAGCTCCGTTGTGAATGGCATCATAACCTCCCTGGGGATAGTGTCGAAAGTCTAAGTAAATTATTTCTTAGACTTTCAATGCTTGTCAAGAGAGAGAAAGATAATCTGAAAGAGGATCGCTTGGTATTCTATCTGCCGTGGGTGAAGCTAATACCATCTGGTTCGTGCTGGCCTCATTATCGCGCGTACCGAAACGGCAGCAGTATTAATACAGTGTCAACCCTGCCATACGATCATTTCCATGAACGCATGAGACGCCTGTTACTTCTCCAACAATTGCATACTTACGAGGTAAATGGCTGAAATCCCGCCATCTCGAAGTGCCGGTCGAATCCGATGAACTGAGTGATGCCTTGTTGTCGCATGACTTCGAAGCTTACAGCATCGACAAAGCTTATTCCGTGGGATCTGTTTGTCTCGAAAGCTTCAACAGCGGTGTGGTGCAGGGTGTCATCTACCCAAATGATCGTGAATGCCTCAACATCATGGAGAAACTTACGCGCGGTATCGTAATCAAGACGCCTTTGCATCAAGGCTACAGATTCGACAACCATGTAGTTATGCGTAACAATTACCTTCTCTTGTTCTTCAGCCGCTGCTAGTCGTTTCAGTGCATCACGATGATAGACGTCTCTGTCATCTGCGAGTGCTAAAATCGCGGATGTATCAAGAAATATCATTTGAAATCCTCGGCCAGGTAATCATCATGTCGTATTGAGATATCGCCTTCTTTAGATGAACCGGCACCGATAAAGGATAATTTCGTGTATTCAACCGGTTCCTTAATATTCAAGTGCTCGTGCAGGATATCACGGACGACGGACGACATCGAGGTGCGGCGACGATGGGCAACCTGCCGTAGAGCTTCATACGTCGGTTCATCCAGTTGTAATTGCGTGCGGACCATGATTACCTCCGATAGTGATGTAATAACATCATTCCATCATTATAGCGTCACTATCCGGATATTTCATCACTTGACTACATTCTGTAGTGTGTGCATTACAGAATGTAGTCTCGCGTCATTCGAATCTCAGCACTTCCTCCTCCCGTAGTGCGTGCTCCGGGTCCAACCAATCCGTCACCGTTGCCTTTGCTTCCGCCAGTGTCAGATCCCGTCCGTGCATTCTGGCGCCGAGTCCGTCCAGCCGCCGTTGGCCGGCGGGGTGATCTTCGCGGCAGAGCCAGTTGATGAGCCGTTCGTCCAGTAGATCAAGTAACGCCTGCGCACCTTCGGAAGGCTGCCAGGCGAGGAAGGCGGCGGCGCGAGGGGCAAGATCCTGCGGGGCGCGAGAGAGACGGGAATGAACTGTTGCCGTCCAGAGATCACTCGCCAGCAGGTCGGCATACGCCGTGAGCGCCGTTTCGGCTTGCTGGCGCACGGCGGCGGGATCAGGCATGGTAGTGGGACTGTTTAGCGGCAGGCGGCACTTCGTGCAGCAGCCTTCCGCATCCAGGCCGACGAAGAAGCCGGGGCAGTAGTGGGCGCGGGCACGAGCGAGCGCTTCCAGGCCGTCGCGCGCCGGCTCCGACAGGGGGAGGGGCAGGCGGGAAAGCACCTTGACGGCGCGGAACGCCGGGCTGTCGAAAGCTTCCCGCAGCGCCGCCACCGTGTCTGCCCCGAAGGCGGCGTCGTGCCAGCGGCGGTAAGCATCCCGGTACTCGCCCCAGCAGCGGTCGAGCGCTTGAGCGAGTTGGTCGAGTTGCGGGAAACAGGTTTCCCCTTCTGCTAGCGTCCGGCGGAGGGTGTCGGCCTGCTCCTTGAGCGCCCCCTCCAGCGGCAGGCCGGGCAGCAGGCGCAGGCGGGCGCGGTGGGTCTGCCACCAGGCGGCTGCCGCCCACAACGCCTCCGGCACGGCCAGGCGCAGGCCGCTTTCCTCCAGGGCGGACAACAGCGCGTCCAGCGTGGGCGAGGAAAGCATGGCCAGGCCATCCAGCGCGGCCAGCGCACGCAGGCTTGTTTCCCATGCCCACGGCTGCACGCCAAAGGTCTCGCTCCACTCCTCCAGCGCCGCACGCATCTCCGGCACGCGCGGCGCCCAGGTCCGCAGCCACCCGCGCAGCCGTCGCTCGGTCTGGCTGCAGGCGGTGGACCACGGTTCGGGGGCGATCTCCCACCCCGCCGCCAGTTCGAGAACAAGCGACCGGAAGCGCGCCTCCGCGGTGGCCGGCGGGGCGAGGAAGGCGACCGCGTCGCTACGCGCGATGGGCACCGCCTCCGGATCGAGCGGCTGCAGGAAGGCGTCCAACGGCTGCAAGGCGCCCGCCCGCGCGGCGGCAAAGACGGCCAGCCGGGCTTGCTCTGCCATCAAGCCCAACGGCGGTTTCCCTAAAAGAGTGATCGCATCGTCCACCCGCGCCGGACGCTCTGCCGCCAGTTCCAGCAGCGGTTCCAGCACCTCCCAGCGCGGCGGAACCACACGGGCTTCCGCGCCAACAATCTCCACGCACCCGAGCGGCAGCGCGTACCGATCCAGGTATTCTCCGAGCAATGACTGCGGGTCCAGGTGGATCTCCCCCGGCTCGATGAAGTGCAGCAGCAGTTGCTGCAACGCCGCCCGCGACGGCACCCCGCCCGCCGCCAGCGCCGGGAAGTGCGGGTAGCGCGCCGCAAAGCCTGCCGCCAGTGCGCCGGAAAGGCACTCGATCAGCATCTCGCCGCGCGCGGCGCCTTCCCCACCTCGCCCGTCCGTCCAGCGGCCGTCCACGAACAGGCCGCGCATCGCTGAAGCCACGGCCTCCCGTAATTCCGCCGCCCGTTCGGTACAGCGCTCGCGCACACGCCGTTCGCGCGGCGTGGACGGCAGTGGCTCGGACGCCGCCCGCGCCCACGCGGCATATTCGGTAAACAGCTCCCGCTCGGCCGGATGCAGCGGGCGCGGTTGCCAGTAGTGCAGCACGCCGGTCTCCGTCCCGGCCAGCGCTGCCGTCGCCGCATGCCAGACGTCCGTGCCGGGCGCCGCCCCCGGCCAACCGAGGATGACACACCCCTCCGCCTTGCCTGCCGCCACCCCCTCGAAGGCTCGCGCCACGACTTCAGCGGTCAGCGCCGGCGCGGTGGTGAGCAGCACCTGCCGCTCGGACCCGCTCCACGACACGCCGACCCGCCCACCGTCCGGCGCCAGCGCCAACGGCCATTCCGTCCCCCGGCAGGCGTCCCACGCCAGCTCCAGCACACGCGGGTCGTCCGGGGTGAATTCCTGCCGCATCTCCTGCATGCGCAGGTCCGCCAGCACGCCCACTTCATCGTCGATAACCAGGCAAAACACCTCGCGCCCCGGGTCCGCATCGCGCACCGCCGTCAGGTGCGCCCCCCGCCGGCGCAGGGCATGCAGCACCTCCGACAGCGCCTCCACTGAAGGCGCCGTGATCCCATCAAACAGCAGCGCCCGCAATCCCTCCACAAAAGCGGTTTTCTCCGCCAGGTGTAACAGCGCCAGCAAGCCGATCGCCTGCCGCGCCAGCGCGGGATCGGGGGTCAGCTCCGCCCGTCCCTCCAGCAGCGTCACCATGCTCTGGAAACGCTCCAGCTTCGGCTGGCTCCGCAGCTCATCCGCCACCAGCGAGAACAGGTCGAGCGCCGTAATCAGCCGATCTCCCGACCGCGCCAACCACTCCGGACCGTCCAGCCGCTGCAGCACCTCCACCGCACTGCGATGCGGCGACAGGTGGCCGTCCGCCAGCGCCATGAACAGCTCCAGCGCCCGCGGGTGGAACGGCCAGCACGCCTGCAATTCGCCCGCCGGCAGCATCGTGCCCGCCGCCGGCGCAATCCGCTCCGCCACCAGTGCCCGCACCGCGGCCGGATCATTCCGCACGATCAGCTTTTCGCGCAACACCCCGCCGATCTCCTGCGGCGAAAGGGTATATCGGCGGAAGCGGTCCTCCACCTGCCGCCAGGAATGCGTGCGCAGCGCCCCCACGTCCGCCAGGTTCCGCTGCAGCGCACCGATCAGCCACACCGGCGCCCGCGCCGTCCACCCGGCCAGGAATTGCAGGAAGGCCGCATCCGCCTCGCGCCGCGCCGGCGACCGCCCCGCCAGAAACAGGCTCAGCTCGTCCAGCAGCAGCACGATGCCGTCATATCCGCCCGCCCGGCACGTCTCCAGCAGCCCGGACCAGGCATCCAGCCGCGAACCGTCGTCCCACCCCGCCGGCAATGCCAGCCCCGCCGCGGCCAGTGCCCGCGCCACCTCCTGCGCCACCGCTTCCTCCAGTGCCGTGCGGGGACCGTATTCGTCGAGGGAAAAGTGGAGCATGAACCGCCGGTGGCCCTTCATGGGTTCGGCATAACGGCGGAAGGTGGGGTGCGCGGAGAGAAACGGCTCCCAGGCCGGCGGCAGCGCGGAGAGCAGGTGCAGCAGCACCAGCAGGTGCGACTTTCCGGTGCCATACAGCCCGTTGATCAGCGCCGCCAGCCCGGTCTGGTGCCAGGCCAGCGACCCGAGCAGGTCCTCCAGCATCTGCCGGTGCTCGGAAAGGGTAATGGCATATCCGGCGGTCCACTCCGCGATTCCTTCGCCCCCTGACAACAACTCCCGCGCATGGCGCGGATGCACGACCGGCGGGAACCGGCGGAAGCTGACCAACCGCTCAAAGGTTGGAGCATCCATACGAGGGGTATTCGCCCGGAGAACGCGTGTTCCTCTTTTTATTTTGGAAGAATGGAAAAATGGGTGATTGCTCCGGTGGTTGAGTAAACAGGTGAGCGTGTCGCCTCTTTCCCTCGCTCTCGCGCCGTAGCGAAACCACCGGACCTGCAGCCTATATCACTACTAACTACAAACTACATCACTACTCACTACTTACTTCCGCCGCTCCAACCTCTTCCGCACCTCCGGCGGCATGCGGTACATCAGGTATTCCGCCTTCTTCGTGGTTGGATCGGCTACGCGCAGCAGCAGGTGGGTGCCGTCCGGTGAAAGATGGGCGGACTGCACCGTTTCCCGGCTGCCGGGGAGTGTCATCGCCTTCAGCAGTTTACCGGGTTGCGCATACAGGTCCATATGCCGAGGGGTGAAGAGGATGCTGAAGAGCTCACTCCAGGCGGACGGGCGGTCGGCCAGGATGCCGGTGGAACGGAGGGAGGAGGCGTCATAGGCCAGTGCGTAGCGCCCGCCCTCCGAGATCGCCACTCGCCACGAAGGCTGCAGGTGGGGGATGCCCCACGACTGAATCTTGGCCGGCATCAACACGCGCGCGGAGGTTTCGTTATATTGCAGCACGCAGTCGGGCTGCGGATCGTGGTCCGTCGCGATGCTCCACCCGTCCGGTGACTCGATCTCGCCGCGCCGGCGGTAGATCGCGCCGTTTTCACTGACGATCGCCCCGTTGAACAACACGGGGTATTTAATGTGCGGAATCGTGTAATACGGATACACGGCCAGCCCGGCGTGTGTCCGCTCCAATGTCGCGCATTCCAGCTCCGGCGGCGACAGCTTGATCTTCAAGCCGCTCGATCGCTTGCTGCCGACCATCCAACCCAGGTCCGGCGACACCATGCGCGCATACTGTGCTCCGGCTTCGACCACCAGCCTCGACCGGTGCTCCGCCGCCATCAGTACCTTATTGCCTTTGATGAGGAGCACGGGCGAAACCGGCGCGGAGGTGAGCCAGAGCAGCACCTGCCCGTCATCTCGCGTCTGGATGTTGAACGCCGATCGCCCGGTGAGCTGCCCGCGCGGCGAGACGGGCAGCTTCAACCGCCCCTGCACCCGCCCGTCGAGCCAGCTCACCACCTGCACCTGCCGTCCGTCAGCATAGGCCAACGCCACCCACTGCCCCCGCGGCGCCACGGAAAACGCGCGCCCGTTCCAATCCGTATCGGTGGAAGACAACTGCCAGCCGGTGAGATCCGGCTTCGGCAATCGCACGGTCCAGGCCTCGTTCCCATACCACCGCCAGCAGATCACCTTGCAGGATTCCCGGGTGGCAAACGCATCGTCGAGCACCGTGAAGAACCCCCCGCTCCGCACCCAGAGCTGCTCTCCGCGCACGGGAAAGCTGCTCACCAGTTGCGGGGTGCTTGGGCGGAAATGCCAGCAGACGGCCAACAGGATCAACAGAAAAACGAACACCACCCGCGTCACCCGCAGGCGCGGGCGCGGGCTGCGACGCATCCGTTTCGGTTGCGCTGTCGTGTCCGTCATGGGGGCTCCCGGTAAGAGATTGCTTACCAGTGTAACATTCAATGTCTATTCAGACAATCGCCGGCCGGGAAAACGAGGAAGGGAAGAAGAGATGATCAAGTCATCCCTTCTTCCCTTTCTCATTTCGTCCCTTCGCTTACTTTGCGTCCGGCGCCACCACCCGCGGCGGGCTGGCCTTCAGCAGGCCGACCAGGTCCGCGTTTTTCAGCATGGCCTTCAACCGGGCGGCATGGGTTTGCTTCAGTCCGTCGCCGTCCGCCAGCAGAGCCCAGGCCAGGTTGCGCATCCCCTCCGCGCCGAAGAAGATCTCCGGCCGCTGCTCATACAGCGACACGGCGATGGCCTGCTTCGCACGGATGGCCTCCGCGATGTCCGCCCCCTGCGCGCTCGGCGCCAGGATGATCGTGCGCTCGGACCACGGGATCGGGCTGTGCGTGTCGGAGGTGCCGGTGATCACCGGCAGCATGCCCTGCGCCTTCCACTCCTCGAAATAACCCGGGATATGCTCCCAGGCATCGAGCGCGGTGCCGTTCAGCGCCTGGAAATACTGCGCTTTATTCCAGTCCTCCGAGCGGTCCGGGTGGTTCCACTGCACCACCGCCCCCTGCGCGTGCGCCGCTTTGATGGTGTCGTATTCGGTGGTGAAGGGCAGCGCCGTCTTCAATGGGTAGGCGTTAAAGTGCGTCCAACCCTTGTTGATCTCTTCGCCAAGCGTCAGCGGGAAGTCGAAGCCGTATGTCTTCAGCAACCCCTGCGCCAGCTTCGCGCCGTCCAGCGTCATGTGGTCGGAGATGACCATGTAGTCCAAACCAGCATACATGCACTCCAGTGTGAGCGCGGTGGGCGTCACCGAGCCGTCCGAATAGATGGTGTGCATATGCAGGTCGCCGCAGTAAGCCTGGATATCTTTGGGCAGCACGGCAGGCTTTGCGTTCGGCGCGCAGGTCTTCAGCAGCTCAACGCGCAGGGCGTCGGTATCCGTTGGCGAGATCGATTTCGCGTTCAGGATCAACTCGGCCATGCGCACGGCTACGGTCCGCGAGGGGCTTGTCAGCGTGATCACCCGCGTGCCATCGGCGGCAACCAGGCTGTTGAACCCGGATGCCGGCTTTGGCATGAAGACATCGCCGATCTTCGGCATCCCCTCATTGGCGGAAGGCATGCTGCCCGCAATGAGGATGACGTCTTCCTTCAGCGCGTCCTTCAGGCTCTTCTCGGGTACCTTGTGCGCTGCCGCCCATCGTTCCACCGCCTCGCGTATGGCCGGCGGGCAATCCGGCCGGTAGACCACGGCATTCACCGTCAGGAGATTCAGGAACATCGGTTCCACCAGATAGGCGAAGCCGTAATTCTTATTGATGATGAGCGCCTGCGCGGCCGGGTTATAACGGCTAAGATCGCTGGTCTGGTAAATGGCGCCTGCGGTGGAGAGCAGCGCCGGCTTGCCGGCAATCGTCAGCTTCTCGATATTCGGAAAATCGATCGGCTCGATGGCTTGCCGTGCCTCCTCCTCGGAGCCCAGATCGCGTACCATCGCTTCCGCGAAGGGAATGGAACCGCTGTAGAGGTAGACCATCGCCATCTTCGGCCCGTCGAATTCCACCCGCACCTGCGCCTCCGGGTTCGCGCCCAGTGCCAGCAGTCCGAGCAGGCCGTCCGCCGTCGCTTTGCCGCCGTCGAGCCATGCCACGCGGGCGTTGAACTCGCTCTGCGCCCGGGTGATGGCCTCCAGGTCGTTAGTTTCGATGCCGCGCTTCAGCCGCTCCACGCACGCCCCGGCAGCCAGGTAGCCGGCGGCCTTCAACGGATCGGTTTGCGAGAGGGCGGCTACGTTGGCCTTGCCCAGCCGCGCATACATGTCCTCCAGCATGCTGCCCACGCTGAGGATGGGCTGGTTGTAGGCGCCCAGCGGGCGGCCATCCTTGCCGTCGATGGTGACGGACAGGGTGTAATAGCCTTCCTGCAGCGCGCCGGTGGGCCAGGTGAACACGCCGCGCTTCGCCGCCTGCCAGGGTGCCGGCGCATTGGACAGCTTGACAGTGGATTTGGCCGCCGTCGCCCCGTCCGGCGCAAGCAGCCGGATGCGCGCGCTGCCGGCGCGGGCGGACAGCCCGGTGCCGAGATCGATGCCGACGGTCAGCTTCTCGTTGCCGCCCATGATCTTCTGTGCGCTGACATGCGCCTGCGCGCCCAGCTCCAACGACGTCTCCACGCCGCCGTCGATCAGCGACCACTTCATGAAGTTCTGCGGCGCCTGCCAGAGGTCGCGAACGGCCTGGTAGTTCATCGCGCACGGCTGCGCCATCTCCCCGTCACGGGCATCGTAGTCGTCGAGCATGAACTCGAACCCCACCGCTGCCCCCGCCTTCGGGGTGAAGCCCGGGAAGACGGTCAACGGCAGGAACACCTCGACCGTGTAACCCTTCGCCGTCGCCACCCCGGCCACGCGCGCGCCGTCCAGCTTGCTGCCGTTCGCCAGCACGATGTCGGGCGCCTGTCCCTTCATCGGTGGGCGCACGAAGAGCTGGTAAGCGCCCCGGCTGTACGGCGCCTTGCCGAATTTGTCGTCGGCGCGGGCATCCACGAACAGCTCCACGCAGTCCTGCTCGTAATAGGTCGCCGGCGGCTTCGTGTTGATCACTTCGTTGTCGGTCACGTTGACAGCCAGCGCCAGGCCGTCGGCCGTCCACGCGCAGAAGGCCTCCATGCCGGCGTCGGCCGGGCCAAGCCATTCGTGTCTGCCGCTGCGATAAATGATGTTGCTCTGCGCGCGGATGGGCACGCAGGCGGCGGAGCCCCATTCCGTCAAACGGCCGTCAACCGTCAGCGGCTGGGTCAAGCGCGGCACCACGTTCTTCGCGGCGGGCAAAGCGGGGGGAGTCCAACGGCCGTCCGCCAGCGCAGCCAGGCAACCCGCCAGCGCCAGCACGGCCAAAAAGCAGCGTAAGTTCTTCATGGTAGCCCTCCTGGAATAAAAAGTGGATATTAAGTATATCACAAAGCTATCGTTTGGGAAGAGAGCGGAAGTAGGCAGTAGTGATCAGCAGTTACCAAGTTTTCAAATTCTTGCGGCGGAAAGCTTTTCCTGACGAGGATCGGCCCGGTGGGTTGCCGGATCAGCGAGGGGGGATGGGAAAAATGGGAGTGAATGGGAAAAATGTATTGGCGCATTCAAGGTCAAATTTTCCTTGAGCGCACCAATACATTTTTCCCATTCACTCCCATTTTTCCCATCCCCCCTCGCTGATCCGGCAACCCACCGGGCCAATCCTCACCAGGAAAAGCGAAGCAGAACCGGCTTACTTGTTTTTACACTTCGATCGCTTTCGGCGCCTTCGTAATCAGCGTCTCCACGATCTCGGCGATGATCTTGTCGGTGGAGATGCCCTCCGCCTCGCCCTCGAAGTTGAGCAGGATGCGGTGGCGCAGCACGGGGTAGGCGATGGAGGCGATGTCCTCCATTGCCACGTGGTAACGACCCTGGAACAGCGCGCGTACCTTCGAGGCCAGCACGATGCCCTGCGCGCCTCGCGGACTGGCGCCGAAACGCACGAATTTATTTACCAGCGGAGTGGCCGTCTCGCTGCCGGGGTGGGAGGCCAGCACGCAGCGCAGCGCCGTGTCCTGCACGTGGGCGGCGATGGGCACGTCGCGCACAAAGGCGCGCATCTCCAGCAGCCGCGCGCCGTCCAGCACCGGCTGCGCTTCCGTAGTGGTCGAGGTGGTGGTGCGGTCGACGATCTGCCCTAGCTCCTGCAGCGAGGGCGCGCCTACCAGAATTTTGAACATGAAGCGGTCGAGCTGCGCTTCCGGCAGCGGGTAGGTGCCTTCCTGCTCGATGGGGTTCTGCGTGGCCAGCACGAAGAACGGCTCCGGCAGCTTGCGCACCACGCCGGCCACCGTCACCGAGTGCTCCTGCATCGCCTCCAGCATCGCCGATTGCGTCTTCGGCGTCGCGCGGTTGATCTCGTCCGCCAGCACGATGCTGGCAAATACCGGTCCCGGTTGGAAGCGGAACTCGCGCCCGCCGCCGTCCGTCTCCGCCAGAATATTGGTGCCGGTAATGTCCGACGGCATCAGGTCCGGGGTGAACTGAATACGCGAAAACTGCAGATGCAGCGCACTCGCCAGCGTGCGGATGAGCATGGTCTTGCCCAGCCCCGGCACCCCCTCCAGCAGGCCGTGCCCCCCGGCCAACACGCAGATGAGTGTGCCGTCGATCACCTCCTGCTGCCCGACCATCACCTTCTGAATCTCCGCGCGCAACCGCGCCACGTCCTGCGAGAACGCCAGCGCCTGCTGTTCCACCGCCATAACGTCACCTCCACTGTGAGCGCCATTCCTCGGGCGCAATAACCCCCAATTCGTGATAACCCGGCTTGATACCTGCTTGGTACGAAACCACAGAGACACAGAGGACACAGAGGACACAGAGGACACAGAGGACACAGAGGACACAGAGAGATTTTTGCTTCGCTGTTGCTTTCGGTCAATCCGAGCGTTAGAATAATTTTGCATTATTCTTGTCTCTGTGTTCTCTGTGCCTCTGTGGTTCAATTTCATTAGGAGGATGCCATGCCCGATGAGACACCGCTGCCGAATGTCGTGAACCGGTTGAGCCAGACGCTGCGGCGCGAGGTGCTGCCGGTGCTGGGACGGGTGCCGTCCTATGGGCGGCTCATTTACGCCCTCGCCACCGACGCCGGGCTGCCCGCGGCGAATAAGCGCGCCCTCTTCCTCGCCCTCGGGTATCAGATCTCCCCCGTCGATCTCATCCCCGGCTTCATCCCCGTCATCGGCCAGCTCGACGATCTGCTGGTGATGTTCTGGGGCATTCGCACCACGCTGGAAAAACTGCCGCCGGAGCGCACGGACGAGATCCTCGCCGGCGTCAACCTCACCCGCGAGCAGATCGCCGCGGATACCGAGGTGGTGCGCGGCGCCCTCCGCGAGCTGGTCGCCCGCCCCGCCGCCGCCGCCGGCAAAGGCCTCTGGTCCGCCCTCCGCGGCGCCGTCACCGCCGGCGCCTACGTCGGCTACCTCGCGTATTATCTGGTGAAGGGAAGAAATTACGCCCGGGGACTGACCTCGAATCTCAAACCCGGGTGGAAGATGCCCGCAGCCGGCGGAGGGTCAGTCCCCACGAATAGGAAAACCTCCCGAGCTATGATCTGGTGAAAGGGAAGATAAACACGTCGCCAGGGAAGTAATATCGGAAATATCTCATTTTTTCCATTCATCCCATGTTTCCCATCTCCGCCGGCGTCCGGCATCGTCTCGCGCTCCTCCGCTTCGCACTGCGCTGGTCATCGGCATCCCCTGTGGAATCCTTTGTGGTGAAATCAACCCTTATCGACATACATCCCTGTGCCGCGGGCGGGAACAAGGGAGTGGGTCTGGCCGCACCGGACATCGGACGTCAGGCGGCAGTCAGGTCCGCAGGGGTCCGGCATCCGCCGGACATGTCGGTAAGGAGATTGCAGCATGGCTATGAGGATTTATGTCGGAAACCTGGGGTATGACACCACCAATGCGGACATCGAGCAATTGTTCTCGCAGTTCGGTACGGTGAAAAGCGCCGAGGTGATCATGGAGCGTGGGACGGGACGCAGCAAAGGCTTTGCCTTCGTTGAGATGTCCTCCGATCAGGAAGCGCAAGCGGCGATCAACACGCTGGACGGCAAAGAATTCGGCGGGCGCCGGCTCACCGTCAATGCCGCCCGTCCGCGTGAAGAGCGCGGCGCCGGCGGCGGCCGTGGCGGTGGTTACGGCGGTGGTGGCTATGGCGGCGGTGGAGGTTACGGTGGCGGCGGCGGCGGGGGCCGGCGCGGCTACTGATCTCCGTGGCATACCCCCTATCGCCCCCCGGCCTGCGGCCGGGGGGTTCTCTTTCAAACGCATACCATACTGCTGGTAGCATATCGAGTATTGGCTTCACCTCGCCTGATGTCCGAAAATGGCGACAACCATATCTGCTTCCGCTATACCGTGTCGGCGAATGAGCGGAGTGTTTGGCCGAAAGCAGGTACGATGAAACTGGAGCCATGAGGGGGGCTCGATGTGGCGGACGGACAGGACGCGCGGGAGATACAGGAACGGCTGGCGGAGCTGGAACGCGAAAACCGCGCCTTGCGGGAACAGTTGGCGGGGTCCGCGGCAGAACGCGACTGGCTGCGGGAGAGCGAGCGCAACCTGGCGCGCTCGCAAGCCATGGCGCATGTCGGCAACTGGATCTTGGATATCGAGCAGGACCGCGTCACCTGGTCGGAGGAAATCTACCGCATCTTCGGCCTGTCGCCGGAAGCGTTCGGGCAAACGCTGGACAGCGTCCGGAACAGTATCCATCCCGACGACCGGACACAGGCGGATCAATATCTGGCCGAAGTCATGGCCGGCAAACCACAAGCGCAATATGGGGTGCGGATTGTGCGGCCGGATGGGGCGGTCCGTTCCTTGCTGGTGATGATCGGGGAGGTTGAGCTGAATACGCGCGGCAAGCCGGCGCGCGTCTTCGGGGTGCTGCAGGATATTACCGAGCGGAAACGGGTCGAGGAGGCGCTCCGTGACAGCGAGGAACGCTTCCGCGCCTTTTCGGATGCGACGACCGAAGCCATCGTCCTTCACGAAGGCGGCATGATCCTGGAAGTGAACCAGACGCTGGCGGACCACCTGGGCTATACTAAGGAGGAGATGCTCGGGCGATCGGTGCTGGACTTTACCGCGCCGGAATCGCGCGAGGAGATGGTCCGGCATATTCGCGAGGGCGATCCCGGACCGTATATCGCCTTCTCACTCCATAAGGACGGCTCGCGCACCATCGGGGAGATTCGCGCGCGCCAGATCGTCTACAAGGGACACCCCACCCGCGTGGTGGCGATGCGCGACATCACGGCGCAAAAACGCGCGGAGGACGCGTTGCGCGAAAGTGAATCGCTCTTCCATTCACTGGCCGAAAATGCAAATGCCATCATCTGTATCGCACAAGGCACCAGCTTCGTCTACGTCAACCAATACTTCTCGCTGCTCAGCGGTTACAGCAAGGAGGAGTTGCTCCGGATGCAGACGACCGAGATCGTAGCCCCGCAGTTCCGCGACATGGTGATGGAACGGTCACGACAGCGCCAGGCAGGCATGCAGGGTCTTCCGCCCCGTTATGAATTTACCGTCATCACCAAAAACGGAGAGGAACGCTGGGTGGATATGGCCGTCGGGATGACCCAATATCACGGACGACCGGCGGTCATCATCATCGCGTATGAGATCACCGACCGCAAGCGATTCGAGAGCGCCTTACGGGAGAGTGAAGCGAAGTTCCGCAGCCTCTTCGAGCATATGAGCGAATCCGCAACCATCTCGGAAATCGTTTTTGACGATTCCGGGCGTCCCATCGACTGGATCAATTGGGATATCAATCCCGCCTACGAGCGCATCTTTGGTATTCCCCGTGACAAAGCCATGGGACAGCATGCCATGGCGCTCTACCCCTTCATTGAAGAACGGCGTCCGGAGCTTGAAGAATATGCGCGCCGGATTGAACGCGGTGAAGCGATCTCGATGGAATTCGATGATCCTGATACCGGCCGGCACCTGCTGGTCTCCGCCTTCTCGATGGGAGATCATCGCTTTGGCACCATCGCCACCGATATCACCGAGCGGAAACAGGCCGAACAGGAACGAGAACGGCTGTTGCGTGAGGTGGAGCGCCGGGCGGTCGAGCTTGACGCCAGCTTCTCCGCGATCATCGATCCCATCTTGCTCTTCGACGCGAACGGTATGGTGATACGCGCCAATGCCGCCGCCACCCGGTTGGTCGGACAAGAGGTGATCGAGAAAACGCATGCCGATCTAGCCGGTACGCTGGCCATCCGGCATCACAACGGCCGGCGCATGCGGGAGGAGGAAAGTCCCGTCATCCAGGCGCTCCGGGGCGAGGTGGTGACCGAGGCGCATGTGCTCATCACGGATGCCAGGGGGCAGGAGGTGGAGATACTGATCTCCGCCAGCCCGCTGCAACAGGACCAGGCCGTGTGGGGAGTGGTCAGTTACTGGCATGACATTACCGAGCGGGAGCAGCTGCTGCGCGAGGTGCAGGAGCATGCGGTGCAACTGGATGCTTCATTGAACTCCATCGCGGATGGCGTGATCATCTTCGCGCCGGACAGCACCATCGAGCGCATCAATCCCACCGGGGAACGGCTGACGGGATTTCATGTCGGCATGTCCGCCAAACCGACGGAACCAGGCCTGGTCATCCCGGGCATGCAGACGGCCGAGGGACAGCTCGTCCCGCTGGAGAGCATGCCGGTCATCCGTGCTTTGCACGGCGAAACCGTGCGCGGCGAGCTGCTGGTGTTTCAGCCGCCGCTGGTGCCGCGGACGGTCTGGGTGTCGATCAGTGCCGCGCCGCTGCAGCTGCCCGACGGCGAGCGGCTGGGAGCGGTGGTAACGATTACCGACATTACCCTGCTCCATGTCTTGCAGGAACAGTTGAAGCTGTACCTGCATATGATCTCCCATGACCTGAACAACCCGTTGGCGGTGATCAAAGGGCATATCGACCTGCTGGCCGGCGCGCTGCCGCCCCTGCATCCGGAGGCGGATGTGCTGTTCAGCGTCGGCGCCATCCAGCGCAGCGCGCAGCGCATGCAGGTGATGATCCAGGACCTGACGGATGCAGCACGCTGGGAAGGCGGCCAGCTCGAGCTGAAATACGAGCCGATTGTGCTGCGCCCCTATCTCCTCGATGTGCTGCAGCGCAATGCGGAGGTGCTGGATACCGAACGGATACGACTGGAGATCTCCGCCGACCTGGCAGCCGTGTCCGCCGATGCCAACCGCCTTGAGCGCATCTTCATCAACCTGCTCTCCAACGCGCTGAAGTATTCCGATCCCGGCACCCCGGTGCTGGTGCGCGCACGGCAGGCGGACCACGAAGTCGACGTGTCGATCACCGACCAGGGGAAAGGCATCGAGCCGGAAGACCTGCCGCATCTGTTCGAGCGGTTCTACCGCGCCATCAGCGCTCGCAAAGCCGAAGGCATCGGCCTGGGCCTGTATATCACGCGCGTGTTGGTGGAAGCGCACGGCGGGCACATTCGCGTAGAAAGTGAACTCGGTAAGGGCAGCACCTTCTCCTTCACCTTGCCTATTGCGTAAGGGGGCCACCGCCTGTTCAGAATGTTTAGCGCCAGGTATAACTGGGCATACTGGGATAGGTACCCTCCATTACCAATTATCCGGCACTCCCTAACCCAGCAAGCCGGCGCCAAAAGAACAGGTCCTTCACGGCAAGCTGATCATCAGAATCCTCGACATGCTGTAGAGAATTTCAGGGAGTAAGGATTTCGCCACACGCTCTTCCTGCTCCACCGTTTCGGGAGCGCATGGCGGCCGAATAAATTGTATGCGAGTGCCCTGAATAACTGCACTATCACTTGACGCTTGGAAAGAGCATATGTATTGTACCCCTATGTCGATCATCCGAGTAAGCGTTATCCCGGAAACCATATCCCGGTCCGTGTGTGCCATGCACCGCTGGCCGGCACAGCCGGTATGAAACAGGATTTTGACGGGAGAATATCCTACCTATCATTTTAATGTTTTTTACGCAGTTCAAAGGGGCTCCAATGTTAGAAACGTTCAAACCTGACTGGGCGGAAGCTCGCGGGCGGCTGGCGGCCTGGTGGGCGGGCGAGCGCACGGACCGCGTGGCGGCGATGGTGTATGCCCCGCGCGCGGGGGCCGTGCCGGTTCCCGCGCGGGACGACGTGCCGGGCAAGTACACGGACGCGGAGACGGTGTTCCACAACCTGGACGCCCGGCTGGCGGGCACCTTCTTCGGCGGCGAGGCGTTCCCCGGGCACTGGGTATACCTGGGGCCGATCCCGCTGGGCGGGTTCCTGGGGGCGGAGCTGCATTTCGCCGCGGACACCACCTGGCAGTCGCCGCTCTACGACTCCTGGGAAGTCGATCCGGTGCCCTTCGATCACGAGAACCGCTGGTACCGGCTGCTGTGCGAGCTGACGCAGGCGTCAGTGGAGCGCGCGGGCGGGCGCTGGCTGGTCAGCGGGCAGGGCGTCGGTTGCGTATCCGACGTCATCGCCAGCCTGTGGGGGTCGGAAGAGACCTTGATCGCCATGGCGGAGCGCCCGGCGGACGTCGAGCGCATCGCGCGGCAGCTCACCGACCTGTCGCTCGACCTGTATGACGAAGTGGATGCCCTCACCGGCGCGCAGGACGGGTCGTTCGACTGGCTGTCCCTGTGGGCGCCGGGGCGGATGTGGACGCTGCAGAGCGACCTCTGCTGCATGCTCTCCCCCGCCATGTTCGAGCGCTTCGTGCTGGATGAGCTGCGGCGGGAAGCGGAGCACGTGGAGCACAGCTTCTACCACCTGGACGGCCCGGGCGCCATCACCCACCTCGACGCGCTGCTCGGCATCCGCGCGCTGGACGGCATCCAGTGGGTGCCCGGCGCCGGCGCCTCCGGCGACCCGCTGGACTGGATCCCCCTCTTCCGCCGCGTGCAGGCCGCCGGCAAGAAGCTCCTCATCTACTGCCCGCCTGACCGCGTGGAGCCGCTGCTGGACCGCATCTCGCGCGAAGGTGTCTGCCTCACCATCGGCTGCCCCGACCAGCCCGCCGCGGAAGCGATGCTGCGCACGCTGGAGCAGATTGGCATGTAAGCACAGGGAAGCGTCACACGGTATACAGGTCGTCCGGATGCTCGGCCTGTTCCAGATCGACGAACAGATCCTTGATATACTCCAGCAGCAGCGCCGGGTTGATGGGCTTGGTCAGGTAGACGTTGGCGCCGAAGCTGTAGCCTTTGAAGACATCCTGGTCGGTCTTGTAGGCGGTGAGCATGATGACGGGCAGGTCGTGCATGCGCTCGTCGGCGCGTATGGTCTTCAGCATATCGAGCCCGGTCAGGTGCGGCATGCCGATGTCGAGGATGAGCAGGTGCGGCAGCCCGCCGGCCAGCTTCTTCATCGCCTCGCGCCCGTCCGTCGCCGTGGAAACCAGGTATCCGGCGTGTTCCAGGTTCAATTTAACCAGCTTTACGATGTTCGGGTCGTCATCGACGACCATAATTATTTTTCGAGCCATCACCGCCCCCTTCCGACAATCGTCGTGAAAGATGCTGGTAACTATTATCTTTATTATACCATGAGGGGCTCATGAACCACGGACTCTCACGAGAAGACAGATTAAATGCTTCTCAAGGTTCGGGGATGCAAGGCTTGGGGACTGACCTCGAATTTAATGTCCGTTCGGAAGATGCCAAAGCCGGCAGAGGGTCAGTCCCCACGTATAGGAAAGCTTACCTATGCATGGGGCCTGACCCTCTACCGGGTGTTATTCGCTTCCCGCCGGACACTCGATTCGAGGTCAGTCCCCGAACGAGAACCCATTATGGGAAATGTCACAGTTGCGGCGTGCATTCCCACAGGAAGCCGGAGCGCTCGCAGTTGTCGGTTTCGCCGATGTAGACGGTGCCGTCGTCGGTGATGGCCAGCGCGTGGACGATGATGCAGGTCTCGTCGCGCACCGGATCGTAGACCGGGCCCAGGTCGGTGAGCTTGCCGGTTTGGCGGTCGTAGACGGAGACGCGCGTGCAATACATCGAGCCGCCGCCCAGGTACAGCTTGCCGTCCGGGCCGATGGCGATGCCTTCCAGCCGTCCGCCGGGGCTGGCCATGGCCAGGAAGTCGCAGGCGCCGGTCTCCTTGTCCACGCGGTAGAGCGCGCCGTTGCTGCCGCCGACATACATGAAGCCGTCATTGCCGTCGATCAGGTTGGCGATGGCCGGGTTCTGGCCGCCCACCGGGTAGAGGTAACTGTCGAAGACGGTGTACCCCTGGTCGGGCGTGTATTTGTAGAGCTTGGGGCTGCTGGTCTGCACGCTGAACACCGCTTTGGCGATCTGCTCGGCTTCTTCGTTGATGCCCGGCCAGCGCATCAGCTCGGTGGACTGCCCCCACAGGCAGCCTTCGTTGTCGCAGCGCAGCTTGTGGCCGCCGATCCACTTCATCGGGAACGGCTTCCGCGTCTTCATGTCGAAGCCGAACTGCGTGTTGAGCGGGTAGCCGTTGCCGTAGATAAGCTTGCGCTTGCGGTCCAGTGCGATGGATTGGACGTAGTCGTACGGCGAGGGGATGCCCAGCACATCGTAAGTCTTTTTAAAGGGATTGAAGGTGAACAGCTTGCCGCCCTTGGCCTCCGGGTGGTCGCTGTAGCTGTGCAGCCCGGCCACCGCGCCCACGATGGTGCCGTCGTCGTCGATCTCCAGCGAGCGGTGGATCTTGGTATCGAAGCGGTCGGCCACGCTCTGGAAGTTCAGGTCCTCGAACTGCTTCGTCTTCGGATCGAAGGCATGCAGCAGATCGGTACGCCAGCTGGTCAGGCCGCAGTAGATCAGCTTCGTCGCCGGGTGGTAAAGCAGTGAAACGAAGGAGACGAACTGGTTGAAAGGTTCGTTCGCCTGGTACTGGTCGAAGGTGAAGCTCCGCGCCGCCTGCACCAGGCCGAGCGACACGCGATGCTCCCCCAGGTCATAGGCTTTCACCTGACAGGTTGCCGTGCGGGTTGCCATAACGGACTCCTTTGAGAGGATACGGAATGCTGTAGTGTCCTTCGCCGACGATTGTCAACGTCCTTTTCATCGAGAAACACCGAACGCGTCTGTGGTATACTATTACTGTCATGACGCTGTTCTCTGATACAACGCCTGAAGCTGAAGCCATACTGATCGACTTGATGCGGCGGACGCCGGGATGGCGAAAGCTGCAAATGGTCGGGCAGTTGAACCGCATGGTTCGCGCAAACGTGTTGAGCGGCCTGCGGAAACGGTATCCCAATGCCGGTGATGTGGAATTGCAACGCCGCCTGGCCGACATTTTACTCGGTCCGGAACTCGCACTCAAAGCGTATGGTCCGCTACCGGGAAATGACCTTGGCCATGAATGACGAACCCTTAGCCGTCACGCTGCTGGTCATCCGTGCGCTCGAGCAGTTGCACGTCACGTATTTTCTCGGCGGATCACTGGCCAGCAACTTCTACAGTATCGCGCGCTCCACACTGGATGCCGACATTGTGGTTGATCTTCGCCTCGAACAGGTCGACTCACTGGTTCAATTGCTTCGGCCGGCTTTCTATATTGATGCAGGGGCCGTCCGAGATGCGGTGCAGCGCCGCCGCTGTTTTAACGTGATCCATCTGGCGACAATGTTCAAGGTGGATATCTTCGTCGCCGGCGAGGATTCCTTCACGCGCGAGCAATTTTCCCGTCGTGAGCAGCAGGTGGTCGCGCAGGACCCCGAACAGACCGCCTTTGTCGCCACCGTCGAAGATATGATCCTGGCAAAACTGCAATGGTACCAGCTCGGCGGCGGTGTTTCCGATCGGCAGTGGCGCGATGTCCTGGAGATGCTGAAAGCCTGCCAGGAACATCTCGACACGACATATCTGGATTATTGGGCGGCTGAACTCGGAGTGGACGAGTTGCTGACGAAAGCGCGCCAGGAAGCTGCTTGATCGCTACGACGACACCTCCTGCAGTATCTTCCGCCGTGCCGCACGGGCGGGGGCCAGGTTGACCGTCACGCTGCTGATGCTGCCGAGATGACCAAACTTGTTCCGCGGCTGCACCTCCAGCGTGTTCTCGCCTTCGTGCAGGTTCCAGCGGAAGGCCGCGCCGCAGGGTTGCCACTCGCCGCCGTCGACGCGGCAGAGCAGCGTGTCCAGGTTGGGCGTGTCGGTGTCGAGCCAGACCTGCAGCGCCTTCCGGCCGGCATGCTGCAGGTGGATCTGCGCGTGGTTGAGCGTCCAGTGATAGTCGCCCTCGCGGCTGGAGATGCGCGAGAACCACGGCGGAGGCGGCGTGCGCCCGTCCTGCCACCAGAGGTATTCGTCGTAATGGTAGCAGTGCGCGCCGTGCTCCGGCTCGCCCGGCTCCATCGAGGACAGCTCGTCGTTGCGGAAGTGGATGCAGAAGCGGTCGTAAAGCTTCATCCGTTCTGCCAGCGGAAATACCTCCGCCGCTTCCGGCGGGTTGAATTTCAGCTCCGTCCACGTGCCGTCGAGGTAGGCGCGGTGGATCTCCAGCACGCTCTGCGGCACGCCGTCCCGCTCCAGGTGGAAGGTCATCTTCCGCGCGTCATTGGTGTCGCCGCTGTGGTCGAAGTGCACCCACTTGCGCAGCGTGTTGGACCAGACCTCCACAATGCAGTGGCTGCGCATGATCTGCGTGCGCACGTTGTAGCCGAGTGCAGCGCAGGCGTGCGCCATCGCGGTGGAGTAGTGCGTGCACATGCCCAGGGTGAGCTGCCGGCTGGCCAGCTCGAGGATGAGGAAGCCGTCCCACGGCGGGCAGAAGAGCAGCGGGCCTTTGTTCCAGCCGTCCTCCCACTGCTGGCGCGTCCAGTTGCGCATGGCCACCAGGTTCTCGAAATCGGTGCGCTCCGGCGAGACGATGGCCTCCAGGTTCCACTTCTTCCGGAACAGCTCGAGACGCGGCTCCTCGAAGCGCTGATGGGCGAAGGGGTAGGAGCTGCGCACCACCTTGGGGTTGTCCGCCTGCGCGATGACCGCGCGGAGGGCCGGCTTCTTCACATCGAGGTCGGCAGCCACCGTGACGGCATGCAGCACCGGCGTAGCCTGGGCGCTCGCCGTGGTGAGCGTCGCCTGCCACTGCATGAAGCGCGCGCCGGCCGGCGGGACCATCTCCCCCGCCGCGGGTTCCCAGGCGGACCAGGTGGCCGGGTCGTAACTGGGCGACGGGCCGAAGCGCGCGACGAGGGAAACGGCGGTGCCTTCCGGCAGGCTGGTATCCGCCGCAACGCGGACGTATTGCACCTTCGCGTCAGCGGCAATACCGCCGGCGCCGGCCAGCAGCGCCAGGTCGACCGGGGGTGAGGTGATGATGCCTTCCGGGGCAAAACGTTGCAGCTCCAGGCGGACCATATATTCGCCGTGCAGAAAGGCGCCGGAGCCGCCCAAGCCGCTGAAGCTCCAGGTTTTCCCGCCGTCCACGCTTTTTGCGCTGCGGCGCGGGAAACGCGTATGCTCGACGAGCAGCGACCACCCCGCGCCTTCGCCACCGGAGAAGACCACCTCGTTCAATCCCTGCTTGAGGAACTCGGCGGGAACGCGGACCGGCGTCCATGCGTCCTGCCAATAATCGCGCTTCTCTTTCCAGCGCAGGGAAAGCGGACGACCATTGACGTGGATCGTCAGCTTGGCCCCCGGCTTGTCGCACAACAGGTAGGGAGCGAGGGTAGCGCCCTGCACGTTGGGATCGTCGATGAGGAACTGCTTTTTCACCACCGTGCGCCCGCCGAAGGGCTCGGTAGCGTGGGGATTGGTGCGTCCCAACTCATCGGCCAGCACCACCCGCGGCGTCAGCCGCACGCCCCGCCGCGTCACCGCAATCCCGCCGTCACGGGTGCACTCGTCCAGGGCCGCAAAGGCGCGAAAGGCTTTCGATACACTGCGCATCATATCTCGTCTCCCTCAAGAGCGATTCCTCGCTCTTCCTTCGCCCGATCTCGGTAAACACCTGCCGGATGGGGGGACGAGAAACCGCAGATTTCACAGATTTTAGAGATTTTTGCAGGGGTGATGGAAGCGTTGGCTGTCTGCGGCGGTATAACGGAACTACAATGGGGACGCGACCACATGTAGAAGGAGTCTGTCTGTGATTATCCTCAACGAGACGTCGATCGAGCAATTCCGAGATGCGGATGTATTATCTGTCAGTGGTTTGACTCTGCAAGATGTAGAGGAAGCTCATAATGAACTCCCAGGGGTACCAAATAAAATGGTGGTCGCTACTGGATTCGAACCAGTGACCCCTTCGGTGTGAACGAAGTGCGCTACCGCTGCGCCAAGCGACCACGTGAATTATGCATTTTATGGTGGGCGAAGAGGGACTCGAACCCCCGACCACCTGGGTGTAAACCAGGCGCTCTACCAACTGAGCTATCCGCCCAAGTTTCACCAGATGGCTCGCACCATCGCGAATGATTATAGGCAATTCGCTGGCCGCTGTCAACTTGCCGAATTAGTCTTCGCAACAGCATTATCATCTGCGAAATCTGCGTAATCTGTGGTTTCATACTCCTGACCCCTAGCCCCTTCCCCCGAAACCCTAGTATTATTAAGCCATGCCGCACATCACCCGCCTGTTGCTGCATCCGGATCGGTTTCCGACGCGCGAGCAGTATCCGTTTTGCCTGCCGGTACTGCAGCGCACGCCGGAGCTCGACTTGTCGTCGCCGGTCACGCTCTTCGTTGGCGAGAACGGCGCGGGTAAATCCACACTGCTGGAGGCGATGGCGCGGCGCTGCCGCATTCATATCTGGACGAACACCGAGAGCGGGCGCGTCGAGCACAATCCGTATGCGCTGGCGCTGCACCATTTCCTCGAAGTCGAGTGGACGAATGGCGAGGTGCCCGGTTCATTCTTTTCGGCGCAGATCTTCCGCGAATTCACCATCGCCCTCGATAACTGGGCATCGGTCGATCCCGGCCAGCTCGACTACTTCGGCGGCAAATCGCTGATGATGCAATCGCACGGCCAGTCGCTGATGTCCTTCTTCCGCTCGCGCTACCAGCTCAAGGGGCTGTATCTGCTCGACGAGCCGGAAACCGCCCTCTCGCCCGCCAGCCAGCTTGCGCTGGTGAAGCTCATCCGCGACATGGCCACCGCCGGTCACGCACAGTTCCTCATCTGCACCCATTCCCCCATCCTGCTCGCCTGCCCCGGCGCCCGAATTTACAACTTCGACCAAGTGCCCATCGCCCCCATTCGCTACGAAGACACCGCCCACTACCAGCTCTACAAAGCCTTCATGCAGGACCCGGAGGCTCACCTCTAGAGGGGGACGAGAAACTGCCCACCCGAACTCAACAACACCCCAGCATGCTTGATATATCATCGAAACTGCTTTGACAGCGGCCGGTTCGCGGGGTAAAGTAGTATATCTTCCTGTCGTTGATGGCTTCTCGGCTACACGAGACGCGAACAGCATGACCGATTACGGAGGATTCGCCATGTCGGACGAGACATCCCGCGCGTCATCCCGCCGCGGTGCAAGGATACGAAAGCCCCGCGACGTTTGGACCACACTCTTTCTCCTTGGCATCTCACTGGTCATACTCCATATCGTGATTCAATTCACCGCCTATGGATTGAGTGTCGACGACGGTCTGCGCAGCCGCAGCGAACGTCAACAGCGCGAATTGGCTGCCGCGCTGACGATGGGCGATTACGCGCACGCGAAACGCCTCATCGAGCGCGGGATGGATCCATCGATGCCCCTGGAACGCAACGTCACGCCGCTACATCTCGTCGCGGAGGCAGGCGAGAACGAGATGCTCATCTTTCTACTCGATCGCGGCGCGGACGTAAATGCCGTGGATGTCGACAATAACACGCCGGTTTTTGGAGCCTGCTGGGCTGGTCACCTGGAAACGGTCCGGCTCTTGATCGAGCATGGCGCCGATCTCAATTGCCGGGCGAAACTCGGATACACCCCATTGCGCTGGGCAATGCAGGACTGTGATCGGAAAGAGTTCAACCAGAAATTGCGCGTGATGGAATTGCTGTTGAAAAACGGCGCGGACATCAATCTCCCGGACGATGACGGCTATACGCCGCTGCATCAAACGGCCGTGATCAACGACACGGCGATGGCCAAGTTCCTGCTGGAGCACGGTGCGAAGATCGATGCTCGCGATAATACCGGCGGCACGCCGCTGATTGTCGCCGTGGGGAACGATAGAATCGACATGGTCAAGCTGCTGCTCTCAAAAGGCGCCGACGTGAATACCGCTACCACCAAGGACGGGCGGACGGCAATGCATTGGGCGGCGCTGGGCAGCCCGGCGATGTTGAAGCTGTTGCTGGCTCACAATGCGAAGGTCAACGTTCGGAATCACAAGGGGGTTACACCATTGGGGCTGGCCTTGCAGTATTGCGATAATGATAATGCCCGCATACCGGAAGCGCACGGAGGACAACAATGAATACGTCATCCGCGGGAGAAGAGGGTGCGGCATCGACGGGCTGCCCGCAAGGCAGGCCGGCACACCGATCACGCGCGCGTGTTATCCTGGTTGCCTTCATCCTCGCGCTGTTTATTGCCTGGGAATGGTGGATCACGCCCCGCGCCATCCGCCTCGTAGATGTGATACCTGAACGGTTGCAGACCACCGGATGGGCGGGCGATCTGATGGCCGGGGAAGCCGGCATGCCATATGCTGAAGGCGAATGGCCTGATATGAGCCTGGCCGCCTCGACCGTGATCGTCCGCGGCTGGGATGGGCGGGTGCGCTGGCGCGTCAGTTTACCTGCGCTGCCTGCCAGGACCAGGGTTCCTTTTTGGAGCCGCAGAGTGACCGTCTCCCGCAATGCGCATATCCTGGCGGAAGTGCGCGCCGAGGAAGCGCAACTGCACATCACAACCTGGAAGGATGGCGCCAGGATCGGGCAGGTGACGCTCACCGCGAAAAACAATCCGGCCGACCTTTGGAATAACCTGTCGATCACGGCACTGGACGATGGTCGGCTGCTGCTGATCTTTCCACGCCTGCCGGTGCTGCACCTGATGCTCTGCCAGGGGAACAAGATTCGTGCCACCGGCACCTACACCGTCGGTTTGCTTATACCAGAACCGAGTGCTTTTGACACCACCGTGACTTCCGATGGGCAGGCCATCATCTGTTACGATCATCGAATGTCACCATCGGTGAATAACCTCGATTATGTGCAACTGCAGGTGAAGGGACGGAACCTCGTAGCTTTACGCCGGTATGCCGCCCAGGCATACAGTAATGTCTTTCCGTTGGCGGAAGGTCTGGCGAAGGATATGCGTGGAACGGTCTTTACGGACAAAGGACCGAAATCGCCACCCCAAAATGTCATGCGGCTCAACGAGTTCGAGGGAATGCATCTCGTGTTGCAGGAAGAGCCACGCACTGAATTCGACTCCAGCATCCGGCAACCCTTCGTGTTGAACCCGCTTACCGGGGAGCGATGGACCGTGCCGATCTACGCTCAATCCAGTAACGCTCGGGTGACTCCTGATGGCCGGTATGTCGCGTTGATCGGGCAGCGTATTCCACCGCAGTGGTTTTATCGATTGCTATCTGTTGCTCCCAGCATGCGCGAACATGCCTTACGGCTTTACACCTCTACGCCGGAATTACTGATCTACGAGCGTCCCGGCCGGCTGCGTGCCCGCGTTCGCGGGCGTGGCGAATCACCGATTGCCAGGGTGGATTCCGGGCCATCCGGCGATCCGTTTTACCTCTCACCGGACGGCCATCGCATCCTGCTCCGGGGGGAAAAGTGGCACGTGTATCAATGGTAAGTTATCTATATTGTCCCGCGTGGCGTTTGCACGGAGCCTGCCATGTTGAAACGCGGTTTGACCCTGGTGGAAATACTGGTCGTGATCGCCATCATCATGATCCTGCTCGCACTCGCCTTCCCCGCCTACCATCGCGCCCTCGTGAAAGCCCGGACGATGCATGAATGGCTCAGTAATCGCTAACGCTTCGGCGATGGATACCGGGCTTGCTGATATTCTTGCTCGAACGCGAAGCCGTCGTAGGCGGTGTCATCCGCGATGTCGGCGACCTTCACTTCTTGATCGCCGTTCAGCCACGACTGGCGCGCGGCGAGGGCGGTGAGTTCGGGTTCGATCAATTTTCTCATGGGGATCGGCGGCGTATCCGTTTCGCCGCCCAGGTAGGGCAGCACCGTTTCCAGCAGCGCGCGGTAGAGGCGGTTCGAGTCCGCGGTGAACTGGGTGACGCCTTTTTCGGTGATGACGGTGGCGTGGAAGGGCATCCAGGCGGCGGGGCCGACGGCGAGGAACCCGAGGCGGGCGTCGTGGAAGGTGACTTGAATACGCCGCTGGCCGTGCTCGCCCAGGTGGCGCACGCTTGCCACCCCCGCGCCCAGCAGGCCGAAGAGCAGGGAGTAGGCGTGGATGCCGTAGTTGAACTCGTCCACCCCGCAGCCGCAGAGTGCGGTGTGCGGCGTGCCGCGCTCCTCGACGGGGCGCGCGTTCCACTCCTGTGCTTCATAACAAAAGCGCAGCGACGACCCGCCGGCGATGCGCGCGCCGTTTTCTGTCCACTGCACGAATTGCCGCAGGTCGCGCAGGTTGCCGGCCAGTGGCTTGTCGATGAGCACGGAAATTCCCGCCTCCACGAAGGGCCGGGCGCGCTCGACGTGGCGGTCCCAGTTGACGGAGTGGATGATGGCCAGGTCGATCTCGCCGATCATGGCCTCCGGTGACGGAAACACGCGCGGGATGCCGTGGTCGGTGGCGAACTGCTCGGCATATCCCGCGGGGTGAATGCCGCCGCCGTCCCACACGCCCACCACTTCATGCCCGAGCTCGCGCTCGTGCGGCAGCCAGCTCCCCGGGTGCGAGGTATCCAGGTCAATCAGTCCGATTCTCATGCTTCGCGTATTAGCCGTCGGGCAGAGAAAAACCTTCCGCCGGGAGGGTAATCCCCCTGCCTCGCGAACTATGGAAACAGTTCCCAACGGGAGGCTGAGTATGCAAACCTGGCTGTACCGGCATGATGAAATACTGACACCCCGTCCGTATGCCTTTGACGTGGACGAGCACGACTGGCTGTGGGAGGGCTGCGGGCATAACCGGCTGACCGGCCACAACCTGCGCACGGCGGAGCTGGTGCAGATTCCGGTGCCGGAGATGGCCGGGCTGCCCATCTTCCAATCCTTCGCCTGGCAGGGGAAGCTGGTGCTGGTGCTGGGCGAGGCGCCGTTTTACCTGATTTACGATACGAAAACGCGGACGTGTCTCCGCAAGGCGACTCCCCCCTTCGACAAGACCATCATCTGGTATGGCACGAAAACGCCTAACGACAAGCTGCTGCTGTATGAGCGGCACACGTCGAATACGCTGATCCTCGATGCCCCGGAGGCGGAGCCGCGCATTGTGCCGTTCCCCTACCAGGGCCAGCTTGCCGCCGGGCGTCTCTTCGAAGATGGCCTGGTCTACTCCACGCTCAACGATCCGGCGCGCGTGGTGCGCTTCGATCCGGTGAAGGAGCGCTTCGTCGATGAGATTCCGGCGGCGGCGCCCGATCTGTATCTGGTCGCATTGCAGATTCATGATGGCATACTCTATTGCGCCAACACCTCCGGCGGGATGATTTATCCCTATCACCTGGCGAGCGGCCGTTGGCTGGAGCCGATCCCGACGCCCGATTACGGCACCGTGTATGGTTACATCGGCGCGCCGTTCAACTTCCAGGGCAAGACGTTCATGACGCTGAGCACCTACGCGCACCCCAGCCGCATCGATGCGAAAACCGGTAAGCTGATCATCTCCGACGGGCCACTGACGGTGGACGGCCTGCCGCCGCGTTTCCTGGACCGCTTCCTCATCTTCGATCCGGCGACAAAGTCGTTTGACTACCTGGTGGCTCCCCCACAGCCGGACGGCGTGCCGCTGCTCTGCTATTCCTGGGCCGACGCAGAGCGCTTCGCCATCACCGGCTATGTCATTCCCTTCGCCGAACCGGGGGTGCCGGGCGAGCAGTTCGGGCACTGGCTGGTGCTGCAGAACCAACCGGCCGACGAAGAGCCTGGCTTCCGCCCCTACGATCAACATTTCGACCGCGCGGCGCACCTGGCGCAATACCGCCGGCGGTATCGGGAAGTGCGCTCGCTGTACCTGCCGGAGGAGACGTGGACGCCGCCCATCCGCAATATGTGCGGTTCGGCCACGCAATACCTGCCGGGGAAGGAGGCGGAGCTGAGCCGCCGGGCGGCGAAGACCGACGGGAAGGCCTACCTTTCCGAGCTGGCGCACGAACTCACCGCGGCCAGCACCGCGACCACGGCGGAGGCGATGAATGACGCCGAACGGGTGAAGCGCATCCTGGGCTTCATCAACGGCGCGCTGTATTACAACCCGATCCAGGAAGCGGCGGTCACAGACCCGGTCGCCATCCTGGAGTCGCACGACGCCCGCTGCGGGCAAGGCGACATCGTCACGCGGGCGCTGCTGGACGCACTCGGCATCCCGAACCGGCAAGCGCCGCTGAACCATCACGTGGTGACGGAAGCGTATTACGACGGCGGCTGGCACATCGCCGACGCCCTCTTCTTCGGCGCCGATCAGCCGCAGCGCGACGGGCGCGTCTTATCCGTGGACGAATTGAAGGCCGACCCCTATTTCGCCGACGCCTGGCCGCAGCAGTGCTTCGCCTACGATTCGGAATTGCTGCAGAGCGAAGACGGCTTCTGGGTGGAGGGTTACGTCTTCGGCGTGTGGGGCTCGGAGCCGTATTACTCGTACTACCTCTACGGGCCGAAGGAGCACCCGCCGACGCTGCCGGTGGCACTGCCCGCCCAGCGCGCCGCGAAAGACCGGGTGCGGCTGAATTGGTCGAAATCCCTCAAGCCCGGCGGCGGCCCGGTGGAATACGACGTGCGCGTCTTCCGCGACCGCGCCTGCACCGAGAAGGTCTTTCACAAGCTGACCCGCTCGACGTCACTGACGGTCAAGGTAGAGCCGAACTGGATGTATTTCGTGGAAGTCCGTGCCATGGATGCGCACCGAACGCTGAACCCGGACACCTGGTACCCCGCCGCCCGCGGCAACTTCGTGCTGGCGCCGGAGGGGCAGTATGGGTGGTACGGAGTGCTGTAACGGCTACCAGGGATCCTTGCTCTTGCTCTTTCATCTTGCTCTTGCTCTAATAAGCATCACCGTTGATCCGTGAGGCATTTTAGAGCAAGAGCAAGATGAAAGAGCAAGAGCAAGGGACAGACTCTTTTCATGAAAGCGTAATCTTATGAAACTGCCCAACCGCATCCTCTACAACGGCGGTTGCAATTACCTTTTCGCGTCCGATTACCGGCGCAACCCGGGCGAGCCGGGGCCGTATACGTCGCAGGTGCTGGATGACCACGTGGACCTGCTGGCGGACAGCGGGGTGGATACCTACGTGATGAATCCGTGCGGGCAGATTCCGTGGTACCCGAGCAAGCGGCTGGGTCACGTGCTTACCGGCTACCGGCGCGGGGATATGAGCTTCGTGCGCAATCATTACCCGCCGACCGACGAGAACTTCACCGAAGCGCAACTGCAGCGCGCGATGAAGACCTGCACGGACATGCTGGACCGCTACCTGGACCTGGTGGAGCAGGGGGTGGATTGGCTGGCCTGCGTCGCAAGCGCCTGCCGGCGGCGCGGGGTGGCGCCATGGCTGTCCGTGCGCATGAACGATGCCCACGGGGCGAATAATTGGGAAGAGAGCTACTTCAACTGCCCGCCGCAGCGGGACCCGCGCCTGCGCCTGGAGGGGCGGCCGATGAATCCCAAGCAGCCGCTGGAACGTTACCTGACCGTCTGCAACTACGCCAAGCAGGAGGTGCGGGATTATAACTTCGCCGTCATCGAGGAGCTGGTGGAGGAGTACGATTACGAGGGGCTGGAGCTGGACTGGCTGCGCATGCCGTTGTGCTGCAACCCGCCGGCGAGCGTAGAAGAGATCGAAACGATGACGGACTGGCACCGGCAGATCCGCGAGCTGACCCGGCGCCAGGCGAAGAAGACGGGCAAGCCCTACCCGCTGGGCGTGCGCATCCCTGCCCGCCTGGGCGCGCTGCGCACCCACGGGCTGGACGTGGTGGAATGGGCGCGGCAGGGATTGATCGATTACGTGGCTCCCAGTAACTTCTGGCAGACCACCTGGGACCTGCCTTACGACCGCCTGCGCGCGCAGCTCGGGCCGGACGTCACCCTCTACGGGGTGGTAGAGGACGCGTCGAACTGGATGTTCGCCTGCGGCGAGAACGTGTCCCCCAGTTATCGCTTGCTCACCTTGAGCGCGGAGCTGATGCGCGGCAACGCCGCCGGCAAGCTGGCCAGCGGGGCGGACGGCATCGAGTTTTTCAACTTCTTCTGCAGCGAAGCGGTGCACAAAAACGCCTCACGCACGGGCGCCCGCTACGACGCCATCCAAGGCATCACCGACCTGGATGCCCTGCGCGGCCAACCCAAGCAGTATGCCATCCAGACCACCTTCAACTACTGGTCGCCCGCCTTCTTCGAGCACGCCGGCCAGCTCCCCGCCTGCGTGGAAACCGGCGGCTGGCGCCGCTTCGAGCTGGGCATGTGCCGCGAGCCGGAGGGCATGGAGCTGACCGTGCAGCTCGTCATCGAGCGCTCGGATGTAATGCCTGACCTGGGCGTCAGCCTCAACGGCTGCTGGCCCAACTTCACGGCGGAAACGACCGACCGCCTGCTCTTCCCCACCGGCCAGCTCACCCACCTGCCGCCGCAATACCTGGGCCTGAACTTCCGCCTGCCCGTGGAAGCGATCCAGGACGGCCTCAACGAGGTGGTCGTCTACGACGGCGACGAAAACCGCACCCCCTACCCGGAGCGGCAGGTGACGCAGACGCGGATTATCAGCGTGGAGATGGCAGTCAAGTAAGCTCGAAGTTCGGAGTTCGAAGTTATAGCCGGCGAAGGGTATAATCAGGAAGCTGACCGTGCATCCTTTCCGCATGAATGCGGAATATCAGCCTGAAGGGCTGGCAGTCAATAGCCCGGTGTCGCACGAAAGTTTACCCCGATGCAGTCGGGGCGACCCCGGGGAAGGTAAGCCTACCAAATCACAGGCGCCGACAGGACGTCGGCGCGCTGATCGCAGGAGGCGATGACTATGCGACTCGCGCGGACTCAGAGGTCCGCGCTCCCAGGTGTGACCGCAACTTCCCACCTCGTGGGGTGTCAGTACTTTTGAATGCTTCAGGATCTGAAAGGTTAAACATGCGAACGGCGATTTCCAGAGGGTTGGTCTCTTTTTTGTGCGTGCTCGCGCTGGCGCTGGCGGCGGGCGCGGGGGTGCACATCGGCAAGGCGGAATATGGTTATTACGCGCCGCAGATTCACGAGATGTATCTCAAGCTGCCGGTGACGGTGGACCCGGTGGGCGAGGATGAGGCGTTTTTCCCTAATGCGGTTCAGATTGACGGCAAGCGCGCGCCGTATGTCTACTTCTATTTCAACGGGACGACGGTCGACTTCTCGGCGGCGCATCACGTCAGCAAGGGGAAGATCGAGCTGTTCGTGCCGGTGCACTGGCGCGCGAACGAGTCGCACGAGGTGGCGCTGCAATACTCGCTCAACGATCAGAAGGGCGAGGAGAAGGTGACGCTGCCGACCCCGAAGACGGGCGGCGCGTGGGAAGGCACGACCGACAATATTGCCTTCCTGGTGCGCGAGGAGGCCGGGCTGAAACGGGTGAACGAGCCGGTGGACTTCGACCTGACCGTCGAGCAGGACCGCTTCCCCGAGCCGGAGAAGCGCATTCGCGCCACGGTGATGACGGCGCCGGGCGTGTTCACGGAGATCCCCTGCCAGGTTTATGACGTGCAGCCGGTAACGCAGGAACAGGGCATGTATTCGCACACGCCCCTCTTCCGCTTCCGCGCCATCGTCGAGCTGAACATGAAGCCGAAGTCGCAGGCGCTGGTGCACCTGTGGACCTGCCCGCCGCGCGAAGCACCGGCCGGGCCGATCAAGCTGGACGGCGGCGCGCTGGGCGGCACGGTCAGCAACGATGCGTATGAAATCAAACTCGACGACACCTGCGGGCAATTTTTCTCCTGGATCGACAAGCGCCTGGGGGTGAAGTTCGAGTACAAGGACACGCGGCCCGGCGTGGTGGGCCAGCAGGCGGTCATCCACCGCACGCCGGACCTGTACCGCGCGAACAAATCGTGGACCCACGCGCTGGACTGGAAGGCGCCGGCCAACCGCGTCGTCACCGGTCCGGTCATGGTCGAAACGGTGCGCTGGGGCGAGATGCCGTGGGTGCCGGAAGCGTTCAGCAAGGTGGATTACCGCTTTTATGCCAACCGCCCGGAGATCCGCGCCGCCTCCTCCATGCGTATCGTGAAGGATATCGAGGCGCTGGGCGTGCGCATGGGCGGCTTCATCCTGACGCCCAGCCTCTTCACGGATATCGCGTGGCCGGAGCAGGACGGCACCATCCGCCGCTGCACCGTGCCGGATGCGCTGGGCAACGACATGGGCGCCCCGCCGCAGTCGCGCTTCCCGGTCAACACGCCGTGGGTGGTCGTCTATAATAAGGAAAAGAAATACGGCTTCGCGCTGATCACCGTCAATTATTCCTATTTCAGCGACGGTCCCGGCAGTGCCAACGAAAGCCGCTCGCAGTCCTACATCTCCAACTACCGCGGCTACGGCGTCTACAGCATCCGCTCCGCCACGCAGACCTACTGCGCGTATTATCGCTCCTACCACACCCCCATCGAGGCGGGCACCACCATGTATGAAGACGTGGCCTACCTCCCCTTCAGCTACAAAGATGAAGGCAAGCACCAGTTCGACGCGGTGTGGGCGCTGTTGAAGGAGATGCGGAATCCGCTGGTGATCGTGCCGTAGGAGAAGTGGCTAGTGACTAGTGATTAGTGGCTGGTGGACTGGTTGTTGTAAACCTCTGCTGTTTCGCAGATAACGCGTTAGGTTTACGTGTGCCGGGACACTAGCCACTCGTCACTCGCCACTCGTCACTTCCTCCCATTTGCGCGGACCGGCTGTTTTTGCTATAATCACCCGGTTTGGGTAGAGCCGACGCTCGGCAACCGTCGGCGGCAGGCATCGCCCTGCTGAACTCGTGGAGGAGGACTGTGTAATGAAACGAACCTGGCAGCCCAGAAAACGCCGCCGGATGCGCGTGCATGGCTTTCGCAAGCGCATGTCGACCCTCGATGGTCGCCACGTGCTGAGCCGCCGCCGCACCAAGGGGCGCAAGAAGCTGACCGTATAGGAGAACTCCGGCGTCCCCCGTCACGCGTGATGGGGGCGTCGTTTTCCCATGACAGAACCGCGCGGTCATACCGTATATACGTCCCTGTGTCGCCGCAGCGATTTTCAACGTCTGCACGCGCGGGGGCAGCGGAGAGGGGACACACTACTGCAGGTTCGCGTATTGCCGACCCCGCCGCAGGTGCCGCGGCTGGCGCCTATCCGCCTGGGTATTCTGGTGAGCAAAAAGTATGGGAACGCGGTGGAACGGAATCGCTTCAAACGGATTGTGCGCGCCGCATTGTGGGAGATCAAGGACGAGCTGCAGCCCGGCTGGGATATTCTGGTGCTGCCCCGCGCCACGCACGAGTCGAAAATGCCGGAGATCCGCGATGCGTTCCGCCGATTGCTCGGTGAGCTGGGGATCATCCGCAGTGTGGAGAGCGACTGACTTTTGGTCACAGCATGGAGGAGACTGACTATCGGGACGACATCACCGCCATCCTGGTTTGCCCGCATCGCGCTCGCCGCCGTGCGCGGATACCAGCGCTACATCTCACCCCGGACGCCGCCCTCCTGCCGATTCACTCCCACTTGCTCGGAATATACCGCCCAGGCCATCGCCCGCTACGGCGCGCTGCGCGGCAGCTGGCTGGGCATCAAGCGTATCTGTCGCTGCCACCCCTGGTCGCCGGGGGGGTATGACCCGGTGCCCGGCACGGAATCAACAACGGATCAGGCGGAAGATGAAGGGTCCTGTGAGTAATCGCATTCTGCTCATACTCCTGTTGCTGCTCCTCGCCGGCGCCGCGCTGGCCGCTCCGGCGTTGACGGAGCTACAATTCAATGAGCTGGGTGAGCGGCTGATGGATATCGAATGGATGCGGAAGCCCGGCGGGCTGGAGAAATTCGAAAAGGGGTGGAAAACGCAACTGGCGGCCAAGGATGCGGCCGCGCAGGGCCGCGCCGCCTTCCTGCTGGGCTACCTGGCGGAATTTCGCGAAACGACGGCGCCGGGCAATCCGAAGCAGCATAATTATGCCGTGGCGCGCGACTATTATCAGCGCGCGGTGAAGACCGGCTCCGGGTACGCGCCGCAGGCACAGTACCGGCTTGGGGTGCTCGGTGCGCTGGGCTTGCTTGGGTCACACGCCGATTCGCAGAAGATCGCCATCACATCCTTGAAGGCGATTCTGGATCGGAGAGATCAGCGATTATGGGTTCGCCAGCGCCTGCCGGTCAAATCGCCCACCCAGGCGGTGACCCGGGTGGAGCTCGCCGGCACCGGCACGCCGGAGGGCGGCCACCGCGCCTTGCTCATCACCTCGCCCGCTGCGAAAATCAAGCAGGGCCCGGTGCTGCAGCCGTTTGCCATGGCCGCCGTGGCCCGGACCCGGTGGAAATCGCTGACCGGCAGTGGGCAAAATTCGAAAAAGTAGGGTATTATGGGACGGAAGGGGTACCGCGAATTTTTCCGCGACTCCCCCCGAGACACGACGTTGACGAAAGACGGTGAACCGAACGCCTGTGAATAATCAACTACCGACAACGCACGGCCCGCGCTTTCTGCGCTGGGTCATCATTGCCGCCATCGCACTGCTGCTGGTGCTGGTCATCTCCGGCTGCGGCCAGGGGGGCGGCACGCCCATCTCGGATACGCAGTTCAAGGATCTTGGGCAGCAGATGGTCGCCATCGAGCAGAAGAAAGATCTCAGCGCCCTGGAAGATCTTGCGGATCAATACGCGTCCGATGCGAAAGCCGCGGAGGGGGCGAAAGACCGGAGCAGTGCCGGGCGCTTCTATTTCCTGGCCGGGTACACGCGAGAATACCGCGAAACCCTGAAACGCACCAACCCCAAAGAGGGGAATTATTCCGAAGCCCAGACGAATTATACCGCGGCGGCGAAAACCGGCACGCCGTATGGGTGGCAAGCCAGTTATCGCAACGGCGTACTCGGCACGCTGGGCTTGCTGGGAACCGACTCCGTCAAAACGGCAAAAGCCTCGCTGGGCTCGCTGGCACACCTCTTCAGCACCCCCGCCCGGCGCGTCGGCATCGGCAGCCTGGTGCTCTACAGCTCACCGAAGAAAGACTTTTACCTCTGGGTGCGGCAAGCCGCACCCAGCAAAGATGCCGCAGCGAAGATGACCTTGGACGCCGTCGCCGGTTATGGCGGCAGCGCCAGGCTGGTGACGCCGGGTCAAACCGCAGCCGCGGGTCCGGTCATCCAGCAGCACGACATGGCGGACACCGCGCTGCGCCAACTTGATATCGTCTACCAGGTCTCCGGCGGGCTGGATGCCACCTATTATAAAGGCGTCCACGCCATCGTAGTCGGTCTCGTCAACGTGACGAAGAACAAATCATTTGCCGTCGTGGTGGCGCTGTTCCTGCTGGCGGCCATCGTGAAGGTGATCACGGCGCCGCTCACCACCATGGCCTACCGCGGCATGCGCGACATGCAGCGCGTGCAGCCCCTGCTGAAGGAGCTGCAGGAAAAATACAAGGACGACCGCGCCAAGCTGGCGGAAGAGCAGATGAAGCTGATGAAGGAGCACAAGGTGAGTCCGGCGGGCGGCTGCCTGCCGATGCTCATCCAGTTCCCCATCTTCATCGCCGTGTATCAGGCGGTGCGCGTCTACTCCTTCCAATTCTCCGACACCCACTTCCTGTGGATCGGCAATCTGGCGCGGCCGGATCTCATCCTGCTCATCCTGTATGCCATCAGCATGATCATCACGCAGAAGCTGACGGCGACGCCGTCGGCCGACCCGCAGCAGCAGGCCATGCAGAACCAGATGACCTACATGATGCCGATCTTCCTGGTGCTGGTACTCTCCTCCATCGCGTCGGCGTTCGTGCTATACTGGTTCTTCCTGAACGTGATGAGTGCGGCGCACCAGTATTACCTGCTGCGCAAGTTCAAGGCGGAGGAAACGGCAAAAGAAGCGCCGGCGATTCCCGCCACGCCCGCGCTGGAACCCCCGGCCCCGCGGCGCAAGAAAGGGAAGAAATAAGATGTCTGAAGCCACCCCCGTATCCGATGAAGGGCAAGTCGCCCGTCAGGTCCTGCAGGAAATCCTGCAGCATATGAGCTTCGACGCCGCCATCGAGGTGGAGGAGTCGCCCGAGCAGATCACGCTGACCATGGTCAGCGAGCAGCCGATGGGATTGCTCATCGGCAAAGGCGGGCAGACGCTCAACGCCATCGAGCTGCTGGTGCGCACCATCACGCAGACGAAGATCCACACGCTGGAGAAGCATATCGTCCTCGATGCCGAAGGCTATCGCGCCCGCCACACCGACCGGATGCAGGAGATGGCGCGCCAGGCCGCGCAGCAGGTGCTGGAGACCGGCGAGTCGGTGCCGATGGAGCCGATGTCCCCGCGCGACCGGCGCACGGTGCACATGACGCTGGCGGAGATCGACGGCGTGGAGAGCACCAGCATGGGCGAAGAGCCCTACCGGCACATCGTGGTCTGCCTGCCCGGGCAGTGCCCGCAAGATGACAGATAAGCCACCGGGGAGATCTTCCCTTCGACGGGGCGGCATTGTGCCGCCCCGTCGGCGTTTGGTTGTGGTATAGAAAACAGGTAAGCCCGTTTGTAGTAAGCCACGCAGCCGCAGCGGAGTGGCGTTCGTATTCAGAGAGGCTTACCTGTCAACGACGCCACTCCGCTGCGGCTGCGTGGCTCACTACAAACGGGCTGGCCTGAATGAGATCACCGGGAAGAGTTCTTTTCGCTTTCTCCTCCACCAATTCCGCCCCCCGCCCCACCGAAACGGCGCGTGTTTTGTACAAGGAATCCCGTTCCATTTCCCCATGGCGCTTGATAATATGGAGAACCTACAGTATAGTTAAGAGAACTTCGGGTCGGAACCCCCCTGACCGATTCTGCCCGCGAAGGAGGTGCCCTGTTCGTGCAAGCGCGAGGGGTTATGTGGATAAGTGTGCTGTGCGCAATCCTGGCGTGCTCAGCGGTTCACGCGATCGATATTACCGGTTACCAGGCGGCCCGCAACAGTGTCACTGTCACCAAAGTCACCGATCTTGAGCAGTATCTCAAGGAGCTCTCCCCGAAAGTCGGTCAGGTGATTGAGATTGACGGGGTGGTGAACGGCGTCATTACCAACAGCTCCGGCGCGTCATTCATGATGCGCACAGCCGGCGGGCGGACGCTGCTCTTTTCGCTGAAGAAAGAAGATCCGGACATCGATGTCTCCGTCGATGTGCGGGTGCTGGCGCGTGTGCCGAAAGGCAATTCCATGCTAGAATGCCTGGCCGCCACCCCCATCGGGCCGGAGCTGGCCGTCTCCGCGGTCGCCGTTACGTCAGGCGCCGTTGCGCCGGATGCGGTCAACAGCGCCGGCACGGATACCGGCGCCAGCATGGCCGACCTCGATCCCGACACCACCCCCGTCATCGCGGACCGGGCGGATGCCGTGGGCCGCACCGATGGGTTGGTCAATCCAACGGGCGGCATGCCGGTAGATAACCGCCCGCCCGACGTCTACTACAAAGCCCCGGAGCGCTTCAACGATACGGACGAGCGGCAGCGTTTCGATTTCACAATCAACCCGGAGTATACTCAGGCCTACATCGACCGTATCCGGGCCTGCAATGCCCGCATCGACAACGACACCGCCACCCAGGTCGCCACCAGCCTGCTCAACAAATGCCAGCTCTACGGCGTCGACCCGCGCCTGATGTTCGCGCTGGTGGCGCAGGAATCCCGCTTCAATCCGAAAGCCGTCTCCCGCTCCGGCGCGCAGGGTCTGGGGCAGTTGATGCCCGGCACCGCCGCCGGCCTTGGCGTGCACGACCCCTTTGACATCGATGATAATCTCGATGGTGCGGTGCGGTACCTGGCCGAACAATTGAACACCTTCGGCAAGCTGTCATTCGCGCTGGCGGCCTACAATGCCGGCCCCGGCGCCGTGAAGCGCTACGGCGGCGTGCCGCCCTACCGCGAGACGCGCAATTACGTCCGGGTCATCTGGAATCACTACTGCGAGCTGGTCGGACTGGACCCGCAGACCGGCGAACCGATCGCTTCCCGCTAAGACTGAAGCGCGGGCGTCCCGCCCGCACGTCTACCCTTATTTCACGTGCGGGCGGGACGCCCGCGCTCCGGCCTGTGCCCGCGAAGCCGGTCGGCGTGTGAAAGGCCGATCACCGGGGTAGCATACTAACGTTCTAATATCTTATGTTGCATCCGCAGGCGGCGCGTCCTTCCACCGCCGAGAATGAAAAGATCAAATTGAAAATGCTGATGGTCTGAGCGCGAAGCCGTTATCCCGGCCGCTGCCTTCCTTACCGGCTAATAATTATTTTCATCATTTTATTCTGCGATTAAAGCGATTTACGGTATAATAGCCAAGCCTGGAGGTTATGTTGCCGGATCTGCTGGATTCGACGTTTCGGCACCTGTCCACCCCGTTGTCCCCGTCGGGGCCGCTTTCGCCTGCCGATTTTCAACTTGCCGCCGCGGAGGCGCTGCTTTCCGGGCGGCGCGTGGTGCTGCGCGCGCCGGCGGGAAGCGGCAAGGCGCTGGCCGCCTGGCTCCCCTGGCTGGCCGGCCGCCAGCAATCCTGCGATTTCCCGGCGCAACTGCTGCACGTGCTGCCGGGCGGCACCTTCCTGACCGATCTGCACCGGCAGTTGGGCGCGCTAACCGCGCCGCTGGGGATCAAGGAGATCGGCATCCAGAACGAGGGTGACGCCTTCGACCCGTTCCTACTCTCCGACGCCGCCTTCACCACCGTGGACGAGCTGCTCAGCATGGCGCTGCACCACCCACTCGGGCTGCATCCCGGACTGGCCAATATCAACGCCGGCGCGCTGCTCGGCGCCTACCTGGTCTTTGACGAATTCCCCGCGCTGTCCTCGCGCGAAGAGCTGAAGCTGTGGCTCGGGCTGCTGCGACGCTTCCTGCCCTTCACGCCCTGCCTGTTCGGCAGCGCCGTGCTGCCGCGGCCGCTGCTGGCGCGCATGGCCGAGCTGCTGGGCGCCGAGTTTATCGATGCCGGCGAGGATGGCGGCGGGCAGCGCGGCTGGCTGCGGCAACCCACGCTGGGGGTGGAAGGCATGCTGCGCCAGCACCGCACGCGCACCATCGTGGTGTGCAATACCGTGCGCGGCGCGCAATCGGTTTATCGGGCACTGTCCCGCGTGGTGGGCGATTCGCAATCCTGCGGGGAATTGCTGCTCATCCACCAGCACCAGCTGTATCGCCACCGCCGGCCGCTGCTGGAGCACGCGGCGGAGATCTTTGGCCGCGGCGGCAGCGGCAAGGCACTGCTGGTCACCACCTCCGGCATCGAGGTGGGCTCGGACTTCTCCGCCGAGACGCTGATCACCGATCCGATCTCGCCCGACCATCTGCTGCTGCGCGCGGCGCGCTGCGGACGTTTCGCCGGCGAGACGGGACGAGTGGTGGTGGCGCGGGTCAGCGAGCCGATGGCGCCGGATGCCTCACCCGGTCCCGCCTGGGAATCCCTGGTGGAGCGGCTGGCGGACGGCGCGCCGAAGACCGCGGCGGAGGAGCAGGCGGCGCTGGACGCGTTGTGGGGATCCGTGGAGCTGGCGCTGCCGGAGGGCGAGGAGTGCGACGCCGCCGTGGAGCAGGCCCTCTCCGGGGAGACGCCGCGCGTCTTCTCCCGCGTGGGCGTCGCGCTGCACATGGTGCCGGAGACGGTGCCGGACCCCTTCGAGCTGGAGCGCTTCTCACTCGCGGTCACCACGCTGGAGCGCGGCTGGCAGCAGTGGCAGACCGGCGGCTCACCCGGTGAATGGTTCGCCCTCATCCCGCGCTGGCCGGCGGAGGGCCAGCAGGCCCCCACCTGGGCACCGGTGCAGGAAGCGCGGCAATTCGCCGCCGCCGCCCGGCTGATCGTGCTGAACTCCGAGGCGGTCAGTTACGACGCGACCATTGGATTGGAGCTGACCCCCGGCGCGACGTATCAGAGCGAGCAGTCGGCGCGGCAGCACACCACCTGGAGCCCCTTCAACCAGCACGTCCAGCGCTACGAGGAACACGCGGCGCGGACGCTGGAAGCCTTCGAGCGGCTGACGCCGTGGTTCCGCTACCTGTTGCGCCACCTGGCCCGGCACTGGCACGCCTCATCCGTCGAGATGGAGCAGTGGCTGCGCATCGGCATCCTCTGGCACGATGCGGGTAAATTGACCGCCGACTGGCAGCGCGCCGCACATCGCTGGCAGGCGGAGACGGTGCGTCGTCCGGCGGCAGGCGTGCTGGCGCGGGTGGATTTCCGCGCGCAGCGCGACGGGTACTATCCCTGTCCCGCGCACGCCGCGTATTCCGCCCGCGTGCTGTCGCGCGCCATCGGCTGCCTGCTGCAGGCGCGTCCGGCGCTGCAGCGCGGCACGCTGGCCGCCTTCTGCCACCACCACGGCCCGACGGTGATGGACACCCCGGACCTGACCCCGCATCCGGACGCCTGGGCCACGCTGCTGGAACTGGCCGCGGGGGTGCTGGATAAGCGCCTGGTGCAGCGGCTGGATCGCACCGGCTGGACCCTCACCCTGCGCGGGCAACCCGATATCCCCGCCGGCGCGCCGGCCGACCCCGACGCCTGGATGGCTTACAGTCTGCTCGTCCGCCTCATCCGCCTCGCCGACCGCGAAGTGGCGCTGGAGGAAATGCCGGCATAGATCACTCGCCAGTTCAGCGGTGGAAGCGTGATTCTCAGTCTGGAAGGGTGCGAGAGCCCCGCCGATTATCGGACAGACTACCGATAATCGGCGGGGCTCTCGCACCCTTCCAGACTGAGAATCACGCTTCCGCCGCTGAACTGGCATCGAAGAATTATCCGACCGATCCCACCGTTTTTCACGTTCCCGTAATCCTCGGCTGGTACCGTATCCCCATCATGAAGCGTTTTCCGGCTGCGCGCCGGCATTCCGGGAGGCAAGTGACGAGGATTTACGCTCGCTGGTGACGCATTTCGTGGCGGAGCGGGGATGAGGTTATTTCCACGATGACGACGACGCTTTGATTTGCCGCGCGACCAGCACGGCGTCCACTACGCTGTAGATCAGCGCCGCACCGAGCAGCAGCAGCATAAAAATGCTCACGCTGTGCATGGCGCGCGCGACGATTTCGCTGTTTTCGAGCGACAGGTTCTGGTGGTGTATCTCCTGTAGTGTTTTGTATGCCGCGTAGATAATTCGCGAATACACCAGCAGATCGACCATCAGCAGCACACCGCCCTTGGCCCAGTCGCCATTGTGGAACTGCCCGAGGCCGGGCACGATGACGGAGAGGACGCCGGAGACGACGGGATTGCGCGGAACATGGTTTGACCAGAAGGAGTCCACGTCTTCCGGGATCTGATTGATGGTGAATCCCGGCATCTGCACCTTCAGCAGGGCGGTGGCGAACTTTTCTTCGACGCGGGCGTTGCCGGGGTCGGCTTGCAGCGCGGCTTTAAACAGGGTCTCCGCCTGTTTGTAGCGCCCCTGGGCGAAGGCCAGGTCGCCTTCGATTTCCAGCACAGCGGGGTGGTCCGGGGCGAGGGCTTTCGCCTTCGCCAGCCGTTCCTTCACCTCGCCGTACTGCTCCTGGCGCAGGCGGACGTGCATCTCCACCAGCAGGCGGTCCAACTCCGGGTTGGGCCGAGCTTCCGGCATCAACGCGCCTCCTCCGGCACCGGGATGCCCGCGGTCCAGCTCCGGGTTGGGCGGAGCTTCCGGCATTAACTCGCCTCCTCAGGCAGCGGAACGCGCAGCCCATCGATCCACAACCGCTCCAACTGGTAGAAGTCGCGGTGTTCGGCGTCGAAGATGTGCACCACCACGTCACCCAGGTCGAGCAGCACCCACGCCGCCTCGTCCATGCCCTCCGGAGTGACGCCCTTGATGCCTTCCTTGCGCGCATCTTCCAAAACGGCGTCGGCGAGGGCGCGGATGTTCACGCCGGACGAACCGGTGGCGATGATGAAAAAGTCGGTAATGATGGTCAGGCCTCGTAGATCGAGGATCACGAGGTCTTGCGCTTTTCTTGAGGCCAGTGCATGCACGGCCATATGTGCTTTCGCAAGAGAATCCAAGCGGGCGTTTTACCTCCGAAATTGATCGTAAATGTCATACCCGGCCCGAATCATAAGACGTGCCGGACTTGTCAGGGTAGTCCGACGTGTCTCATCATGGCCGGGCGACCGGGAGTTATTCCAACCCGCGCGCCTGTTCCAGCGCGGGATAATTCTTGCCGATGACCAGCGTGATCTCGCTCGGCGGCGGCGGGGCGACACGTTTGCCGAATTCCGCCTGCGGCGCGGGCGTTTCGGTATCCACGTCGGGCACGCCGATCAGCGAGGCCAGGCTTTGCGCCTCGGTCTTGCAGCGCTTCACCGCCAGCACCTCGGTGGTCTCCACCGGTTCGGCCAGGTTGCCGACACCCACCACATTATACTGAGTGCTGTCGATCTTTTCGCTCACCGCACGGCCCAGGTTGCGCCGGCCGCTGGCGTTGACCACGACCACCGTTGGGCGCGGGCCGTTCAGCACATCGCTGATGGCCTGCTGCGCCGCGGCAAGATCGGTCACCTCGACTACGGAGGCGCGGCCTTTCCAGCTCGGCGTGGTGGGCAGTTGAATCGAGTGGATGCCTTCCATGCCGAGGGTGCCCGCTATACGCTTGATCGCGCGGATATCGTTCAGCGTCAAGTCCGTCTTCAGCATGCTGTCCACCGCGCCCAGCACCTGCGGCAGCCGGGACTTCGTCTCCGGTTTTTCCAGTTGGGCGGCCAGCGCGCGGATGAACTGATCCTGCCGGCGCATGCGGCCATAATCGCTTTCACGATCGTGGCGGAACCGTACGTAGCCCATCGCCTGCTTGCCGTCGAGCAACTGCGGGCCCGGCTGCAGATGGATATACAGGTTCTGATAATTGTCCTCGTAATCCATCTTCTTCTCGACGTTGACTTCCACACCGCCCAGCGCGTCGACGATTCGCTTGAAGCCGCCGGTCTGGATGCGCACGTAATAATCGATGGGAATATCCTGGCCGGAGATGCTGCCGAGCAGGTTGGACACCACGGACTGCGCGCTGCGAACGCGGTCGATTTCCACGTCGCCGCCGCGCTGATAGGCGCTGTTGATCTTCGCGTAGCCGTAACCCGGAATATCCACCCAGGTGTCGCGCGGGACGGAGAGGATGGAGATGCTGGGTTTGGTCAAGTCCACCGACGCCAGCTTGATGGTGTCGGAACGCGGGATGCCTTTATCGACGAAGTTGACGTCCGTGCCGAGGATGAGGATATTGACATGCGTCTTCCCGCCGAAGGGCGGTGCATGGGTGACGGTCGCTTGCAGCAATTCCGCCCCTTGCCCGAAGAGGCGCAATAACCCCAGCGGGGACGTACGGAGATATCCACAAAGGCCGGCGACGGCGATGATGAGTACGGCGAAAACCCCGAAGAAGAATTTCCTGACTGCTGACGCGCGGCGGCGTTTCCGCGCAGCCGCTGTCAGCCTCCGGGGGGAATCAAGTATCGGCTTGGTTCCCGTCATGAACGATACTCTCCATTTCGCGAGATTGGTTTCCGTACCAGCGCCTGGCACGAAATCATTATCGCTGTTTCCGGTTACGATTCAGTGAACGTTCTGTTACATCCTGTTTACAACTGGAGCGAAGACGCATCTTCCCGCACGGGCAGACCGCGCGCCTTCCGCTGAACCCTACCGTCACCAATCATTGTAGCACAGGTTGCGCCGCCGGGAAAGCACCCCGCGCAAGCAAAGAGATGGCTTGAGGATTTGGCCCGGGGACTGACCTCGAATATCACGCCCAGCCGGAAGATAACAAAGCCCACCAGCGGGTCAGTCCACACGAACAGGATAGCTTTCCTATCCATGAGGACTGACCCGCAAACGGGCTTTGGCAACTTCCAACCGGGCATGAAATCAGGGGTCAGTCCCCGGGGAGGTTAGACGCGATCGCACTCCTCGTAGAACGCCACCACGTTCTCCGGCGGCACTTCCGGCTCCAGCACATGGGTGGGCGAGAGCATCAGGCCGCCGTTTTTGCCGTCCAGCGCGGCAACCAGCTCGCGCACCCGGCTGCGCACGTCCTCGGCTGTGCCGAAGGGCATCGTGCTCTGCGTGCCCATGCAGCCGTCGAAGGCCAGCCGTTTGCCGCAGCGCTTGCGCACCTCCACCGGGTCCATGCATTCCGGCTGCACCGGGTTAAGGATGGTGATGCCGATCTCGATGAGGTCATCCAGGATGTCCCAGACGTTGCCGTCGGAGTGATACCAGACGTGGATGTCCGGCTTGATGGCCCGCGCGGCGGCGATGACCTTCGCCCAGCGCGGTTTCATCACTTCGCGCCAGAGGTCGGGCTGGAACATCAGCGCGTTCTGGTTCGCCACGTCGTCGCCGGTGGCGATGCAATCGTAGCCGGCGCGCGCCGCCGCCGCCGCCACGCGAGTGTTGTTGTCACAGAAGCGGTCCAGCAGTAATTCCGCCCACTCGCGCTGGGTTAGCAGGTCCATCAGGAAGGGCTCGTAGCCGCGCACCTGCCAGGCATTCTCATACATATGTCCCACGAAGATCTGCGCGTAGTCCCCCGCCGCGTGCGCCTGCTCGCAAGCCGCGCGCAGCTCGGTGTCCGACCACCCCGCGTTGTCGGCGAGCGGGTAATCTTCGATTTCGCGGAAGCGGGTCGCGTCGCGCAGCGGGCTGATGTATTCGGTGAAGTGGTAAAAACCGTGCCCCAGGTGCCCGCAGCCGTTGTAGTCGATGCTGAAATCCGGGTTGCTCAGCCACTCCTGGTGATACACGCGGTAATCCGGCGCCTGAAAATCCGCCGGCGGCGTCAGCCCCGCGCCCCCGCCCGTATCGTTGTCGAAATGCTCGTACGGGTCCTTGCCCAGAAAGGCCGTCATATTCTCCAGCTCGGGCTGCGTATAACTCGCGCGCCGGGGAATGCGGTCCACCGGCTGGAAGTTCGCAAAGGCCAGAAATCGCTCGCGTTTGGTCATGGGTTGGTCCTTATGGTTCGGGATTGGTACTATATTCGGTTTCTTACAGTATGGTTTCCTGCCTTTGTCTGAACCTTGATTCATCGGATTTCAGGATTCAAGGATTTACGCCGGTCTTTCTTCAGGAGATGGATTAATCAAGGAAATCCTTGAATCCGACGAATCAAGGTTCAGACAAGAAAAGCAGTGTCAGAGGTAATTCCCCTGATGCATTAACGGCATCGCCTGCCGGTTGACCTTCACCCGTAGCGTAGTCAGCCGATCGCCGATCGAGGCGGAGAAGCCGTGGGCGCTTTCGTCGCCATTCAGTCGGCGCTCCGGCTGCCACGTCCCGCCGAGATATCGCCCCTGGTCCATCCACAGCAGTTCGGTGTCGGCAATCTCCGCGCCGGGGGACATGAACTCCACGCTCAGGTTGCGGCCGAGGATGATGAACTCATCCGGCTCGTCGAGGGCGATCACCAGGCCGCCGGCGGGCGGGACGCCGGGCTGCAGCGCCTTCATCGTTCCCAGCCGTACCTGGTAGCCCCCCAGCAGGACGGTGTCGGTATCCGTGTCCGTCTCCTGGTAAAACCCCGCCATGCGCCCCTGCCCCTGGCACGCGGTCAGCAGCGGCATCATGCCCGCCAGCGTGTGGTAGGTTTCCGCCAGCGGGTTGTCCGGCGGCACGTCGTCGATGGCGAAGGGCGCGAAGCCGATGGCGTCATGCCAGCCGATGGCATAAAGGACAGCAGAGGCGGCGCGCTCGTCATTCCACGCCTCGGGAATGAACAGCGGGTTGCCGTCCCGCGCATAGTCGGCGCAGGTTTCCTTGAACACGGGCACGTAGATGTCCGGCGCATAGAAATCAAGATGCGGCGCCGCCGCCCGCCAGATCTCCATCACCCGCGCCACCGGCCCGCCGCTAGGATAACCGCCCGGCTTTTCCATGCCGCGCTGGCGCAGCCAGGCGTTGACATACACCGGCAAGTCGTATTCTCGGCGGCCGGCTTCGGCCACGGCGTCGATGTAGCGGGCGAAATGCCAGGCCATGAAAAACTCGGCGGCATCCACACCGAAGACTTCCGTCCAATTGCCCGCCGTGCGCCGGCCGTTACGCGCCCACGCGGCGCGCACCTCCGGCTGCAGTGCTTCGCCGCGCGCGGTCATTGCTTCCAGCAATTCCGGCGGCGCCGGGGCGTCAAAGGCCTGCTGTGCGACGGCGGACCAGTCGCGGGCGCTGTTCAGCACGCCCACCTCGTTCTCCGCCTGCATCATCACCACCGTCTGCCGCTCTTCGTCGATTTCGCGGATGCGGCGCATCACCGCCGCAAAGGCGCGTGCGTCGCAATCTCGCGTTTCCCGGCAGAACGGCGACAGGGTGGAGGAGTTCGCCCCCGGCTTGTGCTGCAGCCGCGGGAAGCGCGCCAGGTCGGTTTTCACCCACGCCGGCACGTAGCAGGAGATGGTATTTTTCCAGGTGCCGAACCAGAGGAAGACCAGGCGCAGGCCGTGCGTCCGCGCGCCTTCCACCAGCCCGTCAAGGAGGGTGAAGTCGAAGCGCCCCTCTTCCAGCTCGATCAGCTCCCAGTACAACGGCGCGACGACCGCGTTCAATCCCAGCTCAACCAGCCGCGGCCAGATCGGCTCCATGTAGGCCAGGCTCGATGCGCTGGAATTATGCAGCTCGCCCGACAGCAGAATGAGCGGCTGGTCGTTCACAATGAGCTGCCGCGCGGTGCCTTGTTGCCGCAGGTACGGTGCCATCTTTATCCCTCACTGAAATAATACTGATATCGCTCAAGCGCTCCGCAGATCGCCTCCACATTCTCCAGCGGCACGTCCGGGCCGATCTCCGCGTGCAGCCAGAGGCCGCCTTGCGGGCTGCCCAGCGCCTCCACCACTTCGCGCACGTGGGTGTCGATCTCCGCCGGGGTGCAGAAGGGGAAGAGCTGCCGGTCGAGATCGAGGCTGACGCAGACTTTGCCCTTGCACTCCGCCGCCAGCCCGGCCAGACCGTTGGCGCGGACCTGCGGGTTGATCACATTCACGCCGCAGTCGATCAGGTCGCCGATGATCGGCAAGATATGCCCGTCGGTGTGCATGAAGACGTAGCTGCCCTTGTGGTGGCACAGGTCATACAGCTTTTTATAGCACGGCTTCAGATACTTCCGCCAGGCCACCGGTGAGATAGGCAGCGCCGTCTGCGCTCCCAGGTCGTCGCCGAAATACTGGATTGGGTCCAGCCGTTCCATCCGCGCCAGTTCACTGATGTTGTAGTCGCTGACGATGTCGATCAGCCGCTGCAACTCGGACGGCTCCTCGGCAAAGTCGATCATCGCCTCTTCATAACCGCGCAGGTAGGTCAGCCGCAGGAAAAGGAAGCCGTGCGGGATGCCGTCGCCGGGCGGAGGCGGCGTAAAAGCGTTCACCATCGCGCGCTCCGGCAGCGGGTGGTTCACCACCTGTGCGTCGAACCCCTGCGCGATGTTCTTCCACACGCAGCCCCAGGCGTCCGTGTGCTCTCCCATCGCGTAGGTGCCGCCCACGGCGTCGAAGTTCACCGTCGCCGCGTCCCGCGGCGGGCCGAACAGGTCGGGGTGGCGCATGGCGATTTCATGCAGCGCCTCGCGATGCGCCATCCACGCCGCCGGCAGCAGCCAGACGGAGATGGGGATGGCGCCCGGATGCTCGAACAGCATCGCCTTCATGCGGTTGTCCGGCGGTGTATTCATCGTATACCTCGCTTGTTAGTTCATCGTTTCCAGGATGAATCCTCCCGGAAATTCCGTCATACGGGGGTAAGAAATCCGGATCCGTGGCAAAGATCCCGCACTAACTTGTAAGGTTCTCATCCACTTGTATTACCAATCGAATCAGTATAATATCAACATACTTATTTGTTCTCAGTATAATCGCTGGTGACGCGGTGAGAGCGATTGATCCATGCGCAATTTTACAGGAACGGAATGCCTGATGAGGCAAAGACTATGCTGTTAGTGGAGGTGCCAATGAACCGCATCGCAACCGTGCAGATTATGCTGCTCACAATCGCGCTGGCATGCTGGGGCGCGCTGGGCGCCGTCGCGGCCACCAGTCCATGGTCGCTGTATGACACGGCGACGATCGTCAAATCCGGCGTCAAATCATCCCCATGGGTCGTGCAGATGACCTCGAAAGTGGACCCGACGCAGCCCTACGGCGTCACCGGCGGTGAGATCTACTACACGCCGTCCGCCTCCCTGTATTTTCAGGACATCTACCAGTTGAGCACCGATTGGGAAGCCGTCACGCCCTGGGGCGGCGGCTCGCCGCGGTTCTCGCTCGCTATCGACATGGATGACGATGGCCTGTTCAACCCCTCCGCCGGCGATGGCTGGGCTGTCGTTTACATCCTGCCGCAGTTCCCCTACTTCTACGGCGGGGCCACCGGCTGGCTGCACACCGGCAACCTGATCGGCAGCGCGGCGGGGATTTATGACACCACCCAATTCGGCGGGCCGTCCGGCTACACGAACTACGCCGGCGCGCTCTCCCTGCTCAACGGCAAGCGCGTGCTGGGCGTGATGATGGTCACCGACGGCGGCTGGTTCACCAGCTCGTACTACGGCGTCAGTCAGCAGGTCGTCTGGGCGAACAACATTACTGTGAACAGCGATGTGTTCTCCGCGGCGGCGCCGACCAGGTCGAAAAAGTAACAGACAGGATAGCCATACGCATGAGAGGGACAGGCGGTAAATCCCGCCTGTCCCTTTCTGTTTCAAATAGCACTCCACGCCCCGCGGTGTCCCCACATTTCAACACCCCGCTCATCCACACTCAGTTACGCTAGTTCCAAAGGAGATCGTCATGCGTATGCTGATGCAGGTGAGTATCCCTCACCAGGAGTTTAACGAGTTGGTGCGAGACGGCAGTGTCGAGCAGACCTTGTCGAAAATTCTCGATGAGACAAAACCGGAAGCGGTCTATTTCACCAATATCGATGGGTATCGGGCAGTCATCATGCTCGTTGATCTCGCTGATCCGTCACGGGTGCCGGCACTCGCGGAACCCTGGTTCCTACTGTTGGATGCGGACGTGCAGTTCCACGTCGTCATGACCCTCGACGATCTTGGCAAGGCGGGGCTCGCGGAGCTGGGGAAGAAGTGGGGGTAGCATGAGCCCAGGGCACTGATCCTGCATTGCAAACCCGCGGACAGGCAAGACCCGTTCAGAGCTGGTAGAGCGATTCCCGCACGTCAATACCACTTCACGGGCGGGAATCTTCATGCAAATCGGATCGTTATGCCACCGGCGTCTGGCACTCGGCAATCAGCCGGTCCAGCCGCCGGTGGCCGCGTCGCGGGAGGAACGATCGGATCAGAACCGTGCGCGCCTTCAGTTATTCCCCGCCGCCGGGTCCACGCCGGACGGCCATTTGGCGCTACCGATCGCACTATTACGAAATCTACTCAGATTGCATAACCAGCAGGAGAGGGGATACGAAAACCCGTAACACTGTTATAATAGTGAACCGGTTAATTTGATGAGTTAGATGCCGCACGCTTTACAGCCCCACCCCACCGGAAGTCTAGGAGGTATTCATGGGACGCACACTGTCCATCTTCATGGTATTCCTGGCAATCCTGGTTTTGCTGCCCCTGCCCTGCGCCACCCAGGACGCAGAAACGGCGGTATCGCTCCTGCTCCTGTTGAGTAATAACGTCGAGGCACAAAAGCTCGTCGGCTCGCTGGCCGGGAATCAATTAGAGGACGAATCGGGGGTTTCCACCGATCCTCAGCTCAACGAACGCGTCAACAATGTGCTGGCACGGCTGGCGCCGGCAGCCCGGCGCGAGAAAATGAGCTTCGAGGTGAAGGTTCTCAATAACTCCGATGTCAATGCCTACGCGCTTCCCGGCGGTAAAATCTACGTGAATGAAGGCTTGTTGCACACGCCGGGGGTGACGGACGCCGAGCTGGCATTCGTCATGGGACACGAGTTGGCGCATACGCGCGAAGGGCATGGTTTTCGCCAACTGCGCGACTCGCTGGTGGCGTCGCTCGTCGCCGGTAAACTCATCAAAGGCAATGATGCAAAATTCATCGCCGGCATTGCCGCCCAGCTCTATATCTCCGGACGGTCGCGGGCTGACGAGCGCGCGGCGGACCAGCTTGGCTTCAGTTTTGCCGCCAAAGCAGGCTACAATCCTTATGGGGGGTTGGCCTTCATGCGGCGCCTGGAAACGCTGGCGACGCAGGATCAAAATCCGTATCAGCAGTTCTTCGCCACGCATCCGCCGACCAGCGAGCGTTCGGAGACGCTCAAAAGCATGATGTTCACCCAGAAATATGGCCGTGACTTCATGCCGTTGGCAGGCGCCGGGTCGACCCGGGTCGCGGATACCACGGCGCAACCCACCGACACCTTCATGCCCTCCGCGCAGGGGGGATTCGGCAGCGACTGGCTGGAGAAGTGCAAACATAAGGTCGTGGAGAAACATTGCGGCGTCGATGTCGACCTTCAACAGGCAGACAAAGAGGTGCGAGCGTGCGCTACCGGCGTCGTACGCTATGCGGACTATTTCTCGAAGTCCCAGAAATCGAAGTGGGGGAAATGCATCGTCATCGAGCACCTGCTGCCAGATATGACCAGATTCACCAGCCTGTATGGTCACATCGTCATCGATAAGTCGATCAAACCCGGGATGACCGTTGAGAAGGGCACGCTGCTCGGCGTCATCGACAAAGCGGTCAAGCCGCCCCACCTGCACTTCGGTATCCGCACCGGTACGTATGAAGATCCCAAGTCGCGTCACGGCGCGCTGGCGGCGTGCGGTCAGGACGACGACATCCCGCAATTTCCCGAGCGCTGGGTCGAACCGACGGCCTTCCTGGAGGCTCACGGGCAGGCGCTCGCCGGGAACATGCCCGCCCGCGGCGAAATCATGCTGCTGCCGGATACCATTTATCTCGGTGACGACCGCTCGGAGGAGGAGACCGTATGGTACGACACCTTCCAATTGACGCCCGCTGACCTGAACGGCGTAACGGAAGCCGTGGTGAAACTGAAGGTGAAAGCGATTCCCCGTAAGGATCCGATCGTCTACTTCAACCGGCAGAAGGTCGGCGCCGCCGTCGCCCGCACGGATCAGTGGGAGGAATTCACCTTCCGCTTCTCCCCCGGCATCCTCCACGCCGGCGACAACCTGGTCGACCTGGAGACCTTCATCCCCAACCTTTGGCAATCGTATGATGATTGCGAGGTGAAGGAGGTGCGGCTGCTGCTGAATAACGGTGGAACGCAGAGCGAACAACCGGTGACTACTACACTGTTGCGTGGCAATCTGCACATACATACGAATATCAGCGGCGGTTCTGTTACATGGCAACCTATTGACACCCTGAAGAAAGTAAATGCGGTTGGATTGGACGTCATCGGGTTGAGTGACCACTCAGAGGCCATCGTAGATGATTGGTCTTACCTGGAATGGCTCTCGAGTGAAACCTTGAAGGACCCGAATACATATGTTATCGGTCTGCGAGGGTTCGAATGGACCTATTGCGATGATAAAAATCTGTTAGGCGCGAGTCTCGAAAAACCGGAGTTCGGACATACTTACGACCATATAAATATCTTCGGCACGCGAGAGAAATGGGCGCCAAACAATGGTCTGCCGGTTCAACAAGAATTATCGACGTGCTACGAGAAGCTGGCTGCTGCGCGACAAGATCGCGTCTTCGACAATTGTCCACCCGTCGCGCAATTCAACCATATCTGGACCGGCACGCATTTCAATAATTTCGCGTTCAATGCAGCGGCAGATGATGTTATTGAGCTGATCGAAGTGGGCGGCACACCCGCCTACCATTCCATCAAAGACAGTGAAACGCTGTTCCGAACGGCGTTGTTGAACGGCTGGCATGTTGCGCCGACAATCGGGAATGATAACCTGATCAAACTAAAGGATGGCGCAATTGAGCGGCACACTGGGATCTGGCTCACTGGCAATGACAGCGGACGGTCCGGGGTGCTGAACGCGCTGTACCATCGCCAGGTATTCGCCACCGAAGATCGGGCGTTCAGCTTGAAGCTGCTTTTCGATATCGACGGCGGCCAAACGGGAAATTGGATGGGAAGCCAGATCGATTTGCCGGCAAATACGGGCATTACCCTCAGGTACGCGCTAAGCGATGGCGATCGGGACAACCGCATCCAGAAAGTCGAAGTTGTGGCGCTCGATGGCCGGACCATTGCGGTGCCCGATTCCGCAGGACAGTTTGATGCCGATGGCGAGTTCTCACTACGCGCGACGGCGATTACTTCGATGAAGCGTAACGCTCTGGACGAAGCGGTGTTTTACCTCCGCGTCATCCTGGCAAATGGCGCCTACGTGCTCTCGGCCCCCATCTGGTTGTGCAACTCAACCCAGTCCGATGCACCGGTGAGAACGTCTGCGGCCGTCAATGTGCGCCCTCCCCTGCCCGCTGGCTACAGTATCGAATCTCAGGCGTCGGCGGATTTCGATCTGGATAACGTGCAGGAGACGGCTTATGTGCTCAATGCGGCCGGTGATGATGACCGCATCCCCTTCAATGAAGACGTACCGCCGACGTTGATCCTCTTCGCGCGCGGCGGAACCGTGCTGGGACAGTATGCACTGCCGACCTTTGCGGACTGCTCGACCCCGATAACCTCCCTGTTGACCGGTGACCGGAAGCCGACGTTGCTGGTGTGCGCCGATCCCAGCTTCAACGGGCGCCTGGTGCAAGACTACGCTTTCCGCTGGGACGGCCGCGCGTTCACCATGATCTTCCCCAACGGGGGCATCTCCGAAGATGTCACCACCGGCGGCGCGCTGATCGAGCCACAGGGGGCAGGGCAGGCGGCCGCCATCCTCACCTACTTCATCGAATTTGGCGAGAACGGCGAAGAAGGCGCGTATTTCCTGGTCGAGACATATCACTGGCAGAATGGGAAGTATCGTAAAACCGCGGAGCAGCGCACTCGCCGCACCTACGAGATGGAGAACGCTCCGGCGGCGCTGGCGGAGCTGGGCATCGACCTGAAAACCTGCACGCGTCTGCAATCGCTGTATTACGCGGGAAATGCGGCAGAATAATTGCCGGTTCCGGAGCGGAAGGATGGAAAGCATTCGTCATCGAACAAGAAACCGGCGCAATGTAGCGACCGATAAGGGCTGCGAGGAGCGACACTATGCCTGACCTTCCGCAAACGCCGGTTGAAAATCCGGATGCCGAATATGTATTAGGGCCGGATTCCTTCCCGAAACCCGGTGTGCCGCAGGGGCGCGTCACCGCGTACCGCTGGGAGAACAGCCGCGTCTTTCCCGGCACGGTGCGGGATTACTATCTGTATGTGCCGGCGCAATATGATCCTGATCAGCCGGCGGCGCTGATGGTGTTTCAGGACGGCGGGTGTTTTCAGCAGCCGGACGGCGAGTATCGCGTGCCGACCGTGCTCGACAACCTGATCCATGCCGGCGAGCTGCCGGTGATGATCGGCCTCTTCATCAACCCCGGCGAGATCCCCGGCCAGCCCGTGCCTGACTACCTGCCGGACCGCCCACGCCAGGTGGAGTATGACACGTTGAGCGACGCCTACGCCCGCCTGCTGCTGGAGGAGATTCTCCCCGAGGTGCGCAATGAAGTGAACATCACCGACGACCCGAACATGCGCGGCATCGGCGGCAGCAGCTCCGGCGCCATCTGCGCGTGGACTGTCGCCTGGGAACGCCCGGATGCCTTCCGCAAGGTGCTGAGTTTCGTCGGCAGCTTCGAGGACATCCGCGGCGGACACAACTACCCGTCGCTCATCCGCAAGACCACCACGCGCAAGCCCATCCGCATCTTCCTGCAGAGCGGCTCGACCGACCTGAACTGGGAATTCGGCCACTGGCCCCTTGCCAACCAGCAAATGGCCGCCGCCCTCGAGTGGGCCGGCTACGACTACCGCTTCGTCTTCGGCACCGGCGGCCATGACGGCAAGCACGCCGGCGCCATCCTGCCGGACGCGTTGCGCTGGTTATGGCGGGATTGAATACGAGTTTTCCTTGCTCTTGCTCTTTTCTCTTGCTCTTGCTCTACAGCCTCACGAATCTAGATTTCGTGAGGCTGTAGAGCAAGAGCAAGAATCAGCTGCGTGCCACCGCCTCCCCGTCCTTGCCCGCCTTGCCGAAACCTGTTTCAATGGGACCGTGACTCACACTCATTTTGACATCCCATTACCGCACAATCCCGGCCTGGCCGTCACTTCTCATGGTTGGCCGAACTTGCACCCGCTCGCCACCGACGGCGCCTCTCTGCAGTGGTTCACGCGGCTGCCGCACGCCGGCGTCTGTCGCGTCAACGTAATGTGGGACCCCGCGCATTGCCTGGCCGTCTCGGTCAGCACGGCGTTGGATGACACCGACATATGCGAGGTGACGCGGCAGATGCGGTGGATGTTCCGGGCCGACGAGGACTTCTCCGGCTTCTGGCAGTTGTGTGCGGAGCACCCGGTGCTCTCCAATTGCGTGCGCCTCAGAGCCGGCGCGCTGCTGCGCTCGGAAAGCCTTTTCGAAGATGTCGTCAAAACCCTTTGCACCACCAACTGTCACTGGCGCAATACGAAGCGTATGGTATACGCCCTCTGTCAGACACTCGGCGAACCGTGCCTCGATCCACTCACCGGCGAAGCGCAAGGCTTCACCTTCCCGACCCCCGGGCGCGTGGCCGCGGCCGCGGAGCCCGAGCTGGCCGCCATCGGCCTGGGGTACCGCGCCAAATTCATCCAGGGCTTCGCCCGCGACCTGCTGGCCGGTGCCATCGACATCGACGCCTGGCCCGCCGCTGCCGACCCGTCCGCGCTGCGTGAACGCCTGCTGCGCATCCCCGGCATCGGCCCTTACAGTGCCAACCACATGCTGATGCTGACCGGCCATTATGCCTTCATCCCCTGCGACAGCGAAGTCTGCGCTTACCTGGGTCTGCCCCCGAAAACCCCCGCCCCCACCGTCGCCCGCCTCGCCCACGAGCGCTACCAATCCTGGGGCCACTACGCTTATCTCGCCTATAAATTCGAACGCGTCCTGAAAGCGCGGAATTATGTCGACTGCTGATCTCCCTGGCCGAGGACGTCCGACCGGAAGCAGTCGATCTTTCGGAGCGAGATATCTTACCTATCATTTTGATGTTTTTTTCCAAAGTCCCGGATGCCGGCCCATTTTGAGCGTGAAAAGGGAGCGGGAGGTGTGGGATTCTCTTCCGTCGCCCTCGCGAAAATGGTATAATATGCGGTCACCCATAGACACCAATTGGGGTTGAGCCTCGCGCGTTGAGATTCTGGAGACGTTCCCAATGATCCGGCGATGCGGCGCGAGACGAACGTGTGGACGGGATAGGAGAAACGATGCCTGACGAGAAACCCAAGCATGAAATAACCGACGTCTCGATCGTGGATGAGATGAAGGATTCATACCTTCGCTTCGCGATGAGCGTGATTATCAGCCGCGCGCTGCCTGATGTACGCGACGGGCTGAAGCCGTCGCAGCGGCGCGTGCTGTATGCGATGTCCGAGCTGAACCTGTCGCCGGGCGGGAACACGCGCAAGTGCGCCGCCATCGTCGGCGAATGCATGGGCAAGTACCACCCCCATGGCGACGCCTCCATTTACGATACGCTGGTGCGCATGGCGCAGGACTGGAACTCTCGCTACCCGTTTGTGCACCCGAAGGGCAACTTCGGCTCCATCGACGGCGACCCGCCGGCGGCCATGCGCTACACCGAGGCGAAGCTGACCCAGCTCGGCGCGGAATTACTGGCGGACCTCGAGCACGACACGGTGGATTACATCCCCAACTTCGATGAAACCACCAAAGAGCCAACCGTGCTGCCCGCCGGCTTCCCGAACCTGATCTGCAACGGCACCAGTGGCATCGCGGTAGGGATGGCCACGGAAATCGCTCCGCACAACCTGGGCGAGGTGATTGACGCCTGCGCGCTGATGATCGACCGGAATAACGACATCACCGTGGACGAGTTGCTGCAGGTGATGCCCGGGCCGGACTTCCCGACCGGCGGCCTCATCCTCGGCACCGCGGGCATCCGCGACGCCTACGCCACCGGGAACGGCGCGTGCACCATGCAGGCCCGCACCCACATCGAGCCGGCGGAGAGCGGCAAAACCGCGATCATCGTCACCGAGCTCCCCTACCAGGTGAACAAGGCCCGCCTGGTCGAGCAGATCGCCGACCTGGTGAAGGATAAGAAGATCCAGGGCATCGCCGACCTGCGCGACGAGTCCGACCGTGTGGGCATGAAGCTGGTCATCGAGCTGAAGCGCGACGCCAACCCGCACGTGGTGCTCAACCAGTTGTACAAGCACACCCCGCTGCGCAAGCGCTTCAACTTCAACATGGTGGGCATCATCCAGGTGAACGGCAAACCCGAGCCGCGCACGCTGACCATGCTCGATCTGCTCAAGCAGTTCCTCGAGCATCGCCGCGTGGTGGTCACCCGCCGCACCAAGCACGAATTAAAGCAGCAGCGCGAGCGCGCCCATATCCTGGAAGGCTACCGCATTGCGCTGATGAATCTGGACGACGTCATCAAGCTGATCCGCGAGAGCCGCACGCCGACCATGGCGCGCGAAGGCCTGATGCATACCTTTGAGATGAGCGAACGGCAGGCGCAGGCGGTCCTCGATCTGCAGTTGCACCGCCTCACCTCCCTGGAGATCGAGAAGATCGAGAAGGAATATGCGGAAGTCATGAAGCGGATCGAGTATCTCGAGGACTTGCTCTCCAACCCACGCAAGCTGATGCTGGTGGTGAAGGACGAGCTGCTGGACATGAAGAAGCGCCACGGCGACGCCCGCCGCTCGCGCATCCGCCAGGAAGAGGCCGCCGAGCTCTCCATCGAGGATCTGATCGACGTCGAGGACGTGATCATCACCATGACCCGCGACGGCTACGTGAAGCGCGTGCCGGTCGACACCTACCGCACGCAAATCCGCGGCGGCAAGGGCGTGCTGGGGCTGACCGCGAAGGAAGAGGACAACGTCGAGCACCTCTTCATCGCCAGCACCCACAGCTACCTGCTGGCCTTCACCGACAAGGGCAAAGTGTACCGCCTGCGCACGCACGAAGTGCCGGCCACCAGCCGCACCGCGCGCGGGGTGAACATCATCAACCTCATCAACAGCGAGCCCGGCGAGACGGTCACCGCGGTGCTGAACATCAAGGAGGTCTCGCCGGACAAGTACCTGTTCATGGTCACC
>Ga0172369_10000038_pt1 | contig 170554 bp, 154 predicted proteins | sample LakKiv25m_FD_114539 | JGI IMG/M metagenome (GOLD analysis project Ga0172369, IMG submission 114539) | Freshwater microbial communities from Kabuno Bay, South-Kivu, Congo - kab_022012_11.25m | ecosystem: Environmental > Aquatic > Freshwater > Lake | place: Democratic Republic of the Congo... | reverse complement strand
GGTCCAAAACGTTGGTCGGTTGCATTTTGTGTTTGCTCGATATAAAGATCAAGAGCACTTTTATCAACCAGCCAAAGTTGACCGATCTTGACACCTTCCAGCTTGCCAGTCCGGAGCAAGCGTCGCAGGTATTGCAAGCAATAGCCGCTATAGGAAGCAGCCACTTGCACAGATATATGGTTGTTTAGAATTTGAGGGGAAATTGCGTTATTTAAAGAAATCATCCCGAACTCACCTTAAGGTGATGGGCAATTCTTCCAATTTACTCCGCTGCTCAAAGCGCAGCATTTCGAGAAAGTGCTCTACACCTAACTGGTGTGGTTCGAGATGGGTCTTGTTTGGTGCCCCAGGCGGGAATTGAACCCACAACCTTGGCCTTAGGAGTGCCCTACTCTGTCCATTTGAGCTACTGGGGCGTTGTGAAGGAAATTATAACGCGCTTTGTGTGATTTTGACACTCTGATCGTAACCACGATCCATCCACCGGATTTATTCCTCTCCCTGTTATTCTTTCAATGGATGCATGATATGGCTGACTATTTTACGACGGCGATTTTAACGTTATTCAAAAAGTGATCATTTAACCCTGCCTGAAAGCAGGTCCTTGATCAATCCTGGACCGCTGTATACCAGGCCAGTGTAAACCTGCACCAGGACTGCCCCGGCTTGCATGCGCTGGTCGACATCGTTGGGGGTCATCACGCCGCCTGCACTGACCACGGGGATCTGTCCGTTCACTTTTTGCACAATATGCTTGAGCATATTCAGGCTGAGTGATGTGAGTGGAGCTCCGCTCAAGCCGCCGCTTTCGGCAGCACATTGTGAGTTCAATCCCGGACGGGAAAGGGTGGTATTGGTGGCAATAATGCCATCCATGCCAGTGGCAATTATGACCTCCAGTGCATCGTCAAGCTCTGCCTGGTCCAGATCGGGGGACAGTTTTACCAACAAGGGTATTTGCCGGGGCAGGGTGAGCCTATGGTTTTTAATCGCTTCCAGGAGGTCGCTCAGCATTTGTCTGCCCTGCAGGCGGCGCAACCCTACCGTGTTGGGAGAACTGATATTAAGGGTCAGGTAATCAGCCAGAGGAGTAAATGTGCTTACCAGGCTGATGTAATCCCGGGCGGCTTCCTCCAGTGGCGTACTTTTATTTTTTCCAAGATTGACACCCAGGATAATGCTTGATGGTCGTCGATTAGCCCCCAACTTTTCAGCCACAAATTCTGCACCTCGTCCCGGGAATCCCATGCGGTTGATGACTGCCCGGTCTTCCACCAGGCGGAAGATGCGCGGTCGGGGGTTGCCAGGTTGCGGCAGAGGTGTGACCGTGCCTACCTCGATGTGCCCGAAACCCAATCCGGCCAAGCCGGATACAGCCAACCCATCCTTGTCATATCCGGCAGCCAACCCGATGGGATTCTTAAAAGTCAGACCTAAGGCACTGACCGGTTGATCCGGCACAGCATTCATTGACTGTAATAACCAGCGCGCCGGTGGAACAATACCTGCCAGGCGCAACAGGTTTAGTGTCAATCCGTGGGCAGTTTCAGGATCAAGGCGGAACAACAGGGCACGAAAGTATGGATACAAAGGATGGGATTCTTTTCAAAAATTCATGGTTCTGGATTGTTTGGTTGGTGATCCTTGATATATTGTAAATTACACTTTTTTCATCTAAGAAGTTCGCAGAAATTAATCAAAAGCAGTCGGTCGGGTGGGATCTTTATGATGCTCATACACCTCTGTCAGCATTGCATGGGTGGTGCGGGAAGTGGACAGAGGTGGCAACTCGTTAAGGTTAAAGAAATCTACTGCCATGGTCTCATGGCTGGTCCGGGGTTGTCCGCCCAGGATGCTGCACTGGAAAATGAGCTTGTAAGCGTGGTAAAACTCCAGCGATCCGAAACGGTTGGCATCCATGACAGCGATCACTTTATCCACGCACACCAAATAACCGCTTTCCTCCCAGACTTCACGTTCCACAGTTTTTGATGGTAAATCACCAATGTCAGCCCAGCCACCGGGCATGGCCCAAAGTCCATCCGATTGTTCCTGTATCAGGAGGATCTTTCCGTCTTGTATGACTGCACCGCGCACATCGATCTTGGGTGTGGCGTAACCGGATTGCAGGCTTAAACTTTGCATAACTTCAGCGTTGGAGAGATGCGTTTGACTGGAAAGCATTTCAGCAGCGATCTCCTGAAGCTGGTGGTAGCGTTCGAGATCATATTCATTCTTGCAATAAGTCAGTCCAGCCTGGCTGATGGTAAAGAGTTGCCTGGACCATTTCAATAGATCGTGTATCTTTTCTGTCATCAACTATATTTTCCTGATTGCTTAAGTATTTCAATGGTTTTCAATATGCGCTTGTGGCGGGTTTCCGGACGTTTGGCCTCCAGGATGGCGCGCACGTGTTCCTTCTGATGTGAATAAGCCAGCTTCTCGAAGGCAACCCTGGCCTGTGGCTCCTTTTCGAGGGCTTGTTGGAGATCAGATGGAATTTCCACTTTCCGGGGCTGGGTATCTTCCTGCAAGGTGATCTCAACTGTATCTCCAAAGCTTTTATTGATCGCAAGGCGGATCTCTTTGAGGATGATCAGAATATGGCAGGGTTCACCCATGCGCACCAGTGTGCCACGGTAAGGGAACCCATCAATGCTGGCACTGACCGGCACGCGCTTCTTGCCAAACGCCTGCTCCACATCAAAGGGGATGCGCACAAAGGCTCCACCCCCGCCTACATCAATTATCATAGCAGAAAAAGAATATTCCTGGTTCATTATTTTTGATTTTAACACGGACAGCTGGGCGGCACACAGAAATGATCGTGCAAAATATTATTCATGACGCCAAAACAATCAGCGGATGCAGAAAGCATTATCCGGGGGAGAGCATGTATTCCGGACGGACATATTGATCAAAATCCTCTCCAGAAATAAAACCGCTGGCAACGGCCTCTTCACGGAGAGTAGTGCCTTTTCTTAAGGCAGATTGGGCGATCCTGGCAGACTTGTCATAGCCAATGTGCGGGATCAAGGCAGTTACCAGCATGAGCGATCTTTCCATGAGTTCAGAAATACGCCCAAGGTTAGGCTCAATACCCACAATGCAGTTATCGGTAAGACTCATGACCGCATCACTGAGCAATTGGATGGATTGGAGTACGTTATATGCAATGACCGGTTTGAAGGTATTGAGTTCAAGCTGACCCTGGGCACCTGCAAAAGTGACCGTGGTGTGATTGCCCATCACCTGGGCACAGACCATTGTCATGGCTTCACATTGCGTTGGATTCACCTTGCCGGGCATGATGGAGGAGCCCGGTTCATTTTCCGGCAATGCAAGCTCCCCGATCCCGGAGCGAGGACCGGACCCCAGCAGGCGGATATCATTGCCAATTTTGTTCAGGCTGACCGCCAGGATGCTCAAAACACCCGAGATCTCGACCATGGCGTCATGAGCCGCCAACGCTTCGAATTTATTGCTGGCAGAATTGAAAGGCAGACCAGTGAAACGGGCAACTTCCTGGGCGAACAACTCACCAAAACCCGGTTGTGAGTTTAATCCTGTACCCACGGCTGTGCCACCTTGTGCCAGGGGATAAAGTCGTTTCAGGCTGTCATTCACCCGGGCGATACCCATCTCGATCTGGGCGGCATAACCAGAAAACTCCTGCCCCAATGTCAGCGGAGTGGCATCCTGTAAATGGGTACGTCCGATCTTGATGATGTCATTCCAGGCCAGGGATTTATCCTGGAGGGCTTTGAGCATATGCTCCAAGGATGGAAGTAAAACATGCTGCACTTGCTCAAGCGTGGCGATGTGCATGGCTGTGGGGAAGGAATCGTTGGAAGACTGGCTGCGATTGACATGGTCATTGGGATGGACAGGCGATTTCGAGCCTTTGATTCCTCCCAAACGTTCGATGGCCAGGTTTGAGATGACCTCGTTGACGTTCATATTGGATTGGGTGCCGGAGCCGGTTTGCCAGATCACCAGGGGGAATTGGTCGTCCAGCTTGCCATTGATCACATCCCCGGCAGCTTCCACAATGGAGTTACCGATGCTGGTATCCAGGTTGTTTTGCGCCATATTGGTCAGAGCTGCGCAGCGTTTGATGATCCCCAATGCCCGGATCAAGGCGCGCGGCAGGCGTTCACTTCCGATCTTGAAATTTCCCAGGGAACGCTGTGTTTGAGCACCCCAGTATTTGTCCGCTGGAACCTGGATTGATCCAAATGAATCTGTTTCAATGCGATAATTGCCTTTATCTTCGATCATTATCATCCCCCTCCCCTGGATGCCAAACTCAGCGTGGTGAAGAATATACAGATACCGGTCAAGCCTAATATCAGCCCGAGGATGGCTGTAGCTCTCGTACGGTTTGATCCAAAAAGCCCGGCAATGCCAAGCAACAAGCCGAGAAAGCCGAGAAAGGCTGAACTTCCCCCGCACACGAACAGGGGTGTACCGGCTAATTGGATCCAATTCTGGGTGATGCCTGTTAATGCGCACAGGCCAATGCCGAAAACCAGCGCTGCGGACAGGATACCCAGCACCAGGCTGGCATTGCCCAATGGATTGGATTGCTGTGGGGAATTGCTCATTTCGTTCTCCAAATAAAACACTTAAGGCTTGTATCGATTAATCAATACAATAAACAGGTTATAAGCAGTATAGGATGGAATCCCCTCAAAATCAAGCTTAATATTCTGTCCCTTGGTGGTAAGTAAAATACCTTAATACTGGTTTTAGACTATCGGTTTTGAAGCCGGTAGGGAATCCCAAAAAAAGTTTTGCTTTTGATAATTGCTTCTATTTCCAGGCGGTCCTGGTGGGAAGCATACCAGATCAACAGATCAGCTTTCCCGAGGCAAAGCGATGGATCCACTTCTGTTCCAATTAAGCCAGGATTGATCTGTTCAATTTTCTGGATCATATCCGTATGTTGTTGAAGAATTGTGCGAACTTCCATTTCAGTTAGCAAGGCTTCGCAAGGAAGATAATGGTTCCAATTATCCAAAATAAAATTGTCATAGAAATGCCTGACAAATTTTGTGCGTTTTTCGATGGCGAGAACTGCCAGGCAGACAACCAGGGATAACACAAGAATTATTATTATAAACTTTTTGGCCTTGTTCATTAACATACTTTACTGGTTCCCATCTTTCTTTAAATATTGATGGTGTATTGATATACCTTGCGGTTCTTGGGATAAAACAACAATCAAAGCTGATCTTGAATTTGTGGGATTTTCCTGCCAGATGAAAATAAATGGAAATATCTTTATTATTTTACCAACAAATCCTGGCTTGGATCCCGTCTTAAAAGTTTGTAGTTTAAGAAAATTATGGCATTAATCCCTCAAGTGAGATTGGAAAATTAAAATGCCAATCAATAGCAGTACTTACAGTTTTGCTTGATAAAAGAAAATGATAACTGCTCAGGTCAGTTTGCCTTCTCCCGATGGATATCTTGAATCTGCGGATTTGCAACCCTGATAATTGTTATCCTGAGCAGTATTTTTTTTGATTTATTGACATGGAATGAGAGTATTAGTTACATTAATGACCGCTGCCGGGGGTGGTTTCTCCATTAAAAATGTCCAGGTTGGCATCACCTTCAGCATACAGATAACCGGCCAGGCCGCGCTGCAGCCGTGAAAGAGAGTGGTCCACAAGGATGTAGCGCCCGGGAACTTCCAGCTTGAACTCGACCATTGAAGCGCCACCCGGGGGGACCAGTGTAGTCTGAACGTCGGTCAAGGGAAGAGAAGTCAGTGATGCAAAATCATATACACGGTCGAATATTTCACCGATGACATGGAAGGATGAAATAAAATTAGGACCACCAACTCCAAAGAAAATACGTACAGTCTCACCCACCTTGGCTCGCAAGGCATGTGTCTCGCCTGCCAGGGCAAGAGCAGCGCCATTGAACACAAAATATTCAGGACTTTCGTTGATCAATTTAACAGTATCATCCAGAAGAGCACCGCTGGTGCCAAATGGCTGGGCAGTGTAGATCTCGCCTTGCATGACATAGAATTCTCTATCCACAATGGGTAAGCCACCGGCTGGTTCGACCAGGATCATCCCATACATGCCATTGGAGATATGATGGGCGACCATGGGAGTGGCGCAATGGTAGACAAACAGACCTGTGTTGATCGCTTTAAATGTGAACATGGTTTCACCACCGGGCTGCGTTTGTGTGGCGACTGCACCACCTCCCGGACCCGTCACGGCATGAAAGTCCACGGAATGTGCCATGAGGCTATCCGGCAAATTCTTTAGGTGAACCTCGATCGTATCGCCGACGCGCACACGGATGAAAGGTCCGGGAACTTTCCCATTAAAGGTCCAATATTTATAGGTGGTGCCATCGGCAAGTTGACCGCTCACCTCGATCGTTTCCAGGTCAACGCGGATGAATTCGGGTTCCCGGCTTCCGATGGGAGCGGGAATATCGGTAGGATCACGAGTGATGTCCACCGCATTCGGATCTGCCGGTCCGGCGGCAGCAATTGCCGGTGTGGCAGGTGCTTGTGCACCATTTGAATTCGGGTTGGTGCCATTGGATGCTGTGGAATTACCTGAGCCTACAATGAATTTTCCTTCCATGCCTGCCTGGCGATGCCCCGGAATGGCGCAAAAATATGCAAAGGTACCCTCCTTGTCCGGGGTGAATTCCAGTACGATAAAGTTCCCTTGACCTACCACATCCTCCGATAATGCATCAAAACCTTCAAATGAAATGTTATGGGCTGCACCTTCACCGCTGAACAGAGTCACTTTCACAAGATCACCGGGATTTGCAATAAGATCCGGATTAATTTTTCCATCCACTTCACCCCCTTTCCCGATAAATACCATCTTGCCATCAGCCAAAGCAGATTCCAGTGTATATTCTACAGTTACCCCGCTGGACTCGACACCCATGTTCATGGAACCTTGATCTCCTGTTGGTACAACAGCCTGTGAGGCGATCACCTCACCGACCAGCAAAACACCACTCATACCAAGCTTGACATGGGTACTATCCTGATAGGTGAGAGCCACTTCTTTTTCGGGAACAGTGAACGTGAGTGTAGTGGTTTCGCCCTTTTGGTGGATCACATCGGAGTGGATGTTGAGTTCCGGGAAGACAATATCATGTTCTCCGTATCCGCCATTGATGAGAATGACCGTGATCTTCTCGCCAGGATTTGCATGCAAGGCAGGGTTTTCGGTGCCATTAATGTCTTCATTTACACCAATGAATACGAACTTTCCATCACTCATTCCAGTGGTTAAGATATATTCTGTGTTGACAGCCGATTCAGCTTTTGGGGCGCAGGAAACCAGCAGGATGCCGAGCACCAAAAAACTGATCATGAATTTAAAATTTTTCATTCTCTACTCCTGTTAAAAGTTAGGTAATGGATAAAAATGGAGTAACTGCTCAGGCTAAGACCCTAAGGGTTTCTCATGCAGAAGAATTGGAACGATTCACCTGTTAATCATGCTGTCGATCGCTCTATATTTCAGCGTAAATCTTTAGGGACTGAGTAGCTACAAAAAAGAAAATTATTATGGATATATTCTATCTTCTCTGTATGAAAATAGTCATTGCGCTGGCGCAAATTGGAATTAATAATGTCCGGGATGGATGGAAACGAAAAGGAGTTAATGAATGAGATCGTCATCCAGTCTCACCAATCCATGTGGTTGGCAAATACACACTTTTTCCCTGCCTAATCTAACCATGCCCTGGCGCTCCCACTCCTTGAGTGTACGGCTGACCGTAAAAAGAGTTGTCCCGCTCATCTCAGCAATATCCTTCCGGGTAAGCGCAAAGTTGATCAGCAAGCCTTCTTCCACTTTTTTGCCATATTGCGCTGCAAGCTTAAGCAAGATCCTGGCAATGCGTTGCTCAACCCGATCCGTGATCAGTGCTTTTTGGCGTTCCTGTAATTCCGTTATATAGGCATGCATCAGTTTCATGGCATTCATCGGTATGGACGGTTCCATTGCTGCCAATTCTCGTAGATGGTTTGTATCCCATGCCAGGGCCGTGCTATTTTCCATAGCCTGGGCTGCTGCCGGATATCCTTCACCGGGATGGATCAAGGCGATCCCGCCGTAGGTTTGCCCGGGGGTCAGGATGCGCATGGTAATTTGTTGTCCATTGGGTGTTATCTGGAGCATTCGTACCCGACCCTCTATCAGTACATAGGCATGTGTGGCGGGGTCAGCCTGCATGAAGAAGAAACCATCCTCCTCCACGGAGCGTATTAAGCCCATATCCAACACCTGTTTAAAGCTCTGCTGGCTGATATCTTGGAACAAGCTGGAGCGGCGAATGATCTCCCGAGTTATTTCGTTCATAAAAGGATTTTACCCTAAATAAGATAAAATTTGGGTAAAAATAAATGTTGGTTGAATAAACCTTGGATGAAAAAATTATTCACGCCAGCATATATTTAAAATGCCCGATTTGGGATAGGATCTTTATTAAAAAAAAGAAGTAACTACTAAGAATCTAAAGTCTTACTCTGAAAATTAGTGAGATCTCCAGCATGATTATCGGGTTAATCGTTCCAATTCGTCTGCCGATGAAACCTTTAGGGTCTTGGATGGGCAGTTACCAAAAAAGATGGAAATATCCCCTCAGAATAATAACCTTTCGAATGATTGTCATCGAAATGGGATAATTAATAACTTCTAATTAAAATTTGCTTGACCTTTGATTAAAGAATATCTATACTAAGGGAAATGGAATGATGTAAATTCCAATTGACTTTGATGATCGAATTATTGCGATCAGGCTGCCTGAAAACATAAGTAGTAATTCTAAATGAAAAAGCTTTCCTGATATCGCTGGAAATACAGGGATCAAGAAATGCCGATTAACATTACAAACCTGCATAAAAAATATAATCAAGGTAATGAATTTATCGAAGCAGTGAAAGATGTAAACTTAACCATCTCTCATGGTGAGTTCATCATCCTGATCGGTCCCAGCGGCGGAGGAAAATCGACTTTTCTGAATTTGATTGGGGGGATTGACAGGCCAACCAGTGGTTCGATCTGTTTTGATGATTTTTCGCTCGAATCAGCAAATGAAGAAAGGTTGACACGCTTTAGAAGGGAGAAAATTGGTTTTGTCTTCCAGTTTTACAATCTATTGACTTCCCTTAACGCGCTGGAAAATGTCATGTTACCTTTAATGGCACAAGGTCTTGACCATGGGATCGCTAAGAAACGGGCAGCAGAAATTCTTACTGAAATCGGTCTCGGACACCGATTAAAACATCTTCCAGCCCAACTCTCCGGGGGAGAACAACAAAGGGTTGCCATCGCGCGCGCAATTATCGGGAAACCATCCCTTGTTATCGCGGACGAACCAACTGGGAACCTGGATTCTGTTGCTTCTGACGAGATCATTCAGCTCTTGCATGATTTGAATGAAAAGATGGGTATTACATTTATGGTTGCCACACACAACCTTTCTTTGTGTGAAAAAGCAGATCGTATCCTGGAAGTCAAAGACGGCATGATCCATGAAAAACAAACTGACAGGGATATTAAATATATTTAAATTTATCCTGCGTGATTTGATCAAGGATGGTTGGCGAACGACCATCACTGTAGTCAACCTGTTGATCTTTATTACCTGTTACTTCTGCCTGGCAGCACTCTCCCAGGCCTCCCTGCAATTTGGCAAACAGGATGAAAATAAGAATAGCCTGTTGGTGATCTCAAAAAATGTCCTTGATCCCGGAGATAGCCAGATCACCCTGGATCAATTTGCACCCTTACTCGAGCTTGAACCAGACCAAGTGGAAACTGTTGCTCCGCTTGTCTTTAGATTAATGAATATTGAGTCTTATCTCATCCAAGTTCGGGGAACGCAGGTTGAAAATATGCAGGATGTTTTTTCCTTGGAATTAACCGCAGGCCGCTGGCCTGAGAAGCTGGATGAAGTAGTTATCGGTGAAGGGACGGCTCTATTAACAAAGTGGCAGTTAAACAAAGTGATTGGAATATTCGGGAGAAATTTTACGATCGTAGGAAAGATCAGTTCACCGGGATCCAAATCCTCATCCGTTTGGATGACCCTGGACGCGGCTGAGAATCTATATAACACGCACGATACTTATCAATTTGCGTGGGTAAAAGTATCTCGGGGGGGTGATGCGGAAGTCGTCAAAGAACACTTGCAAAATGATCCGAGAATTTCCGGAAATTTTGATGTATTTTTTGTGGATTACTTGTATGCTCAATATTCCAATGCCCTGGATGATGTTGGCGAAGTCACCGGCTTATTGGCATTCCTGTCAACCTTGCTGATCATGTTCGGTACCTATGGTTCCATCTACCTTACTCTCTCTGAAAGAAATCGTGAGATAACCATCTTGCGCGCCATCGGGTTAAGAGCCGCAGCTATTAGATTGATATTGGCATTACGAACAGGATTTCAGATAGTTATTGCATTAGTCGGCAGTTGGGGATTAGCAATCCTGCTTCTCGATCACGTCCAAAAAACAACCCCATTGATAGTGCGTTCCGCAATGATCGATGTTGTCATAAGTGGAAAAATTTTTATGATCGGAATTATTCTCGCCTTTCTATTTGGTGGAATAGGTATTTGGATCCCTACAATAAGCCTGAATAGATCAAGTGTATACAGTGCGATCCAACAGCGGTAAACAATGATAGCGATCTTATTCCTGGCGGTCAAAGATTTATTAAAACGTTGGAAATTGCTCATCGTTCTTGCTGGTTTATTGGGAATCTCGCTTGCGAATTTTTTGGCTTTGTTCAGTTATCAAAAAAGTGCTACGAATATTTATGGGCAATTGGAAACCAACTGGCTGGTGGTGGGAAGTAGCGATGGTTTGAGTGAAGTTCATGGCAGCCGGATAACCTCAGCTGTTAAAGATGTGCTCATCCAAAAAGGGTATTCCGATCCGATCCCTGAGATCCATCAATTCGTCGGTACTTCATACACAAATGGAATCCTGATGCGAGCTTTTCACCTTGAAAATTACCGGAAGATCAGCTCATTTACGCTGCTCTCAGGTAGAGCATTGGAGGAGGGGGACCCTGCACGCCTGGTAATGGTCGGCGAAACCTTGTCCAGAACCAAGAAAGCCCAGATTGGAAGTGATCTTTTACTCAGAGGGCGAAAATTCCATGTTATTGGAATATTCATCACAGGATCGATTCAGGACAATGAAGCCTGGATCAGCCTGAAAGATGCCCAGGAACTGTTAAATTATGGTGATGATGTTTCTTTATATTTAATTCCTGATAGCGGCAGTCTCCAGCCGGGTGATCTGCTTGAAGAGGGTATTTCCGTCACCCAAAAAGGGGAGACAACCGGGGCTTTTGGACCATCCATTTTTTCTTTTTTTAATTTTTTGGGAATAATGGGAGGGTTGGGTTACATCGCAACAGCCATAACCCTGGCAAACCTGTTGTGGCGACTTGCTTACCTGCACCAACATGAGTTTGGCATTCTAAAATCGTTGGGTTTTGGTTTTCATGCGATCCTGTTATATTTCATCACCCAGGCAAGCATGATCATTTTTTGGGGTATCATATTTGGGTTGATGGTTTCAGTCTTCTTGTTATTCCCAATAATTCAGGATTTCTCGGCTTTCGGCATTGGTGTGGCCAGGGATCTGGACATAATGTCTCTGGGAATTATGGCACTGATCACTTGCGGGTTGTTAGCGATAGGGGTGATCATCCCACTGGTAAGCATTAATAGATCTTCAATCACGGATCTACTGGGAAGAAATTAGAAATATTGTGTAAATTGGACATAGGAGGAACCCATGAAAAAATCAAGAACCACCAGGATCACTTTATTTATCATATCCATCTTTATCGTAACGGCTTGTAAATTGCCTCTCACAATAGTACCTGTCAACGATACCGGCGATCAAGGAACCAATAACACAGGTAACCCAACCACACAACCCCTGATTGAGGAGATCCCTACCAGCCAGGTGGTTGATCCCAAACCGGTTGGTATCAAAGATGGGCTTGGCAGTCTGGATAGTTATCAAACGACATTTATTCTTAATTCTTCAGACTCAAAAGGTGCAATAAACAAGATAACTGAATTCACGGAAAGATCAGTCGTTGACAAGAACACCCATTCAGTTATCACAACCGTTATGTTTGACCCGGAAAATGATGATGAAGAAACCAATGAAACTATGGAAACTTATTCGATCGGGCTTCAAACTTGCACCAATTCCGGTGATGAATGGGAATTCGATACAATCACGGACCAGGAAAAAGAAATGCGTGATATCTTTTCCAATCTGATTGATGTAATACCCTTGATCGAAAACCCTACATTTGTTGGTGAAGAGCTTGTGAACGGTGTGATCACGAATCATTTTCAATTTAAAATCGAAGGAATCGGGGATAATTCTGGTTCAATTGCCACGATTAATTCAGGCGATTACTGGTTAGCAAAGGATGGTCAATATATCGTAAAGTATCATCTGCTTCTTCAGGTCAGGTCCGCTGCTGAAGGAACTCCGGATGCAGAAGTGGGTGATATTGAAGCCTCTTTTGAACTTGCCAATATTAATGTCCCGATTGTTTTTACATTTCCGGTTGATTGTCACCCTTAATGGAGTTATCTGATAAAATCTATCCTAAAATTCAGAAAATGATGAGGTCATCAACGGCTTGCGTTGCTTGTAACAAAATCAATTCTCTTTATTTTTAATAAGTTGGCCGTTCTTGTTGATAAGCTTGGATTTTGCAGGTCCAATGTATATATCGGCGCCATGAACCACCTGGTTTGAATTTAAACTATTAATGACTATCAAGGAGACAGGATGGAAGCAAAGGTTAAATGGACTCAAAAGGGGTTGGAGTTTGATGGGAATGCAGGAAATGGCTTGCAGGTTCACATGGCATCCGGTCTGGATGTTGGTCAGGCAGGCTTCAGACCTATGGAACTACTGGGAGTTGGTTTGGCGGGATGCACTGCCATGGATGTGCTCTCCATATTAATAAAAAAGAAACAGGAGGTTGTCGATTTTGAGGTGTTTGTACATACCAGGAATGCAGATACCCATCCAAAGGTTTGGGAGTGGGTGCAGATCGAGTATGTGGTCACCGGCAGGAATATTGACCCGAAAGCGGTTGAAAGAGCCATGGAATTGTCATCCCAAAAATATTGCCCAGCTCAAAACATGATCAACAAGGCTGTAAGCATAGAACTGGTTTACCAGATCGTAGAAGTGGAATAATTTTAGGAAGATACACAGGAGAGAACATGACTGATTCGGGAATCGATAAGTTTGGTATAACAAGCATCGGACAGATCGCAGTTCCGGTGAGTGATGTCGATCGGTCGATCGCTTTTTACCGTGATATTCTTGGAATGCGTTTCCTGTTCAAAGCTCCTCCAGGGCTTGGATTTTTTGATTGCGATGGTGTTCGCCTGTTGCTGGATGCGGCAGGTGAACCCAAGCCTAAAAGCTACAGTTCCATCATTTATTACAATGTGACCGACATACAAGATGCCTGTGATTCCTTGGCATCCCGGGGCGTGGAATTTGAAGAAAAACCGAATCTGGTTGCCAAATTTCCGGATCATGAACTGTGGATGGCTTTTTTTCGAGATCCGGATTCAAACCTCCTTGCCCTTATGAGTGAAGTGCGCTGAAATACGATATTAAAAGCTTAATATTTATATTCTTACAATAAATTTTATTTCTGAAGAATTGGGCAGGTTACCTGGATTGGGAAATCCTCCCGGAGGAGGAGAATTATCAGGTGTAAGATCATAATATTTAAAAGAGGGAAAAAGTGAAGAAAAGACATGAAGAGCACATTCAAGTATTTTTAAGCCTCTATTGAAAGTGTCGGTGGTCGACCATCCTTCTCATCGGTCAATCGAGTTGCCCTTGATCCTATCCAGGTGTGCATGCTTGCTTTGGGACACACGGCGGGTATCCAGGCTATCAACTGTCTCCCATGGGAATGTACCCGGGCTGAATATCAGGTGGGGAATAGAGGTTTCAGCATATCGTCAAAACCTTCTTCAAACCCAAGGGATATCCACGCAAGGTTGGTGTTTGCCTGGACACTGGAAGACTGACAGAGAGCCCATTCTTTAATTGTTGAAGTAGCTTACAAAATAGATATTTGTTTTAATATTAGTTTTCAGCATTCCATGCAGGGTATAATGAGAATGATCAAATTTATATCTACATTACAGAACTTTCTCAATCCACTCTTAGATATCCAATTTAATACATGGGCAAGGCTGACAAATCCACTCCGATAGAAATGGTCATTCCCCGGTCGACGATTAAGAACACCTGACAGGAGATGTTGATTGGCAACTGAAGTAATAAAAATTCTGGCGATTGATGCCAATCCCGACAACCTGGTTGCTCTTCAGGCAGTCATCCGGGATTCCTTTCAGGATGCCAAAGTCTTGACTGCATCCGGTGGGACAGCCGGGATTGAGTTGGCTATTAAAGAAAAACCTAATGTCATTTTGTTGAATATGGGTATGCAGGGTATGGATGGTTACGAAGTCGCTCGTCTAATAAAAGCAGATGAGAACCTTAAACATATCCCCCTAGTTTTCCTGACTGCTTTGAAAATCGATAAGAAGATTCGCATTAAAGCCCTGGAATCAGGCGCTGAAGCATTATTGGTCAGACCTTTTGATGAAACCGAGTTGATTACCCTGGTACGGGCTATGATCAAGATCCATGCCCTGACGATACGGGAGAAACAGGAGAATGAAGGACTCTCCCGGTTGGTGCAAGAACGGACGACGAATATTGAGAATGAACTTGAACAACGCCGCAGAGCAGAAAAGGAAGCGCAGGCAGCCAACGCGAAATTGAAGCAAAACCAGATCGCCCTGTTGCACCTGATGGAGGAAATGAAAGATGAAAATTCCGCTCGTCAGAAAGCTGAAGAAGACCTGAAACAACACCTGAAGGAACTTGAGATCCTGGCAGAGTTCAGCAAGGCGCTGGGACAATTGATGACACCGCAGCAGATCGGGCAAAAGATCGTTGATCTGTTTGGACAAGAGCTGAACTGGCAGCATATAGCCATCCGGCATTATCTTCCGGAGAGTGACAGCCTGTCCTTGTTGGCTTTCAATCAACCCGGGATAATAAATGAAAGTGAGCGCAAGATGGTCAAGGATCGCTTTAATGCCATGATCAGTAGACCAGGAGAAGGTTTGAGTGGCTGGGTCTGGCAGACCAGGCAAGCTATGAGGGTGGCAGATGTAAAACAGGACAAACATTATTTGGATATGTTTCCAGGTATCAAGTCCGGATTATATGTACCCATCATGGCAGGTGAGCGTGCCATTGGTGTCATCAGCCTGGAAAGTGAAGAGTTGGATGCTTTCAGTCAGGCAGATGAGAGAATGGTCACAACCCTGACTGCACAGGCTGGCATAGCCCTGGATAATGCACGGCTGTTCGAACAAACCGTAAAGCGCTTGAATAATATTGAATCTCTTCGCCAGATCGACAGGGCTATTTCTTCCAATTTCGATATGAAATCCACACTTGCCATCATCAGCGAGACAGCCCAGAATCAATTGGATGTTAGTGCGGTGGATATCTTATTGTATAACCAACACTCGCAAATACTGAATTATATTTATGGACATGGTTTTCGTAATTCAGGTGTGCGTGAAACCAATCTGGACCTGATGGGAAGCTTGGCAGGTCAGGTAGTTAAGGCACGCAAGAAGATCGAGATTGCGGAACTAAAAGGAGTGAATGCTGCCAGCTTGCCAGCAAATTTAGTCTCAGAAGAATTCGTCAGCTATATCGGTGTGCCATTAATTGCAAAAAGCAAGGTGAATGGTGTTTTGGAGGTTTTCGACCGGGTAAATAACAAACATGACCTTGATTGGTATGATTATTTGGAAGCATTTGCTCATCAGGCGTCGATAGCCATCGATAATTCGGGTCTTTTCGAAAATCTACAAAGATTGAATATTGAGATGGCAAGTGAATATGATACTACCATCGGTGCATGGGTGCAAACCCTTGAAATTCGAGATCCTTCTTATACAGGACATTCCAGGCGAGTGATGGAAATCAGCGTGAAGATAGCAACCGCCCTGGGTATAAGAGGGGAAAAGCTCTTGCACCTCCGTCATGGCGTCATGATGCATGATATCGGAATGCTGGGAATACCGGAAAGCATCTTATTAAAACCGGGTAAATTGACTGCCAGTGAGTGGGATTTGGTTCGCCAGCATCCACGAATCGCCTATGATCTGTTATCCCAGATTTCCAACTGGCACAAGTCATTGGATATTCCATACAGCCACCATGAAAAATGGGATGGAAGTGGTTATCCGCAGGGATTGAAAAATGACGTGATCCCACTGGGAGCGCGCATCTGTGCAGTTGCCGATGTCTATGACACACTACAGATGGAACGGCCTTTCAGGTCAGCCTGGAAAAAGGCTCAGGCAGCAGACTACATACGTGAAGGTGCAGGCAGCCATTTTGACCCCGAAGTGGTCAGGATATTTTTTGCCTTGATCAAGGATTAGAAATGCCAGGTATATAATTATTGCTATCTTTCACTTGTTTGGATCTTTGACCAGGAATATGTTCAAGTCAGAGGATATGTATAACGGATTCACAAGTCCAAAGGATTGCTGAAATAAAAAGACTTCCGAATTTTTATTTGATTTCGGAAGTCTTCTTTTTTATTACAGATCATTCTTCGAGTGTGGAGATATCACCTTCCGGTAAACCTTGGGCACGAGCCTTTAACACTCGCCGCATAATCTTGCCAGAGCGTGTCTTGGGCAGTTTATCTACGAAAGTAACTTCCACCGGACGGGCGATTAGTCCCATGTGGGTGGCTACATGCTGGAGCGAGCTCTCACCCAAATCATGATAAGGATAGAAATTACAAGGTTACCTGGACCGGCTCGAAACTTTGTTTGACGGTTCAAGTAACTGAGAAAGGAGTCGTTATTAAGGTGGATAGATAAAACTTAATGCACTTATATTCGAAGTGAGATGAACATCAAAGGTTCTTTTTTGCCAGCCTCATAGCAAAGAACAATAGTGGAGCTCCAGCTGAAACCCAGGCACCAATTGTTGCATAACGAATATATTGAAAGATAAGCCCCAACCAGGTCTCACCTTCCGGAAAGATGGCTTTGAGACCATAACGGATGACCAAAACTCCGATCACACCAACCACATAACGCAAGATGCGCTGCAAGCCTGAGCCGTGTGTTTGGAAACCCCCGCGCCTGGTTAACCAGGCAAATCCAGCACCCAGGCCAAACAACGTGCCTGTTGTTGAGAACAAGCCAGAAAGAGAGGTGGGATTGGGTGGCTCTCCACCCGGAAGATTAAAGGATGCATTATGAAGCCAGACGGCTGGTGTTTGCCAGCCAATGGATCGCAACCAGAAGGAAGGGATCAGTGCCAGAGTGATCAGCAGTAGCGAAAAAATGAATATTGCCATTACCTGCTGCCCCAGGCTGAGCTTGATCAACCAGACTGCGACCTTGTCCCAAAGCCGCAATACCAGCCACAGGATCACGGATCCAACCAACCAACCGAACAGCACGTCTGTAGGGAAATGAACTCCCAGGTAGATACGTGAAAGACCGATCAGAACCATGAGAAAAATCGCGATTACCCAAACCCAGCGTTTCTTGATCTGCGATGCCAGCATGCCCCACACACCCACGGCTGATTGAGAATGACCTGATGGCAGCCCAAATCCGGTTTCAGATGCAAAAGCCTGGATTTTGGTGCTTACCCAATAGGGGCGTGGCATATGAAATGCCAGTTTCAACATATCATTCAAACTGCTGCCAACCAGCAGTATCACCCCCACACGCAACCCAAGTGCTGCGTTCACACTCCAATATAACACCGGTAGAACCAGCATAAAAAAATCTTCCGAACCTAAAAAGCTTAAGGCTTGCATTGGCAGGGTTAACCAGGATCCCATGCCTTGCAGAGCTGCAATCCAGGTGATGCCAATGTTCATGAGTGTTTCCATAAATACCTCCAAAATAGCATGGTCTCCCCAAAATCAAAGAAAGGATATCAGCAGGGAGCATTGACGGGTTGATTGGTATTATTGTACACTTAAATGATGAAAAGCAATCCCTCTAGGCGTTGGGATTTCCCGTCAGCTTTGTTCCTATTGGTAACTTTATTACTCTCTGCCCTCAGACTTGTTGCCACAAAATGGACCACCGGACTTGAAATAGCACTGACGCTCACAATACTGGGTGTATGCCTCGGCACAGCATTGGGGGTCAGTCGGTTTCGCCCCCTAATCGTCAACCTGTTGGCGTTTGTGTACGGCCTGGTACTATTACCCTGGATAATTGGTGCTGAATTCTATGAGAATATTTCCTGGCTTGAACGAATGGCGAGTATTCTTGGAAGATTGGGAATCTCTTTTGAACTATTTTTCCAAAAAAAACCTGTAGATGATTCTCTCTTGTTCATCATCATGATTGCGCTGATCTATTGGTGTGTAAGTCTTTTGGCAGGTTTCCAATGGTCACGACACGAGAATATTGTAAGCGCTTTGCTACCGACCTGGGTTTTGGTCGTTCTCATCCAGGTATACGACAATATTCAGCATAATCGAATTATTTTTGTGATCCTGTGCATGTTCTTTTCTTTGCTGTTGTTAGGCCGCAGGTTTATCTTACAAAAAAGACGTTTCTGGGAAGATAACCACATTCACAGCTCATTGGATTCCCGCAAGGAAATGAATCTGATTCTGGTCATTTACACCTCTGCCATCCTCCTTCTGGCCTGGGTTATTCCAGCACCAAACCGGCCGGTATTAATTGCCCAGTATGCCTGGGAACGGATCAGCGAACCATGGCAGAATACTCGAAAAGATTTGAGCAACGCTGTAGCCGGACTTGAAGGTAGTTCATCCAGCTCAACTAATGATTATTACAGTAGCGATCTGTTGGAATTGGGGCAAAAAGCTATCACTGGGAATGCAACCATTTTCAATGTGGAAATTCCATCAAATCCGGTAAACATACGCTATTACTGGCGGGTGCGGGTATACGATGAATATAACAACGGACAATGGACCAATGGCAGGCATAGCAGCCAGGCGTTGAGTCCCTCCATGCCTGTTTTGCTGCTACCAACCATACTGTCATCCGAAGCTGGTCTGCCTGACCCAGGTGAATTCACTTTTTCTGTCTCCCAGGGAAGAATATTCAACCTGTTCACACCCGCTCAAACCATCTGGATCAGTAGACCCGTTCAAATATCCCTTTTTCGGGTGGAGGAAGACCTGGTAGATCCCATCCTGATGCAGGCAGACAACATCATTCATGCGGGTGAATCCTACCAGGTGAAAGCTATTGAATCCAACCCAACTATTCTGGATCTTCAGCAGGCTGGGGAGGAATATCCCGATTGGGTGCTGCGCCATTATCTGCAGGTCCCCGGGAACCTTTCCAGTGAAATTAGCACCCTGGCTGCCCGCCTGGTTTCCGGGAAGGATACGGTCTTCGATAAAGCCACAGCCATCACCAACTATTTACGTCGTGAGATCACTTATAGCAAGGTGGTTTCCCGGCCGCCTTTCGGGGCAGATATATTAGCATGGTTTCTCCTGGATTACAAACAGGGATATTGTAATTATTACGCTACAGCGGAAGTGATCCTGCTGCGATCAGCTGGTATTCCTGCCCGTATGGTCGTTGGTTTTGCCCAGGGAGAAAGGGTTCCCGGGCAGAGGAATGTTCTGACAGTAAAACAAAATGATGCCCATGCCTGGCCGGAAGTATACTTCCCGGGCATAGGATGGGTGGAATTTGAACCAACCACATCCCAGGAAGAAATTACCAGGCCCAGCGGTATTGCCCCGGAAATTAGCGGTAACACCAATCCGGATACGCTCGCCAGACCGGATCTGGAGGATGATGTTCCCACCCGGCAGGCATTCAGCCCCACAATCGTACCTGTAATTGATATACTTCCACCAGGAAATGAGGAACCGGCTGGCGCTCCCGGGTTTGTGGTTGTGCTTTTAGGAATCATGATCATCGGATTGAGCGGATATCTTTTTTGGCGGGGGTACCAGCGCCAGAATTCCATTCCCACACCTCTGCCGGTGCGAATGAAGCTGATCTTGGAGCGGAACTCCCTCACTGTACCGGACTGGTTGTTAAAATGGGCGAGATTGGTCTCTGAAGATCCCATCCAGAAATCTTTTAAGGTCATTTATAGATCTCTCAGGCGATTTGGAAAATCTGCCAGCCAGGCGGATACACCTATGCAGGCTTGTGCGGAATTGATGGAGAGCCTTCCTGAAGCCACATCTGAAATAATCAAGCTGCGCGATGAATACCACAAATACCTCTTCAGCCGACAACCCGCAGATGCAGGGTTGGCACGTAATGCCAGCCTGGCGATCCAGAATCAAACAAACCGCGCGGTTTTTCAAAATTGGCGGAACCGTTTCTTTAAGAAAGACTTGAATGATGGAGTTATTTAAGGGCAGTCAGGTTATTCTTGACCTTTAAATCCCTATCTTTACCACAAGGTTTTCCAACTGCTTGATCCCCTTTGCGAGCGGATCGGTGAGAATATATTCATGCACAGTATGGGCATTGGCTCCGCTGGTCAATCCGATAGTGACAGCTGGGAACCCCATGCTTAGCGGCAAGTTGGCGTCGGTGGAACCGATGGTTAATACCGGCTGAATACCCTGCTCCTGTAAACATTCTTTTGCCTGCAATACAAGAGGGTGATCGTCGGAAATTTGTCCACCCGGGCGTTGACCGATGATATCCACCTGTACATGAACATCCGGGCTCTCCTGAGCTGCAGCAAGTTGCTCCACTTGCTGCGCAATGCTTTGAAGGGCTTGCTGATCTTCCGAGCGAAGATCCAGTTCAAGGCTGGCTTGCGCAGCAATAGTGTTAACAGAAGTTCCACCAATAATTTTCCCAACATTTAGGGTGGTTCGGGGTTTGGATGTTAAGGGTAACATGGTCAACTTGCTTGCCAGACCCGTTAATTCGTGTACTGCTGAAGCCTGACCGTAATCCGTCCAGGAATGACCGCCGTTGGTATTTATCGTGATGCGGTAGCGGCGTACACCCAGGGCGCGATTGTAGATATGCCCTAACGCCATTCCTTCCAGTATGAGGTATGCTTTTGGGGTTCTCCCAAAACGATCAACCAGGCTACACATTCCTTTTAAGTCACCCAGACCCTCTTCACATACATTGGCCGCCAACCAGAGATCGCTGGACAGTTCAATCTTTTGATTGGATAGCTGCCACAATAAGCCAAATAATCCAGCCACTCCAAGAGAGTTATCTCCAATACCAGCTCCAAAAATCCGGTCACTTGAGCGGGTGAAATGTAAATTGGTGTCCATAGGGAAAACAGTATCCATATGTGCGCTGACCACTACAGGCGCAGCGTTACCCTTTCCCGGCAGACAGGCCAGGACATTCCCGACAGAATCCATTTCTACCGTAACTTCTTTTTCCAGTTGGAAACATTCCCGAATAAAATCAGCCCGATCTTCTTCGTGGAAGGTAGGCGCAGGAATCTGTTGGATTTCGATAGCCAGGTCAAACAGGCGTTCCATGAGTGGATCCATTAAATCTCCCTGATATTTTCCTGTAATGAATTCAAGCGTGCTTGCGCCAGCCCGATATGCGATTCCAGGATGTGAAAAGCTCCGCTGCCTTCAATGGTCAGTGATGCAGAAATATTACCATGTAAGACAGCTTGTAACGGATCATTGGTTAAATGCAGACCAGCCAGAAAACCTCCGCAAAAAGAAGCCCCTGCGCCAGTCGGGTCCATTAACTTGACCGGGTAAGCCGGAATCTGCCAGCATTTATGGGTAGCTCCATCATAAAAAAGTTGACCCTGTGAACCGCACTTGACCACGACCATATCGCAGCTTTGGGCTGCAATGGCTTGAGCCATTTCGACCAGATCAGTGGTTTTTCCCCAGAATAAGGAGCGTAATTCCTGTTCGGATGGTAGAAAGGCGGTCAAGCCATTAAGGATCAGGCTGACCTCGCTCCAGTTGGTTGGTTGCATCCACCTGGCTAGGGGATCCAGAGTAAGAGTGCTGACCTGGTTCTCGCGAAAGGTGGAGATCAGACGGCTGATGGTTGCATAATCCAATGCGCATAGATGAACTTGGTGCGAAAGCAGATAATCTTTTGGAATTTCGGACGGTCGTGGAGAAGAAACCGGCACCTTAGCTGGACCAATCCTGGTTTCAACGGCTGGTTGGTAACCCAACAAGATTCTGGGATAGGGCAAACCAAGACGGGCAAATTGTGCCAAAGGGTTGTTCTGCTGGATATCAAAATGTTCGTTGTATGATACAAAATTTCGCAGATCCATTTGCTCAGGAAGAATGTGGATGCCTTGTGTATCCAACCCATATTGTTCAAATTCATGCAGCCACTCGTGTGGGTAATCTTCACCTGCGCGCGCCAACAGGCCGGCGTTTTTATCCCAAATTAATAACCCGGCTGCCGCGTATATTAGGTCACCGCCAGGCACATCGATCAGAGGTTTTTCAAAGGCTGGAAGTAAAATATTCCGTTGTAAATTTCCTGCAAGGATATATGTGGGTTCCATTAACACAACTATAATAAATCTCTAAAGTTAGAAGTACCCTGAATGCTTTATAATAATCACTCTGTTGTACTTTTATTGGCAGCCGGATTATAGCATATGCAATTTAATGATCATTTACAGGCAACTGAGATAATTATTGGAGTATCTACTGTCAACGACGGTTAATCCGAAGAAAGCCTGTTTAAGATGCTTTCAACATTTATTATTGGCACTACAAAAAACATGTAAGCTGAAAATTTCTTTATAAAGAAATAAATGGAACAATAATTTAAGATTTTATAAATGAGGAGATCAATAAATGGGAAAAAAGAAAGTACGTGTGGCGATCATTGGTGTGGGAAACTGCGCTTCTTCATTGGTACAGGGTGTGCAGTTTTACAAGGATACGCCGGACGATGCCACCGTCCCCGGGTTAATGCATGTCAACCTGGGAGGTTACCATGTGCGTGATATTGAATTCACCCTGGCTATAGACGTAGTGGATACGAAGGTCGGGAAAGACCTGGGCGAAGCAATATTCGCTTTTCCAAATAATACTTTCAAGTTTGCAGAAGTTTCTAAAATGAACATACCAGTGGTGCGTGGTATGACCCATGATGGCCTGGGAAAGTACCTTTCACAGATCCTGACCAAAGCTCCCGGCCCAACTGCAAATATCGTCCAGTTGCTTAAAGATTCCAAAACAGATGTGGTTGTATCCTATCTTCCTGTGGGTTCCGAAATGGCTACCAAGTGGTATGTCGAACAGATCTTGGAAGCCGGGTGTGCTTTTGTGAACGCCATTCCAGTTTTTATCTCTTCATCCGAATACTGGGCTCAACGTTTCCGCGATAAAGGCTTACCCATCATCGGCGATGATATCAAATCACAGTTGGGGGCAACCATTCTTCACCGTGTGCTCACCAGCCTGTTCGTAGACCGCGGCGTACGCCTTGACCGGACCTATCAGCTTAATTTTGGCGGAAACACCGATTTCATGAATATGCTTGAGCGCGAGCGCCTGGAGTCCAAAAAGATATCCAAGACTGGTGCAGTCACCTCCATGTTGCCGTACTCGCTGGACCCCACCAATGTCCATGTTGGACCAAGTGACTATGTGCCATGGTTGACCGACCGCAAATGGTGCCATATCCGGATGGAAGGGACAACGTTTGGAAATGTGCCTCTCAGTCTGGAAACCAAGTTGGAAGTATGGGATTCCCCTAATTCTGCCGGTGTTGTCATCGATGCGGTCCGCTGTGCCAAACTGGCCTTGGATCGTGGCATGTCTGGTCCGTTGATTGCACCCTCCTCCTATTTTATGAAGACTCCCCCCAAGCAGTTCCGTGACAATATTGCCCGGGATATGACCGAAGCATTTATTCGGGGTGATGAAACCAAGTAGGTTGCGAATCTTTATTGACAACCATCCACTTGTACATTACCTGGTGGTCCGGTTGTTGCGCTGGAGAGGGAGAAATACTGCTTGTGTTTTTTGCGAAATAATTACAGGTAGAGCACCCGAAAGGGTGCTCTACCGCGATGAGTTGGTGACTGCCTTCCGGGATGCTCACCCTGCTGCCTCCACCCATATCCTGATCGTACCCAACAGACACATTGAATCTTTGAATGATCTCCAGCCCGAAGATGAAATTTTATTCGGGCATCTGCTCTTGGTTGCCCGCGAAATCGCCCAAACGGAAAATATCCACACTGGCGGTTATCAGCTGGTTATCAATACCGGGTTGGATGCTGGACAGACAGTTTTTCATCTGCATGTGCATTTAAAGAGTGTAAAGTAAGATATTACTCATTATTTTTGTATCTACTCAAATTTTAGACAAGGGATTCGCAAATGGTCACAGCATTTCAGCAATCCCCTCCAAATTCCCCGAATTGTAGTGATGATTCTTATTTTAGATATTCAATTTGAAAAATTTGGGTTCTTTCTATCTTTTCAATCGAAAAGCATAAAATCCAAGCCCCGCTCCACTCAATAATAAGATCGCACCCAGGATACCCAGGATGGGAGATTTCTTCTGTCCATTATTGGCTTGTGCAGCCTGTGAATTGGATTGGGCACCAAAGCTGACATAAGTCTGGTCGCCGGGCTTCACCTCTAGGATATAGGTCAGGGATGTTGTCGGATTGTACCCGTCCGGGACTGCCGCGCTGACGGTGTAATTTCCTTCGGGCACATCCGGGAAACAGACCGGGTCCAGACCACCCAGGGTTGGCATGGTTACTGAAAATGTACCGGACAAACTGGTCAGACTGACGGCTCCTGCTTCAATCGTTGGTTCTGTACCTTCTGCAATATAGGCATCAAACTCATCAGTGTTTGACTGCCGCAAGCCATCTCCATTGGCATCGTTGTAAAGTGCTACGCACAATTGGGCATTTCCAAGGAACGGAGTGGGGGAAGGGATGATGGACGTAGGTTCCTGTGTTAATACGGGCAGGGTCGCAGTCGGAAGGGAAGGTCCACCCACCCCCAGAACCAACTCCTGACCTTCAAAAATGATGCAATTCTCCCCGAGTTTATTCATCTGGCGGATAAGATCCTGTGAAACACCTGTCAGGATCGAAATAAGGCTGCAGGTATCATTAGCTTTGACAATATATATAATTCGTCCATCCGGACCGGGGGTGGGGGTGGCAAATTGCTGTACTTGTGGCGCCGGGGCAGCCAGGACTGCAAAAGAAAACTGCAGCAGGATGAGACTGAATGCCAGGATGCCGATACTTATCGTAAAATTATTTTTCATAATTCACCTGTTTTGCATTCTCAAAATGAAAGGAAACAATATCCATCTTTTTGAGAAGAAAACTATCTGAATTATATCATCCAGTCGTGAGCAAACCTGGCAGCTGTTTATTTACCCGTGCAATTTCAATATATTTAGAAAAATAAAATTTTGGTTGGGTTGGCAATATTCTCCGCTTTCCACAGACTGATATAATCATTGTCTGGATGTTGTATTCAAATATCAGACTTTATTCATTATTCTTTTCAGAAAGCAGGAGATAATATGGCACTCCAGATCATTGTTGGTGCACAATGGGGAGATGAGGGCAAAGGTCGCATGGTGGATTGGCTTGCAAGTCAAGCGGACTATGTAGCCCGTTTTAATGGAGGCGACAATGCCGGTCACACCGTAACCATCGGCAGTCAGATCTACAAGCTGCACCTGCTGCCATCCGGCATCATTCATGCGAATACCATCGGCATCCTTGGGAATGGTATGGTTATCAATCCCAAATCCCTTTTGGAAGAGATGGATATATTAAGGTCTGCTGGGATCACGATAACACCGGAACGCCTGCATATTTCACATGCTGCCCACTTGATCACACCCGCTCACCAGGCCATGGATAAAGCCCTTGAAGCTGCGCGCGGCAGGGAAAACCTGGGCACCACAGGTCGGGGAATTGGCCCGGCTTACACCGACAAAGCCTCGCGCAGTGGATTGCGCATGGGAGATATGCTGGCAGCCAATTTTATGGAGCGCCTGCGCTCTCATTTTGAAAAAGCAAACCACATCTTAAACCAATATAAAGCCCTAATCCTTGATATTGATCCGCTCCTGGCTGTTTTTGAAGCTCAGCAAAAGATCCTGGCAGACTACATCCGGGAAGTTTCTGCTGAATTACATCAGGCATTGGTCAGTGGAAAAATTGTTCTGGCGGAAGGCGCACAGGGAACACTGCTGGATATCGACCACGGCAGTTACCCGTTTGTAACCAGTTCGTCCACTACCGCTCCGGGTGTATTGACGGGTCTTGGATTGGGTTTGGACGCTGCCCAAAATGCACGTGTGATGGGGATCACCAAAGCCTTCCAGACCAGGGTTGGCAGCGGACCTTTCCCCACTGAATTGGAGGGTGAGCTGGCTGGACGGTTGCGCGGAACGGGTTCGAACCCGTGGGATGAGTTTGGCACCACCACGGGGCGCCCACGCCGCGTGGGTTGGCTGGATGGAGTCCTGCTGCGTTACGCTGCCCGCATCAACGGACTGACCGAATTGGTGATTACCAAGCTGGACATCCTGAGTGGCTTCGATCGCCTGAGAATCTGCACTGCCTACCGTATGGGTGAAAAGACAATAACGGACCTTCCTTTTGGTCAGGCAGATCTTGGCAGCGTGGAGCCTGTTTATACCGAGCTGCCTGGCTGGCAGGAGGCTCTGGGAGGCGTCCGACATTGGGAGGATCTACCCCTGCAAGCACAGGAATATATTCGTAAAGTAAATCACCTGGGCGGAGTTCGTGTCCGCTATGCCTCGGTTGGACCGGAACGCACACAGATCGTAGAGGTACCTGTCTTTGAAATCTGACCTGCTCGAGCGTGCCAGAAGGTTACGGACTGAAGCCGGGATTCTTATGAAAACCATCCAGTTGACCGAATCTCTCAGCCACGCGGAGATGTCGATATTAAGGGAAGCAATTTACTGGATAAAGGACAGCGTAACTCTATTGAATTAAATAGTATTAAAATTAATTGAAAAGGATCCTTGTCCCTTTTTTGCCTGAATGATTGAGGAGAAACATACTACTGGAACATGAAACGCCCGAACCGGTTCGGGCGTTTCAGTATTAATTGAAGCGAAAGGACGACTTGTGACTTAGTTGGACAAGGATATATCCATCTGGTAATCCAGCGGGTCTTGAACTGTCCAGACCAGGTCATCACCAAAAGTGATCGAATAACCATCCTTGTAGACAACAAATGTGTAACCGATATTTAATGCTAATTTATCAGGCAAGGTGTAATTCCCTTGGTAGTCTGAAGTGGTGAATGAATAAATATCTGCATCGGCATAATTGTTGGCTTTCCAATTGGCATAGGTTGTTCCCGGATTAAGAACGTAAATCTCTGCGTCTGGCAGCGGATTATTGCTGTTGACGTCATAAACCTGGCCAAATACAGTCACCACACCCTGGTCAACATTCGGGTTGGGGTTGCCGCCCCCACCTCCGCCAACGGTGACATCTCCCTGGGTCAGACGGTCATAATTTTCACCGGCATAGAATTCAACATGATAATTGCCATCCGGCATGGGTTGGGTCTCATTGTATAAACAACTGTAGGTTGTGCCCTGGCGGCCAAGGTTCCAGACGTAATCACTGCTATATAAAACATCGCCGTCCACAGTCCACTCCTCCGCCCAGGGTTCACCATCTGTCATGCCGCTGAAATCGAAGGCGGCAGCCATGGAATAGGTGCCGGATGCGAAGGAGCTCACCTGGTCGACCATCTCGCAATCTGCTCCACCTGAGCCGGTGTACCATGTGATCTGCCCGAAGGCTTCGTTACCGCTACCGTTCGAAGTGGGTTGATCGGAACCGCCAAAGGGGCTGGCATACTGCTGCCCAGATTGAGCAGCCTTGATCAGCGGTAATGCCAGATTGACGGGTCTAAGCCCATTGATGAAGCCGCCGATGGGGATGCAGGTGTCCCCGGAATCCAATTCTCCGTCTCCATTGGTATCTTGAACCACGCGGCAGTCCGTGATGTTTCCTTCGGATCCTGAGCTGGCGATGGTCGGGACACCGATAATATAACCAGCGTCATTGGCCGCCAAACCGCCTGAATTTCCACCGGCAAAGGTGGCGTCGGTCTTGATCCAGGCGCGGTCACCAATGCCATCTTCGGCAGTGAATCCGGATACATTGCCATCCGTGAAGGTGATGGTATCGCCGCCAATTCCAGGGAATCCAAATATATCGATGTGATCACCGACATGCAGATCGTCTGAATTACCCATTTGAACATAAGGCAGGTTCAGGCTGTCCGGGTCAACATAAGCACCATCCATGGTGGATGTGATCTGAATAACCGCCAGGTCAAGGTAGCCATCCACTGCTTTGACATTGGCATAATACAAAAAGACGGGGGGTTTATCTTCTTTGTCCATCACACCGATAGCCAGGGCATCCGGTTCATCACTGGTATCGCCCTGTGAAGCCGGACTGGCAACGTGGGCATTGGTCAAGATAAGCCCATTTGAACTGATGATGGTTCCCGAGCCTGAATAGATCGGGGATAATTGACCATTTATTGTGACAAGACCATAGATCTGGACAGTGGCTGCGATCAGATCTGTCCGGCTGCTGCCAGCCTGGCCATTATCATTTGGTTTGGGAGGGGGTGGGTTGGTCGGGGTTGGTTGGGATTGTGGCGCCTGGGTCTGAACGGGTGGGTTTGATGTTCCACATGCCAGGGAAACCAACACCAGTATGACCACCATAACCAGAATTCGGTTTACTTTATACAGTTTCATGTTGGCCTCCATTAAAACTCCAGGGATTTCAGAAAGAGTTGAAAACGTCCGAGATCATACTCGAAGTTTTGTTTGTCAGCCCAGTAGGTGACCACAACTGCATGGTCTCCGCTGAGATAGATATAATCCAATCCGAGAACGATGTTGGGGAGATCCCCATGGGTCAGGTTGGGATCGGTCTCAACGAAGACATAACTCAATTCATAGGCTGGTTTTCCATAAACCGTGACCTTTTTTTGTTCCAGCACCCGGTAAGCTGTCAATAGCTGGCCGCGCTGCAGGGTTAACAGGCTGGCTGCCTGCCCAACCGCAGAACCTGCCTCGATCGGGATGACCTTTACGCTATAGGTCGTACCGAAGCCGGTGGAAAGGGGATCGTTAACTTGCAGGACATCATCCCCCTGGGGAACACCTGTATGCCAACCTTGTGGGATTTGCGCTTGGATGGCTGAAGATTGAAATAGGACACTGCGATTCTCGACGCTGGATTTGAAGAACCAACCAGCCAGCAAGGCCACCAGCGTGATGGCAACCACCACCCAGTCCGAGAAGCGGTCACCCAGGGATAAGGTATTGGAAGTACTTGAAGATTCTGTCATGACAACCTCCCGGTCTCTGACGCCAACGCTGAACGAATATCACGGCGCACCAGCCACAGGATGATGCCTGTTGTGATGATGGCGAGCGCGGCCGCCAGTATCAGTCCCATCCAGGGGTTGGATGAAGCACTGGTCAGGCTGATCCCGCTTTGGACGACGCGCCCGCGCATCCAGTTGAAAAGACCATTGACTGTGGCTGCCAATGTCAGTCCGAGTGGCATCCACCAGATGGGCTCCTGTTCGAATTTAGCCCGACCCAGGAAGTAACCGGTGATGGCGGCGAAACTGGCATGCGCCAGGGCGACAACTGCCATGCGGATGACACTTGCACCAAGATCCACGCCTCCGTTGGAGATGACAAATTGAATGTTGAGCAGGGTGGCATAGCCCAGACCTGCAGCGGTGGCGTAGATGACACCATCGGTCGCCTCATCGAATTCTGCGGAACGATAGATGCTATAGCGGACGGCGGCATATTTTAAGAACTCCTGGGAAAAACCCACCACCAGGATGCTGCCCAGGATCGTGGCGGCGGTATCGGCATAGATCCATTTGGAAATATGGAAAATATTTTCAAGCAATGGGGTGCCAATAGCGGCTGCCAGCAAACCGCCCAGCAGGAAAACCGCCAGGATGAAGCCCTTGGGTTCCGGCTCGATGCGATCCTGCAGGTAGAAAAAAACCATCCAGATGGCTGCCGGGATCAGCGCCATCAAGACACCAGCCCATACCAGTGCTGAACCCGCCAGGACGGGTTTGATGCCCGCATCCAACAGGTAGACCAGCCCGACAAATACGATCTGGGCGATGATCAGCAGCACAAAGCTGCGCCAGGCATGCGGACGCTGGTGGGTGGCTGACGTGAAATGTTCATGGCAGAACCAGCGCGTTTTAATTTTATTTTCGGCCGGCTGCTTGCAGACAGAGCAAATATGATCAGGCATGAGTCTTCCTCCAAAGGGGTGGATTTTTAATCGCATAACGATTGTCCAAATTGTATCAAATTTTGGCAAGTTTACCAATAGGGAAATGGATGAGATTGATGGAAAAAGAGGTCGGGACATCTCCCAAGACAATAGAGCTTTGGTCAGGTTCAGCGGATGGGCTCAGCAACAGCGGAGGGATTGACGAGATGCCTCTTGGGCAGTGCAATAAACATCGATCAAGGCATACTTATTAATGGATGCCGCAAATCAAAGACAACATACCAATCACTTTGAATAAAGATCGGGTAATTTTTATATAAGATGTCCTTTAAGTAAGGTTGCAGCTCGAACTCTCTAAAAAGCGTCACAACGAAGTAATCATAATCTTTCACTTTACTCTGGAAGAATTCCAGGTTGGGTGAATTTACATCGAATTCTTTGCCTGCCATTTCAACCATTGCCCAATCATAATATTGCATGAAGCCCGTGATGACTTTGTTTCCGAAATAAGCCAGACGCATGTTGTAATCATCCGTCAAGCCAATGCTCCTGCCCTGTAACTTTGCTCCCAACTGCTCCCATTTTTGAGGTTCCTTACTGAAGTCGTAAGCAACAATCGCTTTACGGGACATGAAAACTGAGTAGGCTATGGCTATCAAAGCGGCACAGATAAAGAGAGTCTGCCAGAAGAAACCTTGTTTCGCTATCTTGGAAAGCAGGAGCATGCCAAGAGGGGCAAGCGAAATTGCCGTGATCCCGACCAATGGCAAGTCATAATAAATATGAGACGATATAAGTGAGGGAAACGAAAGACCCAGTAAAACATATCCAATCCAAAGACCCAGAACAAGCCAGCGACCGCGCATTTCCAATATCGAAATAGAAGCAATAGCGATGAGTACAATTGCAAGATTGAAATTCGCGTTGATCATGTGAAGCCAGCCAATATAGAAGGTGATATCCAGCAAACGGTGCAAGAATGGGAGTGACCAGGTACTCAGGTAATTACTTCCAGCTTGAATATCAGGAAAGACATAATAGGATGCAGGAATCAGGATTGATAGGATCAATACCAACCAGGCTTGAGGGTTTTTTATCAAGCGACGGAGACCGAACGATCCCAGGCAGATCAGGATAATGGCAGGGGCAAGTGGATAAACAGCAAAGACTTTCGTCAGGATGGCCATTCCAGCCAGGATACCTGTGGCGATCGACCATTTCCATGACAAGCTCTCCACCCAGCGATAAGAAGAATATAATGCCAGGAAAATGAACATCACCATGAGAGGCTCGGGTAGAAAGGCACGCGTCTCAGTATTCCCAAAAGGTAATAACATGAAATATGCAAGCGCCACTACGGCTCCATCTATGGATGTAATTTTCTTTGCAAGGAGGAAAAGAGCCAGCCCTGCTATCGTCCAGAAAAGAGATGTCCAGATAAGTGAGAACCAGAGTTGCTCTCCACCTGCAACAACATAACTGAGGGCAACAATACTCTCCATGATGGGAGGTTCCGAATACGGGTAAGCAGCCGAAGTCAGGATCGCTTGTTGCCTTGTCTCAGGATCTGAATTTGGACTCATTTCATAATAAAAACCACGTGCTGTGATCGCTGATCGCAGCCAACGCCAGCCATGAACATCCAGGGGTGGGTTGTCGTATCTCATGAGCCGAAAGCCCAGACCGAGCACTAAAATCACCGCAACGGTAATCGATAACAGCCAGCGTGATCGACCAAAGAATGTAAAAGTTGGTTCTTTCTCAATTTGTTGCGATGTGTTTTGTGCCATCCAAGAATCTCCTAAATGAAATTTGTTTTTGGTTACCAGTTTTCCCACCGACCTCACCACTTGGCATGGTGCTCCTCCGCAAAACCCACCAACCCCTTCACTTCGATCTGCTCACCATCATCCGCAAGCACTTTACCGGCATAGTGCCCGAACATCTGGTGCACCTGGCTGGTGATGACCCCCAGGTTGGTACTGGCGGTGCGGTCCTTGAAAGGTGTAAAGGTCAGGTCCAGGCGATTTTCGCTGTCTTTGAAATGCCAGGGGTGCATGTAGTCCCTTGGGATGTAATCAAAGCTGACCTGTTCCAGCTTGTGGATGCGCCTTTCCAGGATGATGGCGTTCTCCCCGGCCCGGCTCAGGTCTCCGAAACCCATACCCAGGTTCAAGCCGAGGCTGCGCCCGTCCGGCAGGAAACCGGAAGCCGAGGCCCAGTTCCAGAAGGATTTGTAAGCCCACACCCCCCGCCCCCAGTCCAGGGATCCCAGGCAGGTGGACGGGTCAAGCTGCTCCATGCTTTCTCCATATTTGATCGATCCGCTGGCAGGCATGCAGTTGATCTTGCGGTTGTAGTAAAAGCGCCTTTCTTCGATGGGGATGACAATGTTCATCGACTCATCTTCCGGCTGAGTGGCCAGGTCGATCTCAGCCGATATGCCCTTGCCCTCTTTAAAGCCCGGCCAGGAGACCGACAGGTGACGATGGGAGGGTCTCAAAGAAAAGTCCAGCCTGACTTGCTTGTTCTCGAAGTGACTGTCGCCCAGTGTGCTGTTACGGGGCAGGGTGATGCCCTTACCGAGCGGGATGACCAGGCCTTCCTCGTGCAGGTCTCCGCTCTCAAAGTTCATATGATACACAAAAATGTTGCCGGCATAGCCCAGGTCTGCAATGGTGGCAGAGAAGAAATTCTCCGCTGTGAACACGGCGTAATAGTCCCAGCGTTTGATGCGGAAGCGTTGCAGGGCACGAAAAGCATAGAAGTGGGAGGCTTCCAGGTTGCAATCCAGCAGGGGTTGGCGAGCCCAGCCGACATTGGCAAGTGCTCCGTCAGGCTGCAGCAGGGGTCCGGGTTGGGTCAGTTCATTTTGCATGGGGGGTCCTTTGATGAAATTATTTGTTTTGTTAATCTGTAAATCGGCTTTCTTTTCTTATTTACAATCCAGGGCAAACATACGAGCGATGAGGCTTATCAATTGTTTCGGGATGCTTCCAAGGGGCTTGAGCTCTTGAAAATTTAGAAGACGGCAACAACTGAAGGCTAACCTGAAGTATAGATAGTATTTGAAAACAGGTCAAGCAGGATTGGAATGGATGTGACCGGACTTGCAGAATACCTGTTGTGAGCCCTCCACCTGTATTTTTATTAATTAGTAGGGCAGCACATAAAGTATAATTTTGACATGTGCTCATCAATTCCACTCCCCTCGATGAATAAGGGCAGGCAGGTCAATGGATCCTGAAGTGGTTTATGCCCGGGCAATGACCGCTCTTCAATCCGGGCAAGTGGCTGAAGCCCGGCGCCTGCTTGTCCAGGTCATCCAGGTCAAACCGCGCCATGAGCAAGCCTGGCTGTCACTGGCTTCGGTCCTAACCAATTCGGATCAAAAGTTGGACTGCCTCAAACGTGTCCTGGCGATCAACCCGGAAAATTCCCAAGCCATTAGTTTGCTGGACCAGGCGAAGAAAGAAAAGGTTCGCCAGGAAGTGCTGGACTTGCTCACAGGTCCGGCTCCAACCGTTGAAAAGGGAAGTGTCTCGCGCTTGGGAGAATACCTTCTTAGAGCCCAAACCATAACCTCCCGGCAACTGGAATTTGCACTGGCAGAACAACAAAAGACAGTGAGCGTCGAACAACCCAAACGATTGGGAGAGATCCTGGTTGAACTAGGCTTCATCACCGAGCAGCAATTGGACCAGGCGGTTCTCGATCAATTTCGGGATTTCAACAACCTGTTCGTAGATTAAGCAGGATACTCCCGATTGTGGCTGGCATTCTTTAATAATGGTGTCCATGCCAAAGCAGAATAGGTGAAATCCTGCGGAATCTCTGTGAGAATGTTCCTCCTGAAGTTCGCGAAAAGATCAATCCTGGATAAATGCAATCGGTAATTGGATAAAGTATAATTAAGATATGAGTACTCCGCTTCCAACCTCCCAGGAAAACCTCGACCGCCGTCGAGAAGAAGAACGCATCCGCTCGGAAGGTCGCCTGCCTCCCGGGCAATCTCTAACCGTCAAGTTCCCGGTATTACACTATGGGGACGTACCCAAATTTTACCCATCCACCTGGGATCTGCTTGTCTGGGGTCAGGTCGAAAAAAGGGTCAGCTGGGATTGGGAAGATTTTAACCAGTTGCCTCGCACCCGGGTCAACATGGACATTCATTGCGTAACGCGTTGGAGCAAGGCTGATACCCTGTGGGAGGGTGTCTCCGTGCGGACGCTGATAGAGGCGGGTTACATTACTCCCCTGCCGGATGCGACCCATGTCATGCAGCATGCCGAATATGGGTACACTGTAAATCTACCTCTCGAAGTTGTTATGCAGGATAACTTCCTGCTGGCAACCCACTTCAACGGTGAACCGATCACCCCGGAGCATGGTTTTCCCTTGCGTGGTGTAGTCGGTGCCATCCCCGGACGCACTGAATTAATCTCTCCCTACTTGTGGAAGGGTGCCAAATGGTTGCGCGGCCTGGAATTCATGAACCGTGACCGGCGAGGTTTCTGGGAAAAAGCCGGCTACAGCAACAGTGCGGATGTCTGGAAAGAAGATAGATTTGCATAATAGAAGAAGGGCGAGCTGGTCGATCTGACCAACCCGCCCTTCTTATTGATAATTAACAGGCTAGCCTTAATACCTGAGCAGTGCCCCGATCCCCACTTCCTGTAAGGCCTGATTGTCGCGCACGATCTCGACCTCTCCACCGGTCAGCATCACCTTGCGGACAGCCAATTCAACGGCATCGTCAATTTTAACAAAACTCTTGCCGCAGAAAAGGCAGGTGTCCATGGATCGTGTCAGCATGTGTTCACAACCTTCGCACTGGTAGGCTGGCAGACGCAAACCTTCCTGCACGATCAAAGTTTGAACCCGGCCGGCTTGCACAGCTGTGAGCGTGGCATCCAGTCCAACTGCGCCATCCTGTCCTTTGGCTGCTGCAGTCAGCATGTTCTCCACCAGTGCGGTCTCGCGCTGCTGCTCAGCTAAATGCCCGATCTGCATGGCGCGTGCTAGTACATCGCTATGCGAGGCAGTCATGCTGATGGGAAAGTTTCCCACCACCAGGCTCTGCCAGGATTTTGGCAAATATTGGCGAAATTGGGCAGTGGTTTCATCGGTGCCTCCGATCAGGATGCGCCGGGCATGCACCTCATCAAAAAATCTGGCTGAGAAATCAGCAATCTCGCGCAGGTTTCGGGCAATGACTTCATCATTGAAGCGTGATTGACCGGATACACCACCTCTACCGCCGGGATTGCTGGATGCGCTTTTACCACGTGTCTGACGAACTTCATCACCCAGGATACCTTCCTGCTCGACCAACTCCCCCAGGTGAAAATGGAACAGGCGTGCTCCCTGTTTGTCCACCAGTACGACCCCATAATTTCCATAATTGTCCAATAGATCTGCCAGTGGTTTTACATACGGGTGGTTTCCCACAAAAACACGGCTGCGTACCGGTACTGCCAGCGTATAACCCCTAAAAAAATCTTCAGCAACACACGAGAAAAGGGCCAATCCGCGTCCTTTTGCTTCCCGGAGTTGTTCAAAGTGTTTCAAGACAGCAGCCTGGTCATCGGGCTGGTTAACATCCTCCAACAGCATTCGCAACTGAAGCTTTTGGGCATCGCTGCCCCCTTCAGACGGGGATGTGTTTAAGTAGATGCTGAGCATGACTCCTGTGCTTGAATAATTAAGTAATTCGTGGATATCACGATCGGTTAACATGTGAACCTCCTTGGGAATATTCTTCCTGTTAAGTTATTTACAAAACAGCTTCCACAACCTCATAAAGACGGAGGCTACGGAAGCTGTGAATAATCGTGTTAGGCGCGGATATTTTTTTAAGGACGGGTTGCAAGCGTCAGTTTCAACTGCACTTTTTCAGTGCCGCGCAAGACGGTAATGACTACCGAGTCTCCGGGGGATTTTTCCGTATAAAGGTAACTGATCAGGTCGTCAAAACGAAGGACTGGGTGATCATCGATGGCAATGATCAGGTCACCACCGGATTGAACTTCAGTCAAATCTGTATCTGAATTACTGGCTATTACACCAGCCTTGGAGGCTGGACTGTCTGGAGTTACCGATGTAACATAAGCACCAGTGAACTGGGTGAGCCCAAGTCTGGTTATCTCATCCAAAGGCATCTGGTCAAAGACATCCACGGTTGAAATACCGAGGTAAGGATATTCAAATTTACCATCTGAGATCAGGCGGGGAACGACACGTTTGACAATATTGATAGAAATAGCGAAACCGATACCTGAATTCACCGGTTCACCAGTGGTGGATGTATCTGTGGTGCGGATAGCCTGGTTGACACCGACTACCTCACCGTCCAGATTTAATAATGGACCACCTGAGTTGCCGGGGTTGAGCGCCGCGTCGGTCTGGATGATATCACTGGCTGAGAAGAAACCACCGCCAGGTGCACTTGAGACGCTGGAAGGCATAGCCCGACCCAGGGCAGAAACGATTCCGGTGGTCATGGTGCTATCCAATCCAAAAGGATTACCTATTGCCACAACGATCTGACCGACACTTAGCAGATTGGAATCACCCAATTTAATCGGAAATAATTCATCGGACGGTGCAGTTACTTTAATGACTGCCAGATCAGCATGGGGGTCTGTACCAATCACCTCTCCATAGGTTTTAAAACCGGAAGTAAAATCCACTTCCAATTTGGCCGCTCCATCCACGACATGGTTGTTGGTAACAATGTAACCCTCACTGCTGTACACCCAACCTGAACCCAGACCAAGTTCGGTTCCATTGACATCAAAGATCTTGATCGAAACGACTCCCGGGCTGACATTTTTATAAATGGAGACGAACTGATCCTGCTCACCAGACAGGCCGGAAACTGGAACCACCTGGGCTCCTTGTGTAGTGGAGGGGTATAAATTCGTCAATTGGGTCGGTATGAGGCTGGTTGCTTGGCAGGCAACCATGGATAGGATCACGACACTGATCAATAAGGTAATTGAAAATTTCTTTTTCATTCTAATACTCCAGTGGGAAGGGCTGGTTTATCCTATTTGATTTCTGCAGCTTCTTCCAATAACTTTTTTTGTTTGGGTGTTAACTGTCGAGGGATTTGCACTTTGATGCGGACGAAAAGATCACCCTTGACCTGTGGATCTTTCAATTGAGGCATACCGCGTCCGGCAACGCGAAAAACCTGGTCTGTTTGGGTTCCGGGGGGAATGGTCAGAACTACTTTTCCAGAGAGAGTATCCACCTGGGCTACACCACCCAGCATTGCCACAAAGACATCAATTTTCGCCTGTGTGTGCAAGTCGTTACCTTTCCGTTCAAAAGAAGGGTCATCTGCCACTTCTACCAGCAGATATATATCTGAAGGTTGTCCATCTGGACCTGCAGGTCCGGCTCCGCTGACGCGAACTTTGGTGCCAGTCTTTGCACCTGCTGGCAGGGTTACTTCCTTGATTCGATCCCCGACTTGCAGCTGACGCTTGGCGCCATGATAAGCCTCCTTGAGGCTGATGCCAACCGATTGCTGATATCTGGGTGCCATGCGTTGACGAGGACGTGCCGGTCTTACCCCTCCTCCACCAAAGATGGAGCTGAAAAAATCCGAGAACGAACCGCCCCCAAAAAGCTCATCAATATTAACCTGCGTGGAACCACCTTGCCGACCCTGGCCTCCCTGTTGAGCAACCCAGTCATCCCAGTTAAAATTACCAGGCGCACCGCGTCCCTGCCAATCGGAGTAGGATGAACCCAACTGGTCGTAGCGGGAACGTTTCTTCTCGTCACTTAAGACCTGGTAAGCCTCATTAAATTCCTTAAAACGTTCCTCAGCCTTCTTATCGTCTGGATTCCGGTCTGGATGGTATTGCATGGCCAATTTGCGATAAGCTTTTTTGATCTCATCGGCACTGGCTTTGCGATCTACACCTAGAATTTTATAGTAATCCTTATATTCCATGATTCCATCTTTCAATATCAGTTCCTTGGTCGAAATGCTGGGGCAAAGTGAGATTGCGGGTATGCGACGCCATCGGCCAAGGTTTAGATATGAATATACACTATTCTATGCCGCACGGATACGAGTAGTCAAGCATTTGGAGGTCAGTCTAATGTGATTCTAACCTGATTTTACAAAAAAAACACAATTGAGGCATCAATTCTAGTTTCCTGACTGGGAACTGATCCTTCAACCTGACCACAATTTTCTCGGGTATACTATTTTAAAATTTCCACGCGAGAGGTGGTCTATGAAAGCAATATGTGTCTATTGCGGTTCCTCGGATGATGTACATCCTGATTATCTCGAAGGTGCTTATCAGATGGGGTTAACCCTGGCGAAGCATGGTCTGAGGTTGATCTATGGTGGCGGCAAAACGGGGTTGATGGGCAGGGTTGCAGATGGCGCGTTGGCAGCCGGGGGGGAAGCGGTCGGGGTGATCGTGGCCAGTATGAACACACCCAGCCTGGCGCACCCAGGTTTGACACGCTTGGATGTAGCTAAAACCATCCACGAGCGAAAAGCGCGCATGTATGAACTTTCCGATGGTTATATCGCTTTGCCAGGTGGTTTCGGCACCCTGGATGAACTATTTGAAACATTAACCTGGGCTCAGATCGGTGAACACGCCAAACCGGTCGGCTTATTAAACATCCGGGATTATTATAGATCCCTGTTGATATTTATAGAATATGCTGAAAAAGAGAAATTTATTTTCCCCGAACACCGCAAAAGCCTGGTGTGTGCCGCCAACCCGGACGAATTACTGATGGCATTTCAAGAACATGTATATCCAGCTGATGCAGTCAAAAGGTGGATGAGACAGGAGTAATTATCGCTTGTATGCTCTTGATACTCTAGCGCTTTACTGAAAATAGAATTATTTCTTCAGTTTGGTTTCCAGCCCGATCTGTGGCAAGGACCCGCAGAAAATGTCCACCCTGGCGAGTTTGCCAGACCAGGCTGAAAGGTGCACTACTGAAATCCGCTAAAAGATCATTATCTACATACATCTTTACATTTAGCAGGTACGAATCGCTGACCTCGGATTCAAAAACAAGTCCTGGCTCTTGTGACATGCTGAACTCATGACCGGCATGTGGGGTGATCACATTGATCTCCGGAGGGGTGTTATCCACAGCCAGTTGACCGACCGCCATCTTGACACTCTGATCACTTTGGACCACAAGCAAACGCAGGGCTACCAATCCATTAACGCCACTTGAATCCCAGGTTGCCAACGATCCTTCTTCCACCAGGCTGGTTACATCCTTCCCGATCTGAAACCAGGCTTGTGGATCCAATCCCAGCCCATATTCCAGCCTGTAATATAAAAAATCTGCACCAGCAGCACTACCGGTGATCTGGATTTTTCCACGCACATCTGCAAATAACCCGGGTGAACTGATATGCACATCCGCCAGTGGAGAAGGCTGCAAAATGGTATCGTACTGTGTGGGTGGCGTTTGGATACCTGCAGACAAAGCCCAGGATTCGGCTATGGGTGGCACATTCATGAAAACCCGATTGGTAACCAATTCGGAGGGAGTGAATACCGTGGCTAGAAAACCTGTCTCTTTGTTGACCTGAAATACTTGGTAGAGGCTATCGTTGTTTAGAGGTTGGCTGCCGGAAAGAAAGACCTCATTGACAATGTTTGGGCAGGCAGGGCTGGGCAGCATTCCGGAAGGGTCGCAGACATTCAGATGGAGTATTTCGGGTGGGATAGCCCAATCGTCAGGAGGTAGGTTCTGCAGGCTATATTGCATCAAGGCACGCCACAGTCCGGCAGCTGGAAGTGGGGAGATGCGGGTAGATTCGGTGCCAGCGCCACCCATCCACACCAATCCCAGCATCTGCGGTGTATAACCGACAACCCAGGTTGCTCTGCCGTCCAGGGTTTGCCCGAGCTTGAAACCGGTGGGACGTCCGATCCCAAAAGAATTGGGTTGTCCAGGACTAAAATTACGGGCAGTTTCATCGCTTAAAACATCATTGAGCAGGAATGCCAGGGCTGGGCTGACCACAGCCTGCTGGTTTGGAAAAGACCAATCCCCCCATAAGGTATTGTCAACGCCGGTCAGTTGAATCACAGTGTATGGTTGCGGTTTTCCAGATCGAAATACCTGTCCGGACAGGATTCCCTGGTTGGCAAGAGTGGCATAGGCTCCAGCGACAGTTTGCATGGATACGGATATATCTGCATCCAGCAGGCTCTTGGAAGACCCCTGCAAACCAAAAGATTGGGCAATATTCCAGATATTATCAGCTCCCATCTGGGTTTCCACCTGGTAGGCAGGTCCCAGGTAATCGTTGACCAGTGCGGTACGCAAACTGACAGGTCCCTGGTAGACATGGTCAAGCTCGGGTTGCTCACCTGGTATATCCCAACCCAGGGAAGCCGGACTCAGGCCGCGTGTAAATCCAGTCAGGTAAATGAAAGGGCTTAAAAGGGTTCCGGCTGGATGAGTAACACCACCCTGTCCTGCTATAGCAAGGATCTGGCCATTCTTAGTATCCAGGATCATTGCACTGGCGGAAAAATCTCCAGGAATTGTTCCAGATTGAAGTGGTGGCAGAAAATTGGAAGCCGGGCAATCATTGACCAGGGGTTCGAGCTGTGCTCCCATACGGATAAGTTGAATCTGTAAACTACAATCAGCTTGAACCTGCAGGTCATAATCCAATGTGGTTAGAATGATCAACCCCCCACGCTCGATGCGATCAAGGTTAAACAACTCTCCTAATTGGGACAGGGTCAGGTTGGTGAAAACTGGGGTAATATCCGTTCTTGTGATCCTGGCAGGATTGAGCTGCGGTGGATTAGTCCCAGCCAGGGCTACCTGGCTCGCATCCACCAGCTTGAAAGCCTGCATGATCTGCAAGGTCTCCAGGCGGCGCTGGTCGGCTGCCTGGGGGGAATCCACCGGATTTAGAGCGGGAGCCTGACTGATCGCTGCCAATAGGGCTGCCTGGCTGAGGTCAAGATCAGGTGTAGATATGCCGAAGTAGAATTGTGCGGCAGCCTCAATACCATAAGACTCATGTCCGTAGTTGGCGCTATTCAGGTACCATTCAATTACCTGTTGACGGCCAAATTGAGCTGTGATCTGGCCAGCCAGTAGGCGCTCACGAATGGCACGTTGGATGGATTTTGGTTCATCAAATAACAGTAGATCTGAAACCAATTTTTGCGCCAGGGTGGAATGTCGTTCAGGATCCTGCCAGTCATCCAGGGTATATCCAGCGTGATCCCAAAAACCCGGATCAGCCAGTGCCAGTGTGGCATTGACCAGATCCGTGGGGATGTTTTCATATTTCTGGAAAGTGCGGTCGGCATCATCTGGTGCGATCGAACGCAATAACTGCTGACCTGTACGGTCGTACAGGCGGGTGGGTTGCAATAGTTGGCCATCAATCGGGTTAAGCAATAAGGGTAGCATTTCAACAGAAGGCAGGTCCCTTGTCAGCCGGGCGTAATACCAGGCACCTGCCAGCATGGCAAGCATGAACAATGTACTTAACAGGATGCCGATCCCCAGGCTAAAACGCAAAATCCGCTGGGTGAAACTTCGTTGCAAGTGTTGGCGGCTTTCGCGCCTTTGATGAATGATGGTTGATATAGCTGGCATGGGATCTGGTTACCGTTAGATACTATAATGCCAATTTTTCTTTAAGCCAGCCTGAAATACCTCGCCGCGGTAATTCAGCCTGAACTTCCCCACTATGACCATTGATCAATACTTTATATTTCTTCGTTTGCAGATAATAAGCACTTACCCAGACCGGTACAAGGGTTAATTTAAAGGATTCGACAAATAATTCTGCAGTAGAGTATTTGAGGTTTTCAAGCATCCCATCTTTTGAGATGATCCTGCGCTCGATCAGGTGGGAAGCCTTTTGGCGGGCATCCAGGGAGGCTTCAGCCATGGGCACTTCATATACTTTTGCAGGCCAACCAGCCAGGTATCGGGCATCATAAACCGGGGCATTGGCCAGGTCATAACTGCTCAATATTTTTTCGAGCAGGGCTGACAATGGCTGACTGGCTGGAACTGCCAGATCATTAAAACTGACAACATCCTCTCCTTTAATGTGAACTACTTTTTGATTCTGAACCCTATCGCCACTCCAGCCAATGTGTCCACTGATATCAAAGCTCCATAACGGCAGATACAAACCACGTGTGGGTTCGTGTGATCTGTCAGGATGAATATGATGCTTTAATAACCATTTTTCCAATAAAGTGCTGGCCTGGGATTGCTGAAGGACCATAGGAATAATGCTATCCGGTTCAACCAACTCGTGTTGACTTTCCAGCACTGCAACATGAGCCGATCCACAATAAGAGCAATCAGATGAAAGAACGCCAGGTGCCAGCAGAAAATCGGCTCCACATCCCTGGCATTTAAAGGTGGTCATCAGGGTTGGCTGCCGGTGTCCCCGGGCTGTAGCCATTGTAATGATGAAATCCTGCTCTTCCAGAAGTGGGATATCCTTTATGTCCTGGTGGCGGCTGCAAAATTCACACACCAGGGTGTGTCCATTCGGGGCATAGGTCATTTTTCCACCGCATTTTGGGCAGATGAAGCGTTCTGAACCGGAATCATGAGGAGAACGTACCTGGGATTGGAGCTGGTTATCTGGATCAATCACTTCAGCGGGGTTGAGTTTTCCATCCAAAATGGCCAGGGAGCGGCGGGCCTGGGCATGCTGAAGATCATGAGCCAGGGCATTCTCTAATCGGATGCGTTTATCGAAGAGATCGTCACTGATTTCGCTCATCCAAAACCAGGCGTCTGCTAATAAGCTATTGTCATCTGTCATATCAATGACACGTTCCAAATGGCGGCAGGCTAAACGAAATTCCCCTTCTTTTACAGCCAGTATTCCGCTTCTCAGAAGATCAAGGGCAAAATCGTCCACACGCTAATGCTTTCCAATGATGGCATCGGTCATACGCGCCACCCGGGACATAAATTCGACATCATGCACCCGGATGATATCGGCACCGCGTACGATCCCCACCGAAACCGCAGCAGCAGTGCCTTCCAGGCGTTGGTCAGGTGGCATGTCGAGCGTATAACCAATGAAGGATTTTCGTGAAGGACCGAGGAGAACCGGGTAACCAAGCTGCCGGACCTCTCCCAGGCGGTTGAGAAGTTCCAGGTTTTGTTCCACGGTTTTTCCAAAACCAATGCCAGGATCCAGGATGATGTTTCCGGATGGAATACCTGCTGCAAGAGCCAGGTCGACACTCTCGAGAAGTTCATTTTTTACATCTTCGAGCAGGTTCGTGTATTGCACACCTATGTAGCGTCCACCCAAATTTGCCTGGACATCAGCATTGGCTGGTTTACTACGATTATGCATCAGGATGATAGGAGCCTTGTATCGGGCTACCACACGTGCCAGGTCCGGATCAGCCCGCAAGCTCCAGACATCATTGACGATGCGGGCACCTGCCTGGAGGGCTTCTTCTGCCACGGAAGCCTTGTAGGTATCCACGGAGATAAGCATTTCCGGAAATTTAGAGGCGATTTGTCGAATAATGGGGATAACACGCTGACATTCAGTTTGCGCATCTACAGGCTGGGAGCCGGGACGGGTGCTTTCTCCACCTACATCCAAAATATCCACACCTGATTCAATGAAACGGTGAGCCTGATCCATGGCTGCATCCTGGCCTGTGGATGCAGTTAACAGACCATCACCGGAAAAGCTGTCTGGAGTCAGGTTCAAGATACCCATTACATAGGTGCGTGTACCCCATGCAAGGGTTTGTTTTCCTATCTTTAATGGAAGCATGGAGTGAAGATCAGACCATCTGGTCCATGGGTCGGCTGAGCCAGGCTTCAGCTTCATCCATATCTGTGAATATTTTGATGGCAGCCGAGGCGGGGGTTAATGCCAGTGCCGCGATCTTACGGATGGCTTCAGCCACTTCCGTGTTCGCAACCAAAACAGCCAGGCGGATCTTGCGAGCAGACGGATCACTGTTGACTTCAATGGCGGTATTGATGGCTGACTGGGAAACCTGCTGAACCTGGCGCAGATCGTACAGGTTGCGGGTCAGGCGGTCTGCATCCAACAGGTGTTGATGCGAAAAATCTTGCCAGTGTTGGATCGTGGCTTCGGATAAATCTGTAAATGTGTAGTGCATGCCGCCATCTGAACGGCGTACAACGGTATATCCGATCCCGGGCACGGGTTGCCAGTTTAAGGGTTTGAATTCAGTCATGGTTTGCCTCCTTTTGCAGAAGGATTATATCTTATAAGTAGGAGTGGTTAATGGTTTTCGGGCAGAATTGATTCTATACTCAAGATGATCTTCCTGCTGCCCGCAGGACTGCCAGAGCATCCACAGTAACAAACGGATTAGCCTTCTTCTTGCTGATACCTCCCCAACTCACTGGCGAATAATTGCTGATTTCGGGTCGCGTCAAGTGGTAGTAGGTTGAATCTGCCGGGAAACCCCCATCAGGCAGGCGGCGGGACTCGAGCAGATCCAGGGCAGGTTGGCAGCGCGGGTCGCCGATAAAACCCGCTTCCGCCATCACTTTAAGTGCAAAAAGGATATCGTAATGCCAGTAACATGGATAATGCAACTCGATAAAGTGCCTATCCATCACTTTTCCATCCTTTTGGCGCAGGAATAGGTTGCGTTTTAAGAAAATTTCGGCAGCTTGTTCGCAGGCGCTCCTGGCGCGTGCGTCTTTGCTTATGCTTGCGTACAAAGCCAGGGCGCGCAGGGGGATCAGGCTTTCCATGAAGGAGGAAATACGAACTTCTGGACGTTTATCACAATTCCAGCCTCCATCCGGCCATTGCCATTTTATCAAGCGGGTTGCAAGCTCATCTGTTCGTTCATCTGCCAGACTCAAAGTTAGGGAGGAAAAAACCAGGTTGCTTTCCTGGGAGGCACAACGGCGCACCCTGCCATTGATCTCCCGGATGTAACGGGCGTGGTCAGGACTTAGCAACCAGTCGTAAGCCTGCTCCAGCAACGGACGTAGAGCCTCATCAGCAGGCGGGTAACCCAGGTCTGCCAGCAGGGATAATACCCAATGACCTCCACTCCATTTCTTATAGGGATGATTTGGTAAAATGCCATCCTGAATGCAGTTCGATAACAGATTTTGAACCAATGGGGAACCACGCACAATCCCGCAGGCTTGTTTGGCATCCTGACCTGTAGGTGAATGACCCAGAACATTAACAGTCAGTTTGTATCGGATGGCGGGTTCTTCTAATAATTTATCTTTGATATCCATAGAATGACAACCTTTTCATACAAATAGCCACATGATCAATATTGATCTGTTTTGACACTTGATCGACTCGTAAAAAAAGTTTCCAGAAAGAAAATCCATTTTACAAAAAGCAATGAGGCAGTTGAAAAATTGGAAGGTTCAAGGTGAATAAATTTTTATGTCCTGGCTATCAACACGGGTTAGAAGATCGTGGATGGTGACCTGAAGAACAGGATGAAGATAGTCTGGAGCGATCTCTGCCAGGGGCACCAGTACAAAGGCGCGCTCTGGAATGCATGGATGGGGGATGACCAGTCCAGGTTGCTCCGAGGTAATATCGTCATAGAAGAGAATGTCGATATCGATCAAGCGCGGACCGTTTCGAAAAGTGGGTAGACGCCCCATGCCGCCTTCAAGTTTCTTGATGGTTTTCAATAATTTCCAGGGTGAAAACCGGGTTTCAGCTTGAACAACCATGTTGAGAAAAGACGGTTGTTCTGTAAAACCCCAGGGAGGGGTTTCATAAATGGAGGAGCGCTTTTGAACAATTAAACCTGGAGACATGCACTCAATTGCAGTTTCCAGGTTTTCCGGGCGGTCTCCCAGGTTGGTGCCAAGTGCGAGGAAGATGGTATGGGTCATGGTTGAGAGGTATTATATGCCATCAATTACTTTAAAACAGATGAAATTTGCTTACTCATTGTTATAAGCTGTTCTGATATTTGACATCGCTTTCTCTATGAGCGATACTATCTCTGTTGGATTGCGTGTTGAAAATGAGATATCACGCACAAGACCAACTTTGTTCTTAAATGCTACCACCACCCTGGGAAACTCCAGGAAATTGAACGAAGCCCTGTAGCGATGATCGATCATCATGAAATGGATGCCTGCCCCTCCATTCTTCATTAGTGCGGGTAGGTTTTCGTCCAGGCGGCAATCTTCAATGTTGTTGAATGGTATCCTCCAGGCAAAAATGCCAAATTTAAGTTCAAGCGATCCCCGGGTCATGTGGATTTTCAGGGTGCGGTAGTTCAGAGAGTAAAAAAGAAAAACGATTGCCAGACTCAGAAAAATTGCTGCTGCGGTATCAAGTCCTGCGATTTTCCAACTCCAGGCTAATAAAAGAAAGAAAACCAATGTCAGTGCAAGGAAAAGGGCTTCGGTTTTGTTCGAGGATATCTCTTCTTGATAAATATTATTGTCGGTCATGATTACCACCTTGTTCTTCCCGTAACCTCCTCCCTCCATCCAGGGTGATCACCAGATACCAGGTATTAAGCGATAACGAACCTGCTGTGCATATTCCCGGTAACTTTGCAGCTCTTTCTGCAGGAACCTGTCTTCCAGGGCGGTGCGGATCACCAGGATCAGCGTGATGAAAACAGCCGGTACAAAGACCCAAAAGGAATCCAGGAAGATGGGGGTTACCAGGTAGGTCAAAATGGCCCCGAAGTAGCCGGGATGTCGTAACCAACGATAAGGACCACCAGAAATAACATGGTGCCCGCGTTCTGTTTGCAGGCGAACTGTACCGGAGAAAAAATGGTTAGTGATCAAGGCGTAGGATGCCAGAACATAACCTGCCAGGATGATGATCAATGCCATGATCTTGAGATTTATACTATAGGCAAGAGACCACCCAAACAATTCATCCAGTCCAGCGATGAGTGGGATCAGCCCGCCGCCGAACCCGGTTAAGGGTGCCAGGAGCTTATCCCAGGATTGGGTGTTGTCATGCTGCATGAATTGAGCGCGTTCTTTGATGATTCCCGGATTATTTCGAGCAGCCAACAGCCTGCTGATAGCGAAGCTGACGATATAAAGTATAAAATAAACCCAGGCTTCCCACCAGTTCCAATGCCGGGATATCAGCAGTGGCAAGGCTGGTACGACCACAATGAAGAAAAGCATGATGATGATCATTCTTGGGGAGATCGTTTTTTGGATTGCATCCATTTATTACCTCCTAATAGAAAGAATTGTCTATTAAAAGAGTGTTTTCTTTGGATTGTTGCCAGATTTGTGGAATGATGGTTTGCTTGCCAGTTACCAACCTGTAAATAGGTGGTTATAACCTCTCTATGATCGTGGCAGTCGCCATGCCGTGACCGATACACATGGTCTGCAGACCGTAACGGGCTTTGCGGCGTTCGAGTTCGTGCAGCAGCTTGGTCATGAGAACGGCACCCGTGGCACCCAGTGGATGCCCGTGTGCGATTGCTCCACCATTTGGGTTGACTATGCTCATGTCGGGTTGAAATTCCTTCGCCCAGGCCAATACCACGCTGGCAAATGCTTCGTTGATCTCGATCACATCCATATCGTTCAAAGTAAGTCCGGCTTTTTTTAAGACCAGGCGGGTGGCAGGGATGGGTCCATCCAGCATCAGGGTTGGGTCTGCACCGACGACAGCGCGCGCCAGGATTCGGGCGCGCGGGTTGAGATTGTAGCGCCCGACAGCATCCTGTGAAGCTACCAGCAGGGCAGCAGTTCCATCGCTGACCTGGCTGGCGTTGCCAGCTGTAACGACGCCGTCTTCTTTGAAAACCGGTTTGAGGGCGCTCATGCGTTCCCGGTCGGGAGGCAGGCGCACACCCTGGTCAATCTTAAATTGAGTACCATCCGCCAGTTCCACTGGCAGGATTTGTGTGTCAAAGTAGCCAGCCTGGATGGCTGCACCAGCTTTGATATGGCTGTTGTACGCATATTCATCCAGTTCAGTTCGTGTCAAACTCCATTTCTCAGCCATCATTTCAGCACTGACACCCTGGTGCACCAGGCTGTGCCCTATATCCGGCCAATCGGGAGGATAGTCGGCTCCCAGGGCCTGGTGTGACATCATCTCAGTACCCCCGGCGACGACCAGGTCCATATCCCCTGCCAGAATGGCCTGGGCAGCGAAATGCAATGCTTGTTGACTGGAGCCGCACATGCGATTCAGGCTGACGCCGGGAACATGCACCGGGAAACCGGCTTTCAATAATGCCAACCGTGCCAGGTTGGCACCCTGGTCTGCAACCGGTGTCACCACACCCCAGATCACATCCTCGATCTTGCCGGGATCGACTCCGACGCTTGCTACAGATGCCTTCATGACCCTGGCTGCCAGGTCAACCGGGGCAAAGGGCTGCAAGGCTCCGGTGGATTTTCCAGAACCGATTGCTGTGCGTACAGCAGTGATGATGTAGGCTTCGCGATTCTCTTCCATTTATCCTCCAAATAAACCGAAAGTAGATGAAATGCTCTAATACTTCAATAAGAAAATTATTCCAGAGAAACCAATATACAAAAGGTTATATGAATTTCATTGTTCCAATTTTATTTTTGTTTTAGAAAAAGACTCAATGCCGGTAAAAGATTTAATCTGAAATATCATGTTCCTGGAAATGTTCAACCACGCAGGCTTTCAACCAGCCATTGATGCGAGCATTGAGCAATCCGCTCTCTGGTAATTCCACCACCAGGGAAAGCAGGGACTGGCGAATATTCTCAAAATGGATCAACAAATCCACCTCTTGCCATGATTGGAAATGTTCAAGAGCGGCTGCGTTGAAGGCATTGATATCATATTCCTTCCTGGGTAATTCCATATTATCCAATATGGAGTTGACGATCTTGACCGCTTCTTCCCACCAGGCCAGGATGTGCGCCAACAGGTCATGGAAGCTCTCATATCCTTGGGATTTAAGGAATGCAGCCTGCTTGTTGGATGTGAGCTGATTGAAGCGCTCAGGATAAGTTTTCCAATAGTCATGCAGATTATCCAGAAGCTCCTGTCGGGTGAGTTGTGAACCTTGATCGGACATGAGGTCTCCTTAATTCTGATTTACAGCATTAATAAAATCTGCCATTAATCCATAAGCGGTGGTTTCAGGACCAGGATCGGATTCGCGCAGGGAGAGCAGCCCAAGCACATCGGTTTCAAATTCTATAATGGATGTAGTGCCCTCTATATTGTACAATGGAGAAGATGCTGATACACCCTCCGGGGTGACACGGGCTTGCACGTTATTACCTTCCCGCCGTGCACTGCAGACTAGCTTCCAGCGTTTACCATCAGCACGGGCAGCCAGGATATTGTCGGGAGTCAGGGAGCGGATACCCTGGCGTTCCACTTGCTGTGGTGTAAGCGGGATGCCCATCAATACGGTTACCAGTGCCGCCACCTTGATGGCAGCATCCCAGCCATCCACGTCTCCGGATGGATCGGTCTCCGTGATTCCAATGGATTGTGCATATCTAATGGCAGCATCCAGGGATTCGCCACTTTCCATTTGTGTCAGGATCAGGTTCGTGGTGGAGTTGAACACGCCACGGAAAGAATTTAATTGTGCACCCGGTAATGCATCTCGGAAAAGGGAAAAAATGGGGGCACCATCCATGACTGTGGCTTCAAACAGGAAGCGACGGTTATATATATGCGCTAATTCAGTCAATTCGCGGTAAGCATGTACAATGGGTCCCTTGTTGGCTGTAACCACATGCATACCCTTTTCGAGTGCCCGGCGGATATGTTGAGTGGCTGGTTGCCCGCTGGTATGGTCAACTGGCGTGTTTTCAAATAGAACATCAGCCTGACAGCGCTGGATGAAATCAAAATTATCCAGTGGAATGGTATCAACACAGAGTTGTTCCAAATTCTCTCCGGATTCCGCCAGTTGCAGGGCAGTTTCCAGATCTATCCCATCCGGATCAATGGCACGACCATGCTTTCCAGTAGCAATACCGGAAACGATGAATTTGATATCATAACGGGTTAATAATTCGGATTGTTTCTGGATAAGCAGCCGGACTAGTGCACGCCCGACGTTGCCGAACCCGAGAAAAGCCAAGCGATGATGCGGCATGATGATCTCCTGAGGAAAAATAATTCTTCAAATCTAATAAAAAATTTGGGGTCATGAGGTGTGAAAGGTTCACGACCTGGCCTTCTCCCAAATCAATGAGCTGAACCCTTAAATTGGGGGATAAGGAAAAGCGCGTCGGTCCTGTGGGGGAAATGGAAAAATACCATCTGTTATTAATTGTTCACAGCGGGATTGCAGGGCTGCCAGTTCATCAACACTAAGGTGATTAGCCAGGTCAACATATAAGCCTAGCTGGTCAGCTAGAGCAGTTTTTATATTAACCAGGGATGTGAGAAGTTCATGTGGGATGGTCTGACCGGCAAAGTCCCAGATGACCGTGCGTAATTTGTCTTCTTCATGAAAGCACAGACCGTGATCGATAAGCCAGATTTTCTTATTTCCATCCAAAAGGAGATGACCAGCTTTGCGGTCGGCGTTGTTGATGAGTACATCGAACAAGGCAACCGGACCCATATGGGACCTGGTCTCTGCATTAAAGGTGAAGAAGTGCATCTCGGGGTCATGTTCTATAAACCGTTGCAAAGATCCGGGTCCGAAAGGTCCCGTCCCACACAATACTGTAGTGGGTACCAGATCCCAACCCAGCGCCTGGCTGACAAGATAAGCAGCCATTTCCCGTTTGGATAAACTGTCGGGTGGAAAATCCCATAAGGGTTGTTCCCCCTGGCTTGGTTTATAAACAGCTTTAATACTCTCTTTTTTGTAGGTTACCTGCACCAGGAATGTATAGTTATATCCCAGCACGAATTGTCCTTTCAATTCGATCTCACCATTCAGCAGGATGTCTTGTATCGTAACGTCCGGCAATTGTGAGGTAGTATTCATAATTATTCTATTTCTGATCTAATTGAGGTTTCTTTACGAAAAATTTCCTAATGTTTATGACCATTCTTTTTAGGGCAGAAATGTCCTTCAGCTTCCATGGGAAACCCACACTGGGCGCAGATGGGGCGACCACGGCTTATGACTTCCTGGCTCCAGCGTGCCATGCGACGGATCTGTGTGCGTGTGCACCACAAACGGGCTACCGAGGAATCCTCAAGTGGGCTCTCTTCTAACTGGATTTCCTTGAGCATTACTACCATCATGTCAGATTCTTCTTCGTAACCCAGGCCGATCTCTCCAGAGCGGAAAAGCGGGTCAACGGGGGGGGAGATACGCATAATTTCCGGGTCATAATCTGCCAGGGCCTGGCTGAGATCCGGTTTTTCACGCTCCAGGTCAGCGATTAATTTTTCAACACCGATTGCAAGGGATTGAAGTTGGATCTTTTCAACAATGACAGTTACTGGTTGGGGACGGTCGTCCTGCCAGGCTTGAAGGTAAAAGACCCGCTGTCCGGGAATGCCAATGGCATCGGCGGTGATGTGGCTGACAGGTTTAAGATCAATATCAAATTGGGTCATAAGTGAATTCCTGGAAATAATTGGTGGTTTGAAGGGTAAAGCCCAGTATTGAAAATAGTATACCAGAATCACTGGCCTCTTTTTATGCAAATGGCTGGCAGGATTAGAGAAAAATAGTTTTAACGAATACGAACATTTATCCAGCTGAGAGACAAAAACAGCCCCATCCGGGTGAAGGTGGGGCTGATAATTGATCTTGTACTTAACTAGGAAGCGGGTGTTGATATCTCTGGCAGATCTGTGGTTCCAGTTTCAACGGGCAGGATTTCGCTGGGTGGATAGGTTTGTGTCCCAAATCGGGAGAGAATTACCCCACCAAGTCCGAGCAAGCCGATTAGGAATGGTACCAGCCAGCCAACACAAGGGATAAAACCTATTCCATTTGCCATGAAATTAAGCACGAAAGTGCCCAATGCAGCAGACAGTGGCAAAGGCCAATCCTGGTGTAATGCCTGGGCTGTGCGCTGACCGACTTCCAATCCGATGGCGATCCAGCCGAAGGCAATTGCAAAAGCCAGGATCAAAACACCGATCAAGGCTACCGGGATGAGGATAATTGTGATTGAAAGGATCACAGCCAGCACAACAACCACCAACAGGGTCAGCAAGCCAATGGAACTTCCAATAACAGGCTGGTATATTACAGCACGGCTGACGCGACGGGTAGGGTTGTCAAAGAATAGCATCACCAGGGCTGCCAGGGCGGCCCATCCCATGGATTTCAAGAATAACCATAAAAAATCGGAGAATGGATTGAAATTGAAGGATGATCTGATCGATCTGGAAATATCTTCGGGGATATTGGGGATAACTGGCACTGTGACCTGCGAAGGGAGATCATAACTTATGGAGGGAGGCGATGCAAAATTGTTTATAGCTCCCAGAACCCGGGCGCCGCTTTCGGTTTGATAACTGCCACCAACCATGTTCAAGTCGCCTGCCACAATTGCCGTGGATTTTAACAATCCTGATCCGCCAACCAGCACCACATCGCCAGTTACCTCCCCGGCGATGGTCAGGCTGCCTCCAAATAACACAATGTCACCGATCACATGGGCATCAGGCTCAACCGTCACAGACCCGCCGAAAACCACCAGGTCACCGGTCAGGGTCTCACCACTTCCAAGGGTAAAATTGCTCCCAAAAATGACCTGACCGTCGGAAAGCCCATCTGCGAATGCAGTCTGAAGGGGGAGAAACAAGGTTAAAAGCAGGATTAGAATTGTATATACTTTCAGGGTGGTTTTCATGCCAACCTCCTTATACTTGTTGAATAGGATAATTTCCATAAAGAAGAGACCCAAACCAGGACCAGGAGAAAACTCCCTCCTGCCATACCCAGCCACAAGGGCAACGGGATGATCCCGGCTGCGATCCTGAGCAAAACCAAACCAACGGTTCCCAAAGTTCTGATGGAAGATACAAGTGTGACCCACCAGGTCACCCAGGTGACGAAAATTTCAGCTGGTGAATTCAACCAGAAGGTGACAAGTTGAACAGCCAGAACACCAATGGAAAGGACAGTGATCAGACCCAGCAAAGCGATCCCCCAAAGTTGACGTTTGCGAAGCAATTGTTTTTCAGCTGCCATCCGCAATTGAAAGCGTTGTGTGAATCCCGCTCTTGGAGCAACCATTTGGGATGATCTAAGCAACAAATCAACTTCGGTCAGCGCCTTACAGGTTGTGCAGGTCTTCAAGTGAGCTTTCAATTCCTGATTTTGCTCAGGTGTTAGAGGCTGGTTTTCGAGCAGCCAATCTTCAAAAGGCCGGTGATTCATATGGCCTCCTTTCAACTTGTGAATGAGTGGTTTCTTCTTCCCATAGTTTTGCAAGTGCCCGACGAGCCCTGTGCAAGCGGCTCTTGACTGCCGGGACGGTTAACGAGAGTGCCTGGGCGATCTCAACTTCTGAGCAGTCATTCCAGTAACGCAGTACGACTGCAGCACGGTCGGTGGAATCCAGGGATTTCAACAGGGTTTGCATTTGAGCCTGGACCTCGCGCCGATAAGTTTCCTTCTCCGGGTCCGGGGCATTGCCATCCGGGAGTTCAAAGTGGTTCTCATCATCATCGATCGAAAAAGCAGTGTATTTTCTGCGGCGTAAGCGGTCGATGCAATGGTGGGCAGCGATCGATAACAACCAGGTTGGGAAGGACCGTTTAATATCATACCTGGCCAGGTTTCTATAAGCTTTAAAAAAGGTCTCCTGGGCTGCATCCTCAGCTGCTTCTGGTTCTCCCAACATCCGGTAACACAGGTTATAGACCGGGTTTTGGTAGGTTTCGACCAGTTGGGTAAATGCTTCATCGCTTCCATTTTGAGCCTGTTCGATCCAGGCTATTTCGTCGGTCACATTTGCTCCTGAGTGGTTCGTTCTGACATATATACGTTAATTAAAAGGTTTGGTTGCATAATATTTTATTTTTGTTTGGGATTAGGGATCCGCACCAGTAAAATAATACTCAGCAATGCGCAAATGGTTCCAAATATGAACATGGCCTTGTAGCCCAACCAATCTCCAGACCGGGCATTGTTGAGCCCATCAAGGATAGGTCCCCACAAACGGCCTAAAGCACCAGCTCCGGCTGTAGCGATATTGGTCAAACCCAGGTATTTTCCAGCTTCCTTGCTGGGGGCAAGCTGATTGGCGAGTGCCCAGTTGGCAGTCAGGAACAAACCCATGCCAACGCCTATGACGCTGCCCATGAGCACCAGGCTGCCCTGATCATCAACCAAAAGGAGAAACGAGCATCCCAGGGCTGTGATGAGACTTGCAGCTACCAGGATGGGTTTCGCCCCCAGCCGATCTGTTAGCCAGCCTCCAACCAGGGTCATTACTACCAGGCCGATCGCCAGGGCTGCCATCAGGTCACCGGTGGTTTTGACCGGATTCTCCACCTGGAGTACATCCCCGATATAATACTGGGCGAATTGCTGAATGCCAAAAACACCCAGAAGGAAAACAAAGCGCTCTGCAATTAACCACCAATAGGCAGGATTGGTCTTAATATCCACCTTGAATAGATCTTTGAATTCCTGGAAGATGCTGCGTGAATTTACATCTGTCAGACGGCTGCCCTCAGTAGACTCTTCAAAAGTCCCAAATATAGTAATGGCAGAGGTTACCACCACCAGCCCTATGACCACGGCTATGATCAGGGTCGGGTCGCGGGTGACGGGATCGATCAGGCTGCCAGCTACCAGTGAGGCCAGGATGAGTGCCAACATATCCATGAAAGTTTTGATCCCGCTGGCTACACCCAGCTGGTGGGCAGGCACCTTGTCTGGGAGCAACCCCTGGACTGGTCCGTGGGCGATATTGGAGCTGAATTGTAAAAGGATATAACCCGCGAATAACCAGGCCAGTCCTCCAGCCCAGCCGAGGATGGCCAGGAACACCAGATCAAACAAGGTGCCGATCACGATCAAGGGGCGGCGTCGACCCCAGCGGGAAACCCAGCGATCGCTGATCGCCCCGGAAATGGGTTGGACAAGGGTGGCGATGACCAGCCCTACAAAGGTCAGGATGCCCAGGTAGGTATTTTTCTGGGTATCCGGAACATAATTAAGCAGAACGGCTGGCAGGATGAGCGGATGGATGGCATTCCACTTGAAGGAAAGCCCAATCCAGTACATATTCAGTATGAGCATTTGCCAAATCGAAGTGTTTTTCTTCATTGGGATTTCCTCACAGTCACTGTCCTAAGATCTTTGGATCTTTAGCCAGGGGGTCTTCAAATTCACCTCGCAGGTAAGAGGGTAATAAATTGGCGATGTTTTGCATTATGATCCGGGCTGCCAGGGTGTCTTTTTCGCTGGCAGCCAGCCCGGTGGGGACTTGCAGGTCATAGGAGGGTCCATAACGTAAGCAAAATCGACCATCCTCTTCAAATGCTCCAACGGGTATGAATCTTAAACCATTGGATGCCAGCAGAAGTCCAAAACGACCAGCTCCAGGAGCAGGCATGCACACGATTCCATCCGGATTGTCGCAGCCCTCAGGAGCCATGCCCATCATGGGTTTTTCGGTGTGTTTAATGTGAGCCAACACCTGGCGGACTGCCAGAGCGCGTGCTTCTGTATCCTGCTGGCGCGGCGGCATGGGCGGCATACTTGTAAAAGCATAAATCTTTGCCAATCTTTCCAACACCCGACGTGATAGGGATCTCCCGATAAAACCGTACCATTTCTTCGGGTAGGTGAGCTCATTGGTTACAATCCAGTGCAGATCTTGTTCCACGGATGTGGCAATTGCCAGCGCCAGCCACCAGGCTTGAAAACCGGGACGGTGATAGTGATTGAATGTGATCACACACGGACCATCTTTTGGGATAAATTCACTTCCCAGGATCTGTACCTCGGGTTTTTGACAGGCGATGATCTTGAGAGCATCCAGGCGAAAAGACCTGCCCCTACCGAGCAACATGCTGGTGATTATTCTAAAGACAAGAGGTATTGGGTATATGTAATTTGGATACATAAAAATTATGGATGGCTGTATGCCATCCATAATTTTACTTTGAATTTGATTATTCCTCACCTTTCTGCAATGGATCGAAATGGAACACAAAAACTGAACAAGTTTTTTGGCTTACCAGGCGTAAGCTTCGGGGGCTTCTCCACCAGGACCAGGCCAGATCTCATCCAATCTCTTGAGACTTTCCTCACCCAGCTTGATATCCAGCGCACGCAGACTGTCAGTTAACTGCTGAGTTGTGCGCGGCCCAATGATCGGTGCAGTCACTACCGGATTGTGCAGCAACCATGCCAGGGCCAGGTCTGCCGGATTTTCACCAATGGTTCTGCAGTAAGCTTCGTAGGCTTCCACTTGGGAACGGTGTTTTTCCAGTTTCTTTTGCGAATTTTCTGAAGTTCGGCGTCCTTCGCTGGCTTTTTCGAGAATACCACCCAGGATGCTGCCACCCAATGGGCTCCAGGGGATCAGACCCAGGCCATAATCCCGGCAGGCGGGAACCACTTCCAGTTCGATCATGCGGTCGGCCAGGTTGTAAAGGCTCTGTTCGGCGACCAACCCCATGAAATTCCGGTTGCGGGCGGTTTCATTGGCTTTTGCGATCTGCCATCCTGCAAAGTTGCTTGACCCGACATATACCACTTTGCCTTGCTGAACCAGTGTCTCCATCGCCTGCCAGATCTCTTCCCAGGGACTATTGCGGTCGATGTGGTGCATCTGGTACAGGTCAATATGATCGGTCTGCAAACGTTTGAGTGAGGCTTCACATGCCTGGCGAATGTGCAGGGCGGACAATCGGGATTGATTGGGCCAGTCGCCCATGCGGCCATATACTTTAGTGGCCAGTACAACTTTCTCACGGCGGCCTCCTCCCTGTGCAAACCAGCGCCCGATGATGTTTTCGGTGATACCTTCACCGATCTTCCAGCCATAGACATTGGCGCTGTCAAAAAAATTGATTCCAGATTCAAGAGCCTGGTCCATAATGGCAAAAGAATCAATCTCGCTGGTCTGAGGGCCAAAGTTCATGGTTCCCAGGCACAGTCGCGAAACACTTAAACCGCTCCGTCCTAATTGTGTATATTCCATGTGTGATCACCTTTCCTTAATAATCAATAAATAGATCGAGAGGTAAACAGATAAGTATTATTATGGTTGGTGCCAGAAACCCAACAATCTTGAAATGCATTGTTTTGAACGGATCAGTGCCCACAGCTCCCACAATTGCCGCCGGAGCATGAGCCACAAGAAGCTGACGAGCTGCCTGCCAGGGCTTTGCCACCGCTTTCAGAATAACAGACCGAAGGTTTTCGGCGGGTATTCTCTTTCCCACAGGCAATGCAGGCGATACTTGCATCAGCCTGGCTCATGGAGCGCAGACTCTCGAATTCCTTCTGACAATCAGTGCAAACATATTCATAAATTGGCATCCAGATCTCCCTTTCCGCAATGGAAAAATCCCGCAAATTGCAATTTCAATTTTGATCCCGTTCTCCATCCCGATCATAAATTGCTGGGCATCGTGAAAAGATCAATTTCCATTAATTTACCGCGGAATTGCCTGGCGTGCAAGTTCATCCACCCGCTGGTTATATTTATGCCCGGCATGACCACGCACCCATTTCCAAGTGATGGTGTGTTTGGGCAGGATGGCATCCAGGGCTTGCCACAGGTCAATATTTGCCAGGGTGCCGCATTTACGCTGCCAATTGCGTTTTTTCCAGCCTGGCAGCCATTCGGTTATCCCGCGCCGCAGGTACTCTGAATCGGTAACGATCTCGACCTTGCTGGGTGTTTTAAGTGCCAGCAGGGCTTGCAGGGCGGCAGTCAATTCCATGCGGTTGTTGGTGGTCTTTTTTTCTCCGCCGTTGAGAACCTTTTCATGAGATCCCGAGCAGAGAATAGCTGCCCAACCGCCAGGTCCGGGGTTGGGATTGCAGGAACCATCCGTGTAGATCATGATCGTTGGGTTGGTCATTGCGTTCGCAGTCAGGGTTTTACCCTGGTTAATTCTTGAACGGTCTCATCCATCTGGGTCAGGAGATTGGGGATCTGATCCAGGTCCAGGTTGTTACGAAACATAAAGTTGGCAGCATCACCCAGTACAGGACGCGCTTTTCGCCAGGAAGCCAGTTGTGGCTGTACAGCCAGGCTGGTCATATATCCGGCAGCATTATTCCATTGTGGGTGACTGCTGCGGTAGTCTGCCAGGGATTCGTACGATGAAGTTCGCAGGGGAAGCATGCCGGTTGCCACCACCCAGCGTGCCTGGTTCTGGCTTGAAAGCAACCAGCGGGTGAACAACCAGGCTGCCAGTTGCTTTTCAGGTGTGGATCTAAGGATTGAAAAAATGGGTCCTTCAGCGATCAACTGTCCATGTTGACCGGGGAAGGGGATGACTGTCCATTCATCGCCATTATTGGCTTGGTCAAATGCCAGGTTTTGATTGGAGATTTCCGCCAGGTCCGCAGAGATGAACAATGCCGAGCGGTTTGCAAAAGACGGATATTGATTTGGCTCGGTTGTAATGTAAGCACAATGATCATCGTAAAGCTTCTTTAAAAATTCGAGAGCAGACTGGTTGGTAACGCTGGAAAATTTAATCTGATCATCCTCCACCACCCCGCCTCCAAAAGCCTGCATCCAGGCCAGCATCGATTCTGGTGATGTCGTGACGATCCAGCCGCCATAACCATCGTTTTGAAGGTTGTCGTCAGCCCGGAAGGACTGATTGGCTGCACAGGCCTGCTTTCGGAATTCGGTCGAGGAGAGCGGTATCCTGGAAAACCCCAATTCGCGCGCCCAGGTCTGGTTGTAATAGATGAACGAAGCTGAAAGTTGAGCCGGGAGACCCAGTTGTTTTCCATTCTGACCGGCATGTTCCCAGTAGATAGCTGCAAAATCGGTCTTATCAGCTGCACTGAAGCCATATTGCTGATCCTCCAGGTAAGGCGTCAGATCGATGACGGCAGCTTTTGCATCCCACTCCAGGACCTGTTCGGGCAGAGTGATCACCAGGTCGGGTTGATCCGGTGTTTCGAGCGTGTTAGTGACCGTTCCAAAAAGCGTATTGTACGAATCATTTGCCTGCGGGTAAACGATGATCCCCCATTCATTAAGCGTATTGAATTCTGCCAACTGGTCGCTGAAATGTGAATTGGAGGCACCCACAAATGCATGGGAAACCTGGATGTGAATACCTGCCAGGGTTTGCGGGTCAATTTGGATTTGGGTGATGATCTCGGTTGGGGTGGGCGTGGGCGTGGTGGTCATTTTTGGAGGGGCAGTCGTGTTGGTAACCAGGGTAACCAAGGGAGCACCATCTGGTGAACAGGCAGAGACAAGCATGGTCATGAGAACCATTAGAGAGATCTGGAGGAGTTTGTTCTTATTTGGCATGGGTTAAAAAACAATGAATGGAACCGGGGTAAGCACCAGCAGGAAGATGACCAGCATAAATCCAGCCAGAAGCTTGCGATTCGGGTCAAGTTGGGTGATCTGATCCAGCGGCTCGGCCTGGGAGCGACCGAGGAAGAAGATCAAACCAGCCCACAACCACCAGCCGCTCCAGATGAATCCCAGGGCAAGCATGGGGATCAGAATGAAGAATAAGAGCTTGCGTGCTTTTTGCCCAAAAAGGGCATACAGGACGTGACCGCCATCCAATTGTCCGGCCGGGATCAGGTTCAGAAAAGTTACCAGGATCCCCGCCCATCCAGCCATGGCGACCGGGTCGAGCATGATATCCCTGCCCCCGATCGGGAGCGGGTGACCGGTGAAGAAGAAGCGCAGCCAATAAAGCACTGCGGACCCATTCATCTCTGCTGGTGCAGGCAGCAGTTCACCCTTGATGATGTATTTAAGTCCCATGTAAAGGATGGAATTACCTTCCAACAGGTTATCTCCGGGGCAGGTGTAGCTCTCTCCCACGCTGACGGCGTCCGGGCAGATCGTCGCCTGCCCGTTGTGTTGGGTATAACGCGTATTCAAGAGAGTATCGGGTTTGGAGAGGTTGAGTCCGATGATCAGAACCGGGATGGCGACGATCAATCCAGCCAGGGGTCCGGCAACGCCGATATCCAGCAGGATACGCGTGTTGCGCGGGCGTTCTTTCATATTAATAAAAGCACCCATTGTACCCAGCAGGCTGGCCGGAAATGGAATAAAGTAGGGTAGAGAGACATCTGTATGGTGGTAGCGACCTGCGAAATAATGCCCAAACTCGTGTGCCAGCAGGATGGAAAGCAGGCTGATGGCGAACGGCCAACCCTGCCAGAGGTTGAGGATCAGCGTCCAGATCTGAGCCAACGGGTCTTCCGGCAGGGGTCCGTTATAGGAGTACATGACACCTGCCAACATAACGCTTATCAGGGTCAGAATGAAGAGCGCAATGTTAACCGATACCCGACCCTGTTTGGGCTTGATAGCGCTGGACATTAAGATGACCACCTGTCGTTCATTTTCCAGGCGAAACAGGGGAGTGATATCGAGCGGTTTCAGCGACTGGTCAAGTTGGTCATAAGCTGCTGCTGAATCCTCCAGCAGGAGATGGCCGCGGTATCGGACGATGTAATCGCGTTGGGGGTCCCCCAAAGTGATATCTTCGATCCGAAAAACACGGGCAACGATGGCGTTCAAAGTTTCAGAAGCGGGTAATGTCATACCTGTACCTCAAATCAAGGCAGGCAACAGGCTAATGGAGAAATATTCGCCTGCTGCCTCCAATATATACAAAGGCGGGAGTGGATGGGAGTCGAACCCACCGCGACCCGCATTGCGGCCCGCCGCCGATGTTGAAGACCGGGAAGCCCACCGGGACCTAACCACTCCCGCCGACAAGGATACTCTAACCTGAAAGGTTTGGCAAGATATCGGGAATGAAGGCTGATATTGGATGATGGATCATAGTGCAAAATTTCTTCACCAGGAATACGTTATCTGGTACTTTCGATGCTTGGCTTGTTGCCACCTGCCCCGAGCTGGACATTGTAAGCCAGAGATTAAAGGTAGAAAGATCCTGGTTTTATCTGTTTGAGATGGTGGAATGGTATTTTATTGATGCATCGTCATCCAAATATAAATGGTGTATGAAAGAAGAAACCTATGTCAAACGGAATTGAAAACCGGGACATTGCTGGGAATCATCAGACAGTCGGGGCTGCCAAGATCCTTGTTTGAGACATAGGTACCGTTACAATCTTTTGGTGGAAACCCTGAAAAAAAAAGACTCTCGCAAGAGAGTTTTTTTGTCGGGGCGCAGGGATTCGAACCCTGGACCTCTTGGAACGCGACTCACATCTGGAAACCCGTCGCTTTTTTGTTCTAATTATCAGGAGCGTGAAAGATGCGTAATTTTTGATCTTGAGAGTTATTATAATGCTGATAGCTCTAGCTTGGATCACCATAAAGGTAGAGGTGGATGATTCGAGCAGCTCTCAGCCCTTTCAATGAATAGATCCGCTGGTGTCGCACTGCGAAGCTTCTGAATGTCAGTGGGTGTGTCCGTATGCGCCGTCATGACACATCCGCTTTGCTGTATAATTGTCGCTGATGGCAACCAAAAATCCTTCCCTCGTGAAAATCAGGGTTCCCAAGCAGGAACTGGCCGAATTCTGTCGTCGCTACAATGTGCAGAAACTGGCTCTGTTCGGTTCTGGGCTTGGAGATAATTTCCGCGCCGAAAGTGATGTGGATATACTGGTGTCCTTCCAGCCGACCGCCCACATTGGCTTCATCACTTTTTCCCGTATGCAGCGCGAACTTGCCGGGTTGTTCAATCGACCTGTGGACCTGGTTCCCATGGATGGATTGAAGCCGGTCATCCGCGATTCTGTTCTCTCCAATATCGAGGAAGTCTATGCGGCCTGAGAAACTTTATCTAACCGACATTGTAGAAGCCGCTCAGTCCATTGCGAGATTCGTAGCGGGAGAATCTTTTGACGATTTCGAGCAGAACGAAATGATGAATAGTGCGGTTCTACAAAAGTTGACCATCATTGGCGATGCCGCCTCCCGCCTGCCCCAAAAATTTACAAACCGTTTCCCCGATATACCCTGGGTGGATATCATTGCTTTTCGGAATATTGCTGTTCATGAATATTTCGCCATTCGCTGGGACATTGCCTGGACTGCCGCGACAGAAGAAGTCCCTGTGTTGAAGGAACAAGTCGGGAAAATTCTGCGGGAAGAATTCACTGAATAGCAGGTTTGCTCGCCCAAAGAAATTGAGAACAAGACTTCCGAGGACTCTGAAACTACGGAAGTCTTTTATTATCGTTACCGGCAGGGTAAGGACACCCTCGCCAGGCAGGAGGTAAGCTATTTTTGGGAGATAGATGCGGGAGACCTGCCCTCTTCGGGGACCTTCGGCGGTCAGATCCTTGGCGTACATTCGCTACGCTCAGTATGCTTCGCGAGGGTCGGAGACTCTCACCGGGCAGAGGCTCACTTTGTTTCAAACCTGTACCCAAACCCGCGCTCGTTGTGAATGTAGCGTGGGTTTTCAGGGTCAACTTCCACCTTTTGGCGCAAGTGCCAGACGTAGCGGCGGACGAATCCAATCTCGTTTGCATACTGCGGTCCCCAGACTTCACGCACCAAATCCTCGGCGGAGATGACCTCACCAGGGTGGCGCATCAAAATCGTCAAGAGTTTGAATTCGGTCGGGGTGAGCGCGACCGGCTCCCCATCCCGCGTGACACGTTTAGTTGCCAAATCCACTTTCAGCCCACCCAATTCCAATTGGTCGGTGGAGGTTGTCGTCTCGCCGGAACGCGCCAGCACGGCTTTGACGCGCGCTTCCAGTTGGGCGAAGGAAAACGGCTTGCTGACGTAATCGTCCGCGCCGAGTGAGAAGCCGCGCAACACGTCGCTTTCGTCGCTGCGGGCGGTGAGCATGATGACGGGGGACTGACTCATCTCGCGGATGCGCTTGAGCGTCTCCCAACCGTCTTTGACGGGCATGGTCACGTCAAGGATGACAAGGTCGGGTTTGTGGTCAAAGAAGGCGCGCAGTCCCTTTTGTCCATCATGCACAGTGTGAACAAGATAGCCCCGCTCGCGCAGGTACTCGCCGAGAAGGTCGGATAAATTGCGATCGTCGTCAATCAACAGGATGGACGACATGCCTCATTCCTCGGTGTACTCTGCCACCGGGACGAGGATGAAAAATTCCGCCCCAGGCGCTTCTGCATTTTCCCAGATGGGGCTGTTGACCCCAATCGAGCCGCCCTGCGCCTCAATCAGTTTGCGGGCAAAGTACAATCCCAGCCCCCAACCGGGCGGAGCGCTTTCGCCTCTGTGGGCACGCCGAAATCGCTCGAAGATGTGTCCATGCGCCTCCTTCGGGACCCCCGCGCCATGATCGCGCACCGAGATTCGGACGCGCTCCCCCTCCTGGCAGGCATACAAGTGAACAGGCGATTTGGGCGGGGAATATTTATCGGCATTGCGCATCAGGTTGCGGACGATCTCTTCGAGGTGGATTTCATCCGCCCAAACAGGCGGGAGATAATCGTCAAATTTCCATTCGATGCGGCGGTTTTTTGGGATGAGGACGACTTTGGCAGCCTGCTCTACCAACGGGCGTATGGCAACGGGTCCCAGGTTCATTTCCAGTTTTCCTGCTTCCATGCGCGAGACATCCAGGATTTGTTGAACCAGTTGAGTCAGGCGGCGACTCTCACCAACCATCGTTTCGAGTGTGTGGCGCGCCGGGGCAGGCAGGGTATCGGCGTGTGCGAGGGACAATTCCAACCCCCCATTTAGAGTGGTGAGCGGGGCGCGCAATTCGTGACTGACCAGCGAGACGAATTCCGATTTCATTTCATCCAATTTCTGAAGTTCGCGGTTAGCCTGGTCTAACTCCGCATTACGCTGTTCAAGGGCGGTGGTGCGGTCGGCGACTTTGCTTTCCAATTCAAGGTTCAAGGCGTGGACTTCCTGAACAGCTTCCGTTTCCGCCCTCACCAGTTCGCGCATCCAGGCGATGATAAAGGCAATGATGGCGGGTCCCATCAAACCAAAGATGATGATTTCACTGGTAAACGTCAGGTCGAAACGCAGTTCGTTCTCCAGCCGATGTTCCACGATTTCGAACACTAGCGTAGTGATCGACAGAAACAATGGCACAGCCCATTGAAGGCGTTTCAAATCCAGGAAACTGCCTCGATCCAGGCGTGAAAATAATCCCATTTTCATCAAACAAATTATAGTCCTTTTGTCCACAATGCGCCTGGACGAGGACGTACTTGAGACATTCTTTGACATCCTTTTGACCGCGACTCATGTTATTTTAAGAGCCTCACGATGGTGAACTCCATCAGAAAATTCATGCAAGGAGAATGTTTCCATGAAACGAACTTCCAAACTGTTTATGCTTGTGGGCGTTCTGCTGATTGCGGGCGCGCTCCTCACGGCGTGCGGCGGTAAAGCGACCGAAGCCCCTTTGGCGACTGAGCCTCCAACCGAAGCGCCCGTTGTCACCGAAGCCCCCACCGAGGCTCCCGTTGAACCGAGTGGCGACCCGATCCGCGGCGGTTTGCTCTACAATGATTGGATGAAAGGTCTTAACGTGGAAGTCCCCGCGGCAGACCAGCCCCTATGGGCTACCCAGACAACCAACACCCGCACAGGCAAGGACACCTGGCGCTGCAAGGAATGCCATGGTTGGGATTACCTTGGTAAAGACGGCGCGTATGGCAAAGGTTCCCATGCGACCGGCTTTGTGGGTGTGATACAGGTTGTTGGCACAGATCCCGCGGAAATCCTGTCGGCGCTCAAGGGTTCCACCAATCCCGACCACGACTTCTCAACGGTGATGGACGATCAAGCCCTGACGGACATGGCGCTTTTCCTGAGCGAGGCTGTGCTCGACTCCGCCTCCTTCATTGACGCGGATAAAAAAGCAGTGGGGGGCAATCTCGAAAATGGCAAGGTCATTTATGACCAGAACTGCGCTTCCTGTCATGGCGCAGATGGCACCGCGATTAACTTTGGCGATGCGGCAGCCCCCATGTTTGTAGGACCCAAATCACTGGATAATCCATGGGAAGTCGTTCACAAATCCCGCTTCGGCTTACCTGGTGAAATGCCTGCTCTGGCAAGCGTTACCATGGAGAGCCAGGATTATATTGACCTGCTCGCCTATTCTCAGAGCCTGCCATCTGTCAGTCCGGCTGTTTCCGAAGGTGGAAAACTTTTCGATGACTGGATCAAGCAATCAGGCGCAGCAGATATGACCGAGAACCAGCCGTTGTGGTCCACCCAGACCACAAACGAACGTACTGGCAACGACACGTGGCGCTGCAAAGAATGTCACGGATGGGTTTACCTCGGCGTGGATGGACGCTATGGCTCCGGCTCACACCAGACTGGCTTCCCCGGCATCTTTGCTGCCCAAGACAAGAGCGCTGATGAACTACTGGCGGCACTCAAGAGCGAAAACCACGACTTCTCGTCCTATCTTGGCGATTCGCAGTTGAACGCCCTGGTTGCCTTCATGCAGCAGGTACAAGACCTGAAACCCTACATCAACGATGACAAGACTGTCAACGGCGACCCGGAAAAAGGCAAGGTCCTCTATGAAGCCAGTTGTGCCTCCTGCCATGGCGCAGATGGCAGATTATTGGATTTTGATGATGGCGAAGGCAAGGAATTTGTTGGGACGCTTGCTGTGGACAATCCTTGGGAAATCTTCAACAAGGTTGCCTATGGACAACCCGGCTTGGATACCATGCCTGCGGGTGTCAATCTGGGCTGGTCATGGCAGGATATCATTGACCTACTGGCTTACCTCCAGTCGCTACCAACAGAGTAATACCACCTTATATTAACCATCAGGACGCGAACTCCCGATTGGTCTCCACAACCATCAACCGAGGGGCTGCCCAAAAAGAAGGGCAGCCCCTTTTTTATTTTAAAGATAGGGGGATTCAATTCGGGCATGAACTGAGTTCCAGATTGTTAATATGGTTGGAAGTCGAAGAAATGGGACGCGAAAATACGGATATCAAGAGCGCGCAAGATGCATACCAGTGAACTCGAGAAATCTACGCGCAAACAATTGAAGATCGGATACGCTTGCTGAACCGAGGATTCTTTTATTCCTTAAAAACTTCATATTGAAACTGATCCTGGGTTCTATGAAATCGCCATATTTGTCAAGGGAAAAATAAAAAGCACGTCAACACCTTAATAACCAAAGAGCGACTTGTTGAAACATACAAACGAAAATCCCCGAAGAGGGAAGGTCTCCACACTTTCTCTCCGCGTTCATCCGCGCTCATCTGTGTTTTCCGCGTCCTCGTGCGAGGCGGCTTCATGCTGCCGTCGCACATATCAGTGACGTGAGTCACTGATGCCTATCGCTCCCCTTAAAACAAAACCACCCGTCCGGCGGGTGATTTCTTCATAAACTCTGTCGGGGCGCCGGGATTCGAACCCGGGACCTCTTGCACCCCATGCAAGCGCGCTACCGGACTGCGCCACGCCCCGCGGCAGGGGGTATTATAGCCGTTTATCAGGATTCCTGCAATGCATCCAGACCAGTTTGAGCTTCCCACATGCGTTGATACAACCCGTCTGTTTGGATCAGGTCTGCATGCCTGCCGCGTTGCAGGATACGCCCGGCTTGCATGACCAGGATCTCGTCCATCCATTCCAGCCCGACCAGGCGCTGGGTGATCCAAAGCAGGCTATAGGATTCCAGTGCGGTTTGTAGATTGCCGATGATGTGACCTTCCAGGCGGGTATCCATCTGGGCAGTAGGTTCATCCAGTAGATAGATGGAGGCTGGCTTGAGTAGCAAGCGCGCCAGCCCCAGGCGTTGACGCTCACCGCCGCTGATCTGCAAGCCGTGCTGACCAACCAGGGTATCGAGACCGAGCGGCAGCGAGGTTATAAATTCATCCAGGCAGACAGTTTTAAGAGCCTGCTCGATCTGTTGAGGATCAGCAAATGGATTGGCAACCAGCAGATTCTCGCGCAGGCTGGTGTTAAAAAGGTAGTTGTTCTGCGGCATCACACTGAAGCAGTTGCGCACACTCTCCTGGGTGTATTGGTGGACATCCCGTCCCCCCAGCATTATCTGACCTGTATCCATTTCCCAAAAGCGTAATAGCAACTGGAACAGTGTGCTTTTCCCGCTGCCGCTCTCCCCCAGGATGGCGATGTGTTTACCTGGCGGAAGATCAAACTGGATATCCGTCAGGGAGGGGGTGTTGACAGGACTTTCCGGGTAGGCGAAAAATAGGTCTTTTATGCTCAGATCAGGCGTACCAATGATTGTCTCACTGCCGGGCAAATCCTGCACTGCTGGAGGAGTATCCGCTATGGTGAACAAGCGCCCGGCTGCCTGCAGGTTGCTTTCCAGGTACTGTGCTGCCAGGGGCAGCCCTTGTACGGCCTCAAAGCTGGCCATGGCTGCCAGGACGATCACTGCCAGGTAGACACCCGATAACTGCCCGGAATTTACCAGGAGAATACCCATAACCAATACCAGCCAGGTTCCCAGACCGGTCAGGAGTTGATTTGATGCGCTTTGCATTGCGCTGATACCTGCCATCCTGTGTTGGGCTTTCTGTAAAACTGACTGCCTGTTTTGAATGCGCTCGAGATGAGCTGGTAATCCGTCATAAACCAGCAGGTCAGGCAACCCCTGCAGCGTATCCACCAGGTCAGCTTGCAGGTTGGCTTTGGCTTCCACCAAAACCTGTCCGGGTCCCCGTCCAAGTGCCAGGCTTACCCAGGTCAGACCCACTCCCACCAGCAGGAGTGTGACCAAGAATATGGATGACAGGCGCACATCGAAACCAGCCATGAACAACCCGCTGCCTATCACCACCACCAGCGCCACAAGGGGTGGAGCCAGCACACGTACGTAAAAATTTTCGAGAGTTTCAATATCTGCCAAAAATCGGCTAAGCAGATCTCCCGAGCGTTCGCCACCCAGGCCAGCAGGAGCCAACGGTTCGAGAGCATCATAGAACCAGACACGCAGGCGTCCCAGCAGGCGGAAGGTGGTTTCATGGGAACTGAGACGCTCAAGATAGCGGAAAATCCCACGCGACAAACCAAAGAAACGCACACCAACGATGGCAACTTGCAGTTCGGCAATGGATGGGTGCAGGGCTGCGGCTGAGATCAGGTAGGCGGAAGTGGCTAGCAGGGCGATACTGGAGGCAATGGTCAATGATCCCAGTCCGACAGATAGCACCAGCCAGCGCCAGGCTGGCAGCACAAAACCCAATAAACGCTGCAAAGTTTTCATGTCAGCGCTCCGGCTTTCACCAGGCTGGCATAGACTCCACTGGATTTCATCAGGCTGATATGGGTTCCGGTTTCAACCACCCGTCCGGAATCAAGCACAATAATATTGCTGGCTTGTTGGACGGTATTGAGACGATGGGCGATCAGCAGGGTGGTACGCCCGTACACCAGATCATGTATACATTCCAGCAGAACTCTCTCCTGCAAAGGGTCAAGGCTGGAGGTGGGTTCATCCAGGATCAGCATAGGTGCATCCCGCAGATAGGCACGCGCCAATGCCAGGCGTTGAGCCTGGCCTCCGCTCAGGCGAGTACCGCGTTCACCGATCGGTGTAGCCAAGCCCATTGGCAGGGTCTGGATAAAATCCAGCAGGTCGGCTTTCTGGCAGGCTGTTTCCAGTTCGGTTGTCGATGCCCCGGGTTTTGCCAGGAGCAGGTTTTCAGCCAGGCTGGTATTGAACAGGCTGGGTAGTTGTGGCACCCAACTGAGATGTTGGCGCCATTCAGCCTGGGGAATGGTCCCCATAAGCTGACCATCCACCCGGATAGTGCCCTGGTCCGGTTCAATGAAACGTAACAACATGGCTGCCAGCGTACTTTTCCCTGCGCCGCTCGAACCGACCAGGGCGGTCACCTGCCCGTTGGGGATCTCGAACGAAACATCCCTTATTGCTGGTAGATTACGGGCAGAATAGGTATACCCAATATGCTCAAAATGGATACCCGGGCGGTCTTTTAATGGATGATTATATGCAGACAATTTCTGAGCCGTTAAGATACTGGCTTGTGATAATGGCGTATCCAATATTTCAAAGATGCGCCGGGCTGCACTGGTGCCAGACATGCCTGAATGAAAGCGTAATCCCAACAGGCGCAGCGGCAGGTAAAATTCAGGAGCCAGCACCAGGATGAAAAGCGCCTGCTGAAAACCCATACGCGCATAAAGAAGCCGTAACCCGATCTCAACTGCCACGATGGCTGTGCTCAAAGTGGAGAGCAGCTCGAGGGTCAATGCCGAGAGGAATGCAATGCGCAGCACACGCAAGGTTACATCCCGGTAGTTGTCACTGGCTTCTTGAATCCTCTCTGACTGGTGCAGGGATTGCCCCAGCAGTTTGAGTGTGGTCAACCCTTGGATGACATCCAGCAGATAGGCTGAAAGCTGGATGAGGGAGTGCCACTGCTTTTGGGTTGTGATTTCGGCAGCTTTACCGATCAACCACATAAAAAGAGGTATAAGAGGTGCTGTTAAAAGGAAGACCAATCCGGTCAACGGGTCAAGCGGAAAGATCAACAGCAGGATGGTTAGCGGGATGAAGGCTGCCAGAGCCAATTGTGGTAGATACTGACTAAAATAGGCTTCCAGGGCTTCAACGCCTTCCATGGCAGTGGCAGTTAGTTCGCCGGTTTTTTGGTTCTGGGTGTAGGCTGGGTTCAAGGATGCCAGGTGTTGCACCAGCCGCGTGCGCAAATCAGACTTAATACGAAGCGCCAGGCTGCTGGCGAAGCGCTCACTAACCCAGGTAGTCAAAGCCCGCAGGAAGATCACCACCAGCATGAGCTTGAGTAAACCCGACACATCCAACAGTCTCAGCCCACCTAGAAAGACCCCGTCAATGCTTCTTGAGAGGAGCCATGCTTGCAGAATGGCAGCCAATCCACCCAGCCAGCCGAACAGGAAAGTCAATATCATTGCAAGGCGGTTGGATCTTGCCAGTTTCAGAAGGCGTCTAAACATGCAGATATTATAGCCTTTGCCTGACAAGTTCCTTTGATTCAAATTTACCAATTCCCCATTCTTCATTGAAATTCATGACGATTGTCAGGTTAGAGAGGTGTCCATAATTGATAGTGAAATTAAGCGCTTCAAATTTTCTTATGTTATACTTTGCGGCTGGAACATGTAAATTTCTCCTGCTAGGAGGCAATATGCTTCTTGAATACTCTGCCATAGCCTTATTCATCATTGTTGCCACGGCGATCGGTTTTATTGCCATTGGACTGGGGACCTTCTTTGGTCCGAAAAGATCATCAAGCATCAAAGCCATGCCTTACGAATCGGGTATGGACCCAATCGGACCTGGAACACGCCGCCTACCGGTGCGGTTTTACCTTATTGCAGTCCTATTCATCCTGTTTGACATTGAAGTTATCTTCTTCCTGCCCTGGGCGATCGTTTTTCGCCAGTTGGGTTGGTTTGGCTTGATCGAGATGTTCGTTTTTATCCTCATCTTACTGGTAGGTTACTTTTACGCGTGGAAAAAAGGAGCCCTGGAATGGGAGTAGAACAAAAACTTGCCAATATGGGAGCAGTTACCACGACCCTGGAAACTGTGGTGAACTGGTCGCGTACACGAGCCATGTGGCCCTTGCTGTTTGGACTGGCCTGCTGTGCCATCGAAATGATGGCTGCGGAAGGAGCTCATTATGATATGAGCCGTTTTGGTATGGAACTGATGCGCCCCAGCCCGCGCCAATCCGATTTGATGATCGTAGCCGGGCGTGTTTCCAGAAAAATGGCGCCAGTATTGCGCCGGTTGTATGACCAGATGCCTGAACCCAAGTGGGTCATCGCCATGGGGGATTGTGCCTCTTGTGGTGGTGTTTTCAACAACTATGCCGTTGTAGCCGGTGTGGACGAGATCGTACCGGTCGATATCTACATTGCCGGATGCCCACCACGACCCGAAGCTCTCATCCACGGCATCATGACGCTTTACGATAAGGTCAACCACGAAAAGATCAAGGACCAGGCTTGATCCCGGAGGTGATGTATGCAACCAGAATTTGAGACCACCATCCAGGTTTTGAAAAAGAACTTTAAGGCACAGGTCAGCGAATTTCGCGGCGATGTGCGTGTGAATCTTCCAGCGGAAAGTATTGTGCCTGCTGGAAAGATGCTTCGGGACGAATTGGGCTTCAACCTGCTCTCCACCATGACCGCGGTGGATTATTGGCCGGAACAGAAGCCTCGTTTTGATGTGCTTTACCAGTTTACTTCGGTCACACACATCCTCAGCCTGAGCGTTCTGGTGCAGGTACCTGGTATTAATCCCAGTTTGCCGACCATCTCTGGTGTTTTCAAGAATGCCATCTGGCGCGAGCGCGAATTATGGGACATGTTCGGCATAAAATTTGAAGGTCACCCGGATCTGCGCCGCATCTTGATGCCCGCTGACTGGGAAGGTCACCCATTACGCAAAGATTATCCGCTGGGTTATGAAGAACCGCACTTCACTTTCAATTTCGAAGAGATCGATCTGCGTAAGCCTTACGCCAAAGAATAATGGACGGAGAACGCTTATGACCCAATTGCAAGAAGTTAGCGTTGATGATATCAAACACCTGGTTTCAGAACGCGCCATCCAGGGTGAGACCGTGCTCCTTAACATGGGTCCTCAGCACCCCAGCACGCATGGAGTGCTGCGACTGCTGCTCGAACTGGATGGTGAAACTGTCGTGAATTGCATTCCCGATATCGGCTTTTTACACACCGGTATTGAAAAAAATATGGAATCCAAGACCTACGAAAAAGCCAACGTGATGACCGATCGGTTGGATTATTTGAACACGGTCGGTAACAACCTGGCTTATTCCATGGCAGTTGAAAAACTGGTTGAATTGGATGTGCCCGACCGGGCTCAGTCCATTCGGGTCATTCTGGCTGAACTGCAGCGTATCGCCTCGCACCTGATCTGGTTGGGAACAACCGGCCTGGATGTGGCAGCCATGTCCACCTTCCTGTACTGCTTCCGGGAACGGGAAAGTATCCTGGATATTTTGGAATTATGTTCCGGACAACGCATGATGACCACTTTTATTCGTCCGGGTGGCTTATGGCGGGATGTACCTGTGGAATTTGAAGCCGCGGTGCGTGAATTCATCAAGATCTTCCCGAGACGTGTGGATGAATATGAAGCCCTGCTTTCCCGCAATCCCCTGTTTCTGGACCGCACCTTTGGAATAGGTACGGTGACCGCTGAAGAAGCTCTCAACTTTGGGATGACCGGACCTCCATTACGTGCCTCAGGTGTGAAATGGGACCTGCGCAAGGCTCGTCCCTACAGTGGTTATGAGCAGTACGATTTTGAAGTCCCCACCCGTAGCGAAGGCGATGTATACGCCCGGTATATCGTCCGGATCGAAGAATTGCGCCAATCCTTGAAGATCGTTGAGCAGGCTCTCAACAAGATGCCGCTCGGTCCGGTTCGCAGCAGTGATCATAAGTTTGTGCCACCTCCTCGTTCGGAAATTGGCGTCAATATGGAAGCCCTCATCCATCATTTTAAATTGTGGACCGAGGGATACTCCACACCAAAAGGATCCATTTACAATGCGGTTGAATCTCCGCGTGGTGAACTGGGTGTATATTTGGTCAGTGATGGAGGTCCCAAACCCTACCGGATTCACTGGCGCACACCATCATTTGATAATTTACAAGCCCTGCCTTTCATGGCCAAAGGTGTTCTTGTAGCCGATCTGGTTGCCATCATTGGCAGCGTGGATATTGTGCTGGGAGATGTAGATCGATGAGCCTGACTGAAAAATATCCTCAGGAAGTAGAAAAGATCCTGGCAAAATACCCGCCAGAACATAAACGTTCAGCAGTCATGCCGCTGCTTTACCTGGCGCAACGCGTAGAAGGCTATGCCACCCGTGCCGCCATGCAGGAAATTGCAGACCTGTTGGAGATCACAATCACAGATGTAGCCTCGATCATAGGTTTTTACACTCTTTTTCACGATAAAAAGGAAGGTCATTATCGCATGCAAGTCTGTACTGATGTTTCATGTGCCATGCGGGGAGCGGACAAGTTCCTGCACGAACTGTGCGATAACCTGCATGTGAAGGTGGGTGAAACTACAGAAGACGGCCTGGTGACCATCGAAGAAGTTAAGTGCCTGGCTGGTTGCGACAAAGCACCTCTTTTCCAAATACAGGGTGAAAACGGAATTGAATACCATGAAAACATAACGGTGGATAAAACCCTGGAATTGATCGAAGCCTTGCGTAAGAGTGGCAAGGAGGTGAAGTAAATGACTCACATCCTGTTGCGCCACCGGGATATCCCCGAAATAAAAAAAATGGAAGTCTACCGCAAGAATGGTGGCTTTGAAGCTTTCAAAAAGGTGGTCACTTCGATGAAACCTGGGGCGGTCACAGATGTAGTCAAGGCTTCTGGTCTGCGCGGTCGTGGTGGTGCGGGTTTTCCAACTGGTTTGAAATGGTCTTTCATGGACAATAGCAACTGGCCCCATTATGTAGTTGCCAATGCGGATGAATCAGAACCAGGCACCTTCAAAGACCGCGAGATCATGGAAAGCAACCCTTTCCAATTCCTGGAGGGAGTCGCCATTTCTGCTTTTGCGGTGGGTGCCAATACTGCCTATGTCTATCTGCGGGGCGAGTTCTGGCAGTTGGCAGCTTTCCTGGATGACTGCATCGAAGAAATGGAAAAGGCTGATCTATTGGGGAAGAAGCTTTTTGGAACAGAATATGAATTGAAATTGTATACCCACCTGGGAGCAGGAGCTTATATCTGCGGAGAGGAAACAGCCCTGCTCGAATCGATGGAAGGTAAACGCGGCCAACCCCGTTTACGGCCTCCTTACCCACCCTCTTTTGGATTGTATGGCAAACCTACCGTGGTAAATAATGTTGAAACCCTCACCAATGTTCCCATGATCTTGACCAAAGGGGCGGATTGGTATAAAGCCCTTGGTACGGCAGATAGTGCCGGAGTAAAGCTCTTCAGCCTTTCGGGACGTGTCAATAAACCCGGAAATTACGAACTTCCCTTTGGAACAACATTCCGCCATTTGATCTATGAGTGTGGTGGTGGAATCATCAATGATCATCCGGTCAAAGCCATCATGGCGGCTGGCGCCTCTTCATCCATTATCAAAGTGGACGACAAGGTCCTTGATACTCCCATGGATTATGCTTCGGTAAGTAAGCTTGGTGCCGACCTGGGTTCAGCCTCGGTCATCGTGATCGATGACACTGTCAGCATTGAATGGGTCATTTCAAAAACTGTTGAATTCTTCAAACATGAATCCTGCGGTAAATGTACCCCCTGCCGTGAGGGAAATTATTGGATGAAGCACCTGATCGAACGCATGGAAGCCGGCGAGGCTGTTGAAGCCAACACCGAACTTCTGTTGAGTGTAGCCAAACAAATGCAAAACAAGTGTCTATGTGCTCTAGGTGAGTTCGCCACAATGGCAGTTGTATCTGGCATCGAGCGATTCCCGGATGACTTTACAGCCTCCAGCATTGGAGGTGGACATGACTAAACAACTTGTATCTCTGGTAATTGACGGGCAGCCTGTCAGTGTGCCGGCTGGTACGTTGATCGTCGATGCCGCCAAACAGATTGGTATTGACATCCCGGTTTTCTGCTACCATCCCAAAATGGAACCGGTTGGTATGTGTCGTATGTGCCTGGTGGAAGTCGGACGACCGGTCATTGACCGGACCAGTGGGCAGCCTGTCATCGAAGATGGCAAGCTGAAGATCCAATTTGGCGCCAAGCTTGAGACGGCTTGTACCACACCTGTTTCGGAAGGCATGCAGGTCTTAGGTATGTCTGAGAAGGCCCGCACAGCTCAGAAGGAGATCATCGAATTCCTGCTCACTTCGCACCCACTGGATTGCCCGGTCTGCGACAAGGGCGGAGAATGCCCATTGCAGAATCTGACCATCGAACACGGTTCAACGGAGAGCCGCTTCAAATTTGAGGATAAACAACACCAGGAGAAGCATGTCCCTCTTGGAGACTTGATCTGGCTGGATCGTGAACGCTGCATTCAATGCGCACGTTGTATCCGCTTTCAGGATGAGATCGTGGGCGATTCGGTCCTGGGTTTCTTCAGCCGCGGTCGTACCACGGATATTGTCACTTACTCAGAGCCTGGTTTTGATTCGATTTTCTCTGGTAATACATCTGATATCTGCCCGGTAGGTGCACTTACCACAGTGGATTTCCGCTTTGGTGCCCGCCCTTGGGAGATGAATTCGGCTGCTTCCATATGCACACACTGTGCGGTAGGTTGCAATACCACGATCAATGTACGCCGTGAAGCCAGTTCCGATGGCAGGATGATGATAAAACGTGTCATGCCGCGTCAAAATGAACAGGTAAACGAGATCTGGCTTTGCGATAAAGGTCGTTTTGCCCATCATTTCAGTGCCAACCCCGCAAGATTGGCAAAACCTCTTATCCGCATCAGAGACCAACTCAGCGAAAGTTCTTGGGAAGAAGCTCTTAACCTGGCTGGAAATTCTCTTGGTGAAGTTCACCAGGATTTCATTATCCTGGCTGGAGGACGGTTGGCCAATGAAGACTTGTTCAACCTGAAGGCATTGGCTGATGGATTTGGTGGCAAGGCTCTTCTTTACTCTCATATGGGTGGAGGTAGTTTCACAACCCAAATTGGCATGAGCAAGGATACCAACTTTGGAGAGGTGGGTGCGGACACCTGTATCCTGGTGGTTGCCTCCGACTTGTATAATGAAGCACCACTCTGGTATCTGCGTATCAAGCAGGCTGCTGAACGGGGTGCGACCCTGATCGTGGCTGGCGGGCGTGAGACCAAACTTGAAAAATACGCCTCCCATGTCATTCGCTATGCTTATGGTGATGAGTCCCCAACCATCCAATCCCTGCACGACTCCAAGGCTGGACTGGCTGCTGCACAGGCGATTGCCTCGGCTCAGAATTTGGTAGTCCTTTATGGAAGTGACGGATTGGGTCTGGAAGGGTCAACCTCTTTGGCAGAAGCCTGTACTGGACTGCTGGAAAAGACCAGCCATGCTGGAAAAGATGGCAGTGCTTTGATCGGTATCTGGACGCATGCCAACGACCAGGGCGCCTGGGAAATGGGTTTCCAGACCAACGCAGACTTAACAGCTGCCTTTGATAATAAACTGGTTTATATTGTCGCCTGTGACCCTGCTGGAGATGACCCTGCCCTGGCTGCAGCGCTGAAAACTGCCAGGTTTGTGATCGTCCAGGAACTTTTCCAGACGGAAACAAGCCGTCTGGCGAATGTGGTTTTGCCTGCCCAGGCTTTCTCAGAGCGCGAGGGATCATTCACCTCTGGTGAACGCCGTGTGCAGCGCTTTTACCCGGCTGTTCCAGCACTTGGTGAATCACGCCCGGATTTTGCCATCACTGCCAGCCTTGCCCGGCAAGCTGGCCTTGAGTTGGAAGGCATTTCAGCTTTGAAGATAATGAATTTGATCGCTGAAAAATATAAATCATTCGAAGATATTTCCTACGCGAGCCTGGCAGAAGTAAGTCCACAATGGCCGATGGTAGGAAATGGAGATGTTTATTATGGCGGCACTACATACGCTAATACCCAGGGTTTGGGAAAACGATTGGCTTTATCGAAGAAAGAAGTCAACCTGACAAGCTTGAAACCTTTTAAAAGCAAACGCCCAAACGATTCCGTATTATTGGCAATCCCTGTCAGTCAACTTTACGACCGCGGTGTGACCGTTCTTCCGTCAACGATCCTGCATGCACATATTGGTGATGCCAGCCTAACCCTGCATCCCGACACTGCCAGGCGTTTCAAGGTTGAGGTGGGCAGTACCGTGGAGTTGACACTTCATGGCACGGCAACCATGGTTAAGGTACTCGTGGACGAGAAAGTACCTGCTTCCGTCGCACTCCTGCCGCACAGTATGGGAATATCCATCAATGCTCCGGCAGCCGTCAATTTGAAAGCTGTCTAAGGAAAGGCGTCCATGGACTTTACTTTGATACTTGAATGGATCATCAAAGGATTTGTCTTGACACTGATACTGTTGGGAGGCTTTACCTACCTGACGCTGTATGAGCGCAGAGCACTGGCTCGAATTCAGTCCCGTATCGGTCCAAACCGGGCAGGCCCGTTTGGCATCCTGCAGCCAATTGCAGATGCAGTCAAGTTGATCTTCAAAGAAGAGTTAACCCCGGCTCTAGCGGATAAACTATTATTCCTCCTGGCTCCAGTGTTAACCGTGGTGCCGGCTATCGTTATCACGGCTGTTGTACCGTGGGGTAAACAACCTTTCAATCTATTCGGACGCACAATTACACCCTATATTGCGGACATTAATGTTGGTGTGCTTTATATCATGTCCATTGCATCCATTGCGGTGTATGGTATTGTCCTGGCGGGGTGGTCGTCCAACAACAAATATTCCATGATGGGTGGACTGCGTTCAACAGCCCAGATGATCTCTTACGAATTAACTCTGGGTCTTTCATTTGTTAGCGCAATTTTGCTGGCGAATTCAATGCGCATGCTGGATATTGTTGAAGCCCAGAAGAACCTGTGGTTTGTGATTCTTCAGCCGGCAGGTACCCTGATCTTCCTGATCGCCACCCTGGCAGAAGTGAACCGGGCACCTTTCGATATGCCTGAAGCTGAACAGGAATTGACAGCAGGTTATCACACCGAATATTCCGGCATGAAATTTGCATTGTTGTTCATGGCTGAGTACACCAAGATGATCGCCATCAGCGCTATTGGTGCCACCCTGTTCTTTGGAGGTTACAGGGAATTCTGGTTCTTATCCAATACGATCTTCAGCATTGATCAAACCCCGTGGCTGGGACCGGTCTATATCTTTATCAAGATCATCATCCTGCTGTTCGGGATGATCTGGGTGCGGGCTACCTACCCACGTATACGCTACGACCGCTTAATGGCGTTTGGCTGGAAACTGCTCCTGCCCATATCCCTGACCTTGGTATTCATAACCGCACTTGGGATCATCCTGGCGGAAAAGATCAATGCCAACTTTATGTGGGGCATTCCAGTTTTGTCAATATTGGTAGGTTTATTTGCGGTTGGTATGGTCGATAGTGTGTTGAGGAGGAAAGACAATGCGCGTCATTGAGCCTCTGATTGAGCTTGCACGTGGGCTAGGCACCACGTTCAAGATGATGCTGGAAAAACCGGTCACGGTGCAGTATCCGGAGCAAAAAAAACCGGTCAAACCGCGTTTCCGTGGTCGGCATGTCTTAAAACGGTATGATAATGGGCTGGAAAAATGCATTGGCTGTGCGCTGTGTGCAGCAGCCTGTCCGGCAGATGCCATATTTGTTGAATCTGCCGAAAACACAGATGACGCCCGTTTCTCACCTGGTGATCGTTATGCCAGCACCTATGAGATCAACATGCTGCGCTGTATTTACTGCGGTTTTTGTGAAGATGCTTGTCCCACGGAAGCTATCGTATTGGGTGACAACTATGAACTATCGTTTACAAACCGCCGGGATGCCATCTACCCAAAAAATATGCTGATCGAGCCTGCTCCTGCAGGGACTTTGCCGACTCCCCAGAAGGTTCAACCAGGTATTTACACCCGTTCGGTACCGGAAATGAAAGATCCGCAGGATTGAGGTGTCCATGGATTCTATGCTTATTTTTTTTATAATATTAGCCCTGGCATCAATATTAAGTGCATTGGGTTTGCTTGTCAGCCGCAGTGCGGTATATGCAGCCTTGTTCCTTGTGCTGAATTTTGCATGCGTAGCCATCTTTTACCTTCTCCTTGGAGCTCCCTTCATAGCTTTTACCCAGATCACGGTCTACGCAGGCGCCATCATGGTGTTATTCCTGTTTGTAATTATGTTGCTGGGTGCTGAAAAATTACCCAAAGGGACATCTCTGCCCTGGCAACGACCCCTTGCCATTGGTTTGGCTACCATTCTCCTGTTTGAAGCTGGTTTTCTGCTCTTCCAACGTCTAAAACTGACCACTGCAATTGACCAACCTGTTGCTCAGGTCAACTCAGTGGATGCCATCCGAACCCTGGGTTTGAGTCTCTTCAACCAATATCTGCTGCCATTTGAAGTTACATCCATCCTGCTCCTGGTTGCCATGATCGGCGCAATTGTACTGACCAAGCAGGAGAAAGGAGCCGCAGGCTAATGGAAGGCACAATTCCCCTGACTTATTACATTACAGTTTCGGCCATTTTATTTACAATGGGTGCTCTGGGAGTTCTCATTCGCCGCAATGCGCTGATTGTTTTTATGTCCATCGAACTGATGCTTAACGCGGCCAACCTGGCATTCGTGGCTTTTTCAAATTCCTATGGAGTGCTTGACGGTCAAATCTTTGTCTTCTTTGTGATGACAGTAGCGGCTGCCGAAGTGGCGGTCGGGCTGGCATTGATCGTGGCCATATTCCGCAGCAAGCACAGCATTGACGTAGACCAGATGAGCAGTCTGAAAGGGTAACCTATGGAAAATTCTGGACTGTTCTTCAACCTGGTACCTCTGATCGTGATCCTGCCTGTAGTGGGATTGTTGATCAATATCATTTTCGGTCAGCGTATGAATGAAAAAACCATCGGCACTGTAGCGAGTGCAGCCTCCGGGTTGACATTTGTCGTCTCGCTCCTGCTTGGATATTCATTACTGGCTGGCGGTGGTGAGGCACAGAGCATCCACTTCGCCGATTGGATCAAGATCGGCAACCTGGATATCCCCTGGACTTTCCGGGTGGACACCCTTTCGGTGACCATGATGATGGTGGTTTCCGTGGTAGGAACATTGATCCATATCTATGCCATCGGCTATATGCATGAAGATGTGCGCTTTAAAGGTGACCTCAAACGCTACGCCCGGTTCTTTGTTTTCCTTAACCTTTTCATCGCCATGATGATGATCCTGGTCAGTGGCGACAGTTACCTGATGCTTTTTGTGGGCTGGGAAGGTGTCGGTTTATGTTCCTTCCTGCTGATAGGTTTCTGGTACGATATGGATACGTTGGGACGCCCCAGTTGGGCAAATTCAAATGCCGGTAATAAAGCCTTCATCGCCAACCGTATTGGCGATTTCGGTTTCCTGTTGGCAGCCTTCACCATGTTCTGGTTCTTTGGAAGTTTGCAGTTCGGTGATGTTTTCCTCAAGGCGGAAGAGATAGCTGCCAGCCAACCGGGTGTGATCATGGCCATTACCCTGTTCATGTTGATCGGTGTGACCGGTAAATCAGCACAGATCCCACTGTATGTTTGGCTGCCGGATGCCATGGCTGGTCCAACCCCGGTTTCAGCGCTCATTCATGCTGCCACAATGGTTACTGCCGGTGTCTACCTGATAACCCGCTCCTGGGCAATTTTCAGCCTTGTTCCGGATGCCCAATATATCGTAGCCCTGGTGGGAGCCATCACCGCCTTGTTTGCTGCCACCATTGCAGTCGGGCAGTATGATATTAAGAAAGTGCTGGCTTACTCAACCATCAGTCAGTTGGGTTTTATGATCACCGCAGTGGGTATGGGCGCTTACGTGGCTGGCATGTTCCATCTGATCGCACATGCTTTCTTCAAGGCACTGCTCTTCCTATCGGCCGGATCGATAATTCTTGGTTTGGAGCGCGGCCATCATCACCTGGCGCATCATACCAAACCAGATGATCCACACGAGGAAGTTTTCGATCCAGGTGATATGCGCAATATGGGTGGACTGCGCAAACAAATGCCTGTTACATTCTGGTTATACATGATCGGTTCACTGGCACTGGCTGGTATCTTCCCCTTTGCTGGTTTCTGGTCAAAAGACGAGATCCTTCTGGATGCGGCTAAAAACCATACAGTTGTGTATGTTCTTCTGACAATTGCCGCTTTCCTGACGGCTTTCTATATGGGTCGCCAGATCTGGATGGTCTTCTTTGGTAAATCCCGCCATGCCGCTGCCGAACATGCCGAAGAAAGTCCCAAAGTCATCACTGTACCATTAATGGTCCTGGCGGCTGCCTCCGTGCTGGGTGGGGCTCTCAATCTACCCTTTTTGCATAGCCTGGAAAAATGGCTGGAACATACCATTGAATTGACCGCTGAACATGCTGCCGGGTTCCACGGCTATCTTTCCATCTCCTGGGGAGGTTTGAACCCGCTTGTGGCATTGGTCTCAACCCTGCTGGCATTATTGGCAATTGGTTTGTCCTGGTTCTTATACGGACGCAATCCTGTGCAAATAGGTCAGATAGATCCACTCAAGAAGATGTTGGGACCCTTGTTTACCGTTTTTGAGAACAAATATTGGGTGGATGAGATCTATGGCGTAGTGATCATCAAACCCTACAAGAGCCTGGCCCGTTTCCTGGCGGTAAAGGTGGATTGGGATTTCTGGCATGATTGGCTGCACGACACCGTCATTGCCCGTTTCTTCCGTTGGTTTACAAATTTCCTGGCAAACCCGATCGACCTGGGTATTATTGACGCCATTTCCACAGGCCTGGCAAACCTCACCAGGAGTTCTTCTTCAGCCTTACGGCGATTGCAAAATGGTTTTGTGCGCAGTTATGCACTTTCGGTTCTTCTGGGTGTGGTACTCATTCTCGGGTACCTGCTCTTCAAATAACAGTTTCGACGAGGACGGACTATGGACTTCTTAACGAATCCCCTCAATGTGGTCATCTTCTTTCCCCTTTTGGGCGTTCTGGCTCTTCTACTGATGCCCTCCGAAAAGAAGAACCTTTTACGCTGGACAGCCCTGCTGGCTTCACTGCTCACCTTTGGCATCTCACTCTGGGTGTTGAGCCTCTTTAAGGTAGCGGATGTCAATTTGCAATTGGGATTGAACATTCCCTGGATCCAGGTGGCAGGTTGGAACATAAACTATGCCACCGGTGTGGATGGACTGAGCATTCTGCTGGTCCTGCTGACAGCCTTCCTGAGCCCCATCTCCATTTTATCCACCTGGAGTGCGGTTGAAGAACGTGTCAAGGACTTTATGATCTTCTTCCTGCTTTTGGAAGTGGGCATGATGGGTGTGTTCCTGGCACAGGACCTGTTCCTCTTCTATATCTTCTGGGAATTTACCCTGGTGCCAATGTATTTCCTGATCGGCATTTGGGGTGGTCCGCAGCGTATCTATGCAGCTGTCAAATTCTTCCTGTATACCATGGCAGGCTCGATCCTGATGTTGATCGCGATTTTATGGCTGGGTATCAATCAGAACAGTTTCTCCGTGCCTGATCTGATTGAAAGGTCCGGATCCATCCCTGCGGATTTGCAGATGTGGCTCTTCCTGGCTTTTGCGGCAGCTTTTGCCATCAAAGTACCCATGTGGCCGCTCCATTCCTGGTTACCGGATGCCCATGTTCAGGCTCCCACGGCTGGCTCGGTCATCCTGGCAGGTGTCCTCCTGAAAATGGGTACCTATGGATTCCTGCGTTTCAACCTGCCACTCTTTCCACAGGCGGCTATCGCGGCTGCTCCCTGGATGGCTGGCTTGGCTGTGATCGGAATTATTTACGGCGCGCTGGTTTCCTACTCCCAGAAGGATGTCAAGAAATTGGTGGCTTATTCGTCCGTCAGTCACCTCGGCTTCGTCATGCTGGGATTGTTCGCTCTCAACCCGATGGGTATCCAGGGTGGTATCCTTCAAATGATTAACCACGGTCTCAGCACTGGCGCACTGTTCCTCCTGGTGGGTATGATCTACGAACGACGCCATACCCGTGAGATGGATGCCTTTGGCGGTTTATGGAAGGTAATGCCTGTTTACGGATCTATGATGTTGATCGTAGCCCTGTCTTCGATGGGATTGCCAGGTTTGAATGGTTTCGTGGGTGAATTCACCATCCTGTTGGGTGCGTATGGTTCCAATGCCATCGGGTCACCCTGGTTCGCCGGAATTGCTGCTTTGGGAGTCATCCTGGCTGCCATCTATATTCTGTATATGTTCCAGAAAATGTTCCTCGGACCTCTGGATAAAGAAGAAAACATGAAATTAAAGGACCTGAACTGGCGCGAGATCGCCACTCTGGTTCCGTTGCTGGTATTCATCTTCTGGATCGGTCTCTACCCCAAGCCTTTCTTCGCTTTGATGGCTCCCGCGGTGGACAACCTGGTTAAGATCATCCAAACAGCTTCAATGGCTTTGCATTAGTTTTTGAGATCACTCAAAGGTACAAGGGATTGCCGATGACGCAAACCGATTTCTATACGTTCTTACCGAATATTGTTCTGGTCACCTGGGCATGCGCCTTGCTTCTGGTGGACCTCTTCATTTCAAAACAGCGAAAAGGCATTACTGCCCTGCTGGCTGCCTTTGGATTAGCCATTGTGATGGGAATTGTGCTTGCCCAGGCGGGTCGTGAGTTGACAGCCTTCAATGGCATGATCACCGTGGATGGTTTTTCTGTCTTCCTGAGTGTTCTCTTCCTGGCGACAGGCTTGTTAAGCATTGCCATAGCCTATGGTTACCTGAAACGCATGGGTATCGAACGTGGCGAATATTACACCCTGATGCTCTTCAGCATCTCTGGTATGCTCCTGATGGCGCAGGCTTCGAACCTGATCGTGATCTTCCTGGGTCTGGAACTTCTTTCAATCCCCCTGTATTTACTGGCAGCCTGGGCACGTCCGCGACTGGAATCTGAAGAAGCCGGACTTAAATATTTCCTTTTGGGTGCTTTTGCCACAGGTTTTGTCGTTTACGGAATTGCCATGATTTTTGGTGCTACTGGCTCGACCCAGTTAAGTGAGATCGTTGCCAGTGAGGTCAGTGGAGAAGCTGTCACCAGCTTGTTGCTGGTTGGTGCGGCTCTGCTACTGGTCGGTTTTGGCTTCAAGGTAGCCGCGGTGCCTTTTCACATGTGGACACCGGATGTCTACCAGGGTGCGCCTACCTCGGTGACCAGTTTCATGGCGGTAGGAGCCAAGGCAGCCGGCTTCGCTGCTCTCTTGCGAATATTTGTCAGTGCATTCCCCAGTCTCAGCCTTGACATGGTGCCTGTCTTGTGGGGTTTGGCAGCCGTAACCATGATCGGCGGCAACCTGATCGCCATTGCCCAGACAGATATCAAACGCTTGCTGGCATATTCAAGCATCGCTCACGCCGGGTATATCCTGATGGCTTTTGTGTCATATGGAAATCCTGAAGTGGCGCATGACTCGGTCGCCTCGGCTTTGTTTTACCTGGTGGCATATGCGGTCACCTCTTTTGGAGCCTGGGCCATGGTGATAGCCCTGGAAAAAGCCGAAGGCAAAGGACTGGAGATAAGTGATTATGCCGGTCTGGGACGTAAATATCCTGCCCTGGCAGCAGCCATGACCATCTTTATGCTCTCGTTGACCGGTATCCCGCCCACGCTGGGATTGATCGGCAAGCTCTACCTGTTCCGCACCGTGGTGGAAGGTGGTTTCATCGGATTGGCGATCATTGGTGTACTGACCTCGCTCATCTCAGCATATTATTACCTGCGGGTTGTGGTGATCATGTACATGCGCGAGGGTGATGCGCAGGTCACCAGCGATTCCTGGTTGTATATCACCATCGGAGCGACTGCCCTGGCGACGGTCATTCTCAGTTTTGTACCGGCTACCCTGTTTAAATTGGCGAGTGATGCAGTTCTGATGTTGTTTTAATACAGAACATCTTCCTTTCGATCCCGCCTAATGGAAACCAAAGAGGCAGTCCAATATCGACTGCCTCTTTTTTTATTCTGATTTTCTGTTTGCTTGTCTTATTTTTCGCTGCTTAAGAGACTGGCAGACATTCGCCCTTCATAGATTCTCAAAAAGACCACTCCCCCCAGAATCAGCAAACTCCCCATGATCTGGATGGTAATAAGGCGCTCATGCAACAGAATATAAGCAATGACTACTGTGAAGACAGGCTCAATGGTGACCACCAGGTTGGCAACACTGGATGGCAGATAAACCAGGCTGACATTGTACAGACCATAACCACCCAGGGTGGGTCCGATCGCTAAAAGGAACAAGATCACCCAACCGGAAGGTCGGTTTCCAAGCCAGAGCAGGTCGGACGGATGCACAGCTGCACCGGGCAGGATTGCTCCCAAAGTCAGGTTGGTGATCAACAGGAAGATTGCCGCGAATCCAAAGGTGTAAAGCAGGGTGGTCCAGGGATTCAACCCGATCTGTGAGGCTTTACGCCCCATCAGGGAGTAGATGGCATAAGCCAATCCGGATAGGATCCCTGTCATGATCCCCAGCACATTGGTTGACCAGACTGCCGGGTCCAGTGCGCCAGAAACCAGGACACACCCGCTGAGGGTGAGTATGACTGCCAGAATTTTGCCCCAATCCAAGCGTTCCTTTAAAAACCACCAACCCAGCAGGGCTGTAAAACCAGCCGAGCAATAAGCTAACACTGTGGAAACAGAGGCGCCATTCAATGCAACCGATAATGTCCACAAGGCGTTAAAGGTAGCCAGCACAAATCCATAGATCACAAGGAATGTAAGATGTTTCCGATCCACCCGTAATATCTGTGGGCGAACCAATCCCAGGATCGGTACCATGCATAGAGCAACGAATAACTCGCGCCAGAAGGCCAAAACCAGGGCAGGGATATGATAGGTTTCTGTCAGGTAGCGTATGAAAATGGCAGTCGTCGAGAGAATACCTGCGCTGATGAGTGCCGTCAGGTAGCCGCGCGTCAGATTTATGGATTGAGGTTCACGGATGGACATTTCCCAATTCTATGGGATTTATGGCTGCCTGCATAGTGACACATGGCTGTAAATTTTGTTTTTAATCCTCTTTGCCGCGTTTCTTCTCCCACCACTTTAACAACAGCCAGGTGATCACCCCTATAACTACCAACCCAAGTAAAAATAATGAATAGCTCATTTTCCAATTCTGGGGACCGGTGATCATGCTCCATTCCGACATGCCTCCTATGGATGCCAGCAAAGTAAGAGGCATGAAGATGGTGGTGATATAGGTCAGGCGCCGCACCGTAAGGTTGGTGTTATTGGCAGCCCTGGCCATCTGATTGTTAAGCATGGAAAGATAGATTTCCATCAGGCTGGTGACAATATCACGTGAAGACTCGGTCAACTCAAAGAACTTGGAAAGGTGATCATAGATATCCCTGTAAAAGAAGATGGCTTTCTTGGTGATGAAAGGACTGTCCAGGCGGCAGATCTTCACCAGGATCTCACGTTCGTTGAACAGGCTTTTACGTAATGAAAGTAGATCCCGTCGCAGGTTTAACAATTCAGCCGGGTTAAAGCTTTTCAGGTCAGACAGGATGGCATCTTCAGCCTCGTTGAGATCGTCTTCGATCGCCTCAATGGCAATGAATTTCTTATCCACCACCTCGTCCAGAATGAAGTGCAGCAAGAAATCAGGACCCTGGCGAAGGCTTTCACTGTTGCGCTCAAAACGACGCTCAACTTCCTCCAGGAAGGGTGTATCCTCGCTAATGTGATGACGCACCGTGACCAGGAATTGCGCCCCGATGAAGACATCCAGCTCATGGATGCTCAGGGTATGGTTGGAATGATCAAAATCATTAAAGATGATAAATGTATTCCCCGGGTAGTCATCTATCTTGGGGATCTGACTCTCTGCGTCCAGGCAGTCTTCAATCGAGAGGGGATGCAAATTAAAAGGTTCGATCAGCGCCAGGAGCTCCTCTTTTTCGGGTTGAAAAAAATCCAACCAGACAAAGCAACCTTTCTCCTGGGGTTTAAGAGCCTGTTGAAGACTTTTAAGGCGTTTGGGTGAACCAGTATGTGGAATTTGGTAAAAATTGGTTTCGGATGCTGCCATAATACCTGTCTTTGCTTTAGTGGTCATCTTGCGAAGTACGTGCACCACGAGTAGGTTGGTTTGAGCGGTTCTTATACCGACAAATCCATCAAATAATACAGCGAGACCCAACAAAATGCGACAAAAGAATTAGCGAGAAAACCATTTTGCTTCTTTATTCTCTACCCTGAAATATCATTGGGTATGGCCGTCTTTGCCACGGTATTTACAGGTGCCTTGCATGGCGCAGTAATCACAGGTGCTGCCTTTGACACCCAGCTCTTTTCCCACCCCCAGCAGCATGGATAGACTCTTGCGTGGTCGCATCAGGAAGGAGGGTGTAAGTTCGACCAGGTTGTTGATATCTGCGAGGATCTCAAAAATGAATGGCTGACCTTCATCCACGGACCAGCTGAGCATGCCAGGACTGAAAGGCACGGTGGTTTGCAGACCAGCATCCGCAGCCTGGTCTTCGATCTGTTTGCAGACCAGCGTAGCCAGGGCTTCCACCCCGGCCGAACCGACACCATCCAGTGCTAATCCCATCATTATATCCGTATCCATATTTCGTGTGGCTTCTATTTCGATCTTTTGACCGACCGTGCAAATAATGGCATGGATATATTCCGCCGGAGCGAATTGTTGCGTGATCCAATCCCCTTTTAGGATATGACCGCTCTCCAATTCAAGTTTCTCATGTCGCAAGGATCTGACTGCCAGTTTGCGCATGAAGACCTGCGGTTCCAGTAGAAAGCGCGAACCTTCCAGTGCCCGCGAAGCGATCTCCACCAGGCGCGGCCGCCTTTCGCGTATGATGAGCGGGTCGGCGCCCTGCCCGCGCAGGACGGCATCCACATCCAGTTCAAGCTCGCTGACCGACCAATTTTCCAGGTTCGCAATTGCTTCCATCTGTTTCCCTTGAGATTGTCTTCAGGGAGTATACCCTAAGCACAGCCGAAACAGCAACGTTGGAACTCAAAAAGGCGGACCGGTTCGGATCGCCTTGATAAAACAGTTGTTGAAGTGCTAAACAGTCTTTTTGGGGCGCAAGCCAAAATAGATCAGCAGGATTCCACCGGCAAAAAGCAGAACGATCATTCCGATCTCGGACATGGCTCCCAGTACCAATTGTACAACAGCCACAATAACGAATACGATGGCCGGAATTCGTGCCCACTCTGTGGGGGATTTCTCACGCTGCAGCCACAAATAGTAGAAGGTTCCTGCCCAACCAAGGAACATGATTCCGGTTGGAATGGAGGTGCTGGCAAAGGCTCCCAGGAATGGCAGGGTCAGGATCGACTCAAGTGCGATGGATGCCATCATGCCGGCTGGAATTAAAGCCCACCATCTTTCAGGTTGTGTAAAATATACATAGAAGAAGGTTCCGGCAATTATTGAGCAAACAATAATATTTACCCAATCGTTGAAAACGCTGACCAGTGAAAGGGTCCCGATTCCGACCAAAATCAACCCCGGGATGAGTGCCCAGCGATGGGTGCGGTTTACAAAATAAACCAACAGGAAAGGCAGACCGATGCCGTACATGATCAAGGCACCGATCCATTCACCCGCCACTGTGTCTGCAAAATTGATCACGGTTGCCAGAACTAGGCAGCCAAAAGCCGGGATGAGAGCCCACCAGTTTTCCCGGATGTTGGATAGGAATGCCACCAGGAAGGGGATGGCAACAGCGATAAAGATCAGCGAACCCAGAAATTCATCATTATTACCTGTCTCAGCCAGGGCGATGATGACCGCCAGTGCACCCAGAATGCAGGCCGGGAACAGGTAGCCCCACTTTTTCAAGCCGGATAACAGATAGCGTACCAGGAACAAAAGCCCGGCTCCGGCAAAGACCCAGGTCCAGGTGTTGGTGGACAGGGCGTTGAAATCGATATACCCCTGCTGTTGGGCAAGCACTCCAATTGCAGCCAGGATCAGGATGATCCCCCAAAATAAGTTATCTGTGTTCTTTTTCATTTTTTCTCCCGTAATTCTTGACAGGCAACGATTCGACAAGTCCAGTATACAGGAAATTAGTTATTTATAAAATAGTCTGTTGACTCGGATTTGACCTGTCCGGGTGGATGGTATGGGGCTTGCGAATGTACTGGAGCTGGCTGCAATGCGCAAGCGACTGCTGGATTAAGCACGATTCGTTTCTGTGTTCCAATAGAACAGAACCTGTGTTGATCCTGTTGTTGAAAAATTCAATCTGAATTCCCCATGATCAAATTTAATCCGAATTTGTTGACAAAATGGACAATATTGGTATAATATTTAATATGAATTTCATAAATATTAATCAGAAACCAAGGATGAGATATTCTTGCATGTGTCTGCGGCGGGGATCGTAATCACCGCCTCTTCAAAAAAGACACCAATCAGGACCAACTGACAGAAGAACGGTGAGCGAAACCCGCATGCGAATTCAGCAAGCGCATGGCATTCGTTTGCCGTTCTTTTTGTTTTCCAGTCGGTCTCATTAATCAATATTAAACGTCCCGAAGGATTGTTCGAAATCACAAATGGTTTTTAGTAACCTTCGGGAAGTTAGTTAAAACAACATAATTTTGGAGAAGAAATGAAAATAGCTGATAACGTCACTGATTTGATCGGGAACACTCCACTGGTTCGTTTGAACCGGATCGCTGCCGGGGCTGGTGCGCAGGTGTTGGCAAAATTGGAATTCTATAACCCAGCCCATAGTGTTAAAGACCGCATCGGTGCTTCCATGATCAATGCCGCTGAAAAAGCAGGGTTGATTAAATCTGACACCATTGTGCTGGAAGCCACCAGCGGAAATACGGGTATTGCCCTGGCGATGGTGTGTGCAGCGCGTGGTTATGCCTGCACATTGGTCATGCCGGATACGATGAGCAGGGAACGCCGCATGTTGCTGCGAGCTTATGGAGCCGAGTTGATACTGACCCCGGGTGCGGAAGGTATGCCAGGTGCCATTAAAAAAGCTGCAGAAATGGCTGCCGGAGACGACCGATATTACATCCCCCAGCAATTTACCAATCCAGCCAACCCTGAAATTCATCGCCTTACCACCGGTGAAGAGATCTGGCGCGATACCGACGGGGACGCAGATATCCTGGTGGCGGGGGTCGGTACAGGTGGCACCATCACTGGCGCAGGTGAAGCCCTCAAGGCACACAAACCCGGTTTCCGGGTTGTGGCAGTCGAGCCGGAAGCATCTGCCGTCCTTTCAGGTGAGCCTAAAGGTCCACATGTCATCATGGGCATTGGCGCCGGATTTGTTCCGGATGTTTTGAATACTTCCATCTATGACGAGATCATCCAGGTCAGCAATGACAATGCCCTCGAAACCGCCCGCCGCATGGCGCGTGAAGAGGGCTTGTTGGTGGGCATCTCCTCCGGGGCTGCCACCTGGGCAGCGTTGCAACTGGCTGTGCGTCCTGAAAACGTCGGCAAGGTGATCGTGGTGATCATTCCCTCTTTCGGGGAGCGCTACCTGAGCACTGTCCTGTACAAGGATCTGGGAGATTGATTCCGGGAGAGATGATGACAACGACAACCTTAAAAACATCTTTATCGAATTCTTCCAAGGGATTGACGGCTGTGTTTGAATTGGTACAGGGGGATATCCGTTCTGTGAAGCAACGTGACCCGGCAGCGCGTGGCACTCTGGAAGTGCTGCTGTGCTATCCTGGTTTGCATGCCAATTGGGGTCACCGCTTAACGCACTGGTTGTGGCACCAGGACCTGAAGACGATTGCACGCTTCCTTTCCCAGGTAGTTCGCAGCCTGACAGGGGTCGAGATCCACCCGGGGGCTAAAATTGGGTCAGGGTTCTTTATTGACCACGGTATGGGAGTGGTCATTGGTGAGACGTCTGAGATCGGGCAGGATGTAACCCTTTATCACGGTGTTACCCTGGGTGGCACCAGCTTGGAAAAAGGCAAGCGTCATCCGACCATTGGAGACCGCGTGGTGATCGGTGCAGGAGCAAAGGTCATGGGTGCCATCCATGTCGGCGATGACAGCCGCATCGGGGCTAATGCCGTGGTGGTCAAATCCGTACCGGTCAACTCGGTGGTGGTGGGTGTGCCGGGTCAGAACATCACCCGCTCAAAACCGCATCAACCCAGCGACGCTCCAGATCTCAACCACTCTACCCTGCCTGATATTCTGGGCGTATCCCTGGTACAGTTAATGGAGCGGGTGGCAAACCTGGAAAACCAGTCCACCTTGCCTGTTTCCATGGCACCTCATGTACATGCACCCGAGGTTGGTCTGTGGAATGGTGAAGACTTCTCCATCTAAATAATTATGCCTGGTAATTGAGTCCCTTTCATCAATAAAAAAACCTTCGATAATGGAAAACGCTCAGGTCTGTTCTGATCCAGAGGTTGGTGTAATATAATGGAGCTGCATTCGCTATTTCTTTTTAATTATCGAAAGAGGTATTCTCATGTACAAACTGGTCTTATTAAGGCATGGACAATCCACCTGGAATTTGGAAAACCGTTTCACCGGTTGGACAGATGTAGGTTTGACGGACCAGGGAGAGCATGAAGCCCTCCAGGCTGGCAGGTTGCTTAAGGAAGGTGGATATTCTTTTGACCTGGCATATACCTCGGCATTAAAGCGCGCCATTAAGACCCTTTGGATCAGCCTGGAAGAAATGGGGCTGGAATGGATACCTGTCATCAATGCCTGGCAGTTGAACGAGCGCCACTACGGCAATCTGCAGGGATTGAATAAAGCCGAGATGACCATGGAATATGGTGAAGCACAGGTTAAGATCTGGAGGCGTAGTTATGATACTCCACCGCCAGCCTTGGAAATGGACGATCCCCGTCATCCTCGCTTCGACCCGCGCTATGCCAGCCTGAGTAAAGATCAATTGCCAGCCACAGAGTCTCTCAAGATCACCTTGGGACGGGTGCTGCCCTATTGGCATTCGGATATTGCCCCCGCCATCCTGTCCGGAAAACGATTGTTGCTGGTAGCCCACGGCAACAGCATGCGGGCCATTGTCAAGTACCTGGATGATATTTCGGATTCCGAAATCACTGAACTTAACATTCCCACAGGTGTTCCGCTGGTATATGAATTGGATGAAAGCCTGAAATCCACCCGGCATTATTACCTGGGAGACCCGGAAGCGGTCCGCAAAGCCGCCGAAGCTGTTGCCGCCCAGGCTGGAGCCAAACCTTAAGATTACAGATCCCAGGTGATGAAATCGATATAAAAAGCAAGACAGCTACCGTTATAGGCGGGGGACCGGCTGGTCTAATGGCTGCCGGTATCCTGGCACAGGGTGGCGTCAGTGTGGATCTGTATGAAGCTATGCCATGGCCCGGTCGCAAATTCCTCGTGGCTGGAAAGGGTGGTTTAAACCTGACCCATTCTGAACCATTTGAACCCTTCTTGTCGCGTTATGGTAAAAGACGTGATACGTTGCAACCTTTCCTGTCTAAATTCGGCGCACAGGAATTGGTGGATTGGGTTCATCAGCTTGGTTTTGAGACCTTTGTGAGTTCTTCCGGGCGGGTTTTCCCGAATGGGATGAAAGCCTCGCCCCTATTGCGAGCCTGGCTTCAGCAATTAACCCTGGTCGGGGTAAATATCCATACTCGTCATAGGTGGCTTGGTTGGGGCGAGACTGGTGCGTTGTTTTTCGAAACCCCGACTGGAAATAAAGCAGTACGCGCAGATGCCTTGGTGCTGGCTCTGGGGGGAGGCAGTTACCCGCGACTGGGTTCGAATGCAGCCTGGATTCCTCTGCTGCGTGCGCAGGGAGTGCAGATCAATGACTTGAAGCCATCCAATTGCGGTTTTGAGGTCAAATGGAGTGAATATTTCCGAAACCACTATGAGGGAATGCCTGTCCGCCCGGTGGTGTTAACCTGCGCAGACGCGTTGGGTAATTCTTTCCGCCAGCAGGGTGAGTTCATCATCACCCGCTTTGGATTGGAAGGCAGCCTGATCTATGCAGCCTTCGCTCTCCTGCGGGATGAGATCGAAATAAGGGGTCGTGTGGAGATCCGGCTGGATCTGGCTCCCGATTGGTCGATTGAGAAGCTGGTTTCCAGGTTATCCCAGCCGCGGGGAAAAAGCTCCAATTCTTCCCATCTCAAAAAAGCGGTCGGGATACAGGGAGTTAAAGCAGGTTTGCTGTGGGAGATCGTTCCAAAAGAAGTATTCCTGGATCCCTCCCGTCTGTCAGCTGCCATTAAAAGCCTGCCCATTATTCTAAATGCACCGCGTCCGCTCGCGGAAGCCATCAGCAGCGCGGGCGGTATCAGCTTTGAGAGCCTGGACGACGGACTTATGCTGCGGAACTTACCCGGTGTGTTCTGTGCAGGGGAGATGCTGGATTGGGAAGCCCCCACCGGAGGTTACCTGTTGACAGCCTGTTTTTCAACCGGCCTTACAGCCGGGCAGGCTGCCCTTGATTGGCTGAAAGGGACGCTTTAATCAGGGTTACAATTGCTGGCAATGGATAAACTTACTTTGATCGCCACCTCCACCTTTGGTTTGGAGGCAGTTGTTAAACGGGAATTGCTCGCCCTGGGTTTTGAGAACCTGAAGACCTCCGAGGGTAAGGTCGAATTTGAAGCCACTCCGGAAGAGATCCCGATCCCGAACCTGTGGCTGCGTTGTGCAGACCGTGTGTTATTAAAAATGGGAGAATTCCAGGCTTTCACCTTTGATGAATTATTTGAGCAGACCAAAGCCTTGCCCTGGGAATCCTGGATCACACCGGACGGAAAATTCACAGTAAATGGCAAATCGGTTAAATCCACCCTGGGCAGCATCAGTGCCTGCCAATCCATTGTCAAGAAAGCGGTGGTGGAAAGACTTAAAACAGCCTATCATCAGGAGTGGTTTGAAGAGACAGGTGCCGAGTTCACCATCCAGGTAGCCCTGCTCAAGGACCTTGCCACTCTGACCATTGATACCTCCGGCTCGGGTCTTACCCGGCGCGGATACCGCACCCAGACCGGGTCAGCCGCTCTCAAGGAAACCCTGGCATCAGCCCTGGTCCAGCTCAGCTTCTGGGAAAAAGACAGGCTCCTGATCGATCCGATGTGCGGCTCTGGTACAATTTTGATCGAAGCCGCCATGCTGGGTAAGAATATTGCCCCTGGATTGAATCGTACCTTCGCATCAGAAGATTGGCCGGGCATTCCATCCAAAGCCTGGCGTGTTGCCCGTCTGAAAGCCTACGAATCCGTAGAAAAGAACAGCAATTTACAGATTTTTGGGTATGATATTGACCCGATCAGCGTGGATGCAGCCCGTGTCAATGCACGCAAAGCCGGGGTTGTAAATGATATTCTTTTTGAGCAGAAGGATGTCCATGACCTGTGGATCGACAAGCAGTATGGCATTCTTATTTCCAATCCACCATATGGTATAAAAGTTGGAGAGTTCAAGCAGATGAATGATATCTACATCTCCCTGAACAAGACCTTCAAAAAGAAGACAGGGTGGTCTGTTTATATCCTGACAGCAGATAAGCTATTTCCCTCCTACTTTAAGCGTTCCCAACCCGACCGGGTGCGCAAGCTATTCAACGGGCAGATCGAAGTAAATTATTACCAATATTATGGAGAGCGACCCAGAGAACCAGGTGAGTCTTCCTCTGAGCTATAAATTGGATGGATGATGGTTATTAAGAATCAGGATCGCAAGGGTCTTCCTGTTCTTTGAACTCATCTAAAAAAAACCTTGTCTCTCTATAGGAACGTTAATTGCTATCGACATTTTTGCCTGTGATCCGTCCAGGTGAGAGTCTCATGGCAAACAAGGAGAAACCAATCGCTACCACTCACTCCGTCTCCCATTTCCTCTACGGGGCGGGGACTTCGCCGGTATCCTTCGGGAGGGTGACACTTTTAAGTTGGCTTGAAGTTTATATTACCTCGTTGAAGGTTTTCAGATGAGTTTGAATTTTATAGGGATCACTGACGGTGTTTTATATGGGGCTTTGGAAAGGATAACATCATGGATGTAAATTTGGGGCTGATTGCTATGCTTGGTTCGGGGGAGACTTCCCTGGCAGGAGGGCGTATCTTTGAAGCCATTGCAAGAAAATTGGACCAACCCTTGCGGGTGGCACTGCTGGAGACTCCGGCTGGATTCGAATTGAATTCAGCCCAGGTGGTTGGTAAAGTGGGAGAGTTCCTTTCAAAGCGCTTGCAGAATTATGACCTGACGATTGATATCGTCCCGGCTCGAAAGAGAGGCTCGCCTTTCAGCCCGGACGAACCGGAGATTCAAAGTAAATTATTATCTGCAAACATGATCTTCATGGGACCGGGTTCTCCCACCTACGCCATCAGACAGCTGCAAGGCAGCCTGACCTGGGATTTGCTGCGTGCCCGTCACAGGCAGGGCGCTGCCTTGATATTTGCCAGTGCAGCCATGATTTCTGTTGGAAGATTTTCTCTTCCTGTCTATGAAATATTTAAAGTGGGGGAAGATGTCCATGCAGTTCCCGGTCTGAATCTGTTCGCAGATTTTGGATTGGACCTGTCTTTCATTCCTCACTGGAACAATACAGATGGTGGCGAGGATGTCGACACCAGTCGCTGCTTTATGGGATTGGAGCGTTTCAATCAGTGGTGTGATGATCTGCCGGACGACCATACCACCCTGGGATTGGACGAACATACCGGTCTGATCATAGATTTTCATGAAGGCACATGCTCTGTCAGCGGGGTCAGTTCAGCCACCCTTTTACGGGAATGCGATCCGAGAATATACCCTTCAAAGGCGGTATTTCCAATCAGCGAATTGGGACAATTAAGACTTGTGGGGGATAAAAATATCCGTTCGGACGCCTGGGATATGCTCTCGACTGCCTCCGGGCAGGCGGATTCACAAAAGCCACCCAAGGAAGTGCTTGCCTTGATGGAGGAAAGGTTACAGGCTCGCCGGGGAAAAAATTGGCCGCGCTCAGATCAGCTTCGCCAACAAATATCAGACCTGGGTTGGACCGTGACGGATACGCCCCAGGGATCTGAGTTGGTGCAGCGCAAGAATTGAAGAGAAATGAAGATGAAATCTCATTTGCAAGTTGAACAATCCATCTTTGAGCATGATAAACCCACTCAAGCCATGGTTATTTAATTTTAGTCTGATTTGTGATTAAGTAATGTTTCCAATTTATCCAGAGACACTTCTTCCAATGAACGGAATACCAACCGGGCATGATCCACCCCCAATTGGGCGGTCAGTGGAATGGGAACAGCTATGCTGAAGATCCCGGCAGAGTTGGCAGCCTGGATACCATTGGGCGAGTCTTCAAAAACGATTGCTTCGCTGGCTTGCACATTCAAAGCTTGCAATGCAGCCAGGTACAAGGCAGGGTCGGGTTTGGTGTGAACCACATCATCACCGCACAGGATGGCTTCAAAATAATCGAATAAACCCAGGCGTTTGAGATGATTGTCCACCCAGTCATGGGGAGAACTTGAGGCGATGGCCAATCGATAAGGTTTGTTCCTGGCAGCTTTGAGCAGGTTTCTGGCTCCGGGTAGGACAGGCTGCAACAAAATGGCATCGTCGCTCAACTGGCGCGCCATTTGGTTGATGGATTTCTTATTAATCGGATAACCCAGGATGTTTTCCAGGTTGCCAGCTGGCTCAAAATCTGAAATCCCGGTTCCACCCACGATCTGTCCCCAGGTCTGCAGGGATAATTCCTGACCATACTGGGTGTAAATTTCCTGCCAGGCTTGCAGATCGGGTGTTTCGGTATCCAGGATCAACCCGTCAAAATCAAAGATGAGTGCTTTTAACAAGACTGCCTCCAAATAGTTATTAATGGTTTTCAATCTGTGGGTAAATCAATTAGGTATTTCTCTATCAGGCGTTGTTTAGCCTCCCTGCTCATATTCTTGATAACTATTTCCCTTTTCATGGCAGCTGAACGGTCAGGCAGGGATTCCACATAGACCAACCGAACAGGCAGGTGAGCACGGGTATAACGGGCACCCCGACCGGAATTGTGTGTTCTGGTTCGCCGCACCGGATCAGTGCTCCAACCAGTGTAATAGGTGCCATCTGCACATTCAAGGATATAACAATAAAAACCCATTGGGATCAGATCTGGTCAGTCTTTCTTTTCTGGTTTGGAATATTGGGATCCGGATAATCTGGATAAAAAGCCCATTTGTTGTTTCCAAAAATCACCTGCTTTGGGCATTTCGGCACCTTGGAGTTCTTTTCCTTGAGCATCCAATCTCTGACGCTCATTCCACCACTTCATGCGTCCATCCCGGGCGCTCTCCAATTTTAATTCAAGTTGTCGGGTTTGATCATTTTCAACATCATCCCGCAAAGCATATAAAGCCGCCAACATGCCATCCAGGCTTCGCAGAAGATTGGTTTTGTTTAACAGGACAGCTTCACACAAAGAAGCGCTTTCTTCACACCCGGCGATTCCTGCACTGGCAGCGGTATATTCCGCCCCTGTAAATTTACTGGCATCCATCCACCCGGGTTGATTTAGCGTGGCGTTGAGTAGGGCGGAGGAGACCAATTGAGGCAGCAAGCGGGTTGAAGCAGTAAAACCATCCATTTCAGCCATATCGCAGAAAAAAGGTGTGGCTCCCAACAAACCAGACAGATCTGCTGCCAATTTTATGGCTGCGGGATCTGTTCCAGCGGGAGAAGCGATACCCATGAGACTGTCATCAAACAGGTCATGTGCTGCAGATTGGATGGATTCGTCCTGGTTGTTCAAATAAAGAGAATTTAACAACGGGGTTACACCTATATAATGGTATTTGATAGGAAATAGTTCTGCTACCCAGGCTGTAACATTTAGCTTGGCAGGAGAAGTATCCAGTATGACAACCCCGGAGCGCACATCAGAAGCAATGGTTCTTAATGTTTCCTTTACCAGGTTGAGTGGCAATGCCAGAAAAATGACATCCGCTTGTTTGATGCTCTTGGGAAGATTTAGCTCAACACGATCCACTGCATTGATCTTCCTGGCGTGTAATGCTGTGGCATGCTTATGGTCAAAACCGGTGCGTTCAACTTGATCGGAATGTCGTCCAAGCCCCAAGCCTGCTGATGCGCCGATCTTATCAAGTCCAAGAATTGTGATCTGTATGCTCATGGTAATTCTCTCCTTCAGCTTGAATTGTCTGCCTGTTGCAATATGCGCAAGATTCGATCCGTTCGAGAAGTACTGGTTTCATCAACACGTTCTTCATGTCGGCGGATCAGGTCAGTTGTCAATTTGGAAGCTCCTGCTCTGGCAGCCAGTTCAGCCCCCCACCCTGCGTGGTGGCAGGCTACAACAAAAGGCTTGGACAATCCCTGGGGCTTATCCTGCCCCCAGCGTGATACAAGGCGTGGGGCAGCGCGTTTTACCAGTACGATTAAGACACGCTCCCAGATTTCCAGCGGATAGTGGATCTTTCCAATATCATGCAAAAGGGCAGCGGTTAATAAGTCTGTATTTTTTTGCCCGGTTTCAAGAAGTTTTGTAAAGACAGTAAATGCATGCCACTGCTCAGACTTCTGCAGTCGGCGGAAAATAGTTAATTGGGGAGGTGTGAGATAGGTCCGTATTTGTTCGGTTTCCACTACCTGGGTTGGTGGCCAAAGAGCTAACTTAAATTGTTGTATTCGGTAGAATAATCGAGGTTTATTTTTCACGGCGAATTCAGATGGATTGGATATTTCGCATTAAAATTTATTAAATCCAAATTGGGATTATAACATGCGTCAGAATCATGAGATCCGTGGACGCCGACCACGGATCTCGTTTGAAAAGGAGGAGAAGAGAAATCATCTTACGCATTGATATTACTACAGCCTCTGGTTTCTTACTTGACGCCTGACCTACGCTTACCCTACATTTAGCTGACAATATTGTTAGAAATTCAATTTCTTCTCAATAATTCTGTAAATTTTCGAAATCGGTTGAGAACAATACCTCTTTATGTCACTCTTAACTTACTTAATTTGAAAAGATGAGAATTTCAGGTAAAATATACTTCTGATTGAAAGTGTTACCTTTGAAGTGTGAGTATCTGTAAAGAAGTTAAGAAAAAAATTTATCACATAAGTACCGGATTTATCTTCAAAACCTGTCAGGTCAGAGAGAAAAATCCCTGTAGGGGGATTTTATTATAGTTTTATAAAAAAATGGAGTTGATATGTCTTCACTGGCAATTGAAACAAAAGGGCTGGGGCGAATTTATAAAATCCGTGGCAGTAAAAAAGAAAAAAAAGAACTCAAGCAACTGACCGCGTTATCGGATGTAAATATCCAGATTAAGGAGGGGGAGTTGTTCGGCTTGTTGGGACCAAATGGTGCTGGCAAGACCACCCTGATCAAGATCTTGACTACCCTTCTGGCGCCGAGTAAGGGGGAAGCCTTTGTGGCTGGTTACAATGTCTTAAATGAACCTCAGAAAGTCCGCCCATGCATTAACATGGTTTCCGGGGGTGAATCATCCGGTTATGGATTATTAACAGTACGTGAAAATTTATGGATGTTTTCACAGTTCTATGGGATGCCTTCCAGGGAAGCCAATAAACGTATAGCTGATCTACTCAAATTGGTTGGTTTGGGTGACCGAATTAATACCAAATCATCCGATCTTTCTACGGGTTTACGCCAAAAGATGAATATCGTGCGTGGCTTTATGACCGATCCTGAAGTGCTTTTTTTGGACGAACCCACCCTGGGATTGGATGTGGGTGCCTCGCGAGATGTTCGTCACCTGATCCGTGGCTGGTTGGATGATGATAGAAAACGTACATTACTGCTCACAACTCATTATATGGTTGAAGCTGAAGAGCTGTGTGATCGTGTCGCTATCATCAATCAAGGGCGTGTACTGGCATGCGATTCGCCTTCTGCCCTTAAACGACATTTGCAGGAAGATATCCTGTTTGAGATCAAAACCAGCCCCCTGAATGGTCTATCGAGTCAGGCGCTTGAAGCTTTGCCTGAAGTCCATGCGGCTTCGCTGACAGAGTTGGAAGATGGTGCCTTGCTTAAGTTGGCACTGGTTGAAGAATCTGCCCTGGGTCCGGTTATCAATGTTCTGACTGATAAGAATATTACCATCATGAATCTGAACAAGCATGAACCCACCCTTGAGGATGTCTTTGTAAAACTGGTAGGTCACAGTATTGCTGAGGTTGAAAAAGGCGGACAGAATGAATAACGAAGAGTCGCAACAGCAAATTGATTCTATTTATTCACCATTGCCAAAAGTGACCGGTTGGCGGCTATTCTTGAAAACCGTTATTGCACGCGCTTACCCGCGTTTGATAGGGCAACAGAGAGAAAAATCATGGATGTTCTTTGATATTTTTCTACCAATGCTGGCTGTCTCTGCCTATGTATTTGTTTACCGTGCCATTCAAGCTCCCGAAGACTATGTCGGTTTTACAGTCATGGGAGGTGCCATGACAGCCTTCTGGCTGAATGTCCTGTGGAGCATGTCCAGTCAATTATATTGGGAGAAGGAACAGGGCAATCTGGCCCTCTACATCATTGCTCCCAACCAGATGATGGCTATATTGCTTGGAATGGCTATGGGTGGCATGCTGGCAACTGCACTGAGAGCGGTGGTCATTATTTTTCTAGGGACCATTCTTTTTAATGTAACTTTTGCCGTTAGCAGTTTTCTGCAGTTAATTTTAGTATTCATGCTGTCCATGACTGCCCTGTATGGTATGGGTATGATGATGGCCTCTTTGTTCCTGTTGTTAAGTCGGGAAGCCTGGCATCTGTCCAACCTTGCGCAGGAGCCTATCTACCTGGTCTCAGGTTTTTATTTTCCGATCAGCAGCTTCCCATTATGGATCGCAGCTGGGGCTTCCATCATCCCACTCACACTGGGTTTGGATGCCATGCGTCAGCTTATCTTTGAATCAGGTCCGTCACTTGGCTTTGCGAGCGTCAAGTTGGAGATCATTGTGCTTTCGGTTTTATGTGTGGTATTCCTTGTTGGTGCAAAAGTGCTATTGGATTACATGGAAAAACTTGCCATCCGCGAAGGTCGCTTGACCGAAAACAGGAGATAGAGTGACTAAGAATAATAGAGAGATCAAACCATGTTAAATTTACACAAATCTGAAACCTGGCGTTCATTCAAGATAGCTACCTGGCTGGGTTGGCAGATAGAATCCAACTGGGCTGACCCGTTATTGTTTGTAATATATTCAATTGTTAAACCTCTGGCGTCTGCATCCATCCTGGTTGTTATGTACGGCATTATTACCAACGGCAATTTCCAGAATCCGTTATTTCCATACATATACCTGGGTAATGCCTTCTATATCTATGTTGGTGCAGTCATGGGAGGTGTTTCATGGGCAGTAATAGATGACCGGGAACATTATAAGACTCTCAAATACATGTATGTGGCTCCTATCAAGATTCCGATCTACTTGTTGGGGCGTGGTGTGGCACGATTTTTAACCGGTTCCATTTCGGTCCTGATCACTATTGTAGCTGGCGTATTATTTCTCAAAGTTCCCCTGGAATTACAGCAGATCAATTTTCCGTTATTCTTCTTTTCCCTTTTCATAGGGATCATCATGCTGGCTCTGATGGGCTTGCTGTTAGGCAGCATAACCCTTTTGTTGGTGCACCATTCGTTTGGTATTGCTGAGGGTGTGGCTGGTGCCCTTTACCTATTCAGTGGCGCTATCTTTCCATTGGAGGTCCTGCCTGCCTGGTTGAGACCAGTGGGGTTCGTCATGCCCATCACATACTGGCTCGAGCTGCTGCGTCGTTCACTTGTTGGTAATGTAGCCCAGGCTTTTCCAACGTTGGCTGCTTTCAGTAATCTTGAATTGATCGGTATTCTGATATTATTATCGTTGATATTTGGCATTGCGGCAGTATTTGCATTCCGCTGGTGTGATCATCGCGCCCGCGAGCGAGGTTTGATTGACCGGGTCACCAATTATTAAGGTTTTTATGCGTTGGGTCTGGGAGAGAATCTTGACAAAAAAACCCCCTGTAGTCTTTCCTTTATACACAGGCCAATTAAAACATACACCTGTGGGTGATCTTTGGTTGGCAACCTCACAGACTGGATTGGTCGCAGTGTCTTGGGCACAAAATGAGCTAAAATTCCAGGAATATCTCACCAAACGCTATAAACTTCCATTGGAGAAAAATACTGGCAGGTTGGCACTGATATTTGATGAGTTGAGTGAATATTTAAATGGTCAGTTGAAGAAATTCAGCATCCCGATCGATTGGTCGGTGCTGCGACCTTTTCAGCAAGCTGTCTTGAAAGCAACTTATTCCATCCCCTATGGTGAAGCGCGCAGTTATGGAGAGATTGCTGTCGAAATCGATCATCCGGGAGCAGCCCGGGCAGTGGGTCGGGCTGAGGCTACCAACCCTATGCCGCTGATCATCCCCTGCCACCGTGTGATTGGTGCAGATGGAAAGTTGCGTGGTTATGGAGGTGGGCAAGGTTTGGCTACCAAGGAATGGTTGTTAAAAATGGAAGGTGTTCTAATTACCTGAAATCATGGAATTATCAAAATTACCATGTTTTTATCCACTTGCATTCTTCAAAAAGGCATGATAAACTAGGTTTCTAATATAATTTGCGCGTAGTTATACGGAAATATTTGAAATTGTAATATTCTGGTATGAATACGTCTCACAAATAGGTGAATGTGATGGTAGAAAAGAAACACGCATCCCAACCTATTGCTGGCACAGACAAAGAGCTGCCCTGGCTTGTTCAAGATGTTAATCGGGCTGCCCAGATTCTAACTGGTCTCTCGCTTAGTTCATTAGCTCAGGCAGCTCTCATAATCCGTAATGGTGAATTGTGGGCTTATGCTGGCCAACTTCCTCAGGAAGCTGCTTCCGAATTAGGGAAAGCAGTGGTGCGTTATTGGGATAGTAAGGGGGAAGGTGATCTCGTGCGTTATATTCGCCTGGGGGATAATTCCACAGAGCAATTGATGTATGCCACCTGCTTGGCAAAGGGAATGGTTCTTTCACTTGTTTTCGATTCAGAAACACCTTTCAGTACAATCAGAACACAAACGGCCGAGTTGGTTCGATCATTATCACTTTCACCTGAGGAAGAAGGGGACATGGAAGATGAGATGGTTGATTCAACACCGAAAAATGGGGATAAAGCTTCTGCCAACTTTTCGAATGTGCCATCATCTGTTCCAATAGTGGGTCTTGAACCCTCACAAGAAGTGAGAGATGATTCCACACCTGCATCCCCTATTGATACACACAGTACTTATTCTTTCCCAAGAACCCTTTTCAACCGAAAGACATCCTCTGAAAATTCATTTGGTGATATTAACCAACCAACATTACCTGAGAAGGAAAATTTCACAAATACGAATACAAATACTTCTTCGGAAATTGGTAGACATGTGATATTTGAACCGGACTCCCAAGTGCTTTACAACCTTGATTATGCATGTCTGATGATTCCACGCTTACCATCTCATTTCCTAAAGGGCGATCTGGCAGAAAGGCTAAAAGAATGGGTTCCAACCCTTTGCGTTGCCTTTGCTTGGCGCCTGGAATATCTGTCAGTATATCCGGAATATCTGCAATGGATCGTCAATGTGCCCCCCACATCCGCCCCCGGTTATATTATGCGAATTATGCGCCAGCATATATCTGAAAAGATATTTAATGAATTCCCCCGCCTGAAAGACGAAAATCCTTCCGGAGACTTCTGGGCACCTGGTTATTTGCTAATGGGTGGTAATCATCCGCATCCTGCCCAACTGGTCAAAGATTTCATTCAACAGACCCGTTTGCAGCAGGGGATTTCCTGAACCCTTCCGATTTTTATCCTTATCCCAGCAGTCTCTATGGCTGCAACATAAAAAAATAATATGACCCCGACCTTGTATTTAATCGATGGCCATGCTCTGGCATATCGCACTTACTATGCAATGAATGCGACTCCTTATGGTCAGCGCTGGCAGACTTCCTCAGGCGAACCAACTGCAGGCATCTTTGGTTTCACCAGTGTACTGTTTCGAATTCTTGAACAGGAAAAACCCGATTACCTGGCTGTAGCTTTTGATACCGGCAAAACCTTCCGCGATGAGTTATTTCCGGATTATAAAGCCACCCGCACCAAGATGCCGGATGATCTGCGTCCCCAAATTGAGCGTATTCGCGAATTGGTGGATGCATTCAACATCCCTCGCCTTGAAATGGAAGGCTATGAAGCAGATGACGTGTTGGGAAGTGCTGCCCGGCAGGCGTCTGCCCAGGGGTTGGGAGTAAAGATCATCACTGGCGACCGGGATCTTTTACAGTTGGTGGATAAAATGATCATTGTCTCCCTCCCCGAGGGAAGATTATCTGATTCAAAGGATTACATTACAGATCAGGATGTTGAAGACAAGATGGGAGTGCCCCCACATCAGGTAGTGGATTATAAAGCGCTGCTGGGTGACACATCGGATAACATTCCTGGAGTGCCGGGAGTTGGAGAAAAAACTGCCCAAAAGCTGATCCAAAAGTATCATGATCTTGATAATGTATATGCCCACTTGGATGAGATCGAACCACGTTGGCGGAATAAACTCGAGGCAGGAAAAGAATCAGCCTACATGAGCCAGGACCTGGCGCGAATCCGGGTTGATCTGCCGGTTCACATTGACCTGGAACAGGCCAGACCGAATCGATATGATCCTGCCAGGGTTGAAGCACTTTTCAATGAATTGGAATTTCGCAGCCTCTTGGTGCGTTTCCGTAAATTGGGGGAAACCGATGGTCCTTTAATGCAAGCATCGCACCAATTGGATTTTTTCATCGAAACGCCGGTCACGGTGGTTAAATCTGCTCCGCGCCGAAATTTGGACCTGGATGTTCAAATTGTCGATTCTGAATTGAAATTGTCCGAGCTTTCCAGGATCTTATTAATTGCAAAAACGATCGCAGTGGATACCGAAACAACATCTATTGATCCAAACCTGGCAGAGCTGGTCGGTATCTCCCTTTCAGTACGACCGGGACAGGGTTATTATATCCCGGTCGGACATCATGAGGGGGGGCAATTGAGCCTGGATCAGGTTGTAAATACGCTGCGGGATCCTCTTGAAAACGAACGAATTGAGAAAGTGGGACACAACCTGAAGTATGACTACATCGTGTTGGCAAGAAATGGATTACACATCAACCCGCTTTCGTTTGACAGTATGATTGCTGAGTGGGTAATTAATCCAGCCTCGCGTGCCCTCGGGTTGAAAAGTATGGCGGAAATTCGCCTGGACCAGGTTATGACCCAAATTGATGAGCTGATTGGCAAAGGCAAGAATCAGATCAGCATGGCACAAGTATCCATCGCAGATGCTGCTCCTTATGCTGCCATGGACGCAGAGGTAAGCCTGCGATTGCGTGCACCGCTTGAAGAGGAATTAAAGAACATCCCCAAGGCATTTCAACTTTTTTCAGAGCTGGAATTGCCTTTGATCCGCGTACTCGCTGAAATGGAAATGGTAGGCATCGGGTTGGACCGCGAGTATTTCTCCAGTTTATCTGAAGTACTTAGCCGGAGTATGGAAACGATAGAGAGCCAGATCCTCACTTCGGTTGGTAAGACTTTTAATCTTAATTCTACTCAACAGCTCTCCACTATTTTATTTGAGACCTTGCGTTTAACACCTCCAAATCGTGGTCGCAAGACTGCCAGTGGTCATTACTCCACCTCGGCGGATGTTCTGGAGGAGATGCGTGGTCAGCACCCGGTGGTTGATTGGATCCTGGAATATCGTGAACTGACAAAATTAAAATCAACATATGTCGATTCTCTGCCTCTCCAGATCAACCCTCATACTGGACATGTGCATTCATCCTTCAGTCAGACCGGAGCGGTAACCGGACGCCTTTCGTCTTCTAATCCCAATCTTCAGAATATTCCTATTCGCACTGAAATGGGACGGCGTGTCAGGCGTGGTTTCGTTGCTGATCCAGGAAATGTTCTGGTGGCAGTGGATTACTCCCAGATCGAATTGCGAATTGTGGCTTACATGGCAGATGATCAGGCTATGCTGGAAGCTTTCCGCACAGGTCAGGATATTCATGCTACAACTGCATCTGCTATTTACGCCATTCCTCTGGAGCAAGTCACTAAAGAACAACGCCGTCATGCCAAAGCCATCAACTTCGGTTTGGTGTATGGAATGAGCTCTTTTGGATTGACGCGCACCACAGATCTGACCTTGGCCGAATCTGAAGATTTCGTAGCGGCTTATTTTCAGCGTTTTCCAGGTGTAAAAAAATTTCTGGATGGAATTCGTCAGGAAGTCGCACGAACAGGCTATGTGGAGACTTTGTTGGGTCGCAGGCGGTATTTCCCGGGTTTGCAGACACACATGAATGCAAACCTTAAAAATCGTGAAGAACGTGAAGCAATAAATGCTCCCATTCAAGGAACCGCTGCTGATATAATGAAATTAGCCATGCTAAATATTCAAACCGCCTTGGAAAAAGAAAATCTTCATGGCAAAATGATCCTGCAGGTGCATGATGAATTGGTGTTGGAATGCCCTAGTATTGAACTCGAACAAACAGCCCATGTCGTGCAGCAGGTCATGGAAAATGCATACCCCATTAGCATTCCACTCACAACTGAAGCTCGATGGGGTACAAACTGGGATGAACTAAAACCTATTTCTGAACGAACCTGAGGTTTTCAAAGAGAATCACATGACCGGACGTGAGGATGAATTTAAGAGATTAATGAATGAGGGTCACTCAGCTGCCTGGGACCAGGCTTGGGATAAAGCCACGATTTTCTATAAAACTGCTCTGGAAGAATTCCCGGATAACCCAAAAGCTTTGAATAGTCTTGGATTGGCACTATTCGAATTACAAAAGATGGATGAGTCTTTGGAAGTTTACCAGCATGCCGCCAGGATTTCTCCAACCGATCCCCTTCCTCTTGAGCGCATCGCTCAAATTTCTGAACGATTAGGACAGATAAAAATAGCTGTGCAGGCAGCCATGCAGTCTGCCAAACTTTTTATTAATCAAAAAAATGTAGAAAAAGCCATTGAAAACTGGCTGCGAGTCACCCAAATTTCACCTGAGAATACCCAGGCTCATTCAAATCTGGCTATTGTCCATGCAAAATTGGGGCATGCACCTCAAGCAGTCAAAGAATATCTGGTGCTTGCATCCTTACTGCAGCGCTCTGGTAATATCGATCAAGCTGGGGAGATGATTGCACGTTGCCTGGAATTAATTCCCAATCACTCCGAAGCCAGGCAGGCTGCCATCCTGCTGAAGAGTGGACAATTGCTGCCTCAACCTGCCCGCCCCAAGGGAGGAACAGGTCCTTTGCTCATGGCAAGCATCCGCCAGTTGGAAAAACCTGAACCGATTGAAAACGGTCTTGATCCCATAACCGAAGCAAGGAATAAAGCCTTGTCCAAGCTGGCAGAACTTCTTTTTGAATTTTCTAGCGGGGATGATGAAATTCACCGTAACGAGCGACGTGGTATGAATGCCATCATGCGCGGCACTGGGCCGTTATTACTGGAAAAAGGGGATAGCGCTTTAATATTGCTGTGCCTGGGTCAAGCAATCGATGCTCAAACAAACGATAACGATTCAACAGCAGCTGAAGAGCTGGAAAAAGCGCTTGAAGCAGGCTTCAGTGATTCTGCATTGTATTATGACCTGGGTATGTTGCATGCTCAAGGAAACCAGCAGGAAAAAGCGCTGCGATACCTGGAACAAGCTGTAAAACATACCGAATACGCTTTGGGGGCGAGATTATTGATGGGAAAAACTTTGCTCACAATGGGACGGAAGAATGAGGCGTGTATTGAATACCTTGAAGCGCTTAAATTAGCAGATTCGATGGTTGTTGAGCCAGATAAAGCAGATTCCATCCGTCAATTGTATGAACCTTTGATCGAAGCCCAGGTTCAACAATCTGGAGAGTCTGACCAGGAAAGAGTTTGCAATGTGATTGAAGATCTATTGAATAAACCGGATTGGCGCACCCGTGTGACAAAGGGGCGTGCCCAGTTGCCCGATAGCGGAGAAGATTCCAAGCCATTGCCTTTGGCAGAGATCATTACTCAAACTAAAAGCAGCCAAATAATCGAGGCAATGAGCAATGTACATAAGATGGCACAAGCTGGCCAATTACGATCAGCCATGGAAGAAGCTTATTATTCCTTGCATTATGCTCCCACTTACCTGCCATTACATACCCTGATCAGCGAATTATTGATCCAGGATGATAATGTACCGGATGCCATCACAAAGCTGTCGGTGGTAGCACGAGCCTATAGTGTGCGTGGTGATTCTGAACAAGCCACCAAAACACTTCGGAGAGTTATCTGCCTTTCTCCTACTGACTTGTCATTGCGGAACCGATTGATAGACCAGTTGATTTCACGTGGCCAGATCGAAGAGGCGTTGGAAGAATATCTTGAACTTGCAGATCTCCAATTCCGTCAGGCTGAACTGGGTATTGCCCGCAAAACATTCACTTCAGCCCTGCGTCTTTGCCAACAGTCCAATGTTTCCAATGATTGGAATGTCCGGATTCTTAAGAATATGGCAGATATAGATATGCAACTTCTGGATTGGAGGCAGGCTTGTCGTATCTATGAACAGGTACGCACTTTCCGTCCGAATGAAATAAATATTCGCAAAAACATCATCGATCTGAATATTCGACTTGGGCAGCCGAACCAGGCATATACTGAGATCGATAATTACGTTGCCAATCTCGATTCGAACGGCTTGCGTTCGGATGCCATCCCCTTCCTTGAAAATCTGCTGGAAGAATATCCTGATCAGGTCATTATGAGAAGTTATCTGGCAGAAGAATACCGCCAGGCCGGACGTATCAATGACGCCATCCTCCAGTTGGATTCTCTCGGCGAGATTTGTCTGGATGCCGGGGATACTCAAGCTGCCATCCAGGCTATGGAATCCATTATCGCGTTGAATCCTTCCAATATCGATCGATATCGGTCAGTGATCAAAAAATTAAAGGAAGAACAATGAATCCATTCATCGCCCTTATCATTACTTTTGCACTGGCACTCGGTTGGCTTCGTGTGATGGATTTTGTAGCACATCGAGGCTGGATCGATAGCCGCTTGAGTCGAAAATTGATCCATATCGGTACCGGTCCGATTTTTGTGTTGTGCTGGTTATTGTTTCCGGACATCTGGTATTCCCGTTGGCTGGCAGCCCTGGTCCCTTTCGCGATCACGATCCAATTTGCCCTGGTGGGTCTGGGTATAATGAAGGATGAAGCCTCAGTTAAAGCTATGTCCCGTTCAGGTGATCGACGCGAGATCCTGCGAGGTCCACTTTTTTATGGGATTGTTTTTGTTATCCTAACTCTGGTGTATTGGAAAACATCCCCAATTGGGATATTGGCTCTAATGTTGATGTGCGGTGGTGATGGATTGGCAGACATTCTGGGGAGACGGATTGTCTCTTCACGCTTGCCGTGGAACAAGGGTAAAAGCGTAGTCGGTTCGTTGGGAATGTTTATCGGGGGTTGGTTGCTGGCTGTCCTGGTGATCGGGATTTATATACCGGCTGGTATTTTTCCCGGCCCATTTAGTGATTATTTATTGCCAATTTCATTGATCGCTCTCTTTGGCATGGTGGTGGAATCGCTTCCTTTGAAAGATATTGATAATCTTACGGTTACGATTGCATCCGTATTATTGGGGACTTTCTTTTTTGGGTAAACAATTTTTCTTTCTTTTCAAAAAAAATACACCCCAAATGCACTTTATAGAAACGAGAATACAACTCTATCATAGTGCGTGCCAGGACTGCAGATCAGCAATACGTTCATGTATATCCTTTTCAGGATATGGACTCGTGTCCAATGTATCTGCTGGTTCTTCCCCCGTCAAAGCCCGTAAGCAGGCATCCACACCAGATGCAGCTTTCTGCGGGTGATAACCTCCCTCCAAAACAAACACAATTCTTCCACCGCAAAAAGTCTCTGCCAGATCAACCAGGCTGAGCGCCAGGTTATAAAAACCGAGCGTTGATAATCCCAGGTTGGTGAGAGGGTCCTGCCAGTGGGCATCAAATCCGGCAGATACAAACAACATTTCAGGTTGGCGTTTTTGTGCCAGGGGGATGAGCACAGTCTCAGTTATGAGTGAGAAGGTCTGATCGCCTGCAAAAGCTGGCAGAGGCAAGTTCACGATCCGGTTGCGGGCATGTGGAGCTTCATCAATTAAGCCGCTGCCTGGGTATATATATTCTTGGTGGGTGGAAAAATAGGTAACAGAATCTTCCTGCCAGAAAGCTGCCTGGGTACCGTTTCCATGATGCGCATCAAAATCCACGATCATCACCTTTCCAAGCCCATGTTCAAGGGCAAGGCGGGTTGCGATGGCTACATTGTTGAAAATGCAAAAACCCATCGAGGTTTCCGGTTTGGAATGATGACCTGGAGGGCGAATTATGGCAAAAGCGTTGCGATCCTGTCCATTCAAAACCGACTCGGTGCAGGCAAGAACACCTCCAGCTGCAGTGTAGGCATCACGGGCTGAGGATTGGGTGACATATGTGGGTGCGTAATCAATGATGGCAGGTGCCTGCAGGCAGGCTTTTTCAATTTCTGCGATCAATTCTTGAGTGTGAACTGTTGCAACCCTGGCAGGGTCGGCTGGAGTACTTTTCAGCCAGTTCAACTTATACCCATAGGTCTTGGTATCCCAATGACCCATTTCTGAAAAACGATCAGGATTTTCAGGATGATCGGGATAATTATGATTAGGTGAAAGAATATTAACGATTGCTGTACTCATATAATAATTATACGTATTATTTTCGGAATTACGAGAAGATACAATTCGATCTTAAATATGATCACCAGGCCATGAGAACCTGGTGATCAAGAGGAAGAGACTCCGTCCTATCGGTCTGCATTGGATGCATACCATATCCGGGCGGTGGATACCTGTTATACCAGTAAGAAAAACAGGCAGGTATCTTATATATATAATATCATCTAAATTATCTTATTTACATTAAAATCAAATAAGAATTAAGTTAATTAACGTGTTCATTCATTTTCTGGGTTATTAAAAATGTCAAGCCACTTAGAAACATCTTCCGGGCTGAGGTTGGCGTCTGTCTTCTTCTGGATGGATTGAGCTGCATTTGCCTCTGTAACCAGACGGGCGAATTCATCACTGGAAAATACTCTGGCATGCACTTCCCGGGCGGCAGACTGGACTCGCTGATCTGAGCTGACAACGCAACAATTCCTGGCAGTCCGGCCAATCTTCAACAAGCGGGATTCTATGGCTGCGTCGGCAGCTTTACCTTTTGGCACGAAGTATGCCTGGACACTGCCATATTTTCGCAATGCTGGTTGTCCGGCGATGCCACCGTCAAAATAGATTTCAACCTCTGTTTGCCGGAGGCGGCAAAAGACTTGTAAGCGTTCGATCAATTCTACTTCTGCTTGGGGATCCCCCAGGCTTATCCCAAGTTTTGGGATGAGGTTATGTCCGTCAATAAGATATGCCATGCTTTATTGTACCGGTAAACCATCAGGGTTTGTTAGTTTGAAGCCACTTCTTTGGTGATGATCTCAAATTGCGGTGGATTTTCCATGAGTTTTTTAACCGCACATAGCTCTGCGGACTTGATCAAGGAAGGACGATATTTTTCAGGGAAGGAGGGGGGCACCTGGATCTCCATCTCGATCTTACTGATCATCCCAGTCATGGGGTTGTTCTGCATGCGTTGGATAATACGGATACCATCCGTTGGCAGGCCGCGTTGGCGACAAAATCCCAATACATAGATACCCGCACATGTTCCCAGGGATGATAGAAAGACAGCAAAAGGAGTTGGTGCAGATCCGGATCCGCCACCCATGGTTGGTTGATCGGTTTTTACACTGAACTGATCGAAATGAGCGTCTACACGGGCACCACCGGGGAAGTCTACAATTATTTCCATGTTCGGTTACTCCTAGGTTCATAAATATTTAGAATAATCCAGGGTCATTTTAATTCGTTGGTTATTCTTGCAATGGTGTAAGATAGGCGAGTCAACTTAAAAAACCGAAATAGTCATTTCTTTTGTTGCTATTTATGATAACTTTTACCATGTAAATACCAATTCACATAATGTATAAATTGATTGACGATAATTATCGGTTGATCGAACATCTATAGGATGAATAAATTGTGGAAAAGATACGTAATTATTTATCTTTCAACGATCTTCTCTATGCAATAATTTCGGCAAGATCCGGTTGTAAAACTTAATGAATGGATACAACCTGGTCTTTAGCTTTGACAGGTCTCTTCCAGAAAAACTTCCAGTACATAAACACCGAGATACTATATAAAAGAATGACCAGAAGGAATACAGGTCCAAATCCATACCGAACCTGCAACCAGCCGCTGATGGATGGGCTGAAAGCCCACCCAAAATTCCATGCCATGTTGGTGAGGCTGGCAACCATGGCACGGGCTTGCGGTTCAACATGCTCCATAACGAAGGCATTATATACAGGTCCACCCATATTCATCAGGGAAAGGCGCACATAATGTCCGATAGCACTCATCCAGAACCAGGGGGAGTATCCAAGCAAGATCAGGAAAGGAATGGATAGCCCCTGGGTGATTACCACCAGTTGAATTTTGCCGATGCGGTCTGCAATCGGGGGGGCGATGATCAAGCCGATTCCCATTGCCAGAGCACCCCATGCCAGCACATTTCCGATGACCGGGTCGGGTTGATTGTGAACCACCCGAAAAAAGATATTCATGAAAGGCATGAATAGACCGGCGCCAATGGAGGTGATCAGCATTGGCACGATCAGTTTACTAAAGTTGGCCCAATTTTTGGCTGCATATCCGATTGGTGCGAAAAGGGAACGGTCCGAATTCTTAAGATGCTGGGTGCGCATGGCCAGGAAAGGAATCAATCCAAGTACAGACAAAATGGCAATGATCCCCAGCGCTCCTGAGTATGCTCCGCTGCTGGTAGATTCAATTCCCTTTGCCTGGGCGATCCAACTTGGAAGGTATCCGCCAATGGAGTTGCCTGCGAACGAAGCCAGCATTTGGATACCAGAACTCAGACTGAAAAGGTAGGTGCGTTCATCTTCACCGCTGTTTTCCAACAGAAAAGGCGCCATCGTAACCCCGGAAAGGCTTTGGGCTGCACCCAGAAACATATTCATGGCATAGAGCATTCCCAGTTGAGGCCACAGTACCATCCCAAAAATGGCGATGCTTGCTATCCCACCTCCCAATAAAAAAGATCTTTTTCGCCCCAGGAAATCAGCCAGATAACCCATCGGTAGAGCCACAATCAAAGCTGTCATACTGTTAACAGTAATGAAATTCCCGATAATACTTTCATCGATCCCCAGGCTTAGAGCATAAAAATTGAATAACAGGCGATACACACCAAGTGATGCACCAGTTAAAACAATGCTTGCTAACAGAAGTCGGGCATTGGGTGAAAATTGACGTAAACGAGTGGCGTAGATTTTTAATATATTGGACATCTCATTGTTCGGATTGAATGAAATTTGTTAATGTTGTTTGAATGCCATCCAGTATCTCAAGTCGGGCTGCATAGCGTTTTTCGGTTTCACCAATGGTGATCTGCACCAACCCGGCCAGGCGCAAGAGACGCAGATGATGGATGACTGTAGGTAGACGCAGACGCAGTAGGCGTGCCAGCTCGGATGAGCTGATGGCTTGTTCCGCCAGAAAATGCAAGATTCGCAAGCGGGTTGGATCTGCCAGGGCTTTTAGAGCGCTCACCAGTTGTGGGGGAGGAGCTGTGCCGGGAACGATACTCTCAAATTCAGGCCTGGCTCCGAATAAGAGCATCATTTTTTCTGGCTGAATACGTGAATAGAAAATAAATGGGGAACTCCAATAGGAATGTGCCAGGATATATTCATGGGTGTCATCCAGTGGCGTAAAGCGCACGCCTTGGGAAAGTTCTTCGATCATAGACGTGAGGCTCATTCGGGATGCAAGTTCCTGCCCATGTTCCAGACCAGCCAGAAGTGCAGGACGGATGCGGGTTTCCTCTTCAATAAAAAAAACCTGGTAATATTCCTGCAAAGCCAGGAAATATTTCTCACCGGATCTTACCGGTTCCGACCAGGTGGTCACAAGATTGGTCAAGCTCTCCTGGTTGATAGGACCATCACGCAGGCGGAAATGTTCCTTCAGTACACTCAGGTCTGTATCCTGCCAAGATCCACGACTGGCGATATTTTGAAGGCAGTTAAAAACCTCAGTTTTAATTTCTGTATTGAGTGAAAGGTTGAATAGGCGTTCTTGCGCCGGCAGCATGGAAATAGCTTCCAGTGCAGTTGAGGCGTCGTATGGTAGAGATAATCCGGATAACCACAGGAGGGGAATGCTGGAAAAAGATTGAACCTTTTCCAGCATTTCGCGGTTGGCAACAGATAATCTTTGACGAACCCCAGCCGCCCATGAAGGTCTTAAACCAAAAAATGCCGGCTGGTGTAGAACTGCCAGGCTGACAAAAAAATCAAATGCTGTTCCTGTCTTCCATTGAATAGTTGGCATTTATTTGTAACCTGGTTATTATCTCTTGCTGGAAGGCTGGATATTAATTATTTGCATTCAATCCTTAATATTCCCGGTTAAGAGGGGATGTTAAATCATATGATAAAGGTTAGGTTATTATCTACGATGTTAGATAATAACCTAATAACTATTATTCGTCAAGAAATCTATTTTAAATGCTCAGTAATCTTGCTGATCTGTTGTAAATAGGTAATTGTGCTATACTCTGGCAAAGATGGAACCAGTTCGAAGTTTCTTGACGCACCTTGAATGTCCGGAATGCCATCGCAAATTTAATGCGGACCGGGTTCAGACTTTCTGCAGGAAGTGTCAATCACCTTTGCTGGCACGATATGACCTGGTTGCAGCAGCCAGTAGTATCCATCCTGGCCAGATTTCTACCCGTCCGAAGGGTATATGGCGCTGGGCTGAACTTTTACCAGTGCGCAATGAAAAATTTCGACTGACACTTGGTGAAGGTGATGCGGGCTTGTTGCCTGCAAAGCGCCTGGGGATTGACCTGGGATTAACTCACCTGTATATCAAAGATGAATCTACCAATCCAACGGGATCCTTTAAAGCCCGGGGTCTGGTGGTCGCGGTGGCTCGTGGGATTGAGTTAAAACAACGTGAATTCGTCATTCCAACTGCAGGAAATGCCGGTAGTGCTCTGGCTTATTACGCTGCCAGGGCAGGTGTCTTGGCCCATGTTTTCATGCCGAAGGATGCCCCCCTTGCTAACCAGAAAGAAGTGCGCCAGGCAGGGGCGGATTTACAGCTTGTTGATGGCTTGATCAATAATGCTGCCCATCTGGCAGGGGACATTGCAAGGAAGAAACATTGGTTTGATGTCTCAACTTTCAAAGAACCGTATCGGGTTGAAGGTAAAAAAACCATGGGATTTGAACTGGCTGAAGCTTTTAACTGGCAACTACCGGATGTTATCGTTTATCCAACAGGCGGTGGAACCGGTCTGGTGGGCATGTGGAAAGCTTTCGACGAATTGGAGATCTTGGGTTGGATCGGAAGCAAGCGTCCACGCATGGTTTCTGTCCAGGCGGAAGGATGTGCACCGATAGTGCGTGCATTTAAGACCGGAAACCAGCGTCCAGAACCCTGGCAAAATGCACAGACAATTGCTTCTGGACTGCGAGTTCCGGTTGTGTTTGCTGACCGATTGATCCTGCGTGCTTTGAAGGAAAGTGAAGGTATTGCTTTGGCGGTCAGTGATGACGGAATCATCCAGGCTCAAAAGGAAATTGCACACTTGGAAGGAATTCTTGCTGCACCAGAAGGTGCTGCTTGTTGGGCAGGTTTGCAGCAGCTTATGAATATTGGCTGGGTACATAAGAATGAAAGAATTGTATTATATAATACGGGATCCGGTCTTAAATACTTATAGGGGAAGTACCTTATGGTTTTAAGAGAATCACTATCGTCTTTGGAACTGCTCTATAATATCAGCCGTGAACTGGCATCCGCTTTGAACTTACGGATGGTATTGTCGCGTGTGGTCTTACAATCACTTAAATATGTGGGTGGTGAGCGCGGCAGCCTGGTTGTATTTGACGATAAAGGCAATCCTGTGGATGCAGCCATCGTGATCGGTTCGCAGGTTCACGATCAAAAAACTCAACAACTTCGGGAAACAACGGAATATGGTTTGGCTGGCTGGGTCGTTCGCAACCGGCAATCAACATGGATTCCGGATACATCCAGGGATGAGCGCTGGCTTCGACGCCCTGATGACGATGCCAACAAAAGCGGCTCAAAATCCGCCTTGTGTGTGCCCTTGATTGCCCGTGAACAAGTGGTGGGTGTCCTTACCCTTGTTCACCCGATGCCGAATTCATTTCATCAGGATCAATTTGATCTGGTGCAAGCCATTGCTGACCAGGCGGGTATTTCCATACTAAATGCTCGTCTCTATGAAGAGTCTAAGCGCCAGGCTAGAATTTTAACAGCCTTGGTGGAGAGTTCGACCGCAATAAATGCAACTCTGCATCTGGATGATGTCCTGGAAGGAATATTGAAAGGAGCCAGTGAGGCCATGCAAGCGGATACACTTGCCCTGGCATTGCTTGATTCGTCAGGCAATCTGATATTCCGGGATGCAATATCAAGGGATAATATCGATATTAATATTATAGGCAGGTTCATTCCGGTTGGAGAAGGTGTTGCTGGTATGGTCGTTGAGATAGGTGAAGGTATTATCCTTCAGAATGTGGAGGAGGATGAACACTTTAGCAAGAAATATGAACAATTAAATGAATCAATTATTCAGTCTCTCGCTTATGCACCAATATTTTCCCAGGGGCAGATAATCGGCTTGCTGGTGGCAATTAATCCCACTTCAGGCACATTTGACCAGGATGCTTTACCAGTCTTGTCAGGGATAGGCAACCTGGCTGGGTCGGCTATCCAGAATGCCCAGTTATACGAACAGCTCAAAGCTGCCCATAAACATTACCGGGACCTTTATGAAGACAGCATAGATCCCATTCTGATCTCAGATCTTGAAGGTCATATAATTGAAACCAACCGGCAAGCTGCTCTATTAAGTGGTTTTTCTGAAGAAGAATTGATTAATATGAGTATTCTGGATTTGCACAATTATGGACCTGATCATCTGCAGCCGGGTTTTGGAAATCTTATGGATGGCTTGACGCAAGAATATGAATCCACTCTACACGCCAAGAATAGCCCGGATATCCCAATAGAGGTGTATGTTCGTAAAGTAAAATTTGAAAATACTGAATCTTTTCAATGGATTTTGCGCGATAGCCATGTACGCAAAGAGTTGGAAGCTCTGCGGGAGAATTTAGCTTCAATGATTTTTCATGATGTGCGCTCACCCCTGGCGAACATTGTTTCCAGCCTGGATTTGCTGACAACATTAATTGGCAACCCTCATGACGAGTCAATTGATTCTGTCTTGAAGATTGCAAAACGCTCCACTGCAAGGATACAACGTTTGATCAATTCCCTGTTGGACCTCAATCGTCTGGAATCAGGTAAAACGATCGGAATCCAACAGGTTATTCCATTTCCTGGAGTTTTGGATGAAGTCATTGATTCAATTCTTCCAATGACGGAAGCCCGACGACAAACGATCTCAACTGATATAGAACCTGACCTGCTTCCTCTAAGGATCGATTTGGAAATGATCCGGCGTGTGTTGTTGAATTTAATTGAAAATGCTTCGAAATTTTCCCCGATGGAAGGCAAGTTGGTCATTGGTGCCAGACAAGAAGGCGAATTTGCAAAAATATGGGTTAAGGATAGCGGCAAGGGAATTTCAATGGCAGATCAGGAAAGGATCTTTGAAAAATATACTCGTTTGAAGGCTGAACAATTCTCCGGTGGTTTTGGGGTTGGTCTGGCATTTTGCAAGCTGGCAGTCCAGGCTCATGGAGGCAAGATCTGGGTGGAAAGTGATTTTGGAAATGGTGCATGTTTCTACATTACCTTGCCCCTGCTAAAAGAACAGCCGCTGATAAATGATGAGGAGAATTAATGCAGGCGATAGCTAAAGATATCTATATTGAAACGCAGTTCCCAGGAGTAACCCTGGGAGTGATCAACACCCCGCGGGGATTGATTCAGATTGATGCACCACCATCCGCTGATGATGGCAGGACCTGGCGTGCAGATTTATTAAATCTCGGTAACGGAATTGAGAGAATTTTGATCAATCTCGATTCTCATGCAGATCGAACTTTGGGAGTACGCACGATGGAGTGCACTACCATTGCCCATGAGAAAACTGCCCAGGTTTATCGCAGTCGCCCGAATATGTTCAAATCTCAATCAGATGATACCGGTGCCGATTGGGAGCTTCTCCCGGGTCTTGGTAACATACGATGGACTCCACCAGAAATTACGTTTAATCAACAGATGACCATTTATTGGGGGGACTCTCCCGTGATTCTGAGCTATCATCCAGGTCCAAGTGCTGGCGCTTCCTGGGTGAGCGTTCCAGATGCTCACGTAGTTTTTGTCGGTGATGCAGTATGTCCCAAACAACCTCCGTTCCTGGCAAATGCAAATATCCCTGTCTGGCTGGAAACTTTAAAAATATTATTATCCTCGGATTTTCGAGGGTATACGATCGTTTCAGGTCGAAGTGGGGTTGTGAGCCTGGAGGATATTCGTGTTCAGATCAAATTTCTCAAAAAAATTGATTCCAAGCTGAATAAAATGGCTGGCAAAAAGCAACTTCCCGCTAGAACGGAAAGTCTGATCTCATCATTATTGGAAGAAATAGATTTTCCAGCTGTACACCGACTCCAGTATACTAACCGGATGCGTTATGGTTTATTGCTATATTACACTCGTCATTTTCATGATCAAAATCATACTTCTGAAGAGGATGGATAATTCCCCTTGTTAAAACATTATCAACCTGTCTTTGAGGTTACGCGTGGTGGGATCGTGGAATCTCTCCATTATGGTGCAGCTGTCTTGGTGGATTCGAATGGTCGCGTCTTATCCTGGGTCGGTGATCCGCAAATTGTCACCTTCATGCGCTCCAGCTCCAAACCGATCCAGGCCTTACCTTTCATTGAAGCCGGAGGTGATCGATTCTATCATCTCACTTCGCGTGAACTGGCGATCATCTGTGGGTCACATGATGGGAGTGATGAACATCTCAGCGTGATTCAGGGTCTTCAGGCAAAAATGGGCTTGAAAGAAGATGATTTGCTCTGCGGAGTACAACCTCCGTTGGATGTGATCACAGCAGATCAATTGAAAAAACGCGGTGAAAGCCCCACTTCAAATCGTCATAATTGCTCTGGCAAACATACAGCCATGCTGGCATATGCCAGTATGCTTGGGGAACCCACTGCTAATTATGTTGATTTTGACCACCCCATTCAACAAAATATACTTTCAGCAATTGCCGAGATGTGTGATCTACCAATTTCACGTGTTGTTGTAGGCAAGGATGGATGTTCAGTTCCCGCGTTTGCAGTACCCCTTTATAATGCAGCCCTTTCCTACGCCCGACTGTGTGATCCACATAACCTGTCACAAGAACGGGCAACTGCATGTCGGCGGATCACTTCCGCCATGTTGACCAACCCGGTGATGGTTGCGGGTTTAAAACGTTTTGATACGCGTCTGATGCAAGTTGGTGGTAAGCGCATGATCTCAAAAGGAGGAGCTGAGGGATTTCTTGCTATCGGGATCATGCCCGGTGTCTTAAATGCTGATTCACCGGGTATCGGAATTGCAATCAAGGTTTCAGATGGTGATAATGCGAACAGGGTCCGTCCGGCTTTGGCTTTGGAAATACTCAAGCAAACCAATATCCTGTCTGAAAAAGAACTGGATGCACTGGCAGATTTTGGACCAGTGTTGATATCAAAGAATTGGCGCAGGATCGCTGTTGGTGAGAGTCGCCCGATAATAGCTCTGCAAAAGGCAGGTTAGTCTCATTGCCCGAATTGGAACAGGTTGCTCTCCAGGTTTCACAACGGTTGTTGGATTTTTATGGCGTTCCTGTCTGGCGTACACCTCTACCAGCTGTGGATGAATTGGTATCAACCATTCTTTCCCAGAATACCAATGATCTCAATCGTGATCGGGCATTCGAAGCCTTGCAAAAACGATTTCCAACCTGGGATGAAATTTGTGAAGTCACCCCAGACGAAATAATTTCCGCCATACGACCGGCAGGCTTGGCCAACCAGAAAGGGCCGCGCATCCAGCAGGTTTTGCGTGATATAAGAATGGAGCGTGGTAGTTTGGATCTGACTTTCTTAAAAGATTGGCCGGTTGAAAAGGGTCGCTCCTGGTTAATGGGCTTCAAAGGTGTTGGACCAAAAACGGCTGCCATTGTACTGTTATTTTCGTTGGGATTGCCGGCTTTTCCTGTGGATACCCATATTTACAGAGTAACTGGACGGATTGGGTTGCGACCAGATGGCATGACTGTAGAAGCTGCGCATACCCATCTTGAAAAACTCTTTCCTCCGGAATCCTATTATGCAGCCCATCTGAACCTCATCCAATTGGGCCGTCAAATTTGCACTGCCAGGCACGTAAACTGCTCCATTTGTCCTTTGCAGGATGTTTGCAATTATTATCATTTTATATTAAACTGACATTACTGGAATTGGTTAACCACAGAAATTGCGGGCTAGGGTATGATGGAGGTTAGAATCCTACCCACCCAAATGATTTTTTCTTGGGAAGAAACCTATTATTGATTGGTAGAAACGAGGTGGTTGTTTTGAAAAAAAATAGAACTGAGCGTGCACAGGGGTTGGTGGAGTATGCCGTTATCATCTTACTAGTTGCGTTGGTGGTTATTCTCGTTGTTGCATTTTTTGGTTCTTCTGTTGGTGATTTATTCAGTACCGTGACCAACGCAATTCCCCATTAAGATATCAGGCATCTGACATTTTGTGAAACGAACGAAGAGATAAAATCATTCGAAAGTATTTTGGTTTAATAAATATCTTTTTAAGAATATTTATTTAATCGTAAAAAAGGCCTTCTTTCTTTTTCACAAGCAAACCTTCCCCTTGATCATGGAGATCACTCAATAAACGAATAGAATGGTTGGATTCTCAACTAAATAGGTTGGCTTGCATGGACCAGGGACCGCTCCAGGTGATAACAACCTCAATTTCACGACCCCGCAGGTCTTCATCAGTTTCCACAAAGACCAGCTTATTGGTCGGTGTGCGGCCTCGCCAGCGATTTTTTACTTTCTCTTCAAATAGAACTCTTACACGGTTCCCAAGAAAATGAGTATTGATCTCCCCTGCGATCTGCTCTTGAAGATCTTCCAAAATACGGAAGCGCTCCATTTTCACTTCCGCTGAAACATCATCCGGCATGCGTCTTTCGGATACAGTACCCTGGCGGGGTGAATAGCGTGCCAGGTGTGCCACATCAAGCCTCAGTTCTTCCAATAGACGCCGGGTCTGCAAAAATTGGGCATCACTTTCACCGGGAAATCCTACAATAATATCCGTGGCAATCGACACATTGGGGATGATTTGGCGGATGCGGTCCACCAGTTGACGGTAATCAGCATTGGTATAACCACGTTTCATGTTTTTCAGAACTTCATCATCTCCAGCCTGGATGGGCACTTCGATGTGGGGCATGACCTTGGGTAACTCAGCTACGCATTTCAATATATCTTCACTCAGATAATTGGGATGTGATGTCAAGAAACGGATTCGTTTCAACGACTCAATTTCATTTAAGTTTCGCATCAAGTTGGCTAGATTGTTTCCATCGGGTAGATCAACCCCATAGCGATCGACGATCTGCCCCAGCAGGGTGATTTCCTTGACTCCCTGTGCCGCCAGTGAACGAGCTTCAACCAGTATTTCCGCCATCGATCGGGACCGTTCAATTCCGCGCCGATTGGGGATGATGCAATAACTACATGCATGCGAACATCCGTAAACAATCGGCACATATGCCGAAACCAGTTTGCCGCGTTCGTGTTCCGGCAGGACGATCTCATTATCCATCATTGCAAAACGGGCACCTGTTTCAAGGTTTTCGATCCGGTGTGATTCATCCTGGATCAGGAAGGCGATCAGTGGTCCGGGATCGGATGGTGGTGAGAAAACATCAACAAATGGTAATTTCTTGCGTAATTTTTCATCGCCGCGTACACCCACCATGCAACCCATCAAATTGATGATCAGCCCCGGATTTTTTTCCTTGAGAGGTTTTAGGGAAGTTAATCTTCCATAAGCCTTATCTTCCGCAGATTGGCGCACCACGCATGTATTTAATACGATGATATCGGCTGTTTCTGGTTGGGAAGTGTGCTGATACCCCAGATGTTCAAGGACCGACCCCAATCGTTGCGAGTCGGCTACATTCATCTGGCATCCTTCAGTCCAAATGTGATAATTCATGTCCACTATTATAACGCATGCTGGCTCTTATTTTCCAAAAGGAAAGTATTGCTCTTGGGGAATTGCCATTATAATCATCCTGTAAAGAACCAGACCTGTGTACCCCGGCTCTCACCCGGGAAAATATCTACCCGGAGATTCCATGTCCACTATCGTTCATGAAAAAATAGCCCAGGCTGTTTCCATCCTTCAAGAAAAAAATATTGATCTGTGGTTGACCTTTGTGCGCGAGACCACAGCAGCTGGAGACCCGGTGCTTCCTCTTATTTATGGGCACGACCTCACCTGGCAAAGCGCCCTTATTCTTACAAGAGAGGGAGCGCGGATCATTATCCTGGGGCGTTTCGAAGCTGATGCAGCCCGTCGAACTGGGGCATACGAGCAGGTGATCCCATACGATCAATCCATCAAACCCTCTCTGCTTGAAATCCTTGAAAAGTTGCAACCGAAGCAGATCGCCATTAATTACTCGATAAATGATACCCATGCGGATGGGCTCAGTTATGGGCAGTACCAGTTATTATGTGGTTATCTCGCAGATACGCCTTTTGTTGACAAATTGATCTCAGCTGAATCGGTGATCGCAGCCCTGCGTGGACGAAAAACAAGCACTGAAATCGCTCGGATACGCCAGGCAGTGATAACTACTGAAGAGATCTATGCGCGTACATTTGATTACCTTCAACCCGGTATGACAGAACGACAAGTGGGGCAGTTCATGTGGGACCAAATGAGCGCACTGGGTGTGACTGAATCCTGGGAAAGATCAGGCTGCCCGGCTGTCAACTCCGGTCCGGAGTCCCCGGTGGGTCATGGTGGTCCTACCGATATTGTCTTGCAGCGCGGTCATCTTGTGCATTTCGATTTTGGAGTCAAGCAGGCAGAATATTGTTCAGATATTCAGCGGGTAGTTTACCTTCTTGCTCCCGGTGAAACACACCCGCCATATATTGTTCAGAAAGGTTTTGACACCATTTCAGCAGCTGTTCAGGCTGCATTGCAAGTCATGCGCCCGGGAGTGCCTGGCTGGCAGGTGGATGCCGCAGCACGCAGCCTGGTCACAGCTGCAGGCTACCCGGAATATATGTATGGCACTGGTCATCATATAGGGCGCACCACGCATGATGGGGCAGGTATGCTCGCACCAGAATGGGAGCGCTATGGCGATACTCCTGATTATCCGCTCGAAATCGGGCAAGTGTATACCATAGAGCCAGGACTTGCAGTGCCTGGTTATGGCTATATCGGGCTGGAGGAGGATGTACTGGTTACCGAAACGGGGGCAAAATTCATCAGCCAACCGCAACTTGAATTGATCCTGCGTTGAAAGTAAAACATTGCAAATTATGGAAAAAATGCGCATAGGTATAGATATTGGTGGTACCTTTACCGATTTTGTAATTTTCCATCCAGATAGCGGTAAACTTGAAACCTTTAAGTTGCTGTCTACACCTCAAGACCCTTCTCTGGTTGTCTTAAATGGATTGGAACGTATATTTGAAATTAATGGCCGCCAGGCAGTAGTAATTCACGGTTCAACTGTCGCAACCAACGCTTTACTCGAACGCAAGGGAGCTCGTTGTGCCTTGGTCACGACGCGCGGTTTTGGAGATGTGCTGCAGATCGGTCGTCAAAACCGGCCCGCACTGTACGATCTATTTGCAGATCCACCCCCGATCTTGGTCCCATCTGAACGTCGTTTGGAAGTGGATGAACGGGTCGATCATCTGGGCAGGATCATAAAAGAATTGGATCCCGATCAGGTTGAAAGTTTGGTCCCTTTGTTAAGATCATCAGGCATATCTTCCGTGGCAGTCTGTTTCCTGTTCTCCTTTCTACGTCCAGAAAATGAACGCCTGGTAACTGAGAAACTTCGTACAGCTGGTTTTCTGGTGTCTGCTTCATATGAGATTCTGCCCGAATACCGGGAGTATGAACGCCTCAGTACAACTGTCCTTAATGCCTATGTTTCACCTGTCATGGAACATTACCTGGAGCATCTGGAAGAGAAATTGTCACAAACCGCACCCGATGTTTCCCTGCAGGTGATGCAGTCCAATGGTGGTATTATCCAGCCTTCCGAAGCCCGGCAGTTTGGAGTTCGCTGCATCCTGTCCGGCCCGGCAGGAGGCCTGATCGCTTCACAGGTCATTGCAAATCTGGCTTTGGCAGATAAAAAACTACAGGTGATCACCTTCGACATGGGAGGTACCTCTACAGATGTATCCCTGATCGATGGCGTTCCGGGGATCACGACCGAAGCGGTGATCTCCGGCAGCCCTATCCATATTCCCATGTTGGATATTCATTCCATTGGGGCAGGCGGAGGCTCGGTGGCACACCTGGATATTGGCGGAGCTCTTATTGTTGGACCCGAAAGTGCAGGTGCTGACCCTGGTCCGGCTTGTTATGGTAAAGGTGAACTACCGACGGTTACCGATGCCAACCTGGTGCTGGGTCGCTTATCGGCGGAGCATTTCCTGGGTGGGCAAATGCACCTGGATGAAGCCCGTGCCACCCGGGTAATGGATCGCCTGGCGGCGGAAATGGGCATCAATAGGACGAGAGCCGCATTAGGGGTGGTTCAGGTTGCCAATGCCCACATGGAACGTGCCTTGCGCCTGATCACCGTCGAACGCGGTCATGATCCACGCGGATTTAGTTTGCTTTCCTTTGGAGGAGCAGGGGGCTTGCATGCTGCTGACCTGGCCCGGGGACTTGGCATCCCTCAGGTTTTGGTCCCGCCTCTGGCTTCCACTTTTTCGGCATTTGGTATGCTGGCAGCCGATGTTGTCAAAGACTATACCCAGACCATTATGTTATCAGGTCACACCTCCCTGGCTGAGATCGAGCACCTGATGCAGCCTTTGATCGAGCGCGGCCATACCGAAATCCAGGCTGAAGGTATCCCAATGGATGATATCCAACTGGAACAATTCCTGGATATGCGCTATGCTGGACAATCCTATGAGTTGATCACACCCTTCCGTGTCAATTTTATGTCTGAATTTCATAATTTACACCAGCGTGTATATGGTTACTCACATCCTGAGGCTGCAGTGGAGATCGTGAACCTGCGTTTGCGTGCGATCGGCAAAATTACACCACCACCTCTGGTTTCCAAGCCTATCAACCCTCCTTATCCTGACCATGCCTTGATTGACTTTCGCCCGGTATTCTATGCGGAAGGTCCATTAAAGGTACCGCTGTATCGTGCCGAGTCCCTGTTGCCGGGCAATTGTCTGCAAGGTCCGGCACTGGTGGTTAGGTCGGATACCACTCTTCTGCTGAGTGTGATGGATACTGCCAGTGTGGATGCCTATGACAATCTTCTCATCCAGGTTGGAAAATGAAACCAATTGATTATGACCCGATCCAGCTTGAGATCTTCAAGCATCTCTTCGCAGCCATTGCTGAAGAGATGGGTACTGTTTTGCGGAAAACCAGTTTTTCACCCAATATAAAAGAGCGGCGCGATTATTCCTGCGCCTTATTTGATGCTGCCGGGCAGATGATCGCCCAGGCTGCCCATATCCCGGTTCACCTGGGGTCCATGCCACTTTCGGTTTTGGCTGCCCTGGAACGCTTCAGCGGGGAGGATTCTCTACAACCAGGGGATATGGTCATATTAAATGATCCTTTCCGGGGTGGCACCCACCTGCCGGATATCACCCTTGTTTCCCCTGTTTTCGATGACAGCAAAGTATTGTTGGGTTTTGTAGCCAGCCGCGCCCACCATGCCGATGTAGGTGGTATGACACCTGGCTCGATGCCCGTCTCACGTGAGATCTTTCAGGAAGGACTTATCATTCCTTCGGTGCGCCTGATGCAAGCTGGATCGATCAACCAGGAAATTCTTGACCTTTTACTGGCCAACGTACGCACCCCCGTGGAACGTTCAGGCGACCTGTGGGCGCAGATCGCTGCCAATCAGTGCGGTTTCAAGCGCTTGCTGGAAATGACTGAACGATATGGGCGGGAATCCATCGCTGACGCCATGCATCAGCTTCTGGCATACACGGAACGCATGACCCGCAGGCTTATCGCCAGCCTGCCGGATGGAAGGTTTGAATTCGAAGACTTCCTGGATGATGATGGTATTTCAGATCAACCCATTCCCATTCGGGTCTCCGTTAGCATTAAGTCAGATGAGGCTGTCATCGATTTCACAGGCTCAGCACAGCAGCAGGTGGGGGGCATCAATGCGGTGTATGCCATTTCGGTCTCGGCTGTCTACTATGTGTTTCGCTGCCTGTTGGGTTTGGATGTTCCCAATAATTCGGGCTGTCTTATCCCCATACGGGTCATTGCACCTGCCGGCAGCGTTGTAAACGCCAGCAGACCAGCCGGGGTAGTAGCTGGAAACGTGGAGACCTCCCAGCGTATTGTCGATGTCCTGCTGGGTGCTCTCGCTCAAGCCTGCCCGGATAAGGTCCCGGCTGCCAGCCAGGGCAGCATGAACAACCTGACCATTGGTGGCTGGGATTCCGAACGCCGGAAGAGCTTTACCTATTACGAGACCATCGGAGGCGGCATGGGTGCTCGACCGGATTCAGACGGTCCCAGTGCCATTCATTCCCATATGACCAATACTCTCAACACACCCATCGAAGCCCTGGAATATGCCTATCCGCTGTTGGTCAGTGAGTATTCCATCCGGTCAGGCTCTGGTGGAGCTGGTAAATTCAGGGGTGGAGATGGCATCCGTCGAAGTATGCGGGTTATGGAAAATTGCCAGGTGACCCTGCTAAGTGACCGCCGTCACTTTGCTCCATACGGCTTGAATTCTGGAGAAGCTGGCCAGGTGGGTAGAAATTTTATTCTGCGTGATGGTCAGGAAATCTCCCTGCCAGGCAAGGGCATCCTGGAGTTGAAGGCCGGTGATGTGCTTGTGATCGATACCCCGGGTGGCGGCGGTTGGGGAGGAAGAGAGTAGACGTGTAAGACTCTTGATTTGAATAATTAGTAAACAAATTGATGTAAATTATTCATAAGCTCACCACCCATTCGAATACGGTTCTTCCAAACATCTCTAACTCTCAACCAATTGGTGGTAAGCTGTGTGAATTGACCTTAAAGTCTCACCAGTTTAAGCAAACTTTTATCCCTGCATGCTATAATCAATTTATTCCAAAGAAGCCACTTACTGGTACTCATTTATGACCTTTGCCCATCTCCATGTCCACACCGAATACTCCCTGCTGGATGGTTTCAGCAATGTAAAGAAGCTTGTTCAACGCGCCAAAGACATGGAGATGCCCGCCCTGGCAATCACAGATCACGGCACCATGTTCGGTGTTATTGAGTTCTATAATGCCGCCCGGGAAGCTGGGATTAAACCCATTATTGGCATTGAAACCTATATGGCTGCACGCAGCATGGGCGATAGGGATGGTAAAGAGGATAAAAGATCTTCTCATATGCTGCTCCTGGCAGAGAACGAGATAGGTTACCGGAACTTGCTCAAGATCGCCAGCGCAGCCCAATTGGATGGCTTTTATTACTTCCCGCGCATCGATAAGGATTTCCTGTCCAGCCACTCCGAAGGTCTGATCGCAACAACAGGCTGTATGGCTGCTGAAGTTCCACGCCTGATCGAAAATGGGCGCATGGATGAAGCCCGTCGACAGTTGGATTGGTATTATGATGTTTTTGGAAAGGAAAACTTCTTCTTTGAACTTCAACAACATAATATAAAAGAACTGGATGAACTGAATCGCAAACTAATTGAGTTGGGGCCGCGTTATGAAGCGAAGTATGTGGCCACCAATGATGTGCATTACATTAACCCGGAAGATGCCCGTTTGCAGGATATCCTGTTGGCTGTCCAGACCGGTTCGCTTCTGTCAGATACCAATCGCATGCGCATGAGCGACCCATCTTATTACCTGCGCACACCGCAAGAGATGGCTGGCATTTTCGGTCATATCCCTGAAGCCCTCAGTAATACGCTCTTGATCGCTGAGCGCTGTAATGTGGATCTGTCTTTCAAAGGTTACCACCTGCCGGAATTTCCAGTTCCGGAGGGTTATACCTGGGAGAGTTATCTGCGTTTCCTGTGTGAAGCTGGTATAAAGCGCCGCTATCGTGACCATGCCGGGGTCGAGAAGATACGTACCCGTCTGGATTATGAACTGGGTATTATTAATAAAATGAACTTTGATGCCTATTTCTTGATCGTTTGGGATCTTTGCAAACACGCACGAGAAGTCGGCATCTGGTACAACGCCCGAGGTTCGGCAAATGGTTCCATTGTGGCTTATGCATTGGATATTACCCTCGTTGACCCGATTGAACAGGACCTGCTCTTTGAGCGTTTTCTTAATCCCGGGCGAATCTCCATGCCGGATATCGACCTCGATTTCCCGGATGATCACCGGGCTGAGATGATGGAATATACCGCCCGAAAATATGGCGATGACAAGGTAGCCCAGATCATCACGTTTGGCACGATGGGCGCTAAAGCTGCCATCCGGGATGTTGGTCGTGTCATGGATATTCCCCTGCACGAAGTGGATCGAGTTACCAAATTTGTCCAAACAATTTCAGGTAAAACAGTCACCTTGCAGGAAAACCTTAAGCAAAGCAGGGAATTACAATCTGTTTACAACTCCGATCCAACCATGCGTGAGCTATTGGATACAGCCTCGTTGATGGAAGGTGTTGTTCGCAATGCTGGTACACATGCCGCCGGTGTGGTTATCAGTGACTTACCCTTGATGGACTATTTACCCCTGCATCGACCTACCAGTAATTCAGAAGAGACCCCTATCAAGTCGGTCACCCAATTTGAGATGGGAATCCTCGATTCGTTAGGTATGCTCAAAGTGGATTTCCTGGGCTTGGCAACTTTAACCATAATGGCACGTGCTTGCGAAATGATCAAAGAACGGCACGGTATTCAATATTCACTGGATGATATTCCATTGGATGATACCAAAGCTTTTGAACTGATGGGTGCCGGAAACACTGCCGGTTTGTTCCAGGTGGAAGGAAGCGGCATGACCCGCTATCTGATCCAGATGAAACCTCAAAAGTTGGAAAATGTGATCGCCATGGTAGCGCTTTACCGCCCCGGCCCGATGGCTTTCATCCCGAATTATATCGACTGCATGCATGGCAGAAAACCGACCGAATACCGGCATGAATCATTGCGCCCGATCTTCGAGTCCACTTATGGAATTCCAGTTTATCAAGAGCAATTAATGCGTGCAGCGGTTGAGCTGGCTGGGTATAACCCTGCAGATGCGGATGACCTTCGCAAGGCTATCTCCAAGAAGATCCCGGAAAAAATTGAGATACATCGCCTCAAATTCACCCAAGGTGCACAGGAACGCGGAATTGACGAAACGACTGCCAATGCCATTTTCTCAGATTGGGAGGAATTTGCCCGTTACGGTTTCAACAAATCCCATGCTGCAGATTATGGTGTCATTGCTGTTCAGACTGCCTTTTTAAAAACACATTATCCAGCAGAATTCTTTACCGCACTTCTGTCTGTCAATAAAAATGATAATGCCAAAGTTGCCTTATACAGTGCAGATAGCCGTAATATGGGCATTGAAGTGCTTTCTCCAGATATCAACACCAGCGCCTGGGATTTTGCCATTGAAGATCAGCCTGAAGGCAAAACAGCCATCCGATTTGGTTTGGGGGCTATTAAGAATGTAGGTCAGAACCCGGTTGAGATCATCATCCAGGCTCGCGGACCCGAGAATCTCCCTTTCAAAGATCTGAATGACCTGGCACGACGTGCCGACTTAAGGGCTATGGGTAAACGTGCTCTCGAATGTCTGATCAAGGTTGGTGCATTGGATTGCTTTGGATCCCGTCCATCTTTGCTGGCTTGTCTCGACCGGCTTATTGCTATTAGTTCATCCCATTTTCGATCAGCATTGGATGGTCAGCTTTCCCTGTTTGGTGAAGCGACCGGGGTTCACGAAAATATCACCCTGCCCGAGGTCCCAGATATCGACCATCGCGAACAACTCAACTGGGAACGTGACCTGCTTGGGTTATATGTTTCCGAGCATCCCTTGACTTCGATGATGTCAACCCTGCAACAGATCGTCACCCACTTTTCTGGTCAACTCTCCGAAGCTTTAGACCAGGAGCTCGTACGGATGGCTGGTTTGGTGGTGGCAGTACGTCCTTATCAAACCAAGAACGGTAAGATGATGGGGTTTGTTTCGGTTGAAGATATTCAAGGTAATTTTGACTTGGTACTTTTCCCGCGTATCTGGACCAGGTTTGAGACATTGCTGGAAAATGGGACGATTGTATTTGTGGAAGGCAAAGTGGATGCAACCAGTGCTCCTCCCAAGATCCTGGTGGACAATATCAGCACCGATTTTAAATTGGTGACACCAGCAAACGAAACCGACAATATTGGGAAAAATGTGGCAACAAATCCACTCATGGAATCTCAACCTGTGCGCATGTCGCAGGTTAACCTGGTGGCTGAACCAGTCCCAATTGAAATTGATGGGATTGATCCGGATATGCCACCACCACCCGAAGCCTTTCCTCCTGGTTGGGACGAAGTTCCTATGCCGCATGTGTACGTAAGCCCAGGATCCAAAACCAAAGGTAAACCTGTTCAGGAGTCCTCATTTGTTAAAAAAGCTGTACCAGATAAAAAACCTTCTCCCGAACCGGGACTTGTTCAGATATCACCTATCTCCCAACAGGAAACTCCAATAATTGCGTTTGCTCCAAAGGTGACGATTCATCCAACCACTATTCAAGCTCCTGTCAAAGAAGATCACAATCCTCAAATGGTGACTGTCACCTTGCGCTCAATCGGTGAACCTATTAAAGATCAACGCCGTATACAGCGTTTGCATGGTGCCTTCATCTCCTGTCCTGGCAAGGACCATTTCTCTTTGTATATCAAGGAGAATGGTCATAGTTTCATGATGGAATTCCCCAATGACACGACACATGTCTGCCCCGAATTACTGGTAGAAATTAAAAAGATCGTCTCTGAGAATGATATCCGCATTGAACAGATCCTGTATCAATGATGGATTTGAATTGGAAAGAAAAAATGAAACCTGGCAGTTGAAAATTACTTGCCAGGTTTCAATGATTATTCTGCTCCAGACTCTTTGGGTTACTTACCCTTCCACTCCGCTTTTCGTTTTTCAATAAAAGCCTGCATTCCTTCTTTCTGATCCTGGCTGGCAAACAACATATAAAATGCACGCCGCTCGGATTCCAATCCCTCGCTGAGAGGCAATTCAAAAGCTTTATTGACAGCTTCCTTCCCCAGTCTTACTGCAAGCGGGGCGCGTTCAGCAACTTCGGAGGCAAGCAAAAGGGCTTCATCCAGGTAACGTTCGTTTAAGACTACCTTGTTGATCAAACCGTGTAATAGTGCCTCTCCGGCGCTCAAAGTACGGTTGTTCAATACCATTTCCATTGTCAATGCTTTGCCTATTGCATGAGTAAGACGTTGTGTGCCTCCCGCCCCTGGAATTACGCCGATGGTCACTTCTGGTTGTCCGAAACGGGCATTTTCGGCAGCAATGATCATATCGCAAGACATGGCCAATTCACAGCCACCCCCCAGAGCAAACCCTGCAACAGCAGCGATGATCGGTTTTTTCACCTTGCGTAAATCATCAAACAATTCCACAAAACTGTCTGCCAGCATATCTGGAACATTAGCATCCACCATCGCCTTGATGTCTGCTCCAGCCGCGAAAACACGTTCATTGCCCGTGATCAGGATGGCACCGATGCTTTCGTCTGCATCGTAAGCCTGCACTGAGCTTACCAGTTCATGCATCAATTCAGCATTCAGGGCATTCATCGCTTTGGGGCGGTATAATGTGATCAATCCAACTTTTCCGCGGGTTTCGATAAGTATGGAATTGTATGCCATTTTCAATCTCCTTTAATAATAGCTGGGTAACTATCACCAGTCTCAAAGTTGTGTCTCATCATTCTGTTCGAGTTGAGTCAGGTGTTCATCAATATGAGCCAGGGTGCGCTCCACCCACCATTGCAGGCTGTGTTTTCCAAAAGAGGAATGCTGGCAGGGTCGGTTCCAAGCTTCAACTGGAAGGTTTTTCAACCAGATTGTGGTCAGGTTACATTGTTCTTTAAAATCAGATGAAAGTTTATGGATCGATTCCCGGGGTTGGTAATGTTCCTCCATCCAGGCATCCCCGTCAAAATTCTCGAACATTGGGTTTTCTTCATCAATAATGCGATGCAAACGTGGCAAATAAACCTGCAGATTTACATCACGCATATGGGCGACCACCTGGTGAAGGTTCCAGCCACCGGCTTCCAGGGGTTGAGTGTGATCTTTTATCCGTATAATTGCTGCTTCGATCGATTCGGGTGCTCTGGCTATTTTGTTGATCATGCGTTGGCGATATTCCAATAATTCTTCCATCATGTCTCCTGGTGGTTAACTGAACAACAATAATCGAGGGCTTGTTCAATAATGTCTATTTTTCCATCCGGGTCGATTAAATGTACTTGGATGCCATATTCACGAAATTCCTGTTGGAACCGGGTGCATAATTCAGTCAATCCGGCCTTGCTTACAGCGTAAGCTGCCTGTTGATTTAACCCGGATTGTGAATGGGCACCGATCACAAGTATCCTGCCGCCCCCCTGGGTGCGCATAACGCGTCCCACCGATTGCATCATTAAAAACACACCAGTCAGATTTACATCCAGTGTGCGTTGCCAATCCCAATCATCCATATCCAGCAAGGTGGTGGTTGGTTTTACCTTGGCACAGTTTACCAGGATATCGATCCGGCCCCAATCATCCAGAACAGTGTTAACAAGTCCCTGGATGGGCATTTTCTTGGTGACATCAACAACGTAGGCTCTCACCGAACCTCCTGTCGAATGGATCGTGGCCTCGGTTTGATCCAAATTAATCGGCGTTAGGTCGTTAATAGCCAGGCTGGCACCAAAGCTGGCAAAAGTCTGGGCAATGGATCGTCCAATCCCTTTGCCGGCACCTGTTACCAGGATGACTTTTCCTTCAAGGTCGGTAATCATTATGCAATACTCCCTTACTTAAGATCACCATTTAATTCTACTACGGTACATTGCAGATGATAATGCTGCCATCATAAGTGCCGGCATTTAACGGAAGCCCCAGGTAAGGGGATGGATCCAACGTATTTCTGATCTCAAGTTCATTCAGGAATTTTCCAAGACTATCATCCTTAATGATCGAGAAATGTAAATGAACGCCGACCGGGTTGTTCGGGTCACCGGAAAAATTTCCCTGCCTTCCCAGTAGTGTGCCCGCTTCGACATATTTTTCTGTGGTATCTGCCGGGAATTCCGGAGAGATAAAGGAATTTCCGGATTGATCTGCCATATGGGTGTAATACACCCATATCTGCCTGCCGGGATTAAGAGGATCGTTTGGCACACGCACGATTACAGAGGATTTCCAATCTGGCAGGCGGGTCAGGAAACCTGGATATGCTGCCACGACAGGGGTTTCGTTCACTCCTGTCCCTGCAAAAATATCAATACCCTGGTGATGGTGACCTGGCTTGAATGAGTCATCCCACAGGTAACCGATGAAGCCGCTTGTGGGTAGAAGGAAAGGAGCGTTACCGCAACGCTCCCCAGCCTTGATAGCCCATTCCGGATGATCTTTTGAATTCCGCAGCCATTCACGCACATTCAAGGAACGGGTGGCGGATGGTCGCAGATTTTGGTACGCATAAAATCCCAACCCGGCCAGAGCGCCAACCAGGAGAATAATGACCCAGGTCCATTTTGACATGTTCCAGATTATACCCTTTGGTACGTGATGTGGAAAACGCCTCGGAAGTTGCTAGAAAAGTTTATTCTCAAGATAAACATGCGCTAAGAAGTGAGATGGCAGGAACATGATAAGGAAAAAAAGTACTAATAGAAAAACTTGTAATTTAAATTATTTTTTTGGATATACTAATTTTTGTCACCTTACTTATTTGTTAGTAAGGAATCCATCTCAACCTCAAAGGAGATTAAATTATGTTCAAACGTATTGTTTTTAGTATCTTAATTATTTCAGCGTTACTTTTTTCAACTGTACCTGCAATGGCAGCAAAAGGTAACAATACGATTGGAGTCAATGTACTCCTGAAATCCAATATTACCAATAAAATACTTAAGGATCTTGGTTCTCTTGGAAAAGTGCGGGATGTTGTATATGAGATCAATGCCCTGACCATGCAGATCAAGGCAAGCGATCTTGCTACCCTGCAGGCGCGACCCTATGTGGCCTCAGCCAATCCGGATGCAACCCGCAATGGAGCCCCTGTGGATACCGTGCTTGCAACAGATTTTTCAGATGGTTTAAGCACATGGGATCTGGATGCTATTAATGTCACTGATTTTGGCTTCAATAATCGCCAGGTGCCTTATGATGGAGAAGGCGTTTACGTCGCTGTATTGGATACAGGCTTGGTCGATACCTGGCGCCAATACTTCCCTGAAGAACGCATCGCTGAAGTATATGCCAAATCCTTTGGCGGTGGTGGCGGAGAAGTTGGCAATGTGTCCGAACAGCCCAACAAATGGGAACACGATCAGAATTCACACGGCACCCATGTCACCAGTACTATCCTGGGGTATAGCCTGCAAGGTACTCCTGTCAATGGTGTTGCCCCAATGGCGACAGTTATCCCGGTCAAGGTTTTGAACCAGAATGGTTCCGGTTGGTCTTCCGTAGTTGCTCGTGGCATAATGTATGTGGCTGAATTGAAGGAAGGTCCGCTGGCAGATTTCCCGGTGGTTATCAACATGAGCCTGGGTGGACCCTCGCTGGACGCCATGGAAAAGGCTGCCATTGATTATGCTATCGGTGCAGGCGTCATCATCGTGGCTTCGGCGGGAAATGAAGGCGAGGCAGGCATGGGTTACCCTGGTGCTTATGCTCCTATCATCTCCGTGGCTGCTTCTGGATATATCGGTGAATGGTATCCTCCAGCGGGTGGAGCTTGGTGGTATCTAATGAATGTGAATGAAACGGTTAATCAATCCCAATTCTATATCACCGACTTTTCAAGCCGTGCATTGTCAGGTCAAGACCTGGATGTGGCTGCCCCAGGTTCATGGGTGGTTGGACCTTATCAAGTGAATAGTGGACAGATTTCATATTACTTCCTCGGTGGCACTTCCATGGCCAGCCCGCATGTAGCTGGGATAGTAGCATTGATGGCTCAGAAACAACCTGCACTGACAGCTACTCAAGCAGAATCCATTCTTGAAACCTCAGCTATTCCATTCCCCGCAGGAAGTCGCACAATTTATAATCCGAATGGCACAACATCGATAGTTTCTTGGGGCTCGGATGCGACCGGCGCTGGCCTGACAACTGCCGATGCAGCATTGGCAGCAACACCTTAAGCGTTTAAAAATCCGATTCTAGTTTATTTCTGTACCACCGCAGGTTTTCCTGCGGTGGCTTTTTCTTATAAGATTACAATCTCCTGTTAGCATTATTCTAATATCTGTCCATTAATATTAGAAAATTAGTAAAACAATACTGGTAAATCTATCAAGGAGAAAAAATGAATTACTATATTAACCCCAATCAAATTAATCATCGCATAGTCCGCCGCATGATGGCTCATGCCCACGACGCCAATAGCGAATCAAACCGGGATTACAGCCTGGCAGTCAACGTTCAAGGTAGTGATGATGAATTCATCCTGTCTGCCCTGGTGCCAGGCTTGAAAGCCGAAGACCTCAACATCCAGATCCTCGAAGATGTCGTTACCATTGAAGGCGAATACAAACAGGATGACAGCGAATTCCTGATGCGCGAACTGCCACACGGTTCCTTCCGTCGCAGTCTGCGCCTGCCCTCCACAGTGGATGCCAAGAAAGCTGAAGCCAAAATAGAAGACGGTGTTTTGACACTCACCCTGCCCAAAGCGGAATCAGCCAAGCCCCGCACCATCAAAGTTGCTGTCAAGTAACCTTGTAATGAAACTCAAAACTCCCCCCGAAAACGGGGGAGTTTTTGTCATATGGAATTATAATTCTCCTATGTTGGTTGTGTGAATTTAGGTGATGAGCTCCGAGGTCAGGGTTGGCACATTCCCAATTCATAACTGCGATTGAAGAATAATGTTTTTTATTGTAAGGTAAAACTTAAATTGGAAAGTAAATATTTACTTAATTTGTTTTGAGATTACTGGAGAAGAATGTCGTACAATAAAAAAGTAGTCGAGATGCATGGATGTATCGTATGTGCCAGGGTGTTTGATGTTCTTGTTATGTACTCAACACAAGGAACTCTGATGGATTATTCTGCCAACAGCTTGGATGCCTACTGCTTGAAGGAAGGGAACAGAGTGTTGGTCGTCTGCAACTCCCACACCGGTGGGGAAATAGATTCTGCATTTAAAAGATGGCGATCCAGGAATATTGAAGATTTGGATGAAGATTAACAGCTAGAAAACTGATTCCTTCATAGGCAATATCCAGTTTACAATTATCCGTACATGTACATTATGTTTTAGGAGATCATATGGTAAGGAAGATTTTTTCAGGAATTCTTATAGTTCTTTGCTTGATATTACTGGGGTTGAGTATTTCTGGGATCGTATTGGTTTGGAAGTACAAGCAGCCGCTAACTCAAAGCTCAACTGCCTTACTACAGACAATTGATCAGGAATTATCACAGGCTCAAACTGCCTTTCAGGATGCAAAGCTCGAATTGGAACGCACTCTCCGTCTCGTAGAATCTGCCGAAACCAGTATGGAAGCTTTGAAAGATGAATTTGACACTGTAAAATCATTTTTCGATAATACAACAGGTATCCTGGACGATCAATTGCTGCCCGGCTTAATTAATACCCGTGGAAAGATCGACCAGGCTAAAACCACATTACAAGAGCTGCGCGATAAATTGGAGGAGGTTAACTTAACTCTGCAATACCTGGATCTGAATTTACCCGGTGATCAATTACTTGGGGATCTGATCGACAGTGCTGATTCTCTGGATGGCCAGATCGTTGCAGTGCAGAATCTGGTTAAATCCGCATCCACCTTTGTAAGCGACGCCTCTTACCTGATGGGTAGTGATTTTACAGAGACAAAGACCAACCTTAAGAATTTTCTGGTAATTGTGACGGAATATGAACAAAAGCTCATTGATTGGCGTGCATCCGTGGCAAAGTTGCTTGTTTCCCTGCCAGTCTGGATCAAGAGTGCATCCATTGGCTTGACGATCTTCCTGGTCTGGTTCGGTGTTTCCCAGGTTAGCTTGATCCTGCACGGATTTGCAGCCTGGAAGGGAGGAAATCCGTTGGCTGTGTTGCGAAAACCTGTGGTTGTTGAAGAAATTCTAGACTGATTCTATCCTTCCCCCATTTTTCAGAATTATATAGGTAAAAAAATGATACAGGTGTGGACTGCACACCTGTATCATTTTTAATTTCATTAGGGAATAAAATTATAGCTATTTACCTGGGTAGAAAATTCAAACAACAGGCATTATTTCCGTTTTCCAAACCACATACGGGATATCAAATTATCTTTCATGACAAACTGATGGTATGCCCATCCACCTACATGTACGATTATCAGAACCGATAAGAAAATGGCGATGTACTTGTGTCCGTAGCGGGCTGGAAACGCAAAGAAATCAACTGGAAGGCTGGCTCCAGGGGTATTTAAACCAGCCTGGGATGCTATTCCCATGCCAGCGGTTGCCATAGCGATCACAGTCACATATATCAATGCATGCACAAGACCTGCTAGTTTATTGAGCAGCGATGATCCGGAGTCCACAGCTGCAGGTCTTTTAGTCATGTAGCGGGTGTATAAACGGGCGAACATCAGGAACAGGATCAACGTTCCCAAAGTCATGTGGATATCTAATGGAGCAAGTTTGGAGGGGGTATTGGGCAAGCCTTTTAAGAAAATTCCTGCAGCCAATGCAGCAAATATGAACAACGCCATCAACCAGTGCAGAAAAACAAGCAATGGATGATAACGCTCAGGGGTTGAATTAGACATATGAAATCCTTATTAAGACGAGTTGTCTTGATAACTCAATTTACATTGGCAAAATAAGTGTCAGGTTTAATAACCCTTTTATCTTGGATTGAAGCCAAGAGATATAAAATAACACGTACAATTTATTATTGCCGGATTCAATGGGAATCAGTATAGTGGGGGTCATCTCGATGGATATGAACTTTATATCCGATAGTGTCTAGATGTTATCTTCTTGTCTTAATCATCCTGCCAGGCTGAGATAGACCGTATGGCTGCGGGTACTGAAACCTGCCCAGTAAGTGGTTCCATCTACCTTGAACTCTTGCAGAGTAACTTCCCTTCCTACCTCATCTGTTTGTTCCACGAACGTAGATTTCCAATCCGCTATTCGTGAGATTTTTATCTCCCCAAAGTTGGCATGATTATCGCGGTTATACAACTCCACAATCTTTAATAATTGGTTGCTGTTCATTACATCTCCATATCCTATTTAAATATCTGGAACTCAATCTATCTGCAGCAACTCTTTAAAAGCACCCCTCATGCTGCACCAATTCCTGGATTATTGATACACTTTCATTATACTGTTTATTTATGCAATTTTTGTCACATCTTTCAGTGGCTTGATATTTAATTAGAAGAATAATGTTGATCCAAAATACTACCCCTAATATTGGTTTTCGTTTATAAATACCTTGAAACCATCAAGTGTTGATAATTGGCTAAAAAATTTCTGTGATTACTGAAAGGTATCTCTATGTCAATACCAACCAAGATCGTCGTTATTGGTGCGGGAAGCGCTTCTTTTGGTGAAAATACACTTTCTGCGTTGATGCACTCAAAAATTCTACGAGGGAGTACTCTGGCTCTTGTAGATCGGAATCCAGACACTCTAGATATCATAAGACGTCTTGCAGAACGGCTTAACCATGAGTGGGATTCTGGAATCAGCATCAAAACCAATACTCACCATCTGGATGCTCTGGAAGGCGCACATTTTGTCGTATCAGCCATTGAAGTTGGGGCGCGTGAGGGTTTGTGGAAAACAGACTTTGAGATCCCGCTTAAACATGGCGTAAGGCAACCATATGCAGAAAATGGCGGACCAGGTGGCTTTGCTCATGCTGCACGTAATATTGGACCGATCATGGAAATAGCCCATGACATGGAAGAAGTCTGTCCGCAAGCCTGGTTTATAAATTTTTCAAACCCGATGATCCGTGTGTGTGATGCCATTAATCGACACACCAAGATCAAGGCGGTCGGATTGTGCCACCAGATATATATTGCATACATAATGGTTGGAATGGCTCTCGCCAGGGATTTGGATTTTTCCATTCCGGAAGGGATCACGGGCATGCAAGCCGATGTTCTGGAAGCTCCTCTGCATAACCTTGTCAGGCAGCAGGCTGTCCCTCGCCTGGATATACGCGCCGCAGGGCTAAACCACTTCTCATGGGTTCTCTCCATCCATGACCGGATCACAGGCGAAGATTTATATCCCCTCTTCAAACGCCGATGGAATGAAATGGATAAGGCTTTTGAACCATTGACCAGGCGTGTATTTGATGCCTTTGGCTTGTTCCCAGTTCCCGGAGATACACATTTGTGTGAGTACTTGCCGTGGGTTTCTGATCCTGCCACGAAACCCTGGGAGAAATATGCACTTCGGCTTTATGATTGGGATCTTTTTGCTGTTGCACGTGGGTTCGAGATCGAAAGGCTGAAGGATATGGCTGATGGGCAAACCAGCTTGGACGGTTTGGAAAACACAGATTCAGAAGGAGCGCTGGAGATGATCGAGAATATGGCATCCTCTGCAATTCATTACCATCTGGCTGCCAACCTGCCCAATAAAGGGCAGATATCCAACTTGCCATTTGGAGCAACGGTTGAAACACCTGTTGTTGTGGACGGAGACGGTATCCACCCGGTTCATTGCGGTCAACTGCCGGAACCGGTTGCGGAACTCTTGCGTCGCGAGATTACAGTTTCCCAGTTATGCGTGGATGCGGCAGTGGAGGGTGACCGGGTTAAGGCGTTGCAATGTCTGCTGCTCGATCCTGTTGTGAATGATATCGAACAGGCAAAAAGTTTTCTGGAAGATTATTTTTCAAGTTACAAGGAATATCTACCTCAATTTTGGAAATGAACACTCGACAATAGACATGATTACAACAATCAATAATTATTCTGGACAATATTTATAATAAATGTTATAAATATAGATAGAGGTAATCATGAAAAGAAAGTTTAAGAAGAATCAGAGATTAAGTCTACCCGTAATGACCTTTTTGATGCTCCTCCTGGCTGCCTGCACACCTGCCATTCCGGATCTTGTTGAGGCACCTGTCGCAACACCACACGAGAGTACTCCGATCTCCAGTCAGGTACCCCAGGTTATCGCAACAGATAACCAGGTACCCGCAACAGAGGATCCAGCACCTGCATTGGTTGCCACCTCGCGTGGTCCCAACCTGGAAGCCACAGACCTTTCAACTGTCAATCTAGCGTCCGGTCAGTTACAGCTGGTGGAATTTTTCCGCTTTACCTGAAGTACCTGCCGATCCATGGCGCCCATGGTTCATGGGCTGGAGGCTGAATATTATGGCAAGGTTCAATTTACATTTCTGGATGCCGATGACCAGGCTACCGTGGAATTCCAGCGTTCTCTGGGATTTGCTTATCAGCCTGAATTCTACCTGTTGGATGCGTCTGGAAATGTGCTCCAAAAGTGGTTTGGGTATGTATCTGAAGATGAATTCCGGAAAGTTTTTGAGAAATATGAATATAATTCTTAGTCAGAATTCATCCCTTTAAAAAGACAAGACCAGTCGGTTATGATCGGCTGGTCTTGTTATTATTATTAACTCCTTTTTACTTTTTATGCATCTGGGTTAAGAAAGCACCCACGGTGATACGATTAGCTTTCCAGGTACTATTTAAATAAATACCATTCACGCTCACTCTATCACCCTCTCGGAGGTCATCAAAAGAGATAGGGATAACGGCTGTCCCGGTCTTACGTAGATACCTAGTTAAGTTATCAGTTATTACGATAACCGATTTTCCTTTACTTGCTTGAACCAGTTTATTACCGTTGATGACCTTGATGGTAAGGGTTTTCAAAACAGGATCAATGGATTCAATCGTACCCACCATTGCAAAGATCTGGCGGGGACCTTGTTGAGCCTGGGTATAAGCAGCCATCGTTCCCTGTCCACCAAATGGAACACCAGGACCATTCCCGCCTGTCCCCGGACCTTTGGCTGCCACAGGGATTACCAACGCAAACGCAATTACAATAACTAGGATCAAAACTGAACTTTTTTTCATGGTATTTTCTCCTTTGTTTTATTTGACGATAAATCTTTGCTCGAGATACGGTATAAAAATTTAGAAAATGAGATCATTACCTTACAATTTTGTCAATATTTCTATTCAGGTATTACCCTCTTTTACAAATGAATAATTGATACAATAACCCGTACCTTAATCAAATTACCTGCGTCTCAATAGGTGGAACGAAGTGTGACCACTGACAAAGATCTCTTGAAACTCGCCCGGCAGCTCGACCCTGCAACCCTGGCAAACATTTATGATAAATTCAGCCCGGGTTTATATCGCTATGCCATGCGGTTGACTTGCGATCAGGATCTGGCGGAGGAATGCGTAGCTGAAACTTTCAGCCGATTTTTACAGTCTTTAAGCTCCCGGAAAGGACCGCAGAATTATTTGCAGGCATACCTTTATCGCATCGCACATAACTGGATCGTAGATCATTATCGAAGAAAACCTATCGAGCCTGATCAGCTGGATGAAAAACAAGCTGATAATCGGCTTTCACCTGAAGAGCATTTGGGATCCACCATTCAGAATTACTCCCTTAGAAAAGCTCTCTTTACACTTTCCCCGGACCAGCAAAAGGTTATAGCTCTAAAATACCTGGAAGGATTGGAGAATATCGAAGTTGCCAGAATCCTTGAAAAACCGGTTGGTGCTGTCAAATCTTTACAGCATCGTGCACTATCAAATTTAAAAAAGATGATCGATCAAAGAGATTTATTATGATAAATGATGGGTTGGATTCCAACTTGAAGAGAAAATTTGAAACCTTGAAACAAATTCCTGAACGGAATCCTCAAGTGGTTGCAAGTGCCAAGTCGGACTTTTTAAGGCAGGCTGCAGCTTTGAAGGCAAACCAACATCAGGATGGATGGATCAAAAATATCTTTCCATTCATCTCAATTAATGCGGACTTTCCCAAGTTACGACCGATTGTAGCTGTCCTCCTGGTAATCGTCATTCTGTTTGGAGGCAGTGCTGCCACAGTTTATGCTGCCCAGGGTAGTTTACCTGATCAGCCCTTATATAAAGTCAAAACCTGGAGTGAAGACTTGCTGCTGGCTGTGACTCGCTCCCCCCAGAATCAACTTGATCATAACCTCAATTTTGCTGACCGGCGTATTTTAGAGATTGCAGGTTTGCTGGCCGCGGATACTCCCATCCCACAACAGGTTCATATCCGTCTTCAAGCTGAATTGGATCAAGCCCTGGAGTTGGCTGCCGGGATGGATGATCAGCAAATGATAATGGAATTGGAACGTATTGGTGTTCGGGCAGAAGTTCAATTGCAGATGATGTCCATGTTGATGGCAGGTGACACAAATTCACCTGACCCTGTGATGGCGATGGTACGCTCTTCTTTACAGCAGCAATTAAAATTGACTGCTCAAGGGATGAGCGATACGCAAGGTTTCCGCCAGCAGTTTCAAAATCAAGACCGAAATATTAACCCGACTCCATTGCAAATTCAAGGTTCTATGACCGTTGATTCCAAGTATTCAATAACAAACACTCCTATGCATACAGAGCCTAATTATTCAAAAACATCCACTCCATCGCCATCGGATACCAATTATTCAAAAACATCCACTCCTACGCCTCCCGGAAAGAAATTTTATGGGATCTCAACAGGTACCAGTAACGGCAAGAAAACTGATCCAACCGGTACACCCAAGCAGAATGGAAATGGACAAAAAACCCCTACACAGGATAAGGGTAAAAAACCATAGATCAATATTCAACCAAATTAAATCATTATGCATAATCCCTCCAGGTTTAATATGGGGATTATGTTTTTTTAAATGAATGAATCAGAATCCTTTACTAAATCTTTACATGCTCTTGATTTTGGCTTTATCTTGTAGCCTTATATTCATATATATGCATCGATTATTGTAAATATTAAATCTACAAAGAATTAAAAATGTTCATAAAAAGGTTAAAACTAGAAATGGAATTCTTTCATTGGCTTGCATCTCACCTGGTCATAATTTAAGTTACAATGACCCTTGCTTGATATAAAGAAAGATTGCTTCAATTGAGATACCCGAACAGTCCAGTATAAATCAAGATCGAATTTATTTAAGATAATATTGTTCTTAGTGATAGGTTGACGAAAAATATGGCAAAAATTCTGGTCATTGACGATGAACCTTCTATCATAAACCTGGTTGGCGCATACCTCAAACCAGAAGGTTATGATGTTTATACAGCAGTTGATGGCAAATCCGGACTTAAAGCTGCGCGTGCTTATAAACCGGACTTGATCGTGCTGGATCTCATGTTACCGGGAATGGATGGGATCGAGCTGCTTTCACAGTTGCGGCGTGAGTCCAATGTCTACGTCATCCTCCTAACCGCAAAAACTGAGGAGATCGATAAGATTGTTGGCCTTTCAGTGGGGGCGGATGATTATGTTACCAAACCTTTCAGCCCTCGCGAACTGGTTGCCCGTATTAAATCAGCGCTGCGTCGCTTGCAACCCGGCAGCAACTCAGTCATAGACAACCAGATCCTTTCTTTTAAACATGTCCGCATCGATGTTCGGGCTCGAACTGTCAGCGTGGATGATGTTCCCGTTGAAATGACTGCCATCGAATTTGATCTTCTCAAAGCTTTAGCCGAAAATCGTGGTCGGGTTCTCACCCGTGAACAGCTGCTTGAGATCGTCTGGGGCACCACCTATTATGGTGAGATGAGGGTGGTGGATGTTCATTTGGGTCATGTCCGTCAGAAACTTGGTGACCCCACCTTGATCACCACTGTTCGCAGTGTAGGTTATCGTTTCGAGGATGAAACCTTATGATCTCATTCATTCGCCGCCATCTTGCGGTCAAGCTTTTTATTTCTTATCTTGCCATCATATTGGCAGTAACATTCATCTTGGTGACAGCAACCCGCTTTACCGTACCCGAGGCTTTTAACCGTCACATGGGTGGAGGGTTGTATGCTAACACAGGTATGATGCAGGGTTCCGGAGCTGGTCGAAATGCTATCGCTGAACTGTTTGAGAATTTTCAAGCCAGCTTCAACGAAGCCCTGGTATTAGCACTGGTAATTGCAGGGTCGGCAGCCATGCTGGTAAGCTTGCTGCTGAGTCGAGGAATTGTGGCTCCTGTCCGCCGGATGACCACTGTCAGCCAACACATTGCAGATGGTCATTATTCCGAGCGGGTCGAAATTGATAATCATGATGAACTCGGCCAACTGGCACATTCGTTTAACCAGATGGCGGAAAATCTGGAGCAGGTTGAATTAATGCGTCGTCAATTGATCGCAGATGTCAGCCATGAACTGCGTACCCCCTTGACAGCCATCCAGGGCTCCATGGAAGGATTGCTCGATGGAATCTTGCCGGCGATCCCGGAGACTTATCAGCAAATCCACCAGGAGGCTGGGCGCCTGGCGCGCCTTGTGGATGATCTGCAGGAATTAAGTCGCGTTGAAGCAGGTGCATCCCCGCTTGAAATCAGACTTGTCCAGGTAAACAATCTCATCCAGACTACCATCAAGCGATTGACGCCTCAAGCGAACAAAAAGGAAATTGACATTGTCGCAGATCTGCCTGCTGATTTGCCATTGGTTCCGTTGGATGAGGCTCGTATCACCCAGGTTCTCACCAACCTGGTCAGTAATGCGCTTCAATACACACTTGAAGGCGGAAGCATTCATATAGGTACCAGCCAGACCAAGGACGAGATTCAGGTCAGTATCACTGACACGGGTATCGGCATCCCGGCAGACCATATGGCGCACCTCTTTACACGTTTCTACAGGGTTGATAAATCCCGTTCCCGCCAGGCGGGAGGAGGCTCCGGTATTGGCTTGACCATTGCCCGGCATCTGGTCGAATCCCATGGGGGACGCATATGGCTTGAAAGTCCGGGGGAAGGAATGGGCAGCACCTTCACTTTTTCTCTGCCATTATCGAAATAATCTTCCATAACCATATGGAAAGAGGTTGCAATCCCACGTTTAAGGCAATCCCATCCACTTTATTCGTGCCGATCCCCCCATGAGATTGTGGATCTTTTTCAGTAATTTTTCTCAATAACAAACCTTCATCAATTTGAAATGTTTTATAAAATCGTATTAATTCAAGATAACATTTTAACATTCCAAACAAAGAGATAATTGCACCGTAACACAGCTCTTGTGACGATCGCTTTAGTGATAGAAAATCTAAAAAATTCATATATACCATCCGATGTCCTAAATGGATGGAGATATGAAGCAACAATTATAATTGTTATAGATGTGAGTAGTTTACTTCTATCTTAAATATACTGGGTCAGAATAATAGATTGTAATTTTTCTTTAATCCTTTTACCAACCCAAATAGCGGTCAATAGCTGCCGCTGCTTTCCGACCCGCCACCATGGCTGTCACTACCAAATGGGGACCAGTCACCACATCTCCTCCGGTGAAAACTCCTTTTAGATTGGTAGCCCCAGTATGAAGGTCTGCCATTAGTAAGCCATTGGAGTGTGTCTCTATTCCAGGGGTAGTTTCACTGATGATCGGATCGGGTTTGTAACCAATCGCGAGAATGGCAGTATCAACCTCGATGATAAAATCCGAACCTTCAATTACCTTGAATTTACGCCGACCACTCTCATCTGCTTCTCCCAATTCAGTACGCACGCACTCGATCTGTGCCAGGTGTCCATCCAACCCGGCAATGAAGCGCACCGGTTGGGTCAGGAAATGGTATTGTGCCCCCTCTTCAACTGCCATCTTACGGTCCTTGTAGCTTCCGGGCATTTCAGCTTCGCTGCGCCTGTAAATGCATGTTACTTCCTTTGCACCGGAGCGTAGAGCAGTTCTCAGGCAGTCTGCAGATGTGTCTCCTCCACCAATAACCACAACTTTTTCTTTAACATCAGGACGGGAACACATTTCGTGGGGCAGCAGATCCATATCCACATTGGCACGCACCAGAAAATCTGTAGCTTTGTAAATACAAGGCAGGTTTTCACCTGGTACACCCAAGGAAGCGTCCACAGTTGTGCCCACACCAATATAGATGGCGTTGTATCCACCTTGAAAGAGTTTTTCAATTGTGATCTTGGGACCAATATAAGTATTACCCACAAAAGTAACACCAGCCCGTAGCAGGTCATCCCAAATATCAAATACGACCTTTTTGGGCAATTTAAAGTTAGGAATACCATAGATAAGCAAACCACCTGGTGCTGGCCAGGCATCAAAGATCGTAACCCAATGGCCATGACCCACCAATTCTTTTGCACATGCCAACCCGGATGGACCCGCGCCTACAATCGCAACTTTTTTGCCGGTAAACTTGCCTACCGGAATGTTCACACCTTGTTTACGGCGCTGATAATGGGTGGAAAATGCTTCAAGTGCACCTGTCGGAACAGGAAGAGATCCCTTGCGGCCGCGCACACAAGCTCCCTCGCATAATTTGTCTTGCGGACATATACGTCCGCATACCTCAGGTAATGAGCTGGTTTGTCGATAAACCCCGGCTGCTTCAAGGAATTGACCATTCTCGATCAGCCACATTGCATAAGAGATATCGTTCCCAGCCGGACAGGTTTTTTGGCAAGGAGCAGGATCCGGGCAGTGTATGCAGCGCGTTGCTTCGTAAACTGCCCATTCCTCCTCCAATCGGAGGATGGCTTCATCAAAGTCTTTGATTCGTTCTTTAGCAGGTCGTAATGGCAATCCGCTCGATTCAATTTTCATGCGTTCTTTTCGATCTACTGATGAAAAATCACGTGAGCGCATTCCTGTCATTAATTTTCTCCTGTTTTTAGTCGAGAGCTTCAAATTCAAGCATAGTTGGAGGAGTGGATTAAGATTTAATTTTGATAAGTATACCCAGCTGAATAAAAACAACCTAGTATCTTTTAGCACCAATAAATCTGTAAATTATCCCAAATCACCAATTAGCCATTTGATAATAAATATCAACTCATTATTGTAATTCCTGCATCTTTTCCATTTATTCTACATCTAACGAAGTAACAAATCAATAATTATTATCTACAAGGAGAAATTAAAATGCTAAAATTGAATGAAGCAAGTTGGGATCGAATCGCCCGTTTTGTACTCGGTATTGTATTACTGGTCTTGGGTTGGTTCAACGTGGTACCAGGTGGATGGGGAGTCTTCCTCAAGATCATTAGTTTTATACCACTGATCACTGGCTTGGTGGGTTGGTGTCCGATCTATTCAATCTTCAAAACCGGCACCAAGAAGAACTGATATCTTTTGATATTAATGTGTAAAAAGAGAGCCTTTCAAGAAATTGAAAGGCGTTTTTTTTAGTGGTCGGTCCATTAATTATTGTCAGGGTTATTATGGTGATGAAGCGAATTTACTTATATTTAACCAGGGTATCAGCCAGGATTTTTAAGTGCTGATCAACTTTGTAGAAGACAGTGTCTTGAGGGAAGCTGCCATCAGGTTGAAGCTGACCGGCTGGTATTCCTGTCAGCACTTCGATGCCTTCTTCAATGTTCCTGGTTGGCCAGATATGGAACAAACCCTTCCGGGCAGCGTCCAGTACCTCTTCCTTAAGCATTAGATTGGAAAGATTGCTCTCAGGGATTAACACACCCTGCTCACCTGTCAAACCGATCGCTTTACAAACATTGAAATACCCTTCAATTTTGAAGTTTACACCACCAATAGCTTGAACGCGGCCTTTTTGATCGACCGACCCGGTCACAGCCAGGCCCTGCTTGATGGGCAACCCGGAGAGGGCAGATAAGATGGCATATAGTTCTGTGCTGGAAGCGCTATCGCCATCCACTTCTGAGTAGCTCTGTTCGAAAACCAGGCGTGCATTAAGGCTGAGTGGTTTGTCCTGGGCAAATTTATCAGCCAGGAAACCTGCCAGGATCAGCACTCCTTTGGCGTGCGTTGGACCGCCCATTTCAGCTTCCCGTTCAATATCCATAACGCCGGTGCGTCCCAATCCAATGCTGGCGGTGATTCGATTTGGGTGCCCAATTACCACATCTCCCAGGTCCAAAACGGATAACCCATTCACCTGCCCGGTTTGTTCACCGCTGATATCGATCTTGATAATCCCGTTAGTGATCATCTCAATGATACGATCTTGGTACAGGCTGGATCGATAAAAATGTTCATCAATCGCCTTGCGGATGTGTCCTACGGAAATTTTATTGGAATTCTCCAGTTGTGCATAATAATTCGCTTCTCGAACAACATCGCTGATCTCACCAAATCGTGTGGAGAGTTTTTCCTGGTCATCTGCCAGCCGCGAGCCATGCTCCACGATACGCGCCAGGGCATTGGCATCCAGATGAAAAATATCTTCAACCATGCACAAATGCGCCACAAATCGTGCATAATTGAGGGTGTTTTCCTCATTGCGCGGCATCAGTGTATCAAAATCTGCTTTAACTTTAAATAATTCATAAAAATGTTCATCCAATGTCAGCAGTGTTCTATAGATTTCCGGTTTTCCCACCAGGATCACCTTGATTTTCAAAGGGATTGGCTGTGGACGCAGGCTTTTGGTTGTGGCAAAGCTTATTTTTTCACTCACATCTTCGATCTGTAATTCATCATTGGAAAGAGCTCTCTTCAGGCTTTCCCAAACCAGTGGGTTGCGTATCAGGTCATTGATAGGTAAAACGATATACCCGCCATTGGCTTTGTGTAATGAACCACCTCGTATCAGGGTGAAATCAGTCACCAGCGTGCCGAATTGGGCTTCCTGCTCGATTCGTCCAAATAGATTGTAGTAAGTTGGATTGGGTTCTAAAATGACAGGTGCTCCCTTCAGATCAGAGTTATCCGTTATCACGTTGACCTGGTATGGTTTTTCGACAGGCTCCTTTACCCGGGAGGACATTGTCGGAACTTCCGGTTGCTCTTCTGCCTTGGGGTGAAAATCATCCAGGTGGGTCAGGATGTTGCTCAGAACATGATCGAGATGGATCAGTACTTCAGGTAGATCCTTGTATTTGGTTTTTAGGTCGTTAAAAAGATGTTGAATGGCATTCAGGGCAACTTCATTTTCATCTTTGCTCAGAGCTTCCTGCGCGATTTGATCTATCTGCCGGGATTGCCTGAGAGCAGCTTCCACCTTGTTTTGTAATTGTTGTTGTTTCTTTTGGAGGGCATCCTTCTCGCTGGAACTAATCTCCAGAAGTTTTTCTTCACTTAATGGCTTTCCATTCTCGATTGGTATGATTACTAACCCCATGGATGTAGGTCGGATGGCGAAACCTTCTTGTTGGGCTTGCTGGTTGAGTTGAGTTAGAAGAGCCTCTTTTTGGTTCTGAAATCTACTTACAAGCTGATCGATCCGGTTTGCAAATTCCTCACTTTCGAATACCTGTTTGAGTTCATGCTTTATTTCTGCGATCAGGCTTTTCGTGTCGTTTCCGAATTCTTCAGCTTTCCCGGCCGGCAATTGTAGCACTTTGGGATGATAATTATCCCGGAAATTGTTCACATAACACCAGTCGGAAGGCACATTCTCAAGATTGGCGATTTCCTCAAGAAAACGTTTGATGGCAGTTGTGCGTCCGGTTCCGGGCTGGCCGGATACATAAATGTTAAAACCCTTTTCCTTGATACCCATTCCAAACCGCAGAGCTCGTACAGCCCGTTCCTGTCCAATGATGGTTTGCGTAACTACAATTTCCTCGCTCGAAATAAATCCCAGGCTTTTTGGGTCACAATATTTTCGATACTTATCAACGGATAATTCAGTGATCATTAAGGAGACCTCTCTTCAATTTTTATCGATTACATTGGATCAGTTTTCCCTGTCGGGCAGATTCCTGAGCCTGTGCATATACATCCAGCAGCTTGTAAGCCTGATTTACAATATCGAATTCACGTGCCCTCATCCTTGCAGCCAGGCTCATTTTTAATCTTACCTCCTGGTCGGTTACCAATTTCTCAATTCCTTGTGCAAGTGCCTCGACATCATTTAAGGTCATGAAACCCTGGACTCCATCTTCAAGAACATCCCGGGTTCCACTCCCATCTACTGCAACCACAGGTAATCCAGCTGCCATGGCTTCCAGGGTGACCAACCCCTGGGCTTCAGCAACCGATGCGAAGCAAAAAATATCTGCTGCCACCAGGTAATTTCCTACCTTGCCTAAATCGATGCCTCCAGGCATCTCCACTTGCCCCGTGATTCCCAGATTTTTGGCTTTTTTTTGCAGTTTTTTTCGTTCCGAGCCATCTCCCAGCAGGACCAGTCGAATTCTCGGTATCTTTCGCATCACCATTGCAACCGCTTCCATTAAGAGTTCCCAATTTTTTTCGATTGCCAGTCTTCCGGCTGAGATCAAGATAATCTCATCATTCCATTTGCGCTTCCGTCTTTCAATTTGGCGATTTAGTTTCTCAAACAACCTTAGATCAACCCCGGTAGGGATGGTCGTGATCTGTTCACTGAAACCGTATTCTTCCATTAGTATCTGGCGCATACTGTCACTGGGTGTGATGATATGGTGACATTTTTGCAGGTAATCACACAATATATTGTCGATCTGTTCCTTGATAAAATCCTGTCCAAATGAACCAGCATAACGGCTGTATTCCCAATAACGGCTATGAAAAGTAAAAACAAGAGGCAAATTGTATTTGGCAGAATTATTGGCAGCTGTTTGTCCCAATAATACCGGGTGGTGGCTGTGGATCACATCCATTTTAAGGCTTGGCAATATATGATCAATACTGGATGATATTGGAATAACAAATGGCAGATCGGGAATTTGCGGAAAATCCAATGAAGGATAACGAAAAATAAAAGGTTCGTCATCTATGTAATCTTCCGTTTGCGGGGAGAAAACAAAAACATTGTGACCCATTTCGACTAATGCCTTGCGAAAGGACCCAACCGAGCGGACAACACCGCTGATGGTTGGGTTATAAGCATTGGTATAAAAGCCGATGTGCATGTTTCCTCCCAAACAGAATCTACAATTTATATCTTGAATTACTTTATTAATTATACTTTACCCTTTATTGATGTGATCTAATACAATTAACAGAACTTTCTTGGAATAGTTATTATTGTTCTCCCATAACCTGTAAATAAGTAACACTTGACAACAATGCAGAAGAAGAGTATAAAAGATACCGACTAGTCGGTATCTTTTATACTGTATTATGGAGAAATTTATGCAACAGCGCAGCGAAGAAACGCAAGCCCGGATTTTGGACGCTGCTGTCCGGTGTTTTTCAATTTCAGGTTTTAACGGTGCCAGTGTGGATGAGATCTGCTTAGAAGCCGGCGTCAGCAAAGGCGCTTTTTATCATCATTTTCCAACCAAACAAGCTGTTTTTTTGGTATTGTTAAATGGCTGGTTGGGAACAATTGATTCAGGGCTTAAAGCTGTCCGTCAAGATACTGTTCCAGAAACCTTGCTTCACATGACAGCCATGCTGCCGGAAATATTTGCCAGTGCGGACGACCGATTGCCGATGTTTCTGGAATTCTGGCTGCAAGCCAGCCGTGATGATGCAGTTCACCAGGCAATGATCGCACCCTATCGCTATTTTACAGATTATTTCACCAGTTTAATAGAAACTGGAATTTCCGAAGGATCGCTCAAAGAAGTTGATCCTGAGATAATTTCCCAGGCTATCTTGTCCATCGCTATTGGAACATTGCTGCAAGGTCTGCTGGACCCGGATCGCACAGATTGGTCTAGAGTGGCAGAGCAAAGCATACAGGCATTACTGGCCGGGGTGATCATAAGTTGATGATCAAAATTGAGGAGTCATAACATGATATTGGTTACAGGTGCTACCGGTCACATCGGGAATGTACTTATCAGGCAGCTTCTGGAAAAAGGCGAAAAAGTGCGAGCCCTGGTATGGAAAGGTGAAGACACGACACCGATCCAGGATTTACAGGTCGAAACAATTGAAGGAGATGTGCTTGACTTGCCTAGTCTGGAAACTGCTTTTAAAGGGGTGGAGACAGCCTATCATTTGGCTGGCATTATTTCAATTATGCCGGGGAATAATCCATTCGTCTGGGATGTTAATGTGCAGGGTACACGCAATGTCTTGGAAATTGCCCGGCAGGCTGGTGTCCGTCGCCTTATTTACACCAGTTCCATCCACGCCATTGCTCGAGCTCCGCATGGTTTACAAATCGATGAGACACTGCCATTTGATATGAACAATCCTTACGGTGCATATGACCGCTCAAAGGCCGAAGCCTCACTTGATGTTCAAAAAGCCAGCCGGAATGGTTTGAACGCTGTCATTGTGTGCCCCACAGGAGTGATCGGCCCTTATGACTTCCGGCGCTCTGAAATTGGAAATGTCATTCTGGATGCAGCCCGGCGAAAAACCACCCTTTATGTGGATGGGGCTTATGATTTTGTGGATGTACGTGATGTGGCTGATGGCATGATCAAAGCCAGTGAACATGGTCGCAGTGGAGAAAGCTATATCCTTTCCGGGCACAAGATCTCTGTGCGTTACCTGCTTGAGACTGTCCGCGAAGTGACCGGATATGCCTTCCCAAAGATCAAGATCCCTTTCAATCTGGCTGAGGCAATGTCCCGGTTAATGCCCTCTTATTATAACTGGCGTAAAACCAAGCCAAAATTTACACCCTACTCGCTGGAAGTATTGCAAAGTAATTCAGATATCAGTTATGCCAAGGCTGCCCGTGAGTTGGGTTATAAACCACGTCCAATTTATGCCAGTATTGCCGACACGGTGCGCTGGTTCCTTGAGAATTATCTCCTGTTGTTTGCCAGGAAACGTACATGATGAGTTTTAAACAGAGACTAGATGATTGAGAAGACCGGAATTGCCCTGGTTACCGGAGCCTCCAGCGGGATTGGGGCAGCCACAGCCCGAATTTTAGCCGACCATGGGATGCATGTCATTCTGACAGCACGTCGTATGGAGAGTTTGCTTGGTTTAAAATCTGAAATTGAGGAGAACGGCGGGCAGGTGGATGTTTTTCCAGCGGATCTAACCCGGGAAGATGAACGTACATCACTATTTGATAAGGTTTATACCTTATCGCGAAACATTGATCTGCTCGTAAATAACGCCGGGTCAGGTTGGTATGGTTATTATTCCGAAATGCCCTGGGAAACTGCCCGTGAGATGATGGCGCTGAATATCTCTGCATGTGTCCACCTGACAAACCTGTTTCTAACAGGTATGCGTGTGCGTGGACAGGGACATATCATCAATATCGGGTCCATCGCAGGCAGTTTTCCAAACCAGGGAGTCGCTATTTACAGCGCTACCAAATCCTTCCTGGATGCTTTTACATCCGTCTTATATCGTGAATTACGCGGCTCACGGATTCATGTCAGTGTGGTGCGTGCCGGACCTGTTATCACAGAATTTTGTGAATCAGCCTCTTTAAGGAAAGGCGGCAGACATCTGCCAACGGAATATATAGGTGTTACTGCCGAAAAAGTGGCTCACCGCATTTGGGATCTTTTCAAAAAGCCTCGCAAAGTGATCTATGTCCCGGGTTATCTGCGGATCACCCCTTGGGTGGAGTTATATTTTGGCTGGTTGGTTGACAGGCTTGGTCCCCTTCTATTGAAATATCGTACCCGTTAACCACCGATCTGGTTCATGACCCGGTTACGGGCGAATTCGCCGTCTGCCAAGCCATGACCCCAGGGTTTGTTCCAGACAGCTTCCAGGATCAGGTTCTTGATCTCAAGCTCAGTTGCACCAGTCCGAAGAGGGGTCAACAGGTCAATTTCAAGATCCCTTAAAAGGCACATTCTTAAAATGCCATCGGCAGTCAGACGAGCGCGCGTACAATCTGAACAGAAAGGTTGGGATACGGAGGATATAAAGCCAATATCACCTTTTGCTCCAGGAATATGAAATAACCTGGCTTCACCATCCAATTTCCCACCATTTACTGATTCCAGGACACCAACCTCAGCCTCCACGCCGGCTTTGATCTGGTTCGCATTGATAACCTGACTTAATTGAAAATCAGTGGCTCCCCCGAAAGGCATCATTTCAATGAAGCGAACCTGCCAAGGATTGGTCATTGTTAGTCGTGCCAGGTCCGCTACTTCGTCTTCGTTATACCCTCCCACTACAACTGCATTAATTTTGATCGGAGTCAGTCCGGCTGATTCAGCTGCCAAAATTCCTTCCCAAACATCTTCCATATCTCCCCAGCGTGTCAGTCGCTTAAAACGGGCCGGGTTCAGGCTGTCCAGGCTGATATTAACTCGCTTTAACCCTGCCTTGGCAAGAGGGACTGCCAGGCGTGGAAGTAAAACCCCATTCGTTGTCATGGACACAGTTTCGATTCCAGCAGTGGCAACGATCCCACGCACAATTTCAACCACATTTGCCCGTATTGTTGGCTCCCCTCCGGTCAATCGGATCTTGTTGAAGCCCAGTTTGGCGAATAAATGCGTAAAAAACAGGATTTCATCATCCTGCATTAATTCGGCGTTCGGCCGGAAGGTCATGTCTTCGGGCATGCAATAAAGACAGCGCAAGTTACAATGGTCTGTCAGACTTATGCGCAAGTATTGAATTCTTCTACCAAAGCGATCAATTGCCATGAACCCTCAAGTAATTTCTACCTATAAAATTTATCATCTCAATAAATTGGTGAAAATGGGGGGTTCGTATGTGGCATTGCACATTTACTAACTCCTCATCCCTTTTATTTGAAGATACTCCAATATCAATCGGTTGTTGATTATATCAACATTTCATACTAGGAGAAATTCGATTTTTTTCAAATAATATTTCGTATTCTCAGGGATTTCCAACTCATTAACCTCTGATATTCCAGTTGTAACTGTCAGATTTGAGATCCTCTTATCATTTTGATGGATATAATCTACTTTGTTTTAAATCATTTGAAACCTGCAAATGACAAGATTTAAGGTCACACTGAATTTTCATTTTCGTTCCTTAAAAAACTAAATGAATCAATCGTAAGAAGTGAACTATGGAAATCGCTTGATTGTGACACTTCTGCTGGACTCCCCAAAGAAGAAACCATCCATGCATTATCAGGCCGGTTTGAATGTCAATAATGAATAATCATAATTGAAGGTTATTTACCTTCCCCGAATTCTCGAGGAGATAAAAGGATTTTTCATGAGTAACCGAACAGGTTCAATTTGACTACGTTTGACAGACGTGCTATTATCGGGAAGAACTTATTGTTTTTATTAGAGAGGAGCAATTATTCCATGAGCGCAAATTTTATTGCCCGCATTGTCGGGATGATTTTCTTTGCCATTCTTGGGGGAATTTTCGGTTACAGACTCGGACTGCTAAGTGATGACCAAGTTACACTCTATACCACTTCCATTACTTTGATAGGGGCTTTGGTAGGACTGGTCCTGACACCCTATTTCACAACCATACCGGTGCGATTCGTCCGCAATAAATTGACCCGTCTTTCTGCAGAAGCTTTATTAGCCAGTCTGTTCGGTTTGATTGCTGGTCTATTAACCGCAGCCCTGTTGGCATTCCCCCTATCTTTGCTTCCTCAACCTTTTGGTGAGATTTTACCATTTGCGGGTGTGATTATTTTCGTTTATTTTGGCATAACTTTGTTCTCCATGCGTCAATCGGATATAAGCAATCTGATTGGGGGATTAGGCCTGAAACGTGAAGCAGGTGGCTCAGGGGGAGGGCAGCAGGTCAACCGTACCATTTTATTGGATACCAGTGTGATTATCGATGGGCGTGTTGCGGACATTGCCAAGACGGGCTTTCTTCCAGGAACCTTGTTGATTCCACGCTTCGTTCTGAACGAACTGCAATATATTGCCGATTCATCCGACAGCTTGCGCCGGCAGCGCGGGCGACGTGGAATGGAAGTTTTGGCAGAACTTCAAAAAGGATCTTCTGTTGCCGTACGAATTAGCGACATTGATGTGGATGGCGTCCGTGAAGTGGATGATAAACTTGTTATCCTGGCACGCCAGATGAAATGTCCGATTCTCACGAATGACTATAATCTCAACCGTATTGCAGAATTGCAGGGGGTCACTATACTTAATATTAATGAACTTGCCAATTCTGTGAAATCCGTGGTGCTGCCTGGAGAAGTTTTACTCCTCAGTGTAATCCAGGAAGGTAAGGAATCTGGCCAGGGCGTGGGTTACATGGAAGACGGCACAATGGTTGTGGTGGAAAATGGTAATAAATTCCTGCACCAGGAGATCCATGTTTCTGTAACCAAGGTACTTCAAACTGCCGCAGGTAGGATGATCTTCGCCAAACCTGAAAATAGCTGACCCAGGAGATCGGTATGATACGTCTTTATAATACCCTCACTCATAAAAAAGAAGAGTTTCAGCCACTTGAGCCTGGAGTGGTTAAATTGTATGTGTGCGGTCCTACAGTTTACAGTGATGCGCATGTAGGTCATGCCATGTCAGTCCTGGTCTTTGATGTCATCCGTCGATATTTTGAGTTTCGAGGTTACCAGGTTATCCATGTCATGAATTTTACCGATGTTGATGACAAGATCATCAATCGTGCCAACCAGTTGAAAGTAGACCCTTTTGAATTGGCTGAAGGCTACATCCGTGATTTTCAAGAACATCTGGTTGATTTGAACATCCTGCCTGCCACCATTAACCCGCGTGCCACCCGAACAATGGATAAGATTAAAGCTATGATCCAAGGCTTGATCGACAAGGGCTTTGCATATGCAGCCAGCAATGGCGATGTATATTTTCGGGTTACCAAAGCTGCTGATTATGGCAAGCTCTCCGGACGAAAACTGGAGGATATGCAAGCTGGCTCACGTATTGAGGTGGAAGAATTAAAAGAACACCCCATGGATTTTGCCCTTTGGAAATCCGCCAAGCCTGGTGAACCTGCCTGGGAAAGTCCCTGGGGATCGGGGCGTCCAGGTTGGCACATCGAGTGCTCTGCTATGAATCTGCATGAACTGGGAGAGCAGATCGATATCCACGGCGGTGGCAATGACTTGATCTTTCCGCATCACGAAAATGAGATCGCTCAATCCGAAAGTTTCACCGGCAAACCGTTTGCCCGTTTCTGGCTCCACAATGGCATGCTGCAATTGAGTGGCGAAAAAATGTCCAAATCCCTGGGAAACTTGATCACGATATCGGATTTCCTGCATGACCATGATGGCGATGCCATGCGCATGCTGGTATTGAATGGCAATTACCGCAGCCCGTTATCTTTCACAGATGAAAGCATATCCGCTGCCGAACAAGGACTTAACCGCTTGCGAACATCCCTTAAACCTGCCACTTCAGGAGCTGCAGGTGTTCCGGATGATATCGAAAAGAATCTATTAAATCTTGCAGAAACCACCCGCAAGGTTTTCACTGAATCGATGGATGATGATATCAACACATCCGGAGCGTTGGGGGGTATTTTTGAGCTTGTGCGTCAGGTTAATACGACCCGGGATGCAGGCGCAAAGGATAAACAGCTTGCACCTGCTCAAAATACCCTGCGTGAATTGACAGCTGTGCTTGGCTTGCGTATGGATACATCCCGAAAAGGTGGGGATGCAGATCAGTTTGTAGATCTGCTGATTGAGCTCCGTACTCAACTACGCGCCCAGAAACTTTGGGCACTCTCTGACCAACTGAGAGACCGTCTTAAAGAAATGGGAGTGGGAATTGAGGACTCTAAGGCTGGCGGTACTACCTGGAAGTGGGAATAAGCTAAGTTTTATTTTTTAAAACTTGGTGGTCTTCTCGCTAAATAAATGAACCACGGGTAGGTTGGGTAGAGCAGGTCTGGCGCCGGCAAAACCATCAATCAACAATGCGAAACCCAACAAAAGACATGGCGAGAGAACCACTTAGTATGAATCCGGAGGGATGACTAAAAAATCACCCCTCCGATTTTTCATATATAACCCATTCTTATCCTTTCACATCTGTCACCATCTTGGGTGTTTCTCACGCCAAATGCGATGGTATCGAGTTAGTGATACCTCGACCTGGTTTATAATCAAGAGAGCATTGTTGGGAGATCAGGTTTTTCAACAAACCTCATCCTGCCAGGGAAAGATTTTTATTGAACCACCCGTTATTATTCATGGTTATGACCTTGATATTGATGACCAATAAGTGAGTAGTTTATGAAAGAATTCATCTATGGACGTAATCCAGTTTACGAAACTTTGAAAGCTGATCGCCGTCAGGTCACACAATTACTGGTGGCTGATGGTGCGCAGGAGAAAAGCCGACTGGAAGAGATCCTGAACATTGCCAGGCATCGTAATTTATCCATCTCCAAAGTTCCCCGTGTTCGCCTGGATAAAATAAGTGACAGCCATCAGGGTATTGCTTTGGAAGTGAACGAGTATCCTTATGCCACCTTGAGTGATATTCTCGATCGGGCAGAAACTCTTCATCAACCTCTGTTCGTGCTCATTCTGGACACCCTTCAGAATCCTCAGAACCTGGGTACTCTTATCCGTACCGCAGAATCAGTCGGAGTGCATGGTGTGGTCATCCCTGGACACCGCGCAGCAGAGGTCACACCTGCTGTGGTGTCTGCCTCAGCAGGCGCTACTGAGCACATGCTGGTGGTGCAATCCAACCTGGCACAGGCTATCTCCGAGTTAAAACATGCCAATGCCTGGGTGGTTGGGCTGGACGAAACCCCCGATGCATTACCCCCCGGGCAGGTGCGACTGGATGGCGCCCTGGCAATTGTAGTGGGCAGTGAAGGTGAGGGCATTCGTACCCTCGTTCGCAAACATTGCGATTTTCTTCTGCGATTACCCATGCGGGGGCAGATCGCATCCTTGAATGCAGCCGTGGCTGGGTCCGTGGTTCTTTACCTGGCCTACATGGCACGTGATCAATGAACGATGATACATCTCACTTTTCAGGAAATAAGGAGAGTGGACTGAATGGTTCTTTCCACATTCAGGAATGCTTTCATTCACCTGCTTTCATTCGAAGGTTTGACAATTTAGATCAATAAATTAATTAATAATGGAGACAGACATGCCCGAAGCAACATTCCATTTTCCACGCGGTTTTCTTTGGGGTACCGCCACCGCTTCACATCAGGTGGAAGGTAACAATACCAATAACAATTGGTGGGACTGGGAGCAGCAACCCGGTCGTATTCAACAGGGTCACACATCTGCCTTGGCTTGCGATTGGTGGGGAGGACGTTGGCAGGAAGATTTTGATCGTGCAGCCGAAGGTGGACAGAATGCGCACCGTTTCTCTGTCGAATGGAGCCGCATCCAACCCACTCCCGACACCTGGGATGAGTCTGCTCTCGAACAGTACCGTCAGATGCTGCGTGGTTTGCGGGAACGCAACATGCTGCCCCTGGTCAGCTTGCATCACTTCAGCGATCCGCTCTGGCTCACACAACAAGGTGGCTGGGAAAACCCGGAAGTGGTTGCAAAGTTTGAAAAATTCGTGCGTAAGACCGTCGAATCCCTCAAAGAATATGTCAGTCTTTGGTGTACCATCAACGAACCTAATGTATATGTGCTCGGCGGTTATGTCTCCGGAGATTTCCCACCTGGAAAGAAGAATATTAAACTGGCCATGCAGGTCATGACAAATATGCTGCGTGGGCACGCTGCTGCCTATCGGGCTATCCATGCCATCCAACCGGAAGCGCGTGTTGGTTATGCTTTACATTACAGGCCAGTGGTACCAGCCTTAGCCTGGTTTCCACTCGACCGCATGGCAGCCAACTTGCACTATAAGGGTATCAACATGGCTTTCCCTTCTGCATTATCCAACGGTGTGATGCAATCGGTGATCGGTAATGTGCGCATTCCAGAAGTGAAAGGAACGCAGGATTATCTGGGGATCAACTACTACAATACATTGACGGTAAAATTTGACCTGTTGAATCCGGGCGAATTGTTTAGGCGCGCCTTTTACCCTGCGGGAACCGATCTGAGTGATAATGGTTTTAATGCCAATACCCCCGATGGATTATTCTCGACTTTAAAATGGGCTGTTCGTTCATATCCCGCGTTGCCTATTATCATTACCGAGAACGGTATAGAATGCGCTGATGACCATATTCGCCCTCGCTATATAGCCGAGCATGTTCTCAAGCTTTGGAGGGCGGTCAATTTCAATTGGCCAATAAAAGGCTACTTCCATTGGTCTCTTGTAGACAATTTTGAATGGGAGCGTGGCTGGACGCAGCGCTTTGGGTTATGGGCTTTGGATCCTGTGACTCAGGTACGTAGCAAACGGCCTAGCGCAGATCTATATGCCGAGATCTGTAAAGAGAACGGGCTTTCCAGCCAGATGGTACGTCAATATTGCCCGGAGGTTTTCGAGAAGCTTTTCCCGGGCTAGAACCAAAATACCCTCACATTGAAATTCTTCAGTGTGAAGGTATTTTGTTGTCAACAAGGGGGTTAGATCACACCCAGTTTCTTACCCACCCGGGAAAAAGCATTCAAACCTTCATCAAGATCTGCCTGACTGTGTGCGGCAGAGATCATGACGCGGATACGTGCCTTTCCTTGTGGCACGGTCGGGAAACCGAGCGCCATACCGAATACCCCGGCTTCGTAGAGTTCCCGGCTGAACTGCTGTGCCAACGGAGCTTCACCCAGCATAACCGGTGTAATGGGTGTGGTGCTGACACCAGTATCAAATCCAAGAGTCTTCATTTCAGCTTTAAAATACCTGGCATTCTCCCATAAACGATCCACAAGTTCAGTGGATTTCTCCAACAGATCGACAGCTGCAATACAAGAGGCTACATCCGGAACGGTCATGGCTGAAGAGAACAGGAATGGGCGACCTCGCTGGCGTAACCACTCCACAATCACGGGACAGCCGGCTACAACCCCTCCCATCACCCCAAAGGCTTTCGACATTGTACCCACTTCCACATCTACCTTGCCATGCAGACCAAAGTGATCGACAATCCCGCGCCCACCCTTTCCAAGCACACCTTCACCGTGAGCATCATCTACCATTAGTAAAATCTCATAGCGTTCTGCAACCGCGTAGATTTCATCAAGCGGAGCCACATCACCATCCATACTGAAAACACCATCCGTGATGATCAATGCTCGCCTGTATTGTGCGAGATTATCTTTGATCACTTGTTCAAGGGAATTCGGATCGCAATGGTCATAAGCGATGATCTTGGCTCCAGATAGGCGGCAGCCATCAATTATGGAGGCATGGTTCAATCGATCTGAGAAGATCACATCTTCTTTGCCAACCAGGACAGGGATGGTCGCCAGGTTGGCTGTAAAACCGGACTGGAAGGTTATGGCACTCTCTACACCCTTGAACATTGCCATGCGTTTTTCCAACTCGATATGCAGATCCATTGTTCCGGCAATACTGCGCACTGCGCCAGGTCCTACTCCATATTTGTCGGTGGCTATTTTGCAGGCTGCCACAATATCAGGGTGGTTGGCCAACCCAAGATAATTATTCGAACAAAAATTGAGTACTTTTCTGCCATCCACCAATAACCAGGCACCCTGGGCTGAGCCAAGAGTACGGATGTGATTATATAAACCGCTTTCTTTTAGTGTCTCAATTTCCTGTTTGATCCAATCAATTTTGGACATGTATATCTCCTGGAATGAATTGTTTAATTGCAATTAATTAGGGTGAAGGATAATGTCTGTAATTAGCTTTCCTTGCAGTCTGATTTAATTACCCATCAATGGTGGGAAGTTACAGTTTTTCATTCGTGATGGTTATCACTAACATTGATTATATCCGTTTTTATAGCATCTTCTGTTAACAAACCCAGTTCTCCCAGGGCAGCCAGAATTTTTACTTGCGCACCGGGTTTTACCACAACTGTGGTAGGTCCGAGGACTTCTCCCAGGAATCTCCCCGCACCTGAATTACGCAGCTCTTCCAGTACTTCCGGTCGGCTGAGCCGCAGGATGACTGGTTGTTCCAGGCTTGCTTCGGTCCCGTTTAATTCCCATCGAGTCAAAGCGCGTACGAAAGGTGGCGGCAGGGGTCCTGCGGAATACTTATGTAAAAGAGAGAGAAAATGTGAGATTTTAAGTCCCTGTTTTTGGGCATTCTTAAGGGAGACCGGTGTCAGGCGATAATGAAATTCATCTTTTTTGGGAGTCTCCCACTCACTGAATCGTGCCACCTGGTAACGGACAGAACGAGGCAGGTGAACAGGGATTGAAATACGCCCGTTTGCAGCTGCATGCAGCTTGCCATCCTCGCGCTGCAAACCCTGTGGGGGGCGATTATTCATGAGATCGGTTGACCAGTTGGTGAGGCGAAAGGAACTTGCCAAACCTCCTATTTCTGCAGACGCAAGATCAACAATTCCCAACCAATAAAGGGGACCTGTTACCAGGTAACGTACGAGAGCTCCTTCAACATCTTCCCAGTGGGCAAAACCATGCAAGAAAGTATTGTCTGACTCCCGGCGGATCAACCAAGAATCAAAATCGCCTGCAGGTCGCTCAAAATCCGGGTTTGTTTCACGGATCATACCTACGAACGATGACAGACTCCACCATTTGCCTGGTGGTATTCTGCTCAACAACTGCAGGATAAATTGACGGGTTGCGCAGGGGTCATTGTGCCAGGTGCCTTCGCATACCAACCCCGGAACCTGATGAAGTTCATTGAAGCTGACAGAATTATGCCAGGCATGTACTAATCCAACCAACGCTTCAGACCTGGGTTTTTCCAGGAAATCTTTTATTGCATCGAGCTGTAAAACAGGTACTTTGGAGGGATATTTTGGGGCACGGATCAAACTGGCTGACAGCAAGAATTCCCTAAGCTCCCTTTCTGGTACGGCTAATGGTACGTTATCCGGTAAAACCTGCCAACCCATTCTCATGGCAGCTAGCAATGTGCAGGTATCATCCAGAATTCGATCACTGCTTGGAACAGGATGACTTCGCTCGCGCGGCGAAGCCAGTCGACCGGGAACCAGGTTCACGGTACTATCTTTGGGTGGTAGGAGCAATAATAGATCATCAGGAATATATGCAAACTCCTGTGGTCCGGATGCCGTCTCAAAAAAAGCACGTCCCACCAGGGCACGATAGAACAATACTTCGGTCGATGAGATGGGTGAAAGGTAGAATTTCTCCCGATCGCGACGACCGGACCCGGCATCGCGCAATTCTCCAAAACGACGTGTGAAATCTTGCCAGGAGATGCGTCCCTTCTCTGTTAGTAACACCTTCAATGCTTTTTTTGCATCACTTGGCAGCGTATCGATGATCTCAACCACCAGTTGACCATCCAGCAACCCGACAGCCAGCTCCTGTAAAGCGGTTTGCGAGTCCGGTGATACCAACTCCAGTCCCCATAATCCTGCTACAATGCGCAAGTGACCGAGGTCGTAGGATTGAAGTGAATGGATAAGGTCAGGCATAATTATTGTTTAGGAAGGTTTGATTATCTGTAGTGCGTTTGGCAGGATCTCAAAGGACAATTTTCTAATTTTTGAACCAAACCCCGAGAAGATTTCACCATCTGTATGGATATAAAGTGGATTGTCAGAAGTAAGATTCATTTTACGAAATTTGCCCATTCGCACTTGTTTAAAATTACCATGTGTTCCTTTCATCACTTCAGGAATAAGCCGGAACATCATCAAGCGGGATACTTTGCTGATACTGGCATATTGAAAAATACCATCATCTGGACGGGCATCTGGAGCGACCAGGAAACCGCCACCTTCGCGAGGTCCATTACACATGACGAACATGACAGTTGGTCCTTCCCAGGTTTCCTCGTCGGTTTCCACCTTCAAATAAACTGGATCAAAGTTTAGAATGATGGTTTGGATGACTGCCACCAGGTACATCAGAAATCCGCGTAAGAGGGGAAGTTTATGCGAACGGATGGTGGTGATTGCATCAAAACCTATACCGAAAGTATTATCCACATATTCCACTCGGCCATCTTCAGCTTGTAGCATACCCACATCTAAACGCCCGGGTTCTCCATACAAAGCCAGGTTAAGTGCCTCAATTGGGTTCATGGGGATTCCTGCAGCATGGGCAAAATCGTTTCCGGAACCAACTGGAACGATACCTAAAATGGGACGTTGCTGCTCTGGAAGCACCATTAACCCATTGATAACCTCATGTACTGTTCCATCTCCCCCGACTGCGATCACACGCTCATAGCCTTGTTCACCAGCCTGGCGGGTCAACTCCGATGCGTGGTTGGGATAAACTGTCCCTGCCCAATCAGCATTTCCATATTCAGAGATCATCGGACGCAAGTCGCGTGCAGCCTTCCAGGCATTTCCCATATCTGCCATGGGATTCAAGATTAATTTCACTTTACGATTCACAAACACACCTCCGGATAGGATTTATCAAGTATAACCCCCCATCTGCTTGACAGATAGCTATTTTCCTGAAAATTATCACTAATAACTTGTTTTCAAGTATCATTTCCCCCCTCAAATATTCGCCCAATTAAACCACCCTTTATTATCTCAAAGGAGGTAGGTGATCTATTTGTTTGTGGGCGAAACAGCTGGATCATCAGCTACTAAAAAACCTCCACGCTGGTGTCGCTTGGCCCGGTAGAGAGCTTCATCAGCTGCCCGTAATAGATCAGAGGCAACCATGCCATGTTGCGGATAAATTGCAATCCCTCCAGAAAAACCAAGTTTCGGGGGATTATCATCCGGGGTCACAATAATAATACTTCGTAATTTTTCCTGGATTTTCTCAGCTACCAGTCGTGCAGATGCCAGGTCTGTTTCTGGTAATACCAGGGTTAATTCATCGCCACCATAACGGGCAAGAAAATCGGTTGTACGCAGAGTTTCTGCCAGAGGTTCAAAAGCTTGGGAGAGAACATGATCTCCAATAACATGACCATATGTATCATTGATGCCCTTAAATCCATCCAGGTCCATCATCACAACAGCCAGGGTTGATCCCGTTCGGGAGGCACGTTTTACTTCAGCCTCCAATCGTTCATCCAATGCGCGCCTGTTCGGTAAACCGGTCAGACTATCGAGTCGGGCTTCCTGATTGGCATGCTCATGCAAACCTGCATTGAGAATAGCAACCGCCGCCTGATCAGCCAGCAAACTCAGCAGACGTACCTCCTCTTGGCTAAATCCACCTTCAGTGGTTCGTGCCAAATTCATAACCCCTTCAACATTTGAGCCTATCATCAAAGGGATGCCAATTATGGAGCCGTGCCAATTTTGGGAAGAGTTCTTAAATAATGGGTGAGTATGAAAGTCTTCAACCATGATCATCTTTTTCTGCTGGGCAACCGTGGCGGTTAATCCATTTGGGCGTGGCTTGGCAAATTCGTGGTTCTTCTCTCCATTGAAATCCAATGCTGCACCAAAAGTTAATTTACCCTCATCGAATAAGAAAATATTCGCATCATCGGCATTCTTTATCAACTTCAGCGCTTCGCTGACCACTGTTTCAAGTACTTCTTTTAACGCTAGGCGGGAGGTTAGATTGATGCTAATTCGTCTGAGTGCATTCAATTCGGCAGATTGTTGTTTAAGAATCAATAATAGATTATTGGAATCGATTATTTTTTCCCCAAGATCTTGCAGGGAAATTTCCGTGTCAATTACTTCAGGGGACATTTTTATCGCCTGACTCAACAAGTCGAGCAAAGATTGAAGAATCTCAATGTTTTCTTCAGTCAGGTGATCCTTCTGGATTAGTTCCTGACGAGCCTGGTCTAAAATTTTTAAGCGAAGATCCATAAATAAATCCAGTTATCAAGGTTGTTGTGGATATTGAATGATTACTTTTCCATATTATTATATATCATAAATTTTTGTTAAAATCTATCAAATTTGATAAATCTTTTTGGCGAAACTCTCATTTCTTGCTTGACTGGTTGATTCCACACTATCGCCGGCAAAGACAGAGTTTTTCATTTTTCACAACTCTGCCAGAGAGTTTTATCTGCTTTGATTGTGGTTTGGACACCGGCTATTCAAGGTACTCCAACAATCATGAAATATGTATGTCCTTGATTTGTGTGATCCGGAAGGATTGGTTCATGTATAATCAAATAAGTATCCAAACAAATCAAGGAGATTTTCATGCCTGAACCCAAGAAACCATCTTTTCAGCACAGTACTCCGCTTCAACCTGGCCGAAAAGCCATCCTGGTGGGAGCTTCCAGTGGAATTGGCGCTGCTCTGGCGCGTCAACTGGCAGATCAAGGATACAGCCTGGCTTTGCTTGCGCGCCGCAAGGATATGCTCAACACTCTGTGCGATGAGATCAACCAGAAGGCTGACCAAACGCTCGCCCGGGCATACCCCCATGATGTTAACGATTATGAATCAATCTCAACTCTCCTGCAATCCATATTGGCAGATATGGGAGGTGTGGATGTGTTTATTTACAATGCCGGCATTTCACTTCCGGTTGGTCTGAAAAAATTTGATTTCGATAAAGACCGTCGCACCCTTGAAGTCAATTTTCTGGGGGCACTTGCTTGGTTGAATCCTGTGGCGGCGATGTTCCAAAGCCTTAAAAGTGGACAGATCGTGGGAATTTCATCAGTTGCCGGAGAGCGTGGTCGAGTGGGCAACCCTTCATACAATGCCTCCAAAGCAGCCCTTACCACATATCTCGAAGCGCTGCGCAACCGTCTTACACGCTATGGTGTGCATGTGCTCACAGTCAAACCCGGGTTTGTGGAAACAGATCTATTGGCGGGAGCAAAAGGTACTTTCTGGGTCATTCCTCCTGAACAGGCTGCCCGGGATATATGCAAAGCCATCCGCACTCACAAACAGGATATCTACACGCCTGCCCGATGGCGTTGGGTCATGTTGGTCATTCGCAACATCCCATCTTTCATCTTTAGAAAACTGGTATTCTGATGTCTAATATTTCTTTTGAAGATCTACAGCAGGTTGAAAATTTCGGGCACTCTCTACGCTTGCCCTCTTATTATTATCGACCAGAAAGCTTGGATGATATCAAACCATTTCTTGATATAGCCCAGGATGCGGGTTTGACCATCAATCTGCGCGGTGCCGGGCGCAGTTATAATGACGCCGCCCTCAATGCCGGTGGTATTATTCTGGATTTGCAGGCGATCAATAGGATTCTGAAATGGGATCCGGAAACTGGTTTGATAAGTTGTGAGCCGGGTGTCACAATCAAACAGCTCTGGCAGCATGTTCTGTCAACAGGTTGGTGGCCGCCTGTAGTCTCGGGTACAATGACAACCACCTTGGGTGGCTGCCTGGGCATGAATATCCATGGAAAGAACAATTTTAAAGCAGGCACGATCGGTGAACACGTTCTGGAATTTACTGCCTTGCTGCCAACTGGAGCCGAAGTTACCTGTTCACCTCATAAGAACGGCGATCTGTTCAGATCCATGATCGGAGGAATGGGAATGCTTGGCATCTTTACCTCCATCACTATGCAAATGAATCGCATGCACTCCGGTTTACTGGACATTCAAGCTTGGAATGCGCCAGATTTGGGGGTTCAATTGGATGACTTGGACTCCCGCAAGGATCAGGCTGATTACATCGTCGGCTGGGTGGACTGTACTGCTCGTGGTCGCGGGTTGGGACGCGGTCAACTTCACCAGGCTAATTACCTTCCCGAGGGTGCAGATCCGGATCCAACCCAAACGCTTAAGGTGGATTTCCAAACCCTTCCAGCTAAATTCTTCGGATTGGTACCTAAATCTCTTTTACATTATTTTATGGCTCCTTTCATGAACAACACGGGCACACGCCTTGTCAATACCGCCAAATTCCTGCTTGGCAGGGATAAATCCTTTCGCCAATCGCATGCCTCATTCCATTTTCTGCTGGATTACGTGCCCGATTGGGAACTGAGCTACGGTCGTCAGGGATTGATCCAGTATCAATCTTTTCTTCCAAAAGAAACGGCTCTTAAAACATGGTCCGAAATGCTCAAGCTCTCCCATCAGCGCAACCTGCCTGCCTACCTGGGGGTGACCAAGCGTCATCGACCGGATGGTTTCCTTCTCTCCCATGCGGTGAACGGTTATTCATTGGCATTGGATTTCAAGATCACATCTGGTAATCGCCGTCATCTGGCATCCATGATGCAAGAATTCGATAACCTTGTCCTGCAGGCAGGTGGACGTTTCTATTTTGCCAAGAACAGCGAAACCAAACCAGAAACTGCTTTGGTTTTTCTTGGGCAGGAGACTATCGCCAAATTCCGGGCATTAAAAAAACGTTGCGATCCAGATCACCTGCTTGATTCAGGGCTTTACCGCCGGGTTTTCGAAGGCGCATAATTAAATGCAATGTAAATTAATTGATCTAGAATTGATTGATTACCATGAATCCTGGCAACTTCAAACTGATCTGGCTGCCCAGATCGCGGCGGGTACCCATCCAGCCAGCCTTTTACTGCTCGAACATCCTCATACCTTTACTTTTGGCAGGCGTGGTGATCTCAAGAATCTGCTCTGGAATGAATCGGAGTTGTCTCAACGGGATATTGCCGTTCACTGGGTGGATCGCGGTGGTGATGTCACCTACCATGGACCAGGTCAGCTGGTGGGATATCCACTCTTGCCGCTTGGAAAACCGGTAACAGGAGAATCTCATATCCCGGTTGCGGATTATGTTGGCTATGTGCGTAAGCTTGAAGAAAGCCTGATCCTGGCATTGCTCGATCTTGGGTTGGCAGCTGGACAGATTTCAGGTATGACTGGTGTCTGGGTGCAACCAGATATAGCCTCCCGCTGCCCGCGCTGCAGTCCGCAGGATCGCCTCAAACCAGCCAAAATTGCCGCCATTGGAGTCAAGGTGGACGCTAATGGTATTTCAAGGCATGGCTTTGCTTTAAATGTGAACCCGGATATGTCTTATTGGGAAGGTATCATCGCCTGCGGTCTGGTGGACCATCCCATTGTCAGCCTGGCGGATTTGCTTGTTCCCACTCCGGACATGCAAACAGTAAAATCAGCAGTAAGTACTGCTTTTGCAGAAGTATTCGGGGTTTCTTTTATTTGAGATTCTCACGTATATTTGTTCATAAACACAAAATGGGGAAATGTAAAAGATCATTACCTGACAAATATTCTGAAACTGGATGAGATCTTATTGACAACCTTCATCTCTTCAGTTAAACTACTGCGTTAAGTATTTCCTTAACAGTAGGGAGAGTTATTTGGAAAAGGTTGAGATACTCGATCAATTTGAGCAGATCAAAGCGCTGGCAGATCCACGTCGTCTGGAAATTCTACGACTGTTGCTGCCAGGTCCTGCCAGTCTGACTCAGCTGGGGTCAAAGTTGGGACAACATCCTGCCAGGGTCCGGCATCATATCCAGAAGTTGGAAAAAGCCGGATTGGTTGAACTCGGCGAGGTCACTATCATAAGTGGTGTTACCGAAAAATTCTACCGGACCTGTGCCGGGGCTTTCTTGGTCCAGCAAATGGTCCTTCCAAAAGACGGTAAACGCCAGACCATCATCTTTTCAGGGAGTCATGATCTGGCGATCGAACAGCTTTCACAAACCCTTGGAATAAACATTAACTTGCTCACACTGCCAGTCGGTAGTTTGGATGGGTTGGTTG